>PVBE010329284.1_pt1 | contig 13673 bp, 6 predicted proteins | sample 1631181 | NCBI WGS metagenome assembly PVBE01 (sample SAMN08397723, study PRJNA350692) | Marine metagenome, whole genome shotgun sequencing project. | isolation source: water | place: Pacific Ocean | collected 2012-04 | reverse complement strand
GCCTTGCCGACCGGCGCGTCGTCGTCGTCGGCGCCGGCGCGGTCGGTCACAGGCGCGTCACCGCCCTGCTCGATGCCGGTGCGCGTGTTCGCTGGGTCGCCCCCGACGTGCCCGCTGAGACGCCTGCCGAGCGCGTGCCGGAGTCGTTCGCCGCGGCGCACCTCGACGACGTCTGCCTCGCCTTCGCGTGTGCGACCCCCGCGGTGAACGCCGAGGTCGTCGCAGCGGCCCACGCCCGCGGGCTGCTCGCGGGACGCGCCGACGCGCCCGAACTCGGTGACTTCGACGTGCCGGCCCGCCTCCGTCGCGGGGCGCTGCTCGTGTCGCTCGGCACGGAAGGGACCGCGCCGGCGGCCACCCGCGTCTTGCGCGCGGCCCTCGACCGCCGCCTCCCGCAGTCGTGGGCGCAGCTGGTCTGTGAGGTGGCCGCCGCCCGCTCCGAGCTGGACGCCGAGGCGCTGAACGCGCTCGCACGGCGATTGCTTGCTACCCTCGACGAGTCCGCCTCGTAGGAGCGCGCGCGCCTTGGAGATCCTCTTCGCCGTCGGCGTCGGCATGTACGGCGCGACCACCGCGGCCTACCTCTCCGCGTTGTGGACCCCCCGCGACGACGTCGCGAAGGGCGCCAGGTGGCTGCTCGCCGCGACCCTCGTCTTGTGGGCGGGCATCCTCGTCGCGTGGTCTGTGCGCCACGGTCTCGACGGCGGCACGCGCCTCTACCTCGGGCTCTCGGCGTGGAGCCTGGGCGTGCTGTTCCTCGTGCTGCTGCGCCGTTACCCCATCGACACGCTGGGTAGCTTCGTCACCGCGCTCGCCAGCGTGCTCGCGATGCTCTCGCTGCTCGTCACCCGCACCGTGCCGGTCGGCGGTGGCCTCGACTGGGTCCTCTGGGTGCACATCCTGCTCGCCTTCCTCGGCGTCACGGCGTTCGCCTTTGCCACCGCGGTCTCCGTCGTCTTCCTGATTCAGTCGCGGATGCTCAAGAGGAAGTCACACCACCCGCTGCGCAAGCGTCTGCCGCCCCTCGAGGTCCTCGACCGCCTCGCCCTGCGGTCGATCATCGTCGGCTTCCCCTTCTACACCGTCGCCCTCTTGCTCGGCAGCGTGTACGCGGTCCGCGAAGGCCACCCGGGCGTACGCATCTCGTACCTCGTGGCCCTCGCGTCGTGGGCCATCTACGGCGCGGTCCTGCAGGCGCGGCTCACCGCCGGTTGGCGCGGCCGCCGCGCCGCGATCCTCACCACCGTCGGCCTGTGCGCGTGCCTGGTCGTCGTCGCCCAATACTCCCTGCGCGGCGGTCCCTGATGGAGCTGCTCGTCCTGGGCCTGAGCCACAAGACGGCGCCGGTGGACGTCCGCGAACGCTTCGCCATCGACGAGGCCTCGTTGTCGCACACGGCTACGCGCGCCCGTGACGCGGGGTGCGCGGAGTCCTTCGTGCTCTCGACGTGCAACCGCGTCGAGCTCTACGCCGCCGCGGAGGATCCCAGCGCCATCGGCGAGCAGCTGACCGACGTGCTCGCCGCCGCGGGTGATGCCGCCGCGCTGCGACGCCATTCCTACCGTCACCACGGCGCGGACGCCGTTCGCCACCTCTTTCGGGTGGCGGCGAGCCTCGACAGCATGGTCGTCGGTGAGCCGCAGATCCTGGGGCAGCTCAAGAGCGCGTACGAGACGTGCCGCGGCGCCGGCTTTACAGGGCCCGCCCTCAACCGCACCGTCACCCGGGCCTTCGCGGTCGCCAAGCGGGTGCGCTCCCAGACCGGGATCGGCCGCAACTCGGTGTCCATCTCGAGCGTCGCCGTCGACCTCGCCAAGCAGATCTTCGGCGACCTCTCCAAGCGGGTGGTCGCCCTCGTGGGCGCCGGGAAGATGGGTGAGCTGGCCGCGCGACACCTGGTCCAGAACGGGGTCGCGGAGCTGCTCGTCGCCAACCGCAGCTTCGAGCGCGCCCACGACCTCGCCGCTCGGCTCGGTGGCCATCCGCGCGAGCTCGACGAGCTGCCCCGCTTGCTCGCCACGGCCGACATCGTGGTCACCTCCACCGGCGCGCGCGGCTTCCTGGTCGACCGTCGCATGATGAAGCGCGCGATGAAGGCGCGGAAACACCGCCCGGTCTTCCTGGTCGACATCGCCGTGCCGCGCAACGTCGATCCGCGCGTCAACGACCTCGACAACGTCTACGTCTACGACGTCGACGACCTCACGAGCGTCGCCGACGAGAACCTGGCGGGCCGGCGCCGCGAGGCCGAGCAGGCCGAGGACCTCGTTCGGGGCGAGGCTGACCGCTTCCTGCGTGAGCTCGCGGGCGACGCCGTCAAACCGACGATCCTCGCGCTTCGTCGCAAGGCCGACGCCATCAAGCGCGGCGAGCTCGAGCGGGCCCACCGCTACTTCGGCGACCTCGACGACAAGCAGCTCAAATCGGTGGAGCGACTCGCGGATGGCATCGTCAACAAGCTGTTGCACGACGTCCTCACGAGCCTGAAACGCTCCGCATCCGACCCCGGGCCGATCGACCTCGCGGAGGCGGCCCGATTGCTCCACCAGCTGGACTTCACGGACGACGAGAACCCATGAAATTGCGCATCGCCACCCGCAGCTCCGCGCTCGCGTTGTGGCAGGCAAACGAGGTCGCGCGGCGCCTGCGCGACGCCTGGCCTGGGCTCGACACGGAGCTCTGCACCTTCACCACCACCGGCGACCGCTTCCTCGGCCAGCCGCTGGCGGAGATCGGCGGCAAGGGGCTGTTCACCAAGGAGCTGGAGGTCGCGCTCGCCGATGGCGACGCGGACATCGCGGTCCACAGCCTCAAGGACATGCCGTCAGCGCTCCCCGACGGGCTCGTCATCGGCGCGGTGCCCACCCGCGGCGACGTGCGCGACTGCGTGGTGACCCGGAGCGGAGAGCCACCCGAGGCGCCCGCGATCGTAGGCACGTCGAGCCTGCGGCGGACGTGCCTGGCGCGGGTGCGCTGGCCGGACGCCCACATCGAGCCCATCCGCGGCAAGGTCGAGACCCGGGTCGGGCGCCTGCACGAGGCGCCGCCTCGTCAGGTCGACGCGGTCCTGCTCGCTTGGGTGGGGCTGCTGCGACTCGAGATCAACGAGCGAGAGGACCTCGACTTCCTGCCGCTCAACCCCGAGCGCTGGATCCCGGCGGTGGGTCAGGGTGCGCTCGCGGTCGAGTGCCGAGCGGGCGATGTGACCACCCTCGAGCGCCTCGCCCCGCTGCACGACGTGGGCGCAGCCGCTTGCACCACCGCGGAGCGCGCCTTCCTGCGCGGGGTCGAGGGCGACTGCCGCGTGCCGGTCGGTGCATACGCCACGCGCGATCGTGGCCAGCTCCGCCTGCGCGCCTTCGTCGGCCATCCAGAGGGCGGCGAGCGCTTCGAGCACACCGCGGTCGGCTCGGATCCGGAGGCGCTCGGCGCCGAGGCCGCAGACGCCGTGCTGTCCGCAGGCGGCGCCGAAGTGCTGGCGTCGTTGCGGGCCTGACGTGAGCACACCCGGCTACGTTTACCTGGTCGGCGCCGGGCCCTGGGATCCCGGGCTGCTGACTCTGCGCGGTCGAGAGTTGCTCGAGCGCGCCGACGTCGTCGTCTACGACTACCTCGCAAACCCCGAACACCTGCGCCATGTGCGACCCGACGCCGAGCGCGTGCCGGCCCGGACGCCCACCGGAAGGATGGACCAGTCCGAGCTGTCGGCCTTGCTGGTTTCGCGCGCGCGCGAAGGAAGAGTCGTGGTCCGGCTCAAGGGGGGCGACCCGTTCGTCTTCGGGCGAGGCGGTGAAGAGGCGGAGGCGCTGGTCGCTGCCGGGGTGCCCTTCGAGGTGGTGCCGGGTGTCACGGCGGCGGTGGCCGCTGCGTCGTTCGCCGGGATCCCCGTGACGCATCGGGGGTTCGGCTCGACCTTGGCGCTGGTGACCGGCCATCAGCGCGGCGACGCGCCGGACGCAGACCACGACTGGGATGCGCTCGCGCGCATGAGCACCGTCGTCTTCTATATGGCGGCCCGCCGGATCGGCGAGATCGCGGACGCGCTCGTCGCCGCTGGGCGCGACCCCGCGACGCCGGTGGCGCTGGTGCAATGGGCCACGCGTCCCGACCAGCGCACGGTCGTGTCGACCTTGGCGGAGTGCGCCTCCGACGCCGAGCCCCTGTCGCCACCGCTGACGGTGGTGGTCGGCGACGTGGTCGGGCTGCGCGACCGGATCGGCTGGTACGAGCAGCGGCCCCTCTTCGGCAGCCGCGTCGTGGTGACCCGCAGCCGGGGGCAGCAGGACGGGATGGCCGCGCGATTGCGCGAGCTCGGCGCCGAGGTGATCCCGCTGCCGACCATCGCCTTCGAGGCGGGCGACCCGGACGCGGTGGACGCCGCGGTCGAGGCGGTCGGCACCTACGATTGGGTCCTCTTCACGAGCGCCAACGGCGTCGACTACTTCGTGGACGCCTTGCACGAACGGGGGCGCGATCTGCGCGTCTTCGGCTCGGCGCGCGTCGGCTGCATCGGGCCCGCGACCGCCCGGCGCCTCGCCCGCCGCGGCATCGTGCCGGATGTGGTCCCGGAGGCCTACGTGGCCGAGGGGCTGCTGGAGGCGCTGTTGGCCGAGGGCGTCTCTGGCCGCCGCTTCCTCGTGCCGCGCGCCGCGGTGGCCCGCGAGATCCTGCCCGACACGCTGCGGGCCGAGGGCGCGACCGTCGACGTCCTGCCGGTCTACAGGACCGTGCCGCCGCAGGTCGATCCCGAGGTCCGCGGGAGGGTCGCGCGCGGAGAAGTCGACGTGGTGACGTTCACTTCGTCGTCCACGGTGACTCACTTCTGCGCGCTGCTCAATCGCGCCGAGCTGGCCGCCGTCCAGGCGACGGTGAAGGCGGCCTGTATCGGGCCGATCACCGCCCGCACCGCCCGCGAGGCCGGCTTCGATGTGGCCGTCTGCGCGACCGAGTACACGATGCCCGGTCTGGTCGACGCGCTGGTTCGTTGGCGTTCGGGCTGAGGGCGCTGTGAATGTCGTCTCTTTGCCTCACGTCGCTGGTTGGTGTTCACTCACCCCAACCTGAGGGAGGCGCCCGATGAGACTCGCCATGACAGCCCTGAGCCTGCTGGTCTCGATGCCCGCCTTCGCGGGCGAGGCTGACGAGCAGGAGAAGGCGAAGCCCGAAGCGACCGCCAAAGCCGACAAGCAGGTCAAAAAGCCGCTTCTGCGCATCTGCACCGGCTCGAAGGGCAACACCTACTTCCGCGCCGGCTCGATGCTCGCCGAGCTGCTGAAGGAGACGGTCGAGGTCGAGGTCGTCGAGACCAAGGGCTCGTGGGAGAACCTCGAGCGCATCGACGCGCAGCCCCGGCGCTGTGACGCGGTCCTCGCTCAGGACGACGCCTACGCGCTGTACCAGTTCGAGAAGCCCAAGAGCAGCCTGACCATCGACCGGATGGCCGCGCTCTACCCGGAGCATGTGCACCTGTTGTGCAACGAGAAGGTCGACATCGACTCCGTGGGCGAGCTCGACCCGGACAAGCACCGGGTGCTCTACAACGAGTACGGCTCGGGCACCTACATCACCTGGAGTCTCTTCGGGAAGCTCAACCGCAAGTACACGAAGCTGAAGTCCTCCGAGGTCACGGTCGCCGAGGGGCTGCTCAAGGTGGCCGATGGGGTGCAGGCGCAGTGCATCGTCTTCGTGAGCGGGCTCGGCGGGAAGACGCTGCGCGACGCCCACGACCGGTTGGGCAAGCAGCTGAAGCTCGTGGCGGTGCGCGACAAGCGGCTACACCGCAAGGTGGGTCGCGAGAAGCGCCGCGTCTACGACGCCTCGACGATCCCCGAGGGCACCTATCCGAACCTCGCGGGCGACGACGTGAAGACCGTCTCGGTCCAGGCCGTGTTCTTCGCGAGCCCCGAGTGGAAGGCCCGGAACCCCGAGGGCGCGCGGGCGCTCGCCAAGGCGCTCTTCGAACTGGTCCCCGAGCTCGAGAAGTCACTGAAGTAGCGCGCTTTCTCGGGTCCGGCCATCAGCCGTCAGCATTGGGCGCGACTCTGGCTCTGAGCAGGTCGCAGCGCGGGCCCGTAGACGTGGCCACGGCCACGGCGACGTCGACGGTGGTGTCTACGTTCACGTCGAACCGCGGCCACGTCTACCCGCGGCGGTGCGACCGCGATCTGCTCAGGGCGAGATCTGCACCCTCAGCATTCGGCCCTCAGCCGAGCACCGGGTGGCCGCTGGCTGAATGCTGAACGCTGACAGCTGAGAGCCGGCTCCTACGCCTCATCCCGCCAGCGGATCGACGCGAAGTCCTCCACGCGTCCACTCGCGGCGAACGTGATCCCCTCCGCTTCCAGCCGGGCCCGCTGCAACGCGCCGCGGACCGTGTCGCCCTTGAAGCTGATGCGGCCACGACTGTTGATCACGCGATGCCACGGGACGTCGTCCTCGCGCAGCGCCGCAAGGGCGAACCCGACGTGCCGCGCGACACGGGGCGAGCCCAGGATCGTGGCGATGTCTCCGTAGGTCGTCACCGACCCTTCAGGCACCCTCCGGACCACGTCGTAGACCCGCCCGTTGAAGCCGGTGGTAATAATGCGAGTTTCCATAAATGCTGTACGACAAGCAGTATTTGTGTATTGTGGTAGCTGTCAGCGGCACGCTATCTTGCGTGAGAATGTGACTGTGGCCTGTACTGTGGGCTCGTCAAAGGGGGGTTTTCGATGAACGGATTCAAGAGGTTGTGCCTGCTCGCCATCGCGGCGGGTTTGAGTGTACCGGCTACGGCGCTCGCAGAAACCGTCGTCGTGATGCCGTTCTCACAGAAGAACACGTCCCTCCCGCACCCCGCCCACGAGGGCGCGCACATGACGCTGAAGGCGTATGTCCGCGACGCGGATTGCGGCAACGGCTACTTCTACGCCTGGGACGTCAACCGGAACGGGAATTACGACGACGACTGGCGCGGCGGTGCGAACCGCGACGGGCTGGGCACGGTCTGGGAGATCACCCGGACCTTCCTGGTGCCGAACGTCGACCGTGACACCAGCTACAACATCAACGTGCGGGTCACCAACCGCTGCAACAACCAGAACTTCTTCGGGACGTTCAGGTTGTTCATCTACGACTGGCGCCCGTCCAACGACCCCCGCAACTGGACGCGCGAGCAGCTCGAGATCATGGGCAGCATGGCGGCCAACGAGTCGCTCTGGTACCTGCACCGCACGGTCAACAACCGCCACGAACGCTTCACCAACCGGATGTGGGGCCAGAACCCCTACCACCACGCGACCGGCATGGCGCTCTGGTTCATGGTCATCAACGGCCACATGCCCGCGTATCCGCCAGGCACCATCGACTGGCACAACATCCCGGAGCCCGAGAACTTCGACGAGCAGAACGACGCCCGCTGGGCCGCCGACCCCTTGGCCGACAGCGCGGTCCGCATGCTCAACTTCCTGACCCGCATCGGGAATCTGCAGAACATCCCCGGCGGTGAAGAGAGCAACCAATGCGGCTACAACAACAACCAGCAGCCGGTCACCTGCAACCGTCTGGCCGGCACGACGGACAACCGCGGCGCCTACGCTGGCGGTGACTCCCGAGTCTACGTCAATGGCGTCAACGCGGGCGGCCTCTCGCCGGTCCTCGCGGTGCTCGCGAACACCCCCATCCAGCACGGCGGTGGCAGCATCAACGGCCAGCTGTGGCAGTGGTACATCCAGCAGATGGTCGACAAGCTGGGCGGCCAGCAGATCGACGGCGAGATGAACCACTGCAGCATGGGCGGCTGGCTGTACAACGACTGGAACGGCAACGGTCACCACTGCGGTTGGAGCGACGGCTCGACCACGCAGTGGGCCTACATCGGTCTCGAGTCCGCGGCCGTCGCGGGCGCTCAGTTCGGCGTGTTCGTCAACAACCGGCACAAGTACCGCATCGGCAACAACCTGGTCCGCAACCAGCGCGGTGACGGCGGCGCCGGCTACCGCAGCAACTCCGGCCGCGGCGACCTCAAGCTGACCGGTGGCGCGATCGTCGGCTCTCGCTGGCTCGGCGTGCACACCTTCAACCGCGACGACATCACCAACCCCTTCCCGAACGAGCAGAGTTACACCCGCGGCCGCCTGCGCCAGGCGTACGACACGTATCTCTCCTACACGTCCCGCGTGTGGAACGAGCACCGGAGCGTCGGCTCGCACTGGGCGGACTCGATGTGGGAGCTCGGCGACCCGCTCTGCGGCAACACCAACGCCATCCACAACGTGCTGCCGCGGTGCGGCTCGACGTACGGCATGTACTCGCACCAGAAGGGCTTCCGCACCGGGACCCCCGAGCTGGAGCGCGTCGGCAACCACGACTGGTACACCGAGTTCACCACCTACTATGTGCGCGCCCAGCGCCGGACGGTCGACGTGAACAACCCGCGCTCCGGGCTCGGCGACTTCGGCCAGATTCGCGACGACTACTGCAGAAACCACTCGGTCACGTGTGTGTATGGCGCCGGCAACATGAGCGCCGCGATGGGTGGCCTCGTGCTGACGCCCACCATCTTCAAGCCGAAGCCCGTCGCCATCGCCACAGCGAACCCGCCCGAGGTCACCGAGGGCTGCGCCGGCGGCAACAACGGCCGCGTCACCTTCGACCACAGCGACTCGTTCCACCCCTCGGACAGCGACCGCATCGTGGCGTTCCAGTGGGACGTCGACGCGCGCAACGGTCTGTGGTGGGACAACGACAACGACCCCGACTACAACGGTCGCGGCGACGGCCCGGGGAGCTTCACCTACACCTACCAGCGCGCCGGTGTGTACACCGCGACGCTGCGGGTGGTCGACACCGGCGGCCAGACCAAGACGGTCACCGTCCAGGTGCAGGTCAACGAGGCGGAGAACGTGCCGCCGTCGGCCGCACACGGTGGCCCATATGTGGCCGAGGTCGACCAGAACGTGCAGCTGCGCGGCCGCGGCACCGACCAGAACCTCGGCTGCGGTGACGCCATCACCATCGGCTGGGACATCGACGGCATCGGCGACGCGAACGACTTCGACGACGCCGTCGGCGCGACCCCGGCGCTGCCGTGGAACCTGATCCAGAACCTGCCGCGCGAGGCCGCCATCCGGGTTCGGATGCGGGTCCGCGACGAGTCGGGTGAGACCGACCTGGCCGAGACCACGCTGACGATCTACCCGAGCGACCCGATCGCGGAGGCCCGCGCCAACCCGCCGAACCCGGTGTCATGCCCCCAGGAGGTCACCTTCGACGGCAGCCGCAGCTCGCACCCGAACCCGCAGCGGACGATCGCCCAATACGCCTGGGACATCGACGGCGACGGCGACTTCGACGGTGGCGGCCAGCAGTTCCGGCACACCTACGACGAGTGGGGCTCCTTCGACGTGACTCTGCGCGTCACCGACGACCTGGGCCGCACCGACGAGACCACGATTCGCGTCGAGGTGACGGGCGGCAACCAGGCCCCGGTCGCGCGCGTCTCGCAGGCCAACTACGTGGTGCTCGAAGGTGAGGACCTCGTCCTCGACGGGCGCGCCTCCAGCGACTCGAACGAGTCCTGCGGCGACGAGATCGCGGAGTTCGCGTGGGACATCGACGGCGACGGCGAGTTCGGCGGCGACGACGACCTGGCCGGCAGCCGCGTCACCATCGAATGGGACGACCTCGTCGACATCATGGAATGGCCGGCCGACCGCGACTCGGGCGAGCCGTTCAACACCGTGACCCTGCGTGTCACCGACTCGCGCGACGCCACTGGCACCGTCCAGACGCGCGTCACAATCTTCAGCGCGCTACCCATCGCCGAGGTCCGGCAGAACCCGGACCCGTCGCCCATCAGCCTGCGCAACGGTTTCTCGCGCACCGCCCTGGACGGCCGCGAGAGCCGGTCGCCGGTGCCTGGCGGCGAGATCACCGCCTACTCCTGGGACCTCGACAACGACGGTGAGTTCGAGGTCGCCAACCGCGCGGTCGTCGATTTCGTGAAGGTCTTCGACCCGATCCCGAACGCGAACAACATCCCCGACACGACCGTGCGTCTGCGCGTCACTGACGGCGACAACCGCAACTCGCGGGTCGTGGAGTACGTCATCAACTACCGCGTGCCGCCGACGCAGCCGACGGCGGACGCAGATCCGACGGATCCGCCGGAGCAGGGCTACCACATCCTGCTGGGCCAGGGTCTCGAGCTCGACGCCTCGCAGTCGTCCGACCCGGACACCGAGGAGTTCGACGACTTCCTGCAGTTCTTCCGCTGGGATCTCACCTACGACGAGGGCGACGGCTTCGACGCCGACTTCGTCCGTGAGGACGAGGACGGCGGCGACCAGGAGGGGACGGCGGTGCTCGAGCTGACGGCCGAGCAGCTGGCCGGCGTCGGCGTCGACGCGCCCGGCGAGTACGAGGTGCGGTTGCAGGTCGAGGACTCGACCGAGCTGACCAACGAGGACAGCGCGCCCCTCCACGTCTACGCCGTAAACCCCGTCGCCGACGTCACCGCGAACCCGAACCCATCGGCGTGCCGCGAGCGCGTGGCCTTCGACGCCCGCGGCTCGAACCACCCACACCCGGCCATCGCGGTGAACTCGTGGACCTGGGACCTCGACGGCGACGGCGCGTTCGACGACGCCAACGGCGCTCAGGTCAACCACGCGTTCGTGGCGTTCGGCACCTACGAAGTCGGCCTGCGGGTTGGCGACGACAACGGTGGCGCCTCGACCACGACGGTCGAGGTCGAGGTCAACCAGGGCAACCGCGCGCCGACCGCAGTCGCTGGCGGCTACCGGAACGACGACGACGTCGTCACCGGGCCCTACGCCATCGCGGTCGGTGAGGCGCTACAGCTCGACGGGCTCGGCTCGGCCGACCCCGACGCCAACTGCGAGGACCGCATCGCCAACTACCAGTGGGACGTCGGCGACGACGGCGAGTTCGACATCGAGGGTGAGGACGCCCGGCGTCCGGCGGAGCTCTCGTGGGCCGACCTGGGTGAGCTCGGCATCGACGAGCCCGGCAGCTACGACGTGCGCCTGCGCGTGACCGACCGCTTCGGCCTCACCGGCGAGTCCACCGCGACCCTGCGCGTCGTGGTCGGCCCGACCGCGCGTGCCACCGCCAACCCGGAGCGTACCGGCTGCGAGAACGCGGTCGTCTTCGACGGTGGCCAGAGCGACAGTGACGGGCCCGAGGGTCAGGGCTTCGCGCTCGCCTCGTTCACCTGGGATTTCGACGGTGACGGCGAGTGCGACGACGGCGAGGGCCAGCGCGTCAATCGCCCGGTCGCGGCGCTGCCCGACGACGACGGCCTCATCCTCTTCGAGGCGACGCTCTGCGTGGAGGACGCCTCCGGGCGCACCGACACCGACGACGTCTCGGTTCGGATCGACGTGCAGAACCTGCCGCCCGTCGCGAACGCCGGCGGCCCGTACGCCACCGGTCGCCTGGGCAACGGCTTCGCGCCGGTGCGCCTCGACGCCCGTGGCTCCAGCGACCCGAACGAGCCGTGTGACGAGCTCGCGGTCTTCAAGTGGGACACCGACGGCGATGGCCGCTTCGGTCGCGACGACGAGCCCGACGACCTGGTCGGCGAGCAGATCGAGTACACGAATAACGGCTGGCAGGTGAACACGACGCAGACCATCCGGCTGGTCGTGTGTGACGCGGCCGGGCTGTGCTCGAACCCGGACGAGGCCGACATCGAGATCGGCGCCGAGGCGCCGCCCGCGGGCGAGGTCGTCTCGCCGCGCGAAGGCCAGGACGTCTGCATCGGCGCCGGCAACTTCAACGTGGTCGCGAACGTCAGCGACCCCGAGGGCGACAACATCACCGTCACGGTGGTGGTCAACGGCGAAGAGGTCGGCGAGCGTCAGGTCGACACGCCGGACAACGGAGACGAGGTCGAGGTCACCATCGCGGTCAACGCGAACAACATCGCCGAGGGCGAGCACTTCGTCGAAATCCACCTCGACGACGGCAACGGCGGCGAGGCCGAGGCCAACTCGGGTGCGCGTATTCCGTTCGACCGGACCGCCCCCGAGGTCGACATCGGTCGCCAGCCCGCGGCGAACGTCTGCTACGCGGCCAACCAGGTGCCCGACGCCAACCCGTCGGCTGAAGACAACATCGACGACGCGCCGTCGCTTTCGAGCGAGGAGGTCGAGGAGGGCTGCGGCGTCACGCTCGTCGTGACCGCCACCGACGCCTGCGGCAACGAGGGTGTCGGCCGCCGAACCTACCTCATCGCCCAGCAGCCGGAGATCGAGATCAACGGCGCCGACGAGGGTCAGCTCGTGGCCGAGGCTCGCATGAGCTGGGAGGTCGTCGGCCCTGCCGGCTGTGGTCAGAACATCACCGCCCGCCTGGCGCGTGACGGTGGCGAGGCGCAGGCGTACCCGGCCGATCAGCTCATCAACCAGGGCGGCATCTACGCGCTGACGGTGAGCGTCGCGAACTGTCAGGGCGTGCGTCGCGAGTTCATCCGGAACTTCGCGGTCAACGTCGGTCCGACGGCCGTCCCGATGCCGGGCGACCACCCGCAGGCCCACGCCGACGTGGATCCGGACTCCGAGGACGAGCGTGTGAAGTTCTGGTACGGGGTGGCCGAAGGCGCCGGGCTGCAGCTCGACGGTCGCGACTCCCTCGCGCCCGAGGACGCCGACGAGATCGAGAGCTACGCATGGGACTTCCCGGGCGATGACCTCGATGTCGAGGGGCAGCTGGCCGCGTTCGACACGAGCGAGGACGGCACCTTCAACGGCGTGCTGACCGTGGAGGACTCGCTCGGCGCGTCCGACCAATCGAACTTCCGCGTCTCCGTGGCGGACGTCGATCCTACGGCCAACCCGGGCGGCCCCTACGTGGTCAACCAGGGTCAGGAGCTTCGGCTCGACGGGCGTGGTTCGACGGCCGGCAGCAACGCCGACCCGATCGAGAACTACATCTGGGAGTGGGGCGACGGCACCGAGACCTCCGAAGGCGACGACCTGACGCAGCCGACCCACACGTGGGCGGCGAACGGCAACTTCAACGTGCGGCTGACGGTGGTGGACGAAGACTCGGAGGACTCCGAGGTCGTGCGCGTCGAGGTTCGCGACGTCGACCCGAACATCGAGAGCGTCGACCAGCCGGACGACCCCTACGAGATCGTGCCGATGGAGCTCACCGCGAACGCCACCGCAGGTGCCCCGGGTGACCCGATCACGCTCTACGAGTGGGACTTCAACAACGACGGCGAGGTCGATCTGCGCGGCGCTGACCTGGACACGGTGCAGTGGCAGTTCAAGACGGCTGGCCGTCACACGGTCACCGTGCGCGTCCGTGACCGCGACTCGGCTGCGCTGACGGCGATCAACGTCGACGTGCGACCGATCACGCTGGCCGAGCTGTTCGTGTGGATCAAGTCGCGGATCGAGGGCGCGCTGGCGAACGACGACTACGGCCCGCAGCAGCTGTTCCCGCTCAACGGGGCGACCCTCTTCGCCGACCGGGGCCTGTGGGCCGAGGCGGCTCAGCCGTCCCGGCGTGGTACGGCGCTCATCGCGGCCGACAAGCTGATCCAGCGGATGGGCGCGGCGCAGGGGCGCCGGATCGACTTCGGCCTCGAGATGTGGGCGCTCGCGCGCACGCTGAAGCGCGACGTCGAGAACCTGCGCACGACCATCGACGAGAACGAAGCG
>PVBE012651699.1_pt1 | contig 13674 bp, 7 predicted proteins | sample 1631181 | NCBI WGS metagenome assembly PVBE01 (sample SAMN08397723, study PRJNA350692) | Marine metagenome, whole genome shotgun sequencing project. | isolation source: water | place: Pacific Ocean | collected 2012-04 | reverse complement strand
TGCCTGCACCCACACTTTCGGATATATTTTCAAGAGATGGGGGTTCGATCAGTCTCAACTTTTCCGAACTGAAATCCCAACCGAAAAAATTGGTCATACCCGTCATCCAAATCATTCTCATCTTTCTCCTTTCATTTGTTTTGTCGGGAAATTGGGCAAGTTATACAATTGATTTTGACGAGATTGAACCCGGAATGGGTAGCAATGATGTTTTCTTTGCGGCAGACGAGCTCACTCTTACCTTAGGGGGGGAATCGGTAAAATTCTCTTATGATTCGCCATTCGCCGAAGAATCTTGGAAGGAAATGGGCGAGGTCATCGGTCAATCTGCCACGATGGGTATGATTGCAATGTGGATGCTGATATTAGGTCTGATTTGGCGTTTTGCAGTTTCAACCGGAGGGGCACAGAAAATACCTGCCCTTTGTCAACATTACCGTGTCATTGACACATTGCTGATGACTGGCGGTTCACTACTTGCATTCGTTTCTTTACTGTACTTTTTGATCAAATCACCCTCTAGTGCTGAAATTTTCAGTGAAGGCAGTATACCTGATGAAATCATAGATGGTGGAACTTCAATCCTGATTCTATTCCTGATGGTTATGTTTGTACCAAACACAATTGCAGTGTTCACATTCGGTGAACATGGAGCTCCGGCTCGGAACTTCTTGCGCTCTTTCGACATCCCAATTCCTGGCGAAGAGGGGGATGTTGCAACAGCATCGTCGAGTGGAGAAAGCACAGGTGGAATGGGTACACTTCTCCAAAATCCATTCGATAATCCAAGAATTAGTGGGATGCCTTGGTTGACAATTGGTGTTGTCATACTGGTGTTATTTGCTCTTGGTGGAGGTGGTTTTCTCCTATACAACATGGTTTTGAGTAGTGGTGAATCTGAATCCGAATCAAGAAATACATATCAGCTTGAGATCTCCAACAATAACATCCAATCAGAAGAAACTGTGTATGCAAATGACCAATCAACCACTTGGTCATTGCTTACAAATGAACCAATGGATGGTTCAATTTCGAAAATTGATTTATATTTCCAATATGATGAAACTGGAGTTACTGATGGGCTATGGGATGAACTAGAAGTCGAATTAATCGATGCGCCTCTAGGGTTTGACATTTCGAATTCTACATATTACGGCTCATCCAATGATGGCACGTATGTCTTTTTGGAACTTCATGTTGATCGAGGAAGGGAAGTTCAGGACCTTGGCGGTGAGATTATCAGTTTGTCAGATGATGAGCGTACTGAACTTCTCAGTTACTACAATGAACATGGCTTCGGTGTTGGAGAATGGGTATTTTCCATAACAATTAACGATAGTAATCCAATCCTTGAAAATGGCGAGGATGTGCATATCACCATTATTGTCAAAGAGAGAGAATTGTCGACAATAGACCCTGAATAATCGACGCCCGTAGGGCGTCAACTATCAAAAAGGAGCCGCGGTTCGTTCAGCCCCATGCGTCGCGGACTCCCCCCCCTCTTCTTGGTCGCGTTGATGTTGACAATGTCGTGGTCCACAGCGATTTCACCAGGCTCTATTGAGACGATTGAATCACCACTTTGGACTGCTGCTGAAGCAGCCGAAAATTGGCACGAGTCCGAAGGTTCTCCTGGGCCAAATGTTGCGATTTCATCCGGTTCAGGTGTATTATGGGTCCAAACTGGAGACTTCGACCCTCTCTATGAACAGCCCTCGATACCTTACTCCTTGCAAGCAAATGATGACCCATTTGCCACGGGCTTCCTCATTATGCAATTGTTCCAAAACGATGGTCAACTGGCTGAAATTTTAGCCAAAGGTGTTGATGCAAACATCGTCGACACACTTCCTGAGGACGCTTGGGTTTTACGACTACCCAGTTCTACACAGTCACGGAGCAATGCAATCCTCGAACTTGCTGAAGATGATCGGGTTCGTTGGGTTGGTGCACAACAACCTGCTTGGCGGCTCGATGTCGAATTGCATCAGGCCGCAGGGGTTGTTGATTTGGATTTGACATTGGCAGAAGATGTCGACACCAGCCAACTCGAAGAGCACCTGTACATGGCGGGTGCTGATTTTGTTCGCTGTGATACTTACCTATGTCAAGCGATTGGGGTTGATTCAGTTTGGCTCCCAGCACTTTCCAAAGACCATCGACTTTTGTTCATCGAACCTCACGATTCGATTGGCATTGTCAATAACTATGCTCGAAGTATTTCGACTATTGATGCCACAGTCAACAACCACAATGGTGGACTTGATGGGACTGGTGAAGTGGGTGCATTGTCCGATTCGGGTATAGACCAGGACCATGGTGATTTCAACAATCGAATCCGCGGTGTTTACCATAATTATGGCCCTGATAATTCGGCTGCAGATACCCATTCGGGCCATGGAACTCACGTCGCAGGAACAATGCTTGGCGATGGTTCAGGGGATTCATCCACACAGGGAGTCGCCCCAGCAGCAACCTTCCACTTCTACCAATTGGAACACGATTCATCCGGTCAACTAGCCCGTTGGGGGTCACTGTATGATATGTTCAGAGATTCTCAACAGAAGAATGCACACGTTCAATCGAATTCTTGGGGTGCTCAATCATCTTGGGGTCAATACACTTCTGACTCCCGTTCAGCAGATTCCTTCCTCCACGATTACGATGATTTCCTAGTCCTATTCGCCGCTGGTAACGAAGGTAGTCAAGGGTCCCAATCAATTGCACCACCTGCAACTGCCAAGAACGTCCTTACCGTTGGTGCATCAACCACAGGTCGCCCAGGAACTGCTTCCACAGGCCAAGTCGCATCTTTCTCCAGTATCGGTCCAACTGCTGATGGGAGAATCAAACCTGATATTGTGGCGCCTGGTGTTCAGATTTGCAGTCCTCGAGCAGAAGAAGCACAGAATCCAGCCGGCTGGTCTTGTTCCAGTGCACGACATTCAGGCACCACTACACCACTCTACATGTCTGCTGACGGAACCAGTTCTTCTACACCTGTTGTCGGAGGAGCAGCCCTCCTTGCGCGTCAGTTTTTGCGTACTGAATTGTCAATTTCCAATCCGGACAGCGCTCTTATCAAGGCAGTATTAATCAACGGAGCAAGAGATATTGGTACTGCGAATATTCCGAATATGGATGAAGGCTGGGGTCAACTCGATTTGGAAGAAAGTTTGTACCCTTACAATGGAGTCATTGCCAAGAATATCTTCTACGATACATCTCAGGCACTAAACCCTGGACTTTCTTATGCATACAATTATGCAATTGATGGTTCATATGGATTGGATGTCACATTGGTTTGGAACGACAAAGAGGGGTCTTCCTCAGCAACACAATCTGCAGCGCGACTTGTGAGTGATCTGGATTTGACTGTAACGTCACCAGATGGAACTGTGTACAAAGGCAATAATTTCGCCAATGGATTCTCAATCACCGGTGGTTCAAAGGATTCTCTGAACAATGTTGAACGAGTCAGACTCTCATCTGGTGCAACTGGGGATTGGACAGTCACTGTTGCCCATTCAGGGGGTTATCAGCAAGGCTATGCTCTCGTAATTTCTGCAGTCGGAAATGAAAACCCAATCAGTGATTTGGCAGTATTTGGAGATTCAATCTGGGCCAGTCAAACAATGCCATTGGAGAATGATTATGTCTTATTGCGAATGGCTTGGGTCAATCAAGCACCTGCAATAACCAACAGTTACGAAGTATTGGTTGAGGACATTACTGACAATGAAATTCTCTGGACCGGAACGCGAGATCCTTTGGCTGGTGGCGCATCTGATTCCTTCTCCTTCCAAAAGAAATTTACAACTACTGGGGTCCACACAATTCGACTCACATTAGATTCAAACAACAATGTAACTGAAATGAATGATGAGGTCGATGGTACGAACAACAACATCGCTGAATTAGAATTGAATATCACAGCCATTGGTGTGAGAATTTCACCACATCTATCTGATGGTTCACTTCCTGCTGATAATGACGAGGTCGAAATAGCTCGCAAGCAAATTCTAGATCCATCAACAGATACCGAGGTATCATGGGATTTGACTCTGGCCAACGAAGGTACGAGCGACGAGGAGATTGTCCTCGTTGTCACACCTGTACAGTTGATGGAAGAAAATGGGGCTTTACAACCTACTGATGATGAATGGGAAAAGGTATCTTCGGCACAGGGTCCATTTTCCCTTACATCGGCCCAAGGTGTGGCCAACAGCACCCAGATTTCAGTTACAATGAGAGATTTAGATGCGGATTTAGACGCATTCAATGGAGCTAGATACGCACTACCAGGTACCTATGTTGTCGATGTAATCGCATATTATCGGATGAATCCAACTGTATCTCACACCATTCGTCTTGAGGTTGAAGTTCTTCGTGTTGAAGGAATTGATACCGTACTCGCAGGAACAAGTAATCTAGGGGCAATTCCCGGTGAATTTGCGTCATTCTCCCTATCCGTTCTGAATACAGGTAATGGTGAAACAACATACCAAATTTCATGCGACACCCCGAATCGATGGGCCATTGAGTTGGGTACTGGAAACTCATCTTCCCTCACTCTCGAGCCTTTGGCACGACTCCAATTTATCCCAGTCCCCGTTAGAGTTCGGGTGCCCTACATCGTCAATGGGCTCCCGGCTGCAGGGACAGTAGAAGATGTGACTTGCGTAACTTCCAGCCTCCAAGACCCTTCGTTTTCTCGAACAGATTCTCTATCTGATGATGATGGGTTTGTGGAGGTTTGGGTAAGTCGAGATTTCAGTGCCGATTTATTTGATGGCAATGGTGAACCTCTGGGCCCATCTGGATTTATTGAGGAAATTTCAGTTGAGAATGAGCAAATCGTTAACCATTCGCTTGAAATCGAAAATCGTGGAAATCTCGAAATCGATTTCAGTGTTCGAGCATCACCAACATTACCTGCATGGGATTTGACACTAACCGCAGGATTGCTAACGGATGACAGGTTCTTGCAATTTACTCTTCAACCTGGCACTTCTCTGACAATTGAGATCGAAGTAATCATTCCATACAATGCGAATGATGGCGATTCAAATCAGATTGATTTCCGAATTGAACTAGAAGATGCTGGATTTCAAGTCAATCGAACAAGATTGGTTGTTCAGGAAATTGCAGATTTTGAAATAATTCTTCCTGAATCGGGTACAATCACTGCAACGATGGGTAATTTTGGATTGGCGGAAGTGGGATTGGACAACATTGGGAACGTAGATTTACTCCTCAGCTGGTCTTTCGGTACAGTTCCAAATGGATGGGAAGTTGGCTTGGGATCAATTGCTGCTGGTGGACTAATTAAGGGTGCAGATACAAGTGTGATTATCTCACTATTAGTCGCCGCCGGCACCCCTCCGGGGCCAAGTGGAACACTTTCCATAATCATTGATGCAGAAACTTTGGATGGGAATACTCAAATCCAGAAAGTCGCAGAACTTGGCATCGTAATCGAACCTAGTTTATGGTTGACATTCGAGACAGAAACAAGAATGGAATTGTCACAAGGTCAAGTTTCAAATGGCAATCTTTCAGTGACCAATTCAGGAAATATTGCCTGTGATGTAACAATCGATATTGCCTCCCCTAGTGGTCTTGAAGTCAACTTGGAGAATTACCAATTGTCAGGCATGGCAGTAGGTGAAACAAGAGTGATTTCTTTCACCCTAAATACGGTAGATTTACGTGGGTTACAGACCGTCACCTTCAGTGGAAATTCAGTTCCTCTTAGTGGCGAATCATACTCTTCAGGAAATGAATCTGCAACCCTTGAAGTTTCAGTATCAGGGGATGGGGAATCTGGCTTGCTCGAATCACTCGGATTGCCTGCGTGGTCAATTGGAATTTTCGTATTGTTTATCTTTGCTTTATTGGGGGTCGCAGTCCTTCGTCTACGTAGAATGGATCCAACGATTTCAATGGGTGAAATTTTGCTCATGCCAGGTGAGATAATAGGTGCTCAGGAATCACGCCGTGAAGCCGCATTGAATATCGGAACCGCTTCAGATGACCACACATCTGGAGCAGTTAGTGCTGAGGAACTGGCTACGGCCCTTGCGCAGAGTCAACCTGCACTTCTACCGCCCCTTGTAGTTGCAATACCTCCCCTCCCATCAGGCCAACCTCCGGTTGCATTGCCTCAAGGCTTGCCACCTGAACCAGTCGCCAGCGGCCCTCCCCTCCCGCCGGGCGGGCTCCCTCCCGGTTGGACAATGGAACAATGGAAGCACTATGGGGCCGAGTATCTACAGCGCACCGGCCAGTAAACAACGAGGCTTGTAGGGCTCCGTTCAGTTCAAGAAGCCATCATAGTTCGCCAAAAGCATGGCATCCTCCATTGTGCTATTTGGACCCCCTGGGGCAGGCAAGGGAACTCAGGCAGGCAACATCGTTTCAATCACAGGGAAACCACAGGTTTCGACTGGTGATATGCTGCGAGCTGCATTGGGCGCAGGCACCTCCTTGGGGCTTGAGGCAAAAGGATACATGGAATCCGGACAACTCGTCCCCGATGAAATCATCATTGGTCTCATCGAGGAGAGACTCACTCTACCCGATGCAAGTGACGGTGTTTTATTCGACGGATTTCCAAGAACGATTGCACAAGCAGAGGCTCTTTCCCATATTGCTCAACTGAGTGTTGTCATCGCAATTGAAGTCCCAGATAGTCGAATAGTCGAACGAATTTGTGGTCGATATACATGTGGTGGTTGTGCCGCAGTCTACCATGACACGTTCAATCCGACAAGTGCGGCTGGTGTCTGTGATAATTGTGACTCTACTGAAATGAAGAGGCGTGCTGATGATAACGAGGACACAGTTCGAACAAGACTCACTGCCTATCATGAACAAACTGCACCATTGGCAGATTGGTATCGTCAAAGAGACCTTTTCGTTACTGTTGATGGTGATCAGGATATTCAAAAGGTTGGTCAAGCAATCGCGTTAGTACTGTAATTTGGTGGAATCATGGCACGTGGAAAACGAGGAAGGCCCCGGGCTGCTGCTTTGCGAAGGCAACGTGCGTCAGCGGCCTCTGAAAGACTTTCGAAAATCCTCGAAAAACCGTGGTCACATTCAGAACAAACGGTAAATCAAGCCGCCTCACAACTGTGGTCCATTGGTCGGCGACATCGAATTGGTTTGCCTTCCAACCAACGTATCTGGATTTGTCGAGGTTGCAAGGCTCCACTAAGGCCCGGTGTCACTGCTCGTGTCCGGATTCGCCAGCGTCGTCGTATTACCTCATGCAATTCTTGTGGTCGTATTTCTCGACGTGGCCCTGATTTCCCTCGCGAGGTGGATGAATGAGAGATGTACCTGCCAATATTCGAAAATTGGCTCATGACCGTGAATTCAAAGTGACTTTACGAATCGGTCGAGCAGGGTTAACTGATGCGATGTTTGAGGAATTGGATGCCCAATTGCGAAGCAGAAAGGTCGTCAAAGTCAAGATGAACAAGGGAATTGTTGAGGAAAGGGGCGACCGTCTCAAATTATTCGAAGAAATTGCAGAGAGAATGAATGCAAAATTGGTTGATGCTAGAGGGAACGTCGCAATTTATTGGCGCTCTTGATTTCCATATTATTCCTTACGCGCGGGCGTATGTGTTGAAGGTGTGTCTCGTACCGTCACCCCCTGATGTCGGCAATACCCCCCTCTTGGTTCCAAGGAATTCTCGGCGCTCTAATCCTTGCACTTTTAGTCGCAATTGCAATTCGATGGGTGAAATTACCATACACAATTGCACTGGTTATTGTTGGACTTGTTGTCGGTTGGCTCGGCGAATATTGGATCCCAGAAGGCGTTAAACTTACAGGCATTCTCACCGCTGAAACAATCTTCTTCATTTTGCTCCCTCCACTGTTATTTGAAGGTGCAAGCGCGATGCATATTCAGAAGCTGAAACAGAATTGGCGCCCAATCGCCCTTCTGGCAATTCCAGGTGTACTGATTAACACTGCAATCATTGGTATCATTTGCTGGAAATTGGTCTGGGCTGACACCGAACATGGCCTACTATACGGCCTACTCTTGGGTTCAATCTTAGCGGCTACAGACCCTGTAAGTGTGTTGGCTCTCGTGAAAACGCTCGGGGCCCCCAAGCGATTATCAGTCCTAATAGAAGGGGAATCTCTGTTCAATGATGGGACTGCTGTAGTCCTCTTCAATATCTTGCTTGTAACCACATTGGCTGTCTTATCAGGGGTCGATGTATCGTTGATGTCGATTGTAACTGCGGGCCTTGGTGAATTCTTGGTCGTTGTCTTTGTGGGTGCACTTGCAGGTTTATTGTGTGGTTTACTAGCAAATTGGCTCTTACATCAATCTGAAGACCACCTCGTTGAGATTGCCATCACCCTGGCTCTGGCATTTGGTGCATTCTTGTTGGCGGAACTGTTGCATGGAAGCGGTGTCATCAGTGTGGTCGTTGCTGGATTACTGGTCGGTAATCATGGTGTCAAAGAGGGAATGACACCCACGGCAAGAATTGGTATGCATCACTTTTGGGAGGTTCTAGCCTTCCTAGTGAATAGCGTTCTGTTCCTGTTGATAGGATATGAGTTGCAAGCAGTTTTCGCATGGGATGCGCATGTACTCCATCTTGCTGCAGTTGGCATAGGTGCGGCTCTTGTGGCACGTCTGGCCGTATTCCCGCTCACAAACCTGGCCAATATTGGAAATCCAAACCCTGTCTCAAATCGATGGCAGGTTGCAATGTGGTGGGGTGGCTTACGCGGCAGTATCCCCATTGCGTTACTACTCCTCATTTCCCACGTTGTCGATCACCCACCTGAGTTTGAATACTTGGGTGAAACAATTACTGCTGGAACCATAACCGTGTTCGACGACATGCTCATCATCGCCTTCAGCGTGGTATTGTTTTCACTTGTCGTCCAAGGTTTGACGATGCGCTCAGTGATGCAACGCCTTGGAATTAGCGGCGCCCCTGCTGAGGCTGAAGTCCGATACGAACTGGCTCTTGCCGAAGTCATTGGCAGTCGGGCTGCTTTGCGACGCCTCAGTGCCCTAAACACTCAGGGTTTGATCAGTGATGGTGACCATTCAACGTTATCGGAACCTTATCGCGCGCGTGTGCGCGAAGGCGAATCGAAAATCGAGGAACTATCTGTGACAAGTGTCGTTCATTCCACTAGGGTAGAGCACGCCAGAAGGGATCTTATTTCGGCTCAAATTGAGGCACTAATCGATGCTGAACGCCGCGGTACGATTTCCACTTTGGTCGCGAGTGAAATGTTACATGGTCTCGACAAAGCTCTTGGTCAAAGTGAATTCAAACAAGAGGAAATTCAGGATGCCTCTAGAACAGAGGAACCGGTTGAACCTTTGGCAGATGTCCAAGTATCCGATGCATTGATCCCTGAATCGACAGAATCGATAGTCGGTTCCATTTCAAAAGGTTCTGAAGAAGAGTAACGGTCTAATTTGTGACCTTCGATATGGACAGATTCAAGTGCCAATTTTGAATCCGGGCAACCATGGAGCCTAGAGTTTGGGTATTATTTGTATTCGTAGCAGCCTTTGCCCTCATCCTTTCTGAAAAGATCCATCGCACAATCGCTGCATGGTTTGGCGTTGTTTGCATGCTCTTTTTGGGCCTCACAATGAACCTATTCGAACTATGTGAAACCGTGGCATTAAACCCCAATACTGGTGAAATATCTTCATCTATTTTCCATCACCTTGGCTTTGATAAAGGTGCAACTTATGGTGAAATTTGCCATCATTCACTTGAATCCCTCATGTTAAGTTGGATTCACTTCGATGTCATCGGACTCCTGCTCGGAATGATGATTTTCGCTGCACTTCTAGAAATTTCTGGATTTTTCGAATATGTTTCAATCAAGGCAGCTAAATTGTCCGGGGGAGATCCTTGGAAGTTGGTTGTTTACTTGGGTACATTTACGACCCTCATCTCACTGGTAATTGACAACGTGACCGCCATTATCATCATCGCCCCAGTGACATTGAGAATTTGTCAAAAATTGGAAATCAACCCTATACCGCCACTACTTGCAGAAGCGATTCTTTCAGATACAGGGGGCGTTGCATCAATGGTTGGGGATCCCCCCAATGTCATGATTGCAAGTGCAACAAAGGGCATGGAAATTGGAGACTTGTTTGGATTCAATGGCTTCCTACTCCGATTGGGAATCCTCACCCTTATCGCTTGGGCTGCCACATTGGGTTATCTTCGCTACTATTATCGTGATTGGCGTGAATCCAAACCAGCCCATGTTGAAGCGATTCTTGAAGAAGATGAATGGGATGCTATCGAACATCCGTTTTTGATGAAGACAACACTTTGTATTCTAGGTGTAACTGTTGTGATGTTTTCACTCACAGAATTTTTGCACCTACACGTCGAGATTCATGCATTGGCACTTGCGGGTGCCGGCTTCGCATTGGTTGCGGCACGACCAGAAGATCATGAAATGCGACATGGACTGATGCACTCAGTGAGTGAAAAAGTCGAATGGCATGCTTTGCTATTCTTTGCTGGCCTTTTCATGTTGGTCGGTGCGATGGGCAATGTGCTTTACCTAGAGGATTTAGCCTATTGGATATACAACAACTTCGGCGCCAATGAAGTGATGCTCGCTGTGGCGATTATTTGGGTGTCTGCCATCGCCAGTGCGATAGTTGACAATATCCCATTCACGGCTGCAATGATTCCAGTAATTATTGCGATAGGTGCCAAGAATCCAGACCTAGACTTGGCACCATTATTCTGGGCTCTAGCGATGGGTGCAGGATTCGGTGGAAATGCAACACCAATCGGTTCCAGTGCCAATGTTATGACTGTCTCAATCAGCGAGCGTGGACCCAATCCAATTACCACAAAGGAATGGATGAGGGTCGGATTCCCAGTGATGATGATTACCTGTGTTGTTGCTACCATTTTCATGATATTATTCCACGGAACCCTATACGGTTCCTAGGTACATTTGGCTGCACTGCTTGGCGGCAGCATCAAAACAGTCCACGCCCCCAACCGATTCATGCAGGAGTGCGATGCTTGCGGTTTGCTCTTCGGGGGTGACAATGAGTGCCCCTCCTGTGGCAGCCGTATTTCCCATGCCCCTCCCGAAAGTACAGATGATCCCCGTGACAATCGACCCGTCGGGCCATTGCCCGGCGATTCGGCACTAAACGATGTGATGGAGGGCATCGAAGGCTTGGACATCAGTATCACAGCGCCCACACCAACCGGCACCACAACATCCCTTCCATTCCAAGTAGGTGGCACCGGACAATCAATCTCCTCCCTTCCCTTTGGAGTGGGCGCTCCAGCAGGTGTGATTATCGAGAGTGAAAGCGATATTCGAGAAAACCCTGTAATTGAAACCTCTTCTGAAAAATCACCTGAAATCACCCCTGAAATAACTGCTGAAATAACCCCTGAAAAAGAACCAGAAGAGGATGACCCCTGGGCTCTTCCTGAACCCGAAGAAGCACCTGTTTTACAGGCATCTATTAGCCTTGAAAATGGAGAGGTTGAACCCCCCTTAATGGTCTTGCAAGCACGTGTAGTTGAGCCCGAAGAAGAACAACTTTCAGACTCACCAATCCTTGTTGAAAACGCCTATCAAATCAAAGCCGCAGCCTTCGATGCCGAACATATTTATGCAGTTGAAGAAGATGTCATAATCCATGATTTTGGTGATGAATTACAGGTTTCTGAAGTCGTCGTCAACTTTGATGAACTCGTAGATCCTGCTGAACAAACTATACGTTTCGACCCCGAGATGTTATCCGAAGGGGAGCCGGAGTTGCTTCCTGCAAAGGCACTTCCAATCAATGATGGAGGTGACCCTAATATTTCCAATCAAACTGCGACTGCATTTTCGGCACTTGGTGAAGGCCGATGGAAGGATGCTGCTGATGAGTTCAGATCCGTTTGCAATGCATTGCCTGGCAATCCAGAAGCACTCAATGATTTCGGACTTTCATTGCTTCAACTGGCAATCCAAGTGCATGAGGTGACCCCTACTGCGACACCAGCGGAAGAGCCTCATTTTGAGGCAGCAGTACTTGCACTCCGCCAGGCTGCTCAACAGGACAAGCACAACCCTACAATTCTCTATAACTTGGCTACATGTTTGTCAACATGTGGTCGCCATGGAGTTGCAGATCGAATTTGGGATGCGGCAATTTCACTCTCACCTGATGATGCTGCACCACTCAACGGGAAGGCAGTTTCACTGATTGCTTTGGGTGAATTCGATGCCGCAACAAGTCTGTTAATACGAGCTAGAGAACTATCTCCCTCTGAAGCGGTAGTCATACGGAACCTGAGGCGCCTTCGACCCACTGAGTGACCCATATCAATCGCATTTGGCTCAGAATGGCATAAATCCCTCGCATCTTGCCCCGCAGTCGCCCATTTTTCCCACCTATCAACTCCCGAACCATTCATATATGGGAGGTCGGTCGCCGGGATGCTCAAATGTGCACCCCGGTAGCCTTGACTATCGGGGGAAGAGGTGGAGACCGTCCCGCCCTGCGGGGGTGACGGGGTGGTCAGAGAAACCGTAATCGACGTTTCTGGACACCAGAGGACTCACACAGATGTGAGTGTGGAAATTAATCATAAATTGATGCTACAACCTGACTGGGGGATGGCTCGGCTCGAGAGCTGATGAAGGTCGTGACAAGCTGCGATAAGCTACGGGGAGGCGCATGAATGCCTTGGATCCGTAGGTCGCCTAATAGGACCTCCTGACGCAAGTCGTCATTCCCAAAAATACCTGGGAAAGGGAACCCACCGAATTGAAGCATCTTAGTAGGTGGAGGAATAGAAATCAAACGAGATTCCGTGATTAGTGGCGAACGAAAACGGAACAGAACAAACCGAATCCCCTTGGGAAACCTTGGGGAGATGTGGGGTTCGGATCGTCTATTGCCTAAATTCGTGAAGTAGAAGTCGACCTGGAACGGCGCACTATAGAGGGTGAAAGTCCCGTATACGTAACGAACATGGCCAAGTGACGAATCCAGAGTAGCGTGCGTTGGATATCGCGCGTGAATGTGGGAGGCATAAACTTCCAATTCTAAATACTACTCGAGACCGATAGTTAACAAGTAGAGTGATCGAAAGCTGAAAAGTATCCTTGACGGGATGTGAAAAGTACCTGAAACCAGTTAGGAACAGGCTGAGTGGGCGTGAAAGCGATGATATGAGCAGCGTTCACTCGTGCGTTTCGAAAAATGCCCCTGGGAGTCTTGATTATTGGCGAGGTTAAGCAGTTAATCTGCGAAGCCGAAGCGAAAGCGACAAGTCCGCAGCCCGTAAGGGTGAGGGACGGGATGTGCTCGTCCGAAGTCAATAGTGGAGAACCTGAAGCCTGTCGATCTATGCCTGGCCAGATTGAAGCCCGACGAAAGTTGGGTGGAGGATCGAACCGTTGCTGATCTGCAAATCGCTCGGATGAGCTGGGTATAGGGGTGAAAGTCCAATCGAGATGGGCAATAGCAGGTTCCGCGCGAGACTACTCGTAGGTAGACCTCTGTAGAGACAGATTACGCTGTAGAGCACTGATTGGGTGTTTAGGGAGAGCAATCTCTCGGCATCCTGCCAAACTCCGAAGGTGTAATCGTTGAAGAAGCAGGGAGTGAGCCAC
>PVBE012298989.1_pt1 | contig 13674 bp, 12 predicted proteins | sample 1631181 | NCBI WGS metagenome assembly PVBE01 (sample SAMN08397723, study PRJNA350692) | Marine metagenome, whole genome shotgun sequencing project. | isolation source: water | place: Pacific Ocean | collected 2012-04 | reverse complement strand
TTCTTTCCCGTGCACACCTGGCTGCCCGACGCCCACACCGAGGCCCCCACGGCGGGGAGCGTGATCCTGGCGGGCGTGCTCCTGAAGATGGGCACGTACGGCTTCATCCGCTTCGCCATGCCGTTCTTCCCCAAGGCGCTGGTCGTGGCGACCCCGCTGCTGGTCACCTTGGCGGTCATCGGCATCCTGTACGGCGCGCTGGTCGCCATGGTGCAGACGGACATCAAGCGGCTGGTGGCCTACAGCTCCATCAGCCACCTGGGCTTCGTGATGCTGGGCCTGTTGGCGCTCACGCCCGAGGCGGTGACCGGCGCCGTGTACCAGATGCTCGCCCACGGCATCAGCACCGGCGGGCTCTTCCTGGCGGTCGGCGTGATCTACGAGCGGCGGCACACCCGGCGCATCGCCGACTTCGGCGGGCTGGCGGGCATCGTGCCGCAGTTCGCGGTGGTGTTCCTGATCATCTGCCTGTCGAGCCTGGGGCTGCCGACCATGAACGGGTTCGTGGGCGAGTTCCTGGTGCTCATCGGCACGTTCAAGTCGAACATGCCGGGCGCCCAGTGGGCCGCAGGCGCAGGCGCCGTCGGGGTGATCTTCGCCGCCGTGTACCTGCTGTGGATGTACGGCCGGGTGATGTTCGGCCCCCGCACCAACCCGAAGAACGAGGGCATGGCGGACCTGAGCGCCCGTGAGTGGGTGGTGTTCGCGCCCATCCTGATCCTCATCTTCGTGATGGGGCTGTTCCCAGGCCTCTTCCTCGACCGGATCGAGCCGGCGGTGAACAAGACCATCGAGGTCGCGTCGGCCACCACCGTGGTCCGGGCGGACCGGCGCGCCGCCGGCACCCTGCCGGTCGTGGGGGTCCCCGCCGCCGCCGCCGCCAAGGCGGCCGGCAGGCGCACGCTGAAGATCCGTGACGCCAAGAAGGTCACGGGCCGGCGCACGACCACGCTCAAGGGCGGCGACATCTTCAAGCGGCTCAAGCCGCTGGATGTGAGCAAGCTCGGCAAGACCCGCGGCAAGAGGGTCCGCCTGAACGCCAAGGTGCGTCCGAAGGGGACCAAGTAATGCAGGCCCTGCGCGACTCCCTGACCCTGCTGCCGCTGATCGTGCTGATCATCGGCGGCGTTGCGGTGCTGCTGGCCGACACCTTTGCGACGTACGACGCCGACTCCGAGGCCACCGACGACGGCGGACGTGGCTGGCTGGCGTGGCTGTCGTTCGGCGTGGTCGCCGTGGCGGGCTGCCTGCTGTGCCGTGCGTGGGACGCGGCCGAGACCCCCACCGAGCTGTTCGGCGGCATGGCGGTCCAAGACCGCTACGCCCTGTTCACCGACGGCGTGGTGCTGCTGGGCACGGGGCTGTCGATCCTGCTGTCGCCTCGCTACCTGCACGTCCACCGCCTGGCGCGGGGCGAGTGGTACGGGCTCATGCTGCTGGCTGCGTCGGGCATGGTGATCATGGCCCACTCGGCGGACCTGCTCCTGCTCTTCCTAGGGCTCGAGACCATGTCCGTGGCCGTGTACGCCCTTGCCGGCTACCTGCGCGGCGACGCCCGCTCGGCCGAGGCCGGGCTGAAGTACTTCCTGCTGGGCGCCTTCGCCTCGACGCTGCTGCTGTACGGCGTCGCCCTGCTCTGGGGCGCCACCGGCTCCACCAACCTCAAGGAGATCGCGGGCAACCTGTCGACCACGCCTGCGCTGTACGACGACCCCATCGTCTTCGCCGGTATGCTGCTGGTGCTGTCCGGGATGGCCTTCAAGGTGGCCATGGTCCCGTTCCACATGTGGACGCCGGACGTCTACGAGGGCACCCCGACGCCGGGCACGGCGTTCATGGCGTCGGCCGTCAAAGCTGCGGGCTTCGCCGTGTTCGTGCGGGTCCTGGCCCAGGCGTTCTTCGACCGGGAGCTGGCGCTGTCGCCGGGCCCGGGCGCCGGCTCGCCGGTGGGCTGGTTCCAGCTGCTGGTGTGGATGGCCATCGCCACCATGATCGTGGGCAACGTGGTGGCGGTGCTGCAGCGCAACGTCAAGCGGATGCTCGCCTATTCGAGCATCGCCCACGCCGGGTACGCAGCCATCGCCATGGCCGCCATGGTGCCCCTGAGCAGCGGCGGCCCCGCGGCCCCGGGCGCCGCGGGCGCCGTGCTCTGGTACCTGCTCGCGTACGGCGTGGCGACGGTCGGCGCGTTCGGCTGCGTGGCGCTGATCCAGCGCGAGGGCGTGGACCTGACCGACGTGCGCGACCTGCACGGCCTTGCGATCCGCCACCCGGCGCTGTCGCTGGCCTTCACGGTCTGCCTGCTGTCGCTGGGCGGCCTGCCTCCCACAGGCGGCTTCATCGCCAAGCTCCAGGTCTTCCGCGAGGCGCTGTCCGCGGGCGACGCCATGGCGGCCTCGGGCGCGCTGTCCGAGGGCAACTCGATCCTCTACCAGCTGGTCATCATTGGGGCCCTGAACTCGGTCGTCGCGGTGGTCTACTACCTGCGCCCGGTCGTCGCGATGTACATGCGCCGCCCGCGGGACCACTGGCGGGTCCTGTCCAGCCCGGGCATCACCTTCGCCCTGGCTGCGTGCGTCGCCCTGACCCTGTGGCTCGGCATGTTCCCCAGCGAGACCATCGAGCTGGCCCAGGCGGCGACCAAGGGTCTGATCCCCTGACCTCCCCCAGCGCACGCCTGGACTTTCAGGCCACAGGGCGCAACCGCAATCCCATCCTCAAGGTCCTGCGCCGGGTGCTCCCGGCCGGACAGCGCCGGACCGTCCTGGAGATCGGCTGCGGCTCTGGCCAGCACGGCGCATACTTCGCCGAGCACCTCCCCCACCTCACGTGGATTCCCAGCGACCCCGAGGCGGACCATCGGGCCAGCGCAGGGGCGTGGGCCGAGCAGGCCGATCTGACCAACGTGCTTCCGGCTATCCATCTCGACGCCGCCCGCGGGCCCTGGCCGGTCGAGCGCGCCGACATCGTCTACTGCGCCAACGTCATCCACATCAGCCCCTGGTCCGTCACCGAGGGCCTCCTGGCAGGCGTCGGACGCCTCCTCGACCCAGGCGGCGCCTTGATCCTGTACGGCCCCTTCAAGCTCGCCGGCCGCCACACGGCCCCCTCGAACGCCCGCTTCGACGCTTCGCTGACAGGCCGCGACCCGTCGTGGGGAGTACGAGACCTGGACGTCGTCTCCGCCCTGGCCGCCACCCACGGCCTGACCCTGGAGGAGCGGGTGCAGATGCCCGCCAACAACCAGACCGTGGTGTTCAGACGGGGCTGATGTAGTCCGCCAGGCTACGGAAACCCGCCTTCGGAGGTTCCTGAGGGTCGGCGGGCCGGGCTAGCCTCTTGTACATGCGCACCCACACCCAGCTGTTCGTAGCCGCCGCAACTGCATCTGCAGCCTTCGCCGGGACTCTGCTGGTGGCTGCGCAGCCTGCGCAGGCGTGCGGCGGGTTCTTCTGCAGCCGGGAGGCGCCGGTCGACCAGGCGGGGGAGCAGATCCTGTTCGACATGACCGAGCCGGGGAATGTCCGGATGCACATACGGGTGCAGTACCAGGGGCCGTCGGAGGAGTTTGCCTGGGTGTTGCCGATCCCCAAGGAGCACCCCGATCAGCCCCTGTCGGTGGGAACGGAGCTGCTGTTCACCGGGCTCGTCCAGTCCACCGAGCCGGTGATCCGGCTCCGGCAGCGGACGGAGGGGCAGTGCCTGCAGGATCCCCGCTGGAGCTGTGGCGGTGGCTGGGACGACGACGGGGGCGAAGGCGAGGGCGAGGGGGCCGACGGCGGCGAGGGCGGCGGCCAGGTAGAGGTCCTCGCCGAGGACACGGTCGGGCCGTTCGACGTCGTGGTGCTCAACGCGGATGACGCCGGCGCCTTGGTGGCCTGGCTGCAGGCCAACGGCTACGACGTGCCCGACAACATCGCGGGGCCGCTTGGGTCGTATGTGGCGGCGTCGCACCTGGTGGCGATGAAGCTGACCAAGGGCGCCGACTCGGGCGATCTGCAGCCGGTCGTCATCGAGTACGACGGCGACGTGGGCATGATCCCCATCGAGCTGACCGCCGTCGCAGCCACGCCGGACATGCCCATCACCGTCTGGATCGCCGGCGACGGCGTCGGCGTGCCCATCAGCTGGCCGGTCGTAGAGCCCAACACGGCGCTCCTCGAGTGGCGCTCCTGTCAGTTCTTCGGTGGCTGCAACGAGGCGTGGCGGCGGCTGGTCGCCGAGGCCGCTGACGAGGCCGAGGGCCGGGCCTTCTCCATCGACCGGGTCGTGGAGGGGCGCGAGGTGATGCAGCAGCTGGAGTGGGTACAGCAGCGGGGTCTCGAGGAGGTGCTCCGGGACGACGAGTTCATCTGCGAGCTGCGTTGGATGGTGCCGGGCTTCTTCCAGGACAGCCGCGTGGCAGCCCTGCTCGAGCTCCACGTGCTGGGGCCCGCAGACATGACGGCCCAGGACTTCGCCGACTGCCCCTGCTGCCACATCGGTGAGCGGGTCAGCCGGGAGGACTGGCACACCTTCGTCAACGCCTTCCTCGAGACCATCCTGCCGGACCTGCAGGAGCTGTATGTCAGGCTGTCCCGGGCGCGCTCCGTCACGCGGCTGTACACCCGGATCTCCCCCGGCGAGATGACCGTGGATCCGACGTTCGGGATCGTGCAGGGCCTGGCGCCCCCGGCGGGCGAGATCTCGGCCACGCTGGTGCGGGAGTGCGCCGACAACGTCTTCCACTCCGACGCTCAGCAGCGCCTCGAGCTCGCGGACGGCACCGTGGTCGCCGCCTTCGGCCCGAACCGGTTCGATTACCAGCCTGCCCCCAACCAGTCCGCCGCGAAGCGGATCGTGCGCTACTCCCTCAACGGCGACGTGGAGGTGCTCTCCGACAACTCCGGGTCCCTCACCGAGCTGCACGCCGAGTCGGTCGCGAGGCAGCGCGAGGCCTTGGGCCCCGTCCCCACCCACGACCCAGAGGAGGCCAGCTGCGACAACTACTGCTGCAACGCCGACGACCCCTGCGGCTGGTCGCGCAACGGCCGCTGCGACTGCGCGGCGGAGTTCGCGTGGGACCACAAGGACAACGAGTGCGAGATGCTCTGCGTCCCGGGTCGGGCCGAGGCGTGCGTGTGCGCAACCGGCAGCAACGGGGCGCAGTCGTGCTCCGCTGACGGGATGGGCTACGAAGCCTGCGTGTGCGCCGGCGATCCGGTGCCGGACCCGAACCCCGGCCCCGACGGCGGCGTCAACGGTGGCGACGGCGGTGACGGCGGCATCGGGGGTGACGGCGGTGACGGCGGTATCGGCGGTGACGGCGGTATCGGCGGCGACGACGGCGACGATGGCCGCGTCGACGACAAGGACGACGACAGCCGCTCCCAAGACGGCGGGCTGTGCGCCACCGCCCCGGGCCGAGGCCGCCCGTTCGTGAGGGCCTTGGGAATCTGGCTGCGCAGGTAGTTCAGCAGGCGGCCGCCTGCGCCTGCCGCCGTCACCGGGAGGAGACCGAAATGACGAGAAACGAGGTTGGGAGCCTGACGGCCGGACTGTGTGCGCTCACTTGCCTGGGGACCAGCCCTGCGAGCGCAGGCCCAGCCCAGCAGCAGGAGCGGGAGGACATCGCCGAGGTCTCGGTGGTCGATCGCACCGATCTGCGGGGCGACTGGAGCTTGGATCTCCCCGCCCGCGGCGACGGCATGGGGCCGCCAACCGGGGATTGGACGGACGACCCCTCGTCCGACAGGTACTGCTGCGGGGGAGACGATCCGTGCGGCTGGGCCCACAACAGCCGCTGCGACTGCGACGGCCAGTTCGACTGGGAGATCGACGGCGGGGATTGTGAAGGGCTCTCGGGGTATTGCGGGATGATAGGGAGGTGGGACGACGGCGGGGATTGGGACGATGATTTCCTGGGAGGGGGCTGCGCGACGGCGTCCAGCGGCGGCCTCTGGCGGGGGCTCTTCTCCCTGATCCGGCGGTAGGAAGGCCGAGGGTCGGTAGTAGAATGGGCTGATGCACGACCACCTCATGAGAGGCCTCGGTCCCGAGGGGCGGTACCGGTACGTGGCCACGGTCTACACCGACGCCGCCCGGGAAGCTGCGCGGCGGCATGGGCTCACCGGGGCCTCCGCCGTTGCGCTGGCGAGGGCGCTCGGGGCGGGGCTCTGCCTGGCGACGCTCACCAACGGGGGGGAGCGCGTGACGCTGCAGTGGCACACCGACGGGCCGCTGGGCGTGGTCGTGGCGGATGCCCACGACGACGGCAACGTGCGGGGATATGTGCGTGGGCCCGCCGGGCTGATGCTGCCGGAGGGGGGCGCCGGCGGCGCGGGCGGGCGGCCGTCCGTAGCCGCAGCGGTCGGCTCGGGCGGGACCCTGACGGTGATCCGGGATCTCGGCCTCCGGGACGCCTACATCGGCCAGGGAGAGGTGGTGGACGGCGAGATCGACCGGGACGTCGAGCGGTACCTGACGGTCAGCGAGCAGATCGACAGCGCCCTGCGTTGCGAGGTCGTCCCCGACCCGGACGGAGGGGCGCGGCTGGTGAGGGCGGCGGCGGTGCTGATCCAGGCGATGCCCGTCAAGGACAGCGAAGGGGTCGGTGAGCACGTGGCCGCAGTCCGGGCCACCCTCGGCGCCGGCGCCCTGTGGGACCTGCTGTCCGGGGACAACGGGGCGAGGCTGGACGCCGGCATGCTCGCCGCCTCAGTGGTCCCGGAAGGCGCCGTCGGCGTGCTGTCGGAGGTCCCGGTGCAGTTCCACTGCGGCTGTGACGGCGAGCGCGTCCGGACCGCGCTGTCCACGCTCGGCCCCGCAGACCTCGACAAGCTGGCCGAGGAGCGAGGCGGCGCCGAGGTCACGTGCCAGTTCTGCGCCGAGACCCACCGGCTGGACCCAGACGGCGTCCGGGCGCTGGCCCGGGAGCTGCGGAGCACGCTGAACTGACGCCCTTGCGGGCGGCGCGCCCCGGATCGCCACACCTACCAACGGAAAAGTGGGCGGCGGATCTCCAGCGTGCCACCGTGAATGCCGATGTAGTTGGCATCTCACACGGAGCTGGGGAGTCGCCGTGAACAACACCCGAATCATCGCTGTGTCCCTGGGCCTGCTGGCCCTCCTCGCAGGCTGCGCAAGCACCGGCATGCCGGACGCGCGCGGCAGGCAGGTGATGGCGGTCCACGCCGGCGCCCACGCGAGCCAGGACCGACCGAGCGCCCACGTGTTTCGGCAGGTGATCACAAAGCCCGGGCGCTGGGCGGGTGATCGCATCCGCGCGGCGGCGCTGGACTGGGCCGGCCGGTACTCGGTCAGCGTCCGGCGAAGCGAGACCCACCGGGGCAGCGGCCTCATGGAGTTCAGCGCCCTGTCCGAGAAGGGCCACCTTGAGCTGCTGTACCGCTACGACGACGACGAGGCCTGGGCCGTGCTGTCCTACGTGCCGCCCCGCTCCCGGCGGGTCCGTGAACGCATGTCGGGCAACGGCGAGCGCTTGGCTCGCCAGTTCGCAGCCGACGCCCTGGCTGACGCCATCGAGCAGGCGCTCACGCCCCCCGAGGTCGCCGCGCGCTAGAGGCTCGCGACGACGAGCCCAGCACGCGGGCGCTGAGCTATGCTGCCGGGCATGCCGGGCACCCTGGGCGAGCAAGGCCAATGCCCGCACTGCGAGCTTCCGGGGCCGGTGGGCGGACCTTGCTCAGCGCAGGTCTGTGAGCGAAGGGGGTACCACTTCGTCCCGGGCGCGCAGCTGCTGGCCCAGCCTGCGGACACCCGCTCCCCGCGCATCGGCACTCGGGTCGGGGACTACCTGCTGGTCCGTTCTTTGGGAAAGGGGGGCTTCGGGGAGGTCTTCCAAGGGGAGCAGCCCGCGGTCGGATTGCAAGCCGCCATCAAGCTCATCCACTCAGAGGCCATTGCGGGCGAGGACGCCGATTCGGCGGTCCGCCGGTTTGAGCACGAGGCCCGGGCCCTGGCCACGCTGAACCACCCCAACATCGTGCGCCTGATGCAGTTCGGCGAACACGGCGGGGCGCCCTACATGGCGATGGAGTTCGTGCCGTCGGGGCTGACGTTGAGCCGGGCGATCCGATCGGGCGAAGTGAAAGGCAGGGCCCTGGATCTCGAGCTGAAGCGGAGCATCCTCGACCAGCTCCTCGACGGGCTTCAGGCCGCGCACACCGCCGGGATCGTCCACCGGGACATCAAGCCGGCGAACCTGATGCTCCAGCCGGTCCACGGCAACCCGGCGTTCGTGCGGATCCTCGACTTCGGGCTCGCCAAGTTCCTGGAGGACGGCAGCTCGACTTCGATCTCCGCCGGCACGCCCCTGTACCTGGCCCCCGAGCAGGTCGAGCGCAAGCACATCGGGCCCTGGACCGACCTATATGCCGTCGGCGTCGTGGCCTACCTGCTCCTGTTCGGTGTCCTGCCGTTTTCGGCGCAATCGCAGGAGGAGCTGATCGTCCAGAAGTTCGACGGCGACTTCGACGTCCTGTCGGCGGTCCGGCACTTGGACCTGCCGCCCTCGCTCCAGAGGCTGCTCTCCCGGGTCCTATGCACCGAGGTCGAGGGCCGGATCCAGAGCGCGTCCGTCCTGCAGGCGGGGCTCGCCAGGGAGCTGGCCGTGCTCGGATCCCCGGCGGACGCAGAGGCACCGGAGGTCGGCGTCACCGGCCAAGATCCGTCGATGGCGGACACCGAGTCGGTCGCCCCGTTGGTCCCGCCCATCGCGCCGCGGGCCGGGCCGCCGCCTCCCGGTCCCGCGCGTCGCGCCCGCTGGCCGCTGGCCCTGGTCGTCATCGCGGCCTTGGCATTCCTCGGCGTGTCCAGGGTCCGCCACCTGACCCCGTCAACCGTCAAGGCCCCGCCCGTGCCCGCGCCCGCAGCTACGCTCCCCCGCGCACCCCAGCCCGAACCGTCGAAACCTGCGGCGACCCCCGAGCCCAAGCGCTCGGGCACGCTCCGGGCGATCTCGAAGCCAAAGCCAAGGCCGGAGGTAGAGGCGAAGGCGAAGCCGAAGCAGACGCCGGCGGCGCCTCCGAGGATCGCGCCGACGGCGCGCCCGCCCGCGCCCGCCTCTTCCCCCGCCGCGGCGCCTGCGCCCGTGCCGAAGTCCCGATGCGACGTCGTCGGCCAGACGGCCTACTGCGTCCACGTGGTCACCGACGACGCCGGCAGGTTCATCGAGGCGGTCTGCCGGGCCGGGGGTCGCGATATCTGGATCACCCGGAGCCCCCGGGACGCCACGCGCAGGCGCTGCCCCTGATCCCTACTGCTTTGCCTGCTTCTGGGCGCGCAGCTGGGTCATGAAATCGAAGACCGCTTCGTGCATCAGGGCTCGGAGGAGGTCGGTGTTGGGCGCGCTCTGAGATCGCGTGAAGGTGAAGCCGGAGCCGCTCTGGGTCGGCGTTGTCTGGTCAGACGTCCCCGCGCTGGCCGATCGGGGTCTGCGGGAGACAGGGGGCTGCTCGCAGATCACCTCTTCAGGCGCCGGGTAGCCCACCGCGCCGGCACCGATCCCGCCCAGGCAGGTCAGGGGCAACCCCGACAGCCAGAGCCAAGGCGCCACCTCATTGACCCCGACCACGGTCAAGACGAACGCAGCGACGGTCAGCGGGATCCCGACCGACAGCCCGACGATCGCGGCGGCGCTCGTCTCGTCGGGCTTGGCCTCATAGGTGTTGGTGCTCTGGCCCACGACGCTCTGCATGTTCCCGTGGGTCTTGCGGTAGTACCAGGCGACCTCGCCCGTCTTCACTCGGACCATCTTCACGTCCAGCGTCGTCGTCAGGGCTTGGGGCGGCTTGCTCCGCAGCTTCGCATGGCACCGGCCGGCGACCGTGGGCAGGTCGTTGACGACGAGGGGGCTGCGCGCCGCCCGCTGCTCGTGCTCCTCGTAGAAGGACACATCCGCCACCTCGTACAGGTCGGTGGGTGAGAAGCTCGCGGCCAGCTCGTTGATCTCGAACAGCAAGTGGACGCCTTGATCGCGAGCATAGTCGATGGGCGGCCGACTACCCCGCAGGGTCTGCCAGCTCACCACCTTGTACGCGAGCTTGCTGGCCTCGCGTTCGAGCTCCGCCATCAGCGGGCCGCAAGACAGGCGCAGGTACTCAGCGATCTCCTGGGAGCCCGTGGGGGCGGCCTTGACGTCGCGGCACCGGTCGGGCGGGAGAAAGGCGACGGTCTCCGCCCGACGGATGAGGTCCCTCGCATCGGGCTGGGGGGACCAGGCCTGCGGGTTGCGGTGCTCGGCGGCGACCTTGAAGCTGTACTCGGCGGTGTAGTACCTCGGCACGCGGGCACACCCGCCGATCGAGACGAGCGCGACCGCAACCGCGACCGCAAGCGCCACTCCGAGCACCGCCGCGAACTCAGCCCCGAGCGCCGCCGGCAGAGGATAGGGTGGATGATCCATGTCTTCCTTGTCCGCAGGGTGACGCGTCGGGGCCTGCTCGGGCAAGTGCGGGATCGAGGCCTGGGCCGCGCTCTCCTACGTGCCGCCCCGCTCCCGGCGAGTCCGTCAACGCATGTCGGGCAATGGCAAGCGCCTGGCTCGCCAGTTCGCGGCCGACGCCCTGGCCGACGCCATCGAGCGGGCGCTCACGCCCCCCGAGGTTGCCGCGCGCTTGGGGCTAGCCAGCACCACCGGCTAACCAGCAAGCCGATCCAAGTCTCGAACGTGCAGGATCTCCCGGCGCGACAAGGCCCGCACGTCTCCGGTTGCCAGGGTGAGGACAGCGATCGTGTCGCCACCGGGGGCCGAGACTTCCACTTCCAGCCCGCCGCCATCATAGAGCCCCACGACCGTTCCGATGTCGCCAGCGCGAAGGCCATGGTCTTCGAGATCACGACGAAGGACGACCAGTTCGTGCTCTGCGTACATCAGATCCTCCTCGCCGCTACAACGGGTACGCCGTCACCAGACGCGGCGCCGAGCCCCCTGGGTCCACGATCCAGACAGTCCGGACATTGGCGACACGCCCGCCCGGCGAGACGATCTCGCCATCGATCACGTGCTTCGTTCCCCACTCAGACTCGCTCTCAGCTCCTGGCTGACCCGCCAGCGCGACAGCCACCAAGGCGTCGCGCAGCACTTCCCAACCGCTGACATCGTAGCCGAGCGAGCGGAAGAACGCTGCCTTCGCCCGCCCGGAGGGATGATCCTCGGCGAGCAAGTACCCGGCGACCTTCTCCCGCGTGGCCTCGGCCTCATCCCAGTTCGTCACCCGCCGAGGGTAAGGCCGGGACCATGGACGTGGAAGCCGGCGGTATCGACGAATGCGGGACAACCCCTAGTCGTCGGCGTTGAGCTCGCAGGTCCCTGGGTTGAGAGTCTGCTCGTGGAGTTCCCAGCAGCCCCCCTTGTGGTGCACGAAGCTGACGATCACGGAGCGGAGGGGCTGGTTGCGCAGGGTGGTGCATTCCCTGGTGCAGTCGTAGGAGGCGTTCTGCGTGGGTGGCGGCTCTGGAGGCTTGGGCTCGCCCCGTCGTTCTCGCTGGCAGTCGCAGTCGCAGTCGTCGTCGGTGAGGATGCAGTAGTCGGTGACGCGTTCCTGCCCTCTTCGGTACCGGGAGAACTCCCGGTCTGGGTCGTGGCACTCGACCCTGTCGCAGGTGAGGGTGAAGAGCTTGGCGACCTCTTCGTCGAGGGGCGGTTCTCCGCTGCGTTCCCCGGCGTCGCCGCAGCTCATGATCAGGGCGGCTACGATGGCGACAGCGAGACGCATGGCCCAACTGTGCCGGACGATGGGCGGATATGCGCGGGGGCTAACCGCAGGCTGCTGGCGAGACGGTCGGTCTACGCTGTTCGCCCGGCGAGCGAGGCTTGGAGAGCGTCGTCGGCACCCCACATCTCAAGCTGGCCTGCCGGGCTCCGGAACCGGCCGCCGGCCGCCCGTCCCCGGAGAAGTCGGAGATCGAGCGCGAAGATCAAGGGCGATGGGAAGAGGGACCCGGGCCGGCCGCAAAGCGACCGGTCTGGGCATCCCAGAACCCGAACGAAAAGCCCGCCCGCTTCTGCTCCGTGATTGCCCCCGTCCCGGTCAGTCGGATTCCGAAGGCCCGAACCAGGCGAAACCTAGCCGATCAGAGGATGTCCGCGACTCCCGTGAACACCCGAATCATCACCGTGTCCCCGGGCCTGCTGGCCCTCCTCGCAGGCTGCGCAAGGACCGACATGCCGGACGCGCGCGGCAAGCATGGGGCGCTCCTTGGACGACGTCTGCGCCCATGCGGTGCGAGCGACGTACCAAGTGGTCGCCAGGGGTGGGATCGGGCGCCCGCCTAGGCGGAGTACCCCAGGCTCGGCGACAGGCGGCGCTCGGCCTCCTGGAGGCTCACGCCCAGCCGTTCCGCCCAGTCTGCGACCTGGTCCCGGCCGATCCGGCCCACGCCGAAGTATTGGGCCTCCGGGTGTCCGAGGTACCAGCCGCTGACCGCCGCCGCCGGGACCATGGCCATGGACTCGGTCAGCGTGATCCCCGCTCGCTCCTCGGCCTGCAGCAGGTCGAGCAGCGGGCGCTTTTCGCCGTGGTCCGGGCACGCCGGATAGCCGGGCGCCGGGCGGATGCCCTGGTAGGCCTCGGCGACCCGCTCGTCGTTGTTCAGCGACTCGCCGGCGCCGTAGCCCCACAGCTCCCTGCGCACCCGCTCGTGCAGATGCTCGGCGAAGGCCTCGGCGAGGCGGTCGGCCAGCGCCTTGGCGAGGATGGACCTGTAGTCGTCGTGGTCCGCCTCGAACTGCGCCACCAGCGCGTCCAGCCCGTGGCCGGCGGTCACAGCGAAGGCGCCGACGTAGTCCCGCTCGCCCACGAAGTCGGCGAGCGATCGGTTGGGCCTGCCCTGGGCCCGGCGGCTCTGCTGCCGCAAGCAACGCACGACGTGGACCGGGGCCGCGCCGCTGTCGGGGTGCGCCTGATCCCACCACAGCGACACGTCGTCGTGCCCGGTCCGCGACGCAGCGAAGAGGCCGACGACGCCGCGAGGCCGCAGCAGGTCCTCGCCGACGATGCGATCGAGCAGCGCCAGGGCGTCGGACCGTAGCTCCTCCTGGGGACCGTCGAGCTCCCAGGTCTTCCAGAACGGCTTCCAGTCGATGTGCCCGACCAGGTCCGCGGCCCGCACGTCGCTGACGGTCCGGAGGCCCAGGAACGAGGGCGCGCCTGGCCCCCGGGCCGTGAGGGTCGCGGCGTTGGCCCGGGCCTCGGCCAGCGGCAGCAGGTCGAGCTGCTCCTGGCGCGCGGCCCGGCGCACCCGCAGCGCCTCGTACTCGGCGGCCTCGGGCTGCACGCCGCCCGCCATGGCCCGGCCGACGGCGCCCACCGCCCTGGAGGCGTCGGTGACGTGCATCACGGTGCCCGCGTAGGCTGGGTCGATCTTCACCGCCGTGTGGATCTTGCTGGTGGTCGCGCCCCCCACGAGCAGCGGCAGCTTCGGCCCGACCCGCTCCATCTCCGACGCCATGTGGACCATCTGATCGAGCGACGGGGTGATGAGGCCCGACAGACCGATCACGTCGCAGCCCGCCTCCCGGGCGGTGGCGAGGATCGTCTCCGCCGGCACCATCACGCCGAGGTCGTGCACCTCGTAGCCGTTGCACTGCAGCACCACGCCGACGATGTTCTTGCCGATGTCGTGCACGTCGCCCTTGACCGTGGCCATGAGCACCTTGACCTTGGAGCTGGG
>PVBE012588363.1_pt1 | contig 13675 bp, 11 predicted proteins | sample 1631181 | NCBI WGS metagenome assembly PVBE01 (sample SAMN08397723, study PRJNA350692) | Marine metagenome, whole genome shotgun sequencing project. | isolation source: water | place: Pacific Ocean | collected 2012-04 | reverse complement strand
CTCCGCGAACTCCGCCTCGCCGGCATGGCGGCGGCCTTCACCGAGATCCAGGGCAATCCCCAGTCCGCTTCCTACGGCGAGGTCGAGGCGGCCGCCCGCTTCATACTGGAAGGCGCAATGGCCCAGGCTAGCAAGAAGGGGCTGCTGAAGTCGGCCAAGGATCTCACCGCCGTCACCACCTTCAACATCGTGTTGGTCGAGTTGCTGGGCGGTTACACTAAGCTTCCGCAAAAGGAGCGCCGGGAACTTCAGGGCACGGTGCCGGGCTATGTCTATCCTCGCGCCGTGCCAAAACTGCTCGGCGCCAAAGTCAAAGACGCGGTCGGCAAGGCGGTCAAGACCGGTATCCTGAAGCACATGAAGCTGAAGGGGAAAAAGAAATTCAAACTGGTCGCCGCGGCGATGGAAAAAGAGCTCACCCAGTTCGTCACCCAGCGCGACGAGAAATACTTGGGCGTGCTGGGCCGCCACCTCGAAAGCCTGAGATAGACCTTTCGGCATTTGTGGTCGGCTACATGTGTCGGCCCGGGTCGTTCGCCGCCTGCGCCGCTTTGGTGGGAAAAGCGGCTATCGCGCCGCTCGACCACGATCTCCCCACAAAGAAAGGCGGCCAGGTGGCCGCCTTTCCGTGAATGGGCCGTACGTCAGCCCTGATCAAAAGACCCGGTGTCAGCCGCCAGAGATGAGGCTGCTCCGCTGCCGGCGACGGACACCAAGGCTGATCGATACGGCGTACATTTCACTCGACATTGGATCACCTCCTTTCGTTCGTTGAACACGGTGTCAGCTTAAGGCGATGCGATACCGGCGGCAACCGCATTGCCTCAGTTCCCGGCCGCCGGAAAGAGCTCGGCGGCGGGGCGGCGCAGCCGGCGGTCGTCGCCGCTACGGGCGGTGAACTTGACCTTGTCGAAGTATTCCAGCACCTCGATGGTCAGGTTTCGGCCGATGCCGGTGGCGTCGCGATATTCTTTGGCGGTGAAGGTTTGGCCGGGGCTGCGGCCGGCCAGATCCTCGGCGATGCGTGCGAGTTCGCCTATGGCGGCGGGCGGGAAGTAGCGGTTGTCGGCGACAGGCAGCAGAAGCCCCTGGCGCGCCGCCCGGCCATAGAAAGCGGTCAGCACTTTTAGATCTACCCCCAACTCGGCAGCCACCTCACGGACCCGCGGCGGACGCACGCCGCCTTCCGCCAGAAATGGCTCGAGGCGCTTCCAGAGCGCCGCATCGGGCGCCGACATCTCGGGCCGGTGGTCGGGCAATTTGAGCGCCGCGCCGTCGCGTAGCAGCGCCTTACGATGCGCCAGTTCGCGGATCAGGGCGGCAAAAACGCGGGTGCCGACGGGTTCTTCGATGGCATGGCGCAGTGCCACCTCGCTGGGGCCGGCGCTGTCGGGCTTTTGCCGATGCCAGTCGCGCACAGAGCCCATAACGGCGGCCCGCAGGCTTTCCCAGTGACCGCTGTCGAGGCCTACCGCGTCGTTGCCACCGATGGCGACGACGCCGGAGCGCTCGCCCAGCGCTGCGGCCTCGTCTGCGGTGAGGTTCCAGGCGCGGGCGAAGCGGCCCAGGTCGACGCCGTCTCGCGGCCGTGCCAATAGCGCCGCCCGCAGCGCTTCGCCCGGGCTTTCCAGCTCCATGGCCTCGAGATATTGCAGGCGTTTGGGACGGGCCCGGCCGCGGGCCGGGGCGAAGGGATCGAGGATGATGCCGCCGCCCAGCGTGTGCTTTGCGGACTGGTCACGCAGCACGAAATGATCGCCGCGCAGTGCCCCGATCTCGTGGTCGAGCACGAGTTGCACCAGTGCCGTCTGGCCTGGCTTGACGCTGCGGTCGCGCAGCAGCGCCAGCCGCCCGGTGACGTCGACGGCGCCGATGTGCACGTGCACCGGCGTCCAGTGGCGCAGCGCCTTGGTTTCCGGCAGTACCCTGAGGCGGGCGTCGAGCCGACGCACCGGGGCGTGGACTTCGGCCTCGAGCAGCCATTGGCCACGCTGCACATCGGCGCGCTTGACGTTGCCGGCGATGTTGAGGGCGCAGCGCTGGCCGGCCCGGCCGCTCTGGCTGTCGCGGTTCTGGGCGTGCAGGCTGCGCAGCCTGACTTCTATTCCGGGTGGCGACAGTACTAGCCGCTCGCCGACCCCGATGGCGCCGGAAAAGACCGTTCCGGTGGCCACCAGCCCGGCCCCCGAGATGGTGAAGCAGCGGTCGACGGCCAAGCGGAAGCGGCCGCCGGCGGGCCGCGGCGGGATATCAAGGGCCGCTTGCGTGAGGTGTTGATCAAGGGCTTCGACGCCCTCGCCGGTGAGCGCTGAGAGCGGGAAGATCGGCAGACCGGCGAGGCTGGTGGGTGCCAATATCTCGTGTACCTGGTTGGTCACTTCGGCGATGCGCTCGGGCTCGGCCCGGTCGATCTTGGTCAGCGCCACGGCGCCACGCTCGATGCCCAAAATATCCAATATCGCCAGATGTTCGGCGGTCTGGGGCATGGGGCCTTCGTCGGCCGCCACCACGAAGAGCACGAAATCGATGGCGGCGACACCGACCAGCATGTTGCGCACGAAGCGTTCGTGCCCGGGCACGTCGATGAAGCCGAGAATGTCGCCGCCCGGCAGCTCGCGGTAGGCGAAACCGAGATCGATCGAGAGGCCGCGCTTCTTTTCCTCGGGCAGGCGGTCGGTGTCGACACCGGTCAGAGCCTTGAGCAGCAGCGTCTTGCCGTGGTCGACGTGGCCGGCGGTGGCGACGATCATTTGGTCCCCAAGGATTCCAGTCCGGCCAGCAACCCGGGCTCGTCGTCGAGGCAGCGCAGGTCGAACCACAGCGCCTCGTCCTGGATGCGGCCGATGACCGGCAATGCCAGACCACGGAAGCGGGCCGCCAGACCCTTGAGGGCGCGGCCCGAAGTGCCGGCCGGTTTGAGCACCAGGGCGGCGCTGGGAAGCGCCTTGTCGGGGAGCGCGCCGCTACCGATCTGGCTCTGGCAGGACGCGACGCTGACCTCGATATCCTGTAGTGCGGCGGCAAAGCGGGGCGCCAGGCGCCGGGCCTGGGCCTCGATGTCGGATTGGCTGCGAGTCATGAAGCCAAGGGCCGGCAGGCGTTCGGGCAAACGGTCTGGATCGGCATACAGCGGCAGCACGGCCCCCAGTGCCGCCGTGCTCACCTTGTCGATGCGCAGCGCCCGCTTGAGCGGGTTCTTCTTCAGCTTGGCGACCAGATCCTTGCGTCCGACGACGATGCCGGCCTGGGGGCCGCCCAGCAGCTTGTCGCCGGAAAAGGTCACCAGGTCGGCCCCGGCTTTCAAGGCTTCGGCCGGGGTCGGTTCGTGCGGCAGGCCGTAGCGCGCCAGGTCAACCAGGGTGCCGCTGCCCAGGTCGACGACGAAGGGAATGCCGTGGGCGCGGCAGAGCTCGGCAAGTTGGTCTTCCGCCACCGCCGCCGTGAAGCCGTCTATGACGTAGTTGCTGGTGTGGACCTTCATTACCAGCCCTGTGCGCGGCCCCAGCGCCGCCTCGAAGTCGCCGATGTGCGTGCGGTTGGTGGTGCCCACTTCGACCAGCTTGCAATTCGAGCGCGCCATGATGTCGGGGAGGCGAAAGGAGCCGCCGATCTCGATCAACTCGCCGCGCGAGACCGGCACTTCCTTGCGCCGTGCCAGACTGTCGAGCACCAACAGCACGGCGGCGGCGTTGTTGTTGACCACGGTCGCCGCATCAGCCCCGGTGAGGCGGCAGAGCCAGCCTTCCAGCCGGCTGTCGCGGTCGCCGCGCCGGCCGCTGCCGAGATCGTATTCCAGGTCCACGGCCGAGGTTGCCGCCGCCACCATGGCCTCGGCCGCGGCCTCAGGCAGCAGCGCCCGGCCCAGGTTGGTGTGGATGATGGTGCCCGAGAGGTTGAGCACGCGCGTGAGCGGCGGTCGAAGCAGATTTTCGAGACGCGCCAGTACGTCGGCGATGATGGCTGCCTCGGTCGGACCATCGCCCGCCTTTCCCTCGGCCAGGCGCCCGCGGAGCGCCGCCAATGCTTCGCGTATCGCATCGGTGACCAGCGGCCGCCCGTGGGCGGCAACGGCGTCCCGCAGACCGGCCAGACCGAGGACTCGGTCGACGGAGGGAATGGCAGCCTGAGGGGAGGATTCGGATGGCGTCATGAGAGTGGGGGTTGGTTGCTGGGAGCGCTATGGTGACGAGGATAACAGAATGGGACAGCCAACCATGCCCGAAGCCGCCGTCTACATCGACTACAAAAGCCCCTACGCCTATCTCGCCAAGGACAGCGTCTACGCCATCGAGGATGAGCTTGGGATCGAATTCGATTGGCTGCCTTTCACCCTGGACATCCCCAGCTATCTCGGCAGTGCCCAAGTCGACGATCGCGGCGAGTTGGTGGCCGAGGACCGCACCGAGCACCAATGGCGCCGCGTCTGCTTCGCCTACATGGACGTGCGCCGCTACGCCAACCTGCGCGGCCTGACGGTGCGGGCGCCGCAGAAGATCTGGGATTCCTCGCTGGCCAACATTGCGTTGCTGTGGGCAAAGGCGCAGGGGCGGGAGAAGATGCTGGCCTACAACGACATCACCTTCGAACGCTTCTGGAAGCGTGAATTGGACATCGAGGACGCCGCCGCGGTCAGCGCGGTACTGGCCGAGGCAAACTGCGACACCGCCGGGTTCAACGCCTTCTTCGAGGGTGAAGGGCGCTTGCAGCACGACCGCATCCGCGCCCAGGCCGAGGACGACATGGGAATTTTCGGCGTGCCGACTTTCGTTGTGGATGGCGAGATCTTCTGGGGCCGCGAGCACTTGCCCTTGGTGCGGGCGCGACTGAAGGGCGAGATCCCCACCGGAGATCCTGCCAGCGTTCTCTAGCCCGCATTTTCAAACTGAAAGCTTCGGAAAAACCAAATAAGCCGCCAAAACAAGCATCACGGCGCCCCCCAATTTGCCGAGAAAATCACCGCGAGGCAGTACTTTTTCGACCAGCACCAGAATTGCGATAAGAGCAACCCAGATAAGGTTCATCACACCGCCGACAAACAGCAGGGCCATCAGCAACCAGCAGCAACCGAGGCAAAAAGTGCCATGGGAAAACCCCAGCCTTATGACACCTAAGTTGCCTGGTTGCCATTTGGTCATCAAGAATCCCAGCGGCGAGCGACATTTGCCCAGGCAGGCGTGCTTCAATGGCGTGAACTGATAAAGACCGCAGGCGGTCAACAAGCCGATGGTCAACCACTGACTGCTGCTAACCATCATGGGGGAGAGCAGGGCCGCTTCGGTCAAGGCCCATTGGGCCAGGGTGGCAATGAGGCTAAAGCCCGCCCACACGACAAGATAGGTGCCCGTGAACAGGGCAATTTGCGGGCCGGGGTTTTCTGTCTCCGTTTGCTTGCGCGTGAGCTGGGCGAACAACAGGATCATCGGCGCCGCCGAAGGCACCATCATGCCCACCATCATCACCCACCACATCACGAACATCAGGACAAAGGTGGACACGGACCAGGCGTTCATGGTTGCCGTTATGGCCTCTATCGAGCCCGCAGCCATGTTTTGGCCCATCAGGCTCATGTCGCCTTTCGCCATGTCCATGGCCAGGACAGCCAAATAGATCCACGGCAGGAAGCTCAGAACGGCGAGAGACATGGCAACGAGAATCCGGTCGCGCTGTAGAATCCGTTGCAATGCCTGCTCCTCGATTTCCTTTGGAAAGTGATCTACGTCAGTGGCTTGCGCCAGCTGAACGAACCAGGCCCCTGCAAGTCAAACGCAATGTGTTTGGACGAGCGTTTCGACCAATCCCAATTACGTCCGAATACGCCGGTCACGATATTGAGTGCCGCCTGACCCACCGTGAGGTAGCCGGGTGTCACTTCCGGCCGGGGCGCGTTGTAGATGCGGCAGGTATCGTTCTCCGGCACCTGGTATTTACGGAACGGACCACCCAGACCTTGAACCATGCCCAGCACCTCGACCTTCCATTCTTCGTCGTCTTGGGTAACGGTCATGGGCACAAATTCGACACCGTCAGTTTGAATAGTTAAGTCGTTCCAGGCCGCGAAGATACCGCCGGCCTTACCGGTGACGAGAGTTTCGAGGGCATGGCGCTGCGCCGGGTCGGCGCGATCGTCGAGCAGCCAACCGAACTGCCGATTCTTCTCCATGACATTGCCCTCAAAGCGCAATATCAGGACAACAGCCAGTCCATCCAAGGGCACGTCACCATAATTGCCGGTGCGAATCAGCCAAGTCAGCACACCCTCGCAATAGCCAAGTGTGGGGTCCGAACCGAAATTGCACGGACAGCCGATGTCGCAACTGCATAGGTCCCACCAATCTCCGACAATTTGCCACTGAATGGCTTCGGAATTTTCGCTTTCGGTCGCGGACATTGGTGCGGTTGTGCTCATGACGTTAGCTCCCTCTCCAAATCAGCGTTTGTCGCAAGCTCTAGAATCGATGCACGCTGCCGCGGTTCCGGAATCGGTATTCACGAGCGGCTGTAAACCACCCGGGCGTGACGCGACGGGGGATCGTCGCGGTGGGGGATCTCGTCCCAGCTTTGGCGCCCGAACCCGGCGTCTTCATAAGCCGTCAGTGATTCGGCTAGCATGCGGTACGGCGGGTTTTGGCTCAGGTGCTCGGGCGTGACGATCTCGGTGATGATGACCAGCCTGCCGCCGGATGCCACCAGGCCGGCCACCGAGGCCATGGCGCGGGGCTGCAAATCGTATGGCAGCGATTGCACCGTGCGATTGTCGAAGACCAGGTCAAAGGCACCGCGCCAATCGTCGGGCGGCTGGAATAGATCCGCGATGCGGTAGTCGACGGGGCTTTTGGGAAAGCGCTCCAGACAGAGCCCGATGGCGCTTTCGGAGACGTCGAAGGCCATCACGTCCCAACCCCGGCGAGCGATCTCCTCGGCGTCGTCGCCCAGGCCGCAGCCGGTGACCATAGCGCGTTGGTTCCGGCGGTGAGTCTTGGGCGCCTGGCCATCGAGCCATTCCACGAGCTGCCCGTTGGCCTGCATGTAGGCCCAGGGCAAGCCTTCGCCGGCGGTGCTGGAAGCCGCGTACATGGGCTCGAAAAAGCCGCTTGCGGCAGTTATTTCATCATCGTCGTTCTTCATGGCCGATGAGTGTGGCGGCGGCGGCGGTCTCGAACAAGTCGATTTGCCGGGGCGTTTAGTGCTAGGAATCCTATCTATGGACAAATCTCTCAAATTCTTCCTGGTCGAGGACGATCCGGTCTTCGTCGAATTGTTGACCAAGCTGCTCGAAGCGGCGGGGCACCGGGTGAGTTCGGAGAGCGACAGCGAGGCAGCGCTGGCGGCTATCAAAGAGGTTCAGCCGGACTGCCTGCTGATCGATCTGATGATGCCGGGCAAGGACGGTCTGACGCTGTGCAAGGAGATTCGCGAACAGCCGACGCTGGCCGACGCCTGCCTTATTGTAGTTTCGGCCAAGTCCTACGAATTCGACCGCAAGCGCGCCCTCAAGTTCGGTGCCAACGGTTTCATCCACAAGCCGATCTCCGCCGACAGCTTCGTAGCCGAGGTCGAGCGCATCGTCGACGACCGCATCGAAACCACCTTCTGGGGTGTGCGCGGCACGCTGCCGGTGACCGGCCCCGGGTCGTTGCGCTTCGGCGGCAATACCTCATGCCTGACGCTGGAGTTCGCCCGCGGGCCCTTCTTCATCTTCGACGCCGGCAGTGGCATCAAGGCGCTGGGCGACCACTTGCTAGCCAGCGGCCGCACCCGCGTCGAGGGCCATATCTTCATCTCCCATCCCCATTGGGACCACATCAACGCGCTGCCCTTTTTCGTGCCGCTCTATCTGACCGGCTGCGAGTTCGAGATCCTCGGTCCCAACCAGGGCGGCATGTCGGTGCGCGAGATGATCTCGGCCCAGATGGACGACATCTATTTTCCCATCACCATCCGTGAGTTCGGCGCCCGGGTTTACTTCCGCGACCTGAACGAAGGCCAATACGAGGTCGACGGCGTCAGCGTGCGGACCATGCTGCTGAGCCATCCCGGCGCCTGCCTGGGCTATCGCATCGACTATGGCGGCCGCTCGCTCTGCTACATCACCGATAACGAGCTCTATCTGCCCGGTACGCCGCAGTACAACAAGTACTACGAAAGCAACCTCGCCGATTTCGTGCGCGGCACGGACGCTTTGATCACCGACGCCACCTACAGCGACGAGGAATACTCCAGCAAGGTCGATTGGGGCCATTCCTGCGTCAGCCGGGTGGTCGAGCTGGCCCACCAGGCCGAGGCGCAGACGCTTTACCTTTTCCATCACGATCCCGACCAGGACGACGACGCCATCGAGCGCAAGGGCGAGGCCGCGGCGGCAAAGCTCGCCGAACTTGGCTCGGCCACGGAACTCAAAGTGCCGGCCGAGGGCGACAAGATCCTGATCTGAATTAGCCTTCCGAACCGGAGTACGCCGATGTCCGATCACAGCACCCAGGCCGGTCTGCCGCTGAAGCCGCTTTACCGGCCCGACGATCTCGAAGGCTTCGAATACGACGAGAAGCTGGCCGATCCCGGCGTCTACCCCTACACCCGCGGCCGCCGCATCGAGGTCGGGCGCAAGTCCTGGATCCACCGCGAGCTTTCGGGTGAGGGCGACCCCAAGCGCTCGAACGAGCAGTTCAAGTATCTCCTGGAGAAGGGCCAGACCGGCATCGACGTGATCGGCGACATGCCGACCGTCAGCCTGCTCGACCCCGACCATCCCATGGCCCAGCACGGCGTCGGCACCACGGGGGTTTCCATCTGCCGGCTGCAGGACTATGTCGACCTCTTGTCCGGGCTGCCGCTCGACAGCATCAGCATTAGTCAATCATTGCCCGCCGCCTTCGCCATGGCCGGCACCTACCTGGCGGCACGCGAGCTGGGTGTCGAGGCCAAGGGCCTGCGCGGCTCGGTCATCCAGACGCCTCTTTACTGCGACGATTCGGGCTATTTCATCGGCATGCCGGTGAAGCTCAGACTGCGTCTCTCGCGCGATTCGATCGAGTTCGCCACCCGCGAAATGCCCAAGTTCCACGCCTTCCTCGAGGACAGCTACTACATCTCCGAGGGCGGCATCGACGGCGTCGAGGAGATGGCGCTGGCCTTCATCGAGATCCGCCATATCACGCGTGACCTGCTGGCCCGCGGCCTCGATATCGATGCTTTCGCACCGCGCATCGCCATCTTGCTCAATTGCCACATGGACTTCTTCGAGACGGTGGCCAAGATCCGCGCCACCCGGCGCCTCTTTGCCCGCATGATGAAGGACGAGTTCAAGGCCCAGGATCCGCGCTCGCTGGCCTGCAACATCGCCTCCCACACCTCCGGCCTTTCCATGACGGCGCAGCAGCCCGTCAACAACATCGCGCGGGGTACCGCCCAGACCCTGGCGCTGGCCATGGCCGGCGTCCAGGCCATCGAGATCTCGACTTTCGACGAGGCCTTCCGCACGCCCAGCCCCGAGGCCCATCTGGTGGGGCTGCGCACCCAGCAGGTGGTGGCGCTGGAGACCAATGTCAGCCAGGTCGCCGACCCGCTCGGCGGGTCATATTTTGTCGAGGCCCTGACCGACGACATGGAAAAGCGCATCTGGCAGATGGTGGAGGACATCGAGGCTGCCGGCGACGCCGCTGATCTGGCCGAAAAGGGCTATTTCCGAGAACTCTTCATCAAGGCCATGGAGCGCCGCGCCGCTCAGGTCGACGACGGCACCTTGATGCAGGTCGGCGTCAACTGCCATCAGATCGCCGAGGAGGAAGACACGCTGCTGAAAGAAGTGGCCGAGCGCAAGATCGATCCCGATTATGCCCGCATCGAGGCCATCACCGCCTTTCGCGAGCAGCGCAACATGGACGGCGTGCGCACGACATTGGCCGAGGTGCGCAGCGAAGCCGAAGACCACGACAAAAACATCATGCCCCAGATCATCGCCGCCACCGCAGCCGACGCCACCATGGGCGAGATCGCCGGCGTGCTGCGCCAGGCCTACGGCGGCGATTACGACCCTTACAACATGGCCACCTCGCCGCTGGAGTAGTAGGTACTGCCCATATGACAGACAAGAACATCAAGGTGCTGATCGGCATTCTTGGCGTCGACCAGCACGAGGTGGGGGCCATGACGGTGGCCCGAATCTTACGTGATGCCGGCATGGAGGTGATCTATGCCGGCCGCTTCAACCTGCCGCCGACCATCGTCCAGGCAGCCATCGAAGAGGACGTGGACGTTATCGGGCTTTCCTGCCATTCCTGGGAATACATCCACTACATGGACGATCTCTTCCAGGAGCTGGCGGCCAAGGGGGCCGAGATCCCGATCATTCTCGGCGGCTCGGTGATAACCGCCAAGGACGAGCGTGAGATGCTGGCAAAGGGCGTGGCCGCCGCCTTCGGCCCGACCGCGACGCCGGCCGGCATCGTCGAGCGCATCAGCCAGATCGCCGCGGGCTAGGTACTTTGATGCGCTGGGCGGCGGCGATTCTGCTGGCGGGTCTGGCCGCCTGCGTCACGACTTCGCCGGCCGAGCGCTATTTCGATATCGTCTGGAATACCGTCAACGAAAGCCACTTCGATCCAACCTTCGGCGGTGGTGACTGGAAGGCTATCGGCGAGCGCCACCGGGCCACCGTGATCTCCGCCAAGTCGGGCGAGGCGCGCCACCGCCGGCTCAACGACATGCTTTTCGAGCTCGGGCTTTCGCATCTGCTGGTGCTCGATAAGGCCGAGGTCAAACGCCGCGTACCGGCGGTTTTCGCCGAGGGGAGCCTGGGTCTTGGGGTGCGCTATCTCGAGGACCGGGTGGTGGTCACCGACGTCAAGCCGAAGTCCTCGGCCGCCGCGGCCGGTCTGCGCCCGGGGTTCGTTATCCGGCGCATCGGCCGGCAGGCGGTGACCGATATCGTGAAGCAATCCGAAGGCGACCTGACACCGCCCTTCAACCCCGCCAACCGCCTCAACCGCATCTCCAGCGATCTCTTGGGCCACCTCGACGGCAAACCCGGTAGCCTGGTCACGCTGCGCTATGTGGACGGCGAGGGCGCCCAGCGCGAAGCCACGCTGAAACGTCAACCCCGTGGCCGGGGCCAGATCTTCAGCAAGGCGCTGCCGCCGTTCTACGTCGAATTTTCGGCCCGCCGTCTCGAAGGTGGCGTCGCCTACGTGCGCTTCAACCACTTCGCCCCGCCCGTCGACAAGGCCTTTGCCGACATCGTGCGCCAGGCCGCGGAAGCACCTGGGGCCTCGGGACTGATCATCGATCTCCGCGGCAACCCCGGCGGTTTCCTCAAGATTGCACATGTCATGGCCAGCCATCTGCTGACCGAGCCCACCAAATTCTCGACGCTCAAGCTGCGCGACCGCCAGGTCGAGGTGACGCTGAAACCGGCGACGCAACGCTATTCCGGCCCCGTGGTGGTACTCGTCGATGCCCTCAGCCTGTCGACCAGCGAATACTTCGCCGGCTGTCTGCAGGCGCTGGGCCGGGTGCTGGTGATGGGACAACGCTCGCCGGGCTTCATGCTGGCAGCCAACTGGAAGGCGCTCCCCGACGGTGCCTCGTTCATGCACACCATCGGCGAGCCCCGGGCCGCCGACGGCACGCTCTTCGAAGGCCGCGGAGTGATCCCCGACGTCACGGTGCCGTTGGAGCAGAAGGTGCTGCTGGCTGGCGACGCTTCGCTGGCTGCGGCGCTCCACTTCATCAAATCGAGGGCCAAATCGGGGGGATAGGGTAACTGGACTAAGCTCTCGACGGGCCGAGCCACAACCAGGAATCGATTATTCATGAGAGGCTCTGGTCCCGTGGCTTTTTCCTTGTCCCCGCCGGCGCGCCCCCGCCTTCAATAAATTCCCAACTCGTGCAGGGTAGCCGGGCCGGCGATGCCGTCGGCGCTGATGCCTTGGCGCTGCTGGTAGTCCTTCACTGCTCGGCTGATCTCGGCGCCGAAGGTGCCGTCGATGGGCCCGCTGTAGACCTGCGCGGCGGCCAGTGCCTTTTGCAAGCGTTCGACCTCGAAGCCCTTGTCTCCCTCACGCAAGAGGTAGGAGCCGCGCCGCCCTTTCTTGGCCTGGTAGAGGCGCTGTTTGGAAGCCTTGAGGTAGGCCGAGGCGGCCTGCCGCGGGGCGCTGGCGCTGACACTGGCACTGGCAACCGTTTGCATCTGCCGCTGCTCGATGCGTAGCGCTTCCAGTTTTTTGGCCAAGCGCACATCGCCAAGCTCGGCCTGGCGTCCGGCCAAGTCGGTGGCCAGGGCTTGCATCTGACGCCGGGCCTCCGCGGGGCGTCCCCCCTGATAGGTTTTGAGCGCACCGGCGTGCCGGCGTTCGGCCTCGACCATGGCTACCTCCACGTCGACCTCTTTGTTGGCCGCCTTCTGGACCTCGTTTTCGTCCTTGGATACCTGCACGGTCACTTCGTGGGCCAACTGTTGCCGGGTCTTGCCGTTCACCTCTTCATAGCTCAAGCGCAGCGTGCCCAACGCCGTCTGTCCAAGGATCAGCGGCGAGGTCTCCAGGCGCAGGAGCAGCGAGCGCTGCTCGCCGGCCACGAAATTCTCCAGCGCCACCAGGGTTCTGCCATGTTTGCTTTCGGCCGCGGCGCCGAACACTTTCACCGTGCGCACCGCGGGCGCCGCCTCGAAGACCAAGGCCACGTCGCGCGCCACCGTCTGGAAGAGGCTGTGGAGCTCACGGCGAAAGATGCCGGCCAACTGCTCAGGTGCTTCGACGTAATGGTATTGACCGCCGGCGTTTTCGGCGATGTCTTGCATCAGGTCTTCGTTATAGGAAAGACCGAGCCCCAAAGTCGAAATGCCGATCCCGGCCCGGCGCACCTCGCGCGCCATGCGGGCGATATCTGCGGGATCGGTGATGCCGGCATTGGCCAAGCCGTCCGAGAGCAAAAGCACCCGGTTGATGGCCTCTCCGTCCAGATTTCGGCGCACCTGTTCGGCGCCCTGCATCATGCCGCCGCTCAGGTTGGTACTGCCGCGCGGCCGCAATTCGTCGATCAGGCGCTTGATCATGGCCGGCGTCTCGAGCGGCGCCGAGGGCCACATCACGGAGACCACTTCGTCGTATTCGACCAGCGCCAGGCGGTCGTGCGGCTGCAGGCTGTCTATCACCATCTTGGCGGCTTGCTTGGCGTAGGAAAGTTTGCCCCCTTCGGCCATTGAACCCGAGCGGTCGAGGACCAGGGCGATGTTGAGCGGCGCCCGTTTGGCCGTCCTGGCGGTTGACGGTTCCGGCACCTGGAAACGCACCAGAACGTAGAATGGTCTCTCCTCACCGACCAGCGCCAGCGGCCGGTCCAGAATAATCTGAGGCTTGACAGAAGCTGCCCGGGCAGCGCCGGGCATCAGGCAAGAAATTGCCAGCGCCGCCAGCAGCAGCGTCAGGGCGATGCCGCGCTGCGGCGACAATTCTCGATCCATCATGGGGAAACCTCGGTTGGCACGGGCGGGGATTGCCAGGCTCCGAGTCTTCTGCACGAATGGGGCGGAAATGGGGCGAAAGCTCGACCAAAAAACGACTATTGGGAGCGCAGGCGGGTGCCCCCTTACTTCCGCACCCGAAGCAAGATCGCCGTCTCGCGGATGACGTTGAGGTCCTTGCGGGCCAGGTTGGCGATCTGTTGCAATGTCAGATCACCG
>PVBE010746717.1_pt1 | contig 13676 bp, 18 predicted proteins | sample 1631181 | NCBI WGS metagenome assembly PVBE01 (sample SAMN08397723, study PRJNA350692) | Marine metagenome, whole genome shotgun sequencing project. | isolation source: water | place: Pacific Ocean | collected 2012-04 | reverse complement strand
TGCAAAGTCACCATCAAAAACTTGCGATCCCAGGGTAGCGGTAGCATAGTCATCCGTACCGTCCATACTGAGCGAATACTGATTCGCAAACCCCCCGCCTCCACCCGGTCTGCCCGAAGAGGTTGACGCTTTTCCTCCGCCCAAGCCAAGCCCGAGCGATATGATCGAATAACCCACGACTAGACGTTGTAAGCGATTACTGCTCCGCTGGTCAGATCAATGCTGGTAAAGTTCCCGTAGAGAACCATGCCTGCGGAAAGAGTGGTCGCATCCTGCCCCGTGCAGATATCGTCCAAGTTCGTGATGTTGCTCGATTGTGCGGCAAGCACGGTATCCTCAGTCGCTTGGATGGCAAACCATCCCTTGGTATTGTTGTGTACTGCAGTATCGTTGATGTACTCCCCGCCATTAAGGCCAAGCCCTCTGTATTCTGATGTTGATGCCATGATAAGTTATGCTGGTGTTGCTATGGTTGTTCCGTAAGTGGTAAATTGTATGGGCTGGGTCTGTCCTTCCTGCCTTTCGAGCTTGTCCAGTTCGGTCTGCAAGATTGCTTCCGCTTGCTGATAAGCAACTTGCGCTTTCGAGTTTTGTCCGTCAGCTTGCAACCAATCCCCAAAGCTACCCATTACTACGTACTCGGAAAATACGAATGGAAAATCACTAGCCCCACTAGCATATTCCGGGTATGGTTTGCGATAGTGTACCCAGACGGGTGCGGTAGATGCACGATTGGGCATGATTGCTTCCCCAAATTCAGTCGCTCCGCTGACGAATATATTGCGAAATGCAATGTCGCTGAAGGATGCTCCGCCATATGGGTCTTTGTCGGTCACTCGAAATACTTCTGCAATGTCCTGATTAAAATCTATGTAGGACAACATATTCGCAGTAGCAGTCGCTCCGCTACCACCACCTCCGCTGAACGCTACCGTTGGAGTACCAGTAAATCCAGTTCCGTTATTAGTCACGGATACACCATTTACTTCTTGGTCGCTGTTAACGGTTGCGGTAGCCGCCGCAGAAGAACCTCCCCCACCACTAAAGCTTACGCTAGGGGCGGAGGAATAGGATGCTCCACCACTCCCCACATCCACGCTACGAACGCGCAAATCGGGAATGATCTGGGAAAGAATGGAAGCGAAGGGCCATGCGGCTCGTTCCCACGCCAATCGTCCAAAGCGATTGACGCTACGATTGATCGCATTTTCTTCTTCGGGAATCAAAGTGTTTACGCCTGCCAGATAGGCGACGTTCGTCCTAAGCGTGCTTACTGCTACTCTCCTCATTCTACGGATGCTCCTTTAAATACCTTAGTGTCCGGGGACTTGGTTTTCAAGGCAGGATTGTCCCGCATGAACTCATTTACGAATTGTTTGTCCGACCAGCAACCAGGATGAGACTGATGCCAGCGGAAGTATTCTCTGGCTGGTATGGTCGCCTTGTGCTGGCCCAATCCGTCAATCATTCCTCCATGTTGGTTTTCTTGTCCGCAAATTATTTCGCGCTTCTTTGCCTCGTACTGTTCGAGGTCTGCTTCGTAACGCAAGTGACGATCCAAGTTTTTCATAAACTGAGAACCGTTACCATTCTTCCACTTGGGCAATATTACGTCCATGTCGATTATGCGTTAATGGGAAGAGGGAGCGACCCGTATTGATCGCTCCCTGCTCCCCAAAAACAAAACGATATTATCCTACGTCGTTAGCGTCATGCATTGCCAAGTAGATATCCAACTCGCCTGCGGTCAGCGCGGATGGCGAACCACTTGAGGAGTTGGTGAACTTGGCTTGCAGGGCATCAGCGGAGGCGGCAAAAGTCCCGGCAAGGGTCTTCGGTACTGCTCCCTGAGCCGCAATGATCGGGCCAGCTGCGGCAACGGATGTGGACTCGATGAAGTTATTCGGGTCACCATCAGTTCCCAGTTCTATGGCAAAAGCGCCAGTTCCGGCAAATGCGGTACTGACGTTGATCATTGCCTTGCTGATGACGAAATCAGCAGGAGTATTGCCAAGAGCAACAGTCACGGTGTCGGAAGAACCAGAGCCTTCGTCAACGTCCGTGAACAGGATTTTCCACTTATGGGTAAACCCTTGGGCGCGTTCTTGGTTGGACAGGACGCTCTTGCGAGCGTTGTCGAGAGTTACGTCGGTATTAGCCATTTCTTAAATCTCCTTATTTTAGGTTATTAGTTGAAGTAGCCATGAGCCTTGGGCGAGTAGCAAGCCAACCCGGCAATCACGTCGACGAATCCTCTGCGTCCGCCCCCTTGATCCTCAAGCTCGGTTGCAGACTCAGCCTTGAGCGAGTGCATACCGACGTATTCGGGATCGATGAGCAGTCCGGCATCAGCGTCAACCGTGTCAGAACCGCTGGTGCGATTGACGAACAGGCTGGGTACGATAGCCACGTTCCCAAAGTCCCCCTCGTACAGGTTGACCGTGAGCGTGATCTTGCGGGACTCGGCATCTTGATTGACTACATAAGTGCCATTGGCGGCGGCAAGCTGACGGGAGAAGTTGCTGATCTCTTGCTTGAGGCTTGGGCCTGCAATGAGGGTCAACTGTCCACCGGGCATACCGTTGGCTTCGTAAAGCTCTTGAAGTACGCTGTTGAAGGTGGCTTCCGTTTGCGTGCCAGTAGTGTCGTTAGCTACGTTCTGGTAAGCGGCAGGTATGTCGGATGGTTGACCACCGACCCCAAGCCACTTGAGCATACCCCTAGTCTTGTAGGGAGTGCCACTACCAGCCTCGGCTTGACGATCCTGCGAGGAGCAGAATGCGCTTTCTATTGAACGCTTGACGTTCCTGACTGCCTTGGCTTCGGCATTGGCGAACTCATTGGCTACGCCAGCGGTATCTACCAGTTCTTGGATGTCCGATACCTGGAAAGTATCACGGAACTTCTGGACGTAATTGCCCAGACGAGCGCGATCCTCGGCTTGATTCTTGAAGGACGAAACGTCCTCCCCTTCGTTGACCCCATCGAAATCGGGAGTACTGAGCTTATCGGCCTGCCATTCTACGAAAGTACCAGTTGCCCTGCCCTTTTTCATCATGCTGACGAAAGGCGTGGATTCCGGCTCTAGAATGGAGATAATGTCGGTCAGGTCTTCCCTGTTTCCGGCGGTATTATATGATGTGCTTGATGCCATCTGTTATCCTCCTTGATGTTTAAGTTGTTATGCGGTTTCCCGCTTGAGTTTCATATAGTGTTGTAAGTCGGTCATGTCGCCAGTTTCATCGAATTTCGACTTAGCCACCTGCAATGCCTTCTTTCTTTGCGAGTTCTCACTACGTGGTTTTGCAGTTCCCGCCTCCGCTGATGCTACTGGAGCTTTCGGCTTTGGTTTGGGTTTGCTCGCTTGTTTCTGTTTTCCTTGGACTGAACGCATACCCTCGATCATCATTGCCAATGCAAAGTTTCCGTTGGGCAAATGATTGAGGATCGGACTGTAGAGCGGATTATTCTTCGCTTGCATGAAGATTTGATAGTCCTCGCTCTCCCCATCTCCTAAGAATGGGAAAGTCTCAATGGCTTGCTGATCGTACTGTTGACGCTCGGCAATCCACTTCTCACGGGCAGGGACGTCCTTGCGCAGAATTTTCTTCGCATTAGAGCGAATACTTCGCAATTCAGCCTTGGTATAGGTCTTGTCCCCTTCCTTGACTACGTACTCGTTCCCAGAATCATCGTATTCGACTTCATTCTCAAGACCTTCTTCAGCCCATTCTACGAGGGCGTTGAAGTTCTCGACCTCCTGCTTTAAGGAGTTTATATCGTTTACGTTGGATAGGGCGTTATCCTTGAGGAACTCAGGAGTCTCTGATTGAGATGCCTGTTCTTGCTTCTGGGCTTGCTCTTGCAATTGCGCATTCTGTTGTGCCAATGCGTTCTTTTGCGCAGTAAGATCACCAAATCTTTTGACCGCGCTAAGATGCAAGGACTTTGCAAGCTCCTTGGTCTCATCCTCGGATAACGAGTCCAGGTCTATATTATACTTAGAAAGAACGTCCGAAGGCTCTGCAGGTGGCTCGGTCTGTTCCGATTCCTCCTGCTCTTCGACTGACTGTTCCTCGGATTCCTCTTCCACTCCAGCTTGTTCAGGAGATTCCGATTCTTCCTCGGTTGGTTCGGGTGGTTCTTCCTTGGTCTTGTTCTTGAGCAAATTGCTCGCCAACTCAGCCATAGTAAGATTCCCCTCACCGGGCGTTTCGCTACTCTCAGCATTTTCAGAGGTAGCAACTTCAGCTTCATTTGATTCGACTGTCATAAACTCTTAGCGCATTTTTCGCCAATGTTACAAAACTACCCTACGTGCTTGATTTGTACAAGAAAAAACCCCCGCGCGAGGAGATGTGGCAGAACTCACGCGGGGGCAAGACATACCCCAATGTCTATAAATTGTAAAACTGATCGAGTTCCTCGTCTATTGCTTCCAGTTTCCCGGTCAGCATATAGTGACGATTAGTACACTCTATCGATTCCTTAGTCTGTAATTGACGAATAACGTCCTCACGCATTGCTTCCCTCATCTGAACGTAAGTCTTGAAGTTAGGCTCGTCCTTGAGCAAGGACAATACCTTAAACGCTTCTTCGGGATCAATATCGTGATTGGTCTTTTTCTTTTTCCAAATCATCTCTTTCCCTTCCAGCTAACCCGCTTAGGCCCAGTCTTTCTCTTTACCACGCTTTTCTTGCATTGAGCCTTGGTTGGTCGGCAAGCAGGGTATGGACGCTTGCTCTTCCCTTTCTTTGCAGACTTTCTACCACATGGCTTGCCAGTCTTGCAATCAATCCATCCCTTGCCTTTATTCTTGCTGAACCACTTGGTCAGACCACCACTTCTCTTTGCCATGACTCTACTTCTTTGCGGTCTTGTACTTGCCACCCCTAGCCTTGTAAGTCTTGGTCAACCATCCGCTCGCATATGCGGAGGGCCAGACCTTGTACTTCCTCTTGGCTTCCGCTTTTACGCGGGCATATAGTTTCTTGTTCGTTGGTACGTTCTTTGCCATATTACCACTTTTTGCACGACCAGTATCTTGCCGTTAGTTTGCTGGGGGGAGAGGTATCGCACTTATGTCTGGCACGAAAGGACTTTCTACGCTTGGGTTGATCCTTCTTGATAGTCATGTTCGGATCACCATAGCGGATCAATCGAACTTTGTCTCCCTGCTTGGCAAGAACGGCAAACTTCTTTTTCTTTCCAGGTGTGCGCTTAGGCTTGTTATACCCGGAAAACCTCTCCCCCCTATAGTTAATCATCTCTTCTTCCGCTTAACGGTCTTGCGCATCTTGCGACGTCCCTTCATTGTGCGTTCCTCCAGTTTACGTGGTTCATATCTTGCGTAGAATATCTTTGATAATATCCCTTTTTCAAAATCCTTTTTGATGCGGCGCTCAGATCGGAAAGAGGCTGAACCAAAATGACTGCATATTCCGGGCAATCATTCCCTTCAAACTCATCCTGCAAATCATCAACAGGATGGTCTGGATGGAATCCTATCATCCATACCCCATTATGGTCTTCATTCTGCTCGTCTATCCATTGATCGAACTGTTCGGCGCTCATATCATCCCATCCAGTCCATGCAATTACCTCTACCCCATCCTTTGCAATCGGGTCGCCATGCTTGATGCGCAAAGCAGTTTGCAAGTCATGGGTAACGCGCAAACCGACCTTTTCCTCATTCCATGCCCGCTTGGCATACGGACAAGGTGGCAAGCCACCAAAGTTTTCGCTCGGTCTTTCCAATACTTCGGAAGACCATGAACGAATTTCTTTTTTGATCAAGTCTTCCGCAATCATGCGGCGGATGGGGTTTGCCCGAATTGCGTGGGCATAGTACCCAGCCTGCCAATTTCAGCATTCTGTCTTTGCTGAACGGCAAACTGGCGCTGTTGAACGTATGTCTGTATGCGCTCCTGCAAGGCAGGGTCTGACTGTACCTTTTGCGCAACGTCTGGCTGGGCGAGCCATTGTTGAAATATTTGTAGCTTCATCTCATGCGCGTCATTCGGACGGACGTTCGGGGGGACTCCGGCATATATCTCGGCAATGGTCTGTCTTTCTTCCTCGACTGCTTTTTGAGATGCGGTCTCCTTGGGGATCATAACGTTCTCAGCCGCACCAGGTAGAATCTGTCCGACTGCAATTTGCAAGAGCCTTTCGGTATCCAGCGTACCATTCCTATCGAGCATACCCCCAAGCTCGGCAATCGCTTTTACGCGCTCAAGCATTTGTGCGGGGTCTTGGGTAGCAACGTCGAACTGGAAGTAAAAATCAAACCGTTCGTTCGGGCCACCCTTGGAATAGGTCTGCATATCCTGCATACCAGTAACTCGGAAGTATTCTTGGTCAGGCCCGTACTGTTGATAAAGACTGAACACTTGATCGATCACGTGCTTAAGGTGATGAAATACTTTGTCCACCACTTCTTGCTGTTTCATTTGCGCTTCGGTAGGATCGACCCCCGGTGCATTCCTCCCGAAATATCTATCGGCTTGTTCCTTGACGTATCTTCTGACCTCGACGTTTCCCGCATCAAACCTAGGAGTATCCGCAAATCTGTACTCTCCGGGGGTACGATATGGTACTCTAGTACCCGGCCCCCATTTGCTTGGCGCTCTGCCCAAGGGATGTTCAAGAGGGGGCAAAGTGGACAAGCTCTGTCTATCAATCAACGAATCAGTCTCCACCTTGAGTACTTGCTGGAGGGATTCGATAAGTTCGGGATAGCTTCTGGACGAGTACAATCGCTTGCTCGTCTTTTCCAGAGTGGTTACCGTGAACGGATATTGTCCGTGTGCGTAATCGAGCAATTGGTGCTTGGCGTATACTTCGCTCAAGTCCTCATGCATGACGGTACAATAAAGACCGGGAGTATCATCCTCATCGAGCAATCGTTGATAGCAATAGAGTATCTTTACGTATTGATCATCAGTACGTACGAACTGATCCTTTTCTTGGATGTTGTACAAGTTGTCATCGCTTTGCGCATTGTTCGCAAGCTCGATCACTTGCTCGACGAAATCCTCGTTCCAATCCTCGCTCCTTATCTTTGCCCGAATCTGTTCGGGGGTCATGCGAACGACGTGAAAGACGTAAGGAGCTTCTTGCGGATCAATCGTATAGTTGGGCCAGAAAATATCCTCATCCGGGGCGAGAGCCTTGATCTTGGGGCGACTGACCACTTCTCTGGTAACGGGCATAGTCGTTTCTCCGTCCTTTCGCAACTCCCTGAGCATCCCCCTACCTTTCCGCTTGGATACTCCGAATTGTTGCTTGAGCAACTCTACGAACTCATCATCCATGCTCCCGTCCTGTATGGCTTCGGCAATGGCAGGAAGTTGCTGGGCAAGTTCCTCAAGGCGGATAGTTTGTTGTTGTTTCAGGTCTTGTTGCTCATACCAGCAGTAATGAACCATCATTCCCTTCTCAAAGAGATGATTGAGTCCAAGCTCGATCTGAGGATAAAATTCGCTCATCTTGCTGTTTATCAACCAGCGAAGAAAATTGCTTATTACTGATGCTCGTTCGATATCATTCGATTCGGTAGGGGTAGCAACGATATGCGCACGTCTGACTGCATTCATTACCATGCTCACCCTGCATCCGATAAGCTCGTCGGCAAGGCGGACTTCCTGGTCGCTCGCACCATCCCATGGGAATACTTCCCCAGTACTGTTCAATGATGAATGCTTCTTGAAATCATCGGATTTCCCAGCCCATTGGCAATTCCTTACGTCGTAATCCCTTTGCCTGCGATCAAGCCACTCACCAAGATCGGATTGCGTGGTCTTGAAAGTTTGTGACAAATATGCGACGTCTGGTTCTTTCGACGCATAAAGAAGTTCGGGATCAGCCGCATTTAGCATATCACTTGCAAAATATGAAAATTCCAGTTGACAGTCAAGGGCATTGAATCAATGCTTTGAATACATTCATTCATGTTCTGCCGTCCGTGGGTCTTTAGTAGTTTTCTGTCCACGGGCGGCTTTTTAATATCCTCCACCCCCGGTAACCCTGAGCTTTTCAGTAGTAATATGCTCAGGCCCGCTGACCATCAAGTATCTGATGCAATCAACTTGATCCTTCCAATGTTCCTGCCTGCTCTGTCCGCTGTATTCAATCATTGAAGAGATCGTGTTCTCGCAATTCTCGCTAACGAAAAGCTTGGGACGATTGGAATCATTCATCGGTTCGGTATCGTCCCAACTAAGCGCATCATTAATCTTTGCTATCCCACCCTCGATATCCACACCCGGTGCAGGACGAAAAACGAATCCCAAGTTGCTCATCGAATTGATTATGTTCGATTCTCCCTCCTTCGTACGAACGGTTGCCGATCCCATCCTCGGATCGACTATTCTTTCAAATACGTCCTCTCCATCCTCCAAGTTCTCAAAATGATTCTTGTAATCTGCATATCCCCAACCCAATGGTCGCTGGGCAGGTCCGGGCTTGCCCACGCTCCTGCCCGCATTATTGACGTGGGGCAATGCCCATGCACCCATTGTTGAGTCAGGAAACTCACGATATACGTATATCCTTCCGTCATCCATCACACCCGCCCATATTGCAACCCAAGGCTTGCTACCCCCCGGATCGCATATGAAGTATCTCGTCACGCGCGCGCTCGCGTCTTGTATAAAGGGTATCTTTTCATGCTCAACGACATTGGTCTCCCTAGTGAACTTCGGAAACCTGCCCTCGTAACTCTTTGAAGGTATTCCGTACAATCGGGCGAGCTTGACCTCTTGCGGTTGTTTTGAATAAGTACGGATAAGTTCCGCAGAATCGATAAACGGAGTATGTTCGCTCCAGAAGTAATGTATCCGACAATCTGGCCAGTTCGTACAGACCTGTTCGACGGGTAGTTCCCTGTCCATCAGTTTGCTATATTCAGTACGTACGGTTTCTGCTCCCTTGAGCAAGCTGTTGATCAATGGAGTCCATCCTTGAAGAGTGGTAAAAGTAAGGATCAATCGACCATGAAAATCCGCAGTCCTGCCAAGCAAAGTATTGAATATGCTCTCCGGCACTTCCTCATCCAAGTGGATGCAATGAGCAGACCAACCCTCAAAGATTTGGGGGTCTGCCATGTATTGGCGATAATTGTTAAAGTATATCGTGCTTCCACGCTCCGCTCCGTCAAGGGTGGGTGGAAGGATTGCCTTTGCCGAATTAAACCCATTCTTCTGATTGTATTGCAAACTATGATTTGCTCCCTTTTTCTTGCTCCGCTTGTACCGCATGGGCAAGTTTTGCCAAATCGTTTTCTGAGCGTCCTGTATGCTCCGTTCCTCAGTCACGTGCATACTGCGTATTTCCGCTTCGGGAATGCTCTGCGCCAAGTGGACGAGCATACGGGAAGCCATCATCGTCTTACTGCTCCTATTCCCTCCAAGAATTACGTGAATCTTGTCCTTATCGAACCGTTCCATCACTCGTCTCCAACCGGGTAGCGTCCATCCCCATGCTATCGGGTCTTCCTTCTCGCTGGTCGGTTGATCGATAAGCAAGCGAGTAAGGGTCTCCGCGCGTTCGGGGTCTTCTATGGTCAAGCGATCAATCTCTTGCTCGTTCAATGCGCATACCAAGTCACCCTTTTCGTACTTCAAATCATCCGTCCAAGGGATACCAAACCTAGCATCTACCTCGTCTGCGTAAGTTACTCTAGGCACGATTGAGTATTTCCATGCCCACGATCAATGCCTCAACCAAGGAGGGACACGGTATTTCCTTTTCTCCAACGATCCAGCACTCATCCTCCTGCCCGACTTTGCTCGGACGAATCTCAATATCCTCCTTGCAGGAACGATGCATATATACAGACAATTTCTCAGAACGTACGCAAGTATCGGACGAACGTATCTGCCCCAATAGAACCACATCCATCCCTTCATTGGGCATTCTTCTTCCTTTCTTCGGCAAGCGCGATCTCCAATGCGCGAACACGCTTTCGCAACCTTGCAATCTCCATCATCCTGCTCTCAAGCTTTCGGGTAGGCTCATACAAATTCATTCCTCATCCTCCTCTTCCAGGTCATCTTCTTCAGCACATTCGCACGCATCGTCAGGCATTTCCTTGTTCCAAGTCTCCCCGCACTTCATGCATATTACTTGCAAGTCGTAACTCTCCCATCCCATAAAACTACTCATCAATTACCTTTCTCATTCGTTTGCCCAGCCAATATGCTACGTTTACGGTTACTGCGTTGCCCATTTGCTTGTAGCGTGGCCCGTCAGTCTGCTTGATCACTTTCCCAGTCGGTTTCCATTCGTTGTCCACAAGCTCAAGTTCCATGCGTTCAATTGTCCATTCATCTGGAAATCCTTGCAATCGTTCGCACTCCTTCGGGGTAAGGCGACGAACGGTCAAGTTCTCCTTGGCCACCCCCACGCCTTCCCCACCTTGCTGACTGCGCAAAGTCACGCTAACGTCCACGCTCGCTTTAGGGGTAACGTCTCCGTTCCATGAGCAGACGGCATGAACATCGTGTCCATGCATGGAATTAAGAGTATATGCGGTATCTCCCTCATCACATATGGAATTGCCCTTGCTACCTTGCATATTGACTTGCCCGACTACCTTCGGTCCGCTCGCATTGCTTATCCCAGTAGCGCTGGTAACGGTAGGAGCAACTTCTCCAGTCAGTTCGCCATTGTACACGTCCGCTCCTTGAACGAACCTAGAACAATCCTGTCCGAATACGTGCTGATCCTCAAGTCCCCACTTGTCACCATAGTGAGCATCAAGCGTACCTGCTACTTGAGCGGGCCATTCGCTACCCTTTCCAATGCCCGCTTCAACATCTCCGGCAATTCCTTCCCCCGATTTTCTGCTCGGCGCAGGATACCCCGGCAAGCTTTCGGTGATAGCGAATATTTCGTCGCAGGATCGTCCTCCAAAATCTGCGACAATGAACACGCGCTTCCTTCTCTGGGGAACTCCGAAATATTGACTGTCGAACATTCGCCATCCGATCTCACTAGCCCCGCTTTCGAGTAACTCTCCGATACACCTTGCAAATGCTCGACCATCGTCTGCGCTGAACAATCCGGCAACGTTTTCCGCCAATGCAAAGCGTATCCCGCTTCCTCGGGCGCGCAATTCCCGAATAAGTCTAGTTGCTTCAAAGAACAATCCGCTCCTTTCACCTGATAATCCCTCCCTTTTTCCTGCTACCGACAAGTCCTGACACGGAAAGCCGTAAGTTAAAAAATCACAATCCGGCAAGTCTTCACCACTCACTCTAGATACGTCGCAAAACAATGGAACGTCGGGCCATCTTCTTTTCAATACTCCAGCCGCATTCTTGTCCCATTCAACTTGCGCGACGCATTCATGCCCAGCCAATTCCATGCCCAGATCAAAACCACCAACTCCTGCGAACAAACTAATGAACTTGCCCACGTCCGCGCTCCTCCCTGTCCAGCAAATCCTGCAAACGTCCATCACGATCAAGCAAGCCGGAAAACATACAATCCACAACCAATTCACTAAAGGATACTCCACGAGCATCTGCATGTTCCTGAGCTATCCGTCTAAGAGTGTCAGGCATGGATACGCTAGTCGTTTTCACACTCTCTCCAAATCTACGTGTCCTACCCTTGTGCTTCTTGCGCTTCATATCATCCGATCCTTCCGATCATACTCACCAACAACTCGCCAAAGATCACCACTCTCCAGTTCCAAGCGTACCTTGCTACCTATTCCAAACCGTCCGGGCTTCGCTCGGAACTTACCATGCGAACCATCAGAAAATTCCACCAAACGAACGTATGGATTCCTAACCAATGCATAAACCTCACCAATTCGTCCACCAGAAAGGGTCTGCTTGATAATGCCCTCCTTTACCAATACCGCTTCCTTCTTGGCCTCCTCAATCAATTCGTCAACGGATAATGCATCTCGTTCAATCTCGGAATCACGCGCAAGCTCATTCAGTTTCTCAACCGCACGCTTGCTAAACCGTCCATTCCAAAAGTATATGCGCACGCTAGATTCCTTAATCCCAAGCATACTCGCAAATTCCCCATGCGATACGCCAGCGCATTCAAGTATACTACTAGCCTTTTCCACATCCATCTCACCCGCAAAGAATCCCTACTAGGTTGCATTGTCAAATAAAAAATGCATACCTTACCAAAATGAATAGAAAAAATCCGAAAAGAAAAATTACCCTACAGCACACCAGAGAAAAAATAAACAAGCTAGGAAAAACAAAAATCATCGAGTCAGCAGCAAAGATAGCAATGAAAAATTCTACAGTTGAACAGGAAGCGAACAAATTAAGCAAGCTAGACGTAGCGACAAAGAATTCATTAGGGAAATTCTTCAGACACCAAGTAGGAATGACTCAGCAACAATTCCTAGACAAAGTAACGGAAAAATTACAATCAATGGTTGCGGACGGGCTAGACGACTTGCACAAAAGCCTAGAGGATATTCCACCACAAAACAAAGCATATGCTCTGAGCGTGATATTCGACAAGTTCCTAACGGTATCGGGAAGACCAACAAACATAACGGCATCTGCAAACGTAAAACTGGGTGCGTCCGAAATGTCCCCAGATCAAGTGAGGAACATACTAAAAGGTACGAAGAAGGAAGTAAGAAAACAAGAACCAGTTGCAACGGATGCAATAATACAGGATGCAGAGGAAGAACTGGAAGAACCCGAAGAGGATGCGCAAAGCATAGAAGAGTAGGCAAAGGAAGGCAGAGGAAGAGCCAAGGGCCAATCACAAGGTCAACCACCCCACTACGCACGATAGGCAAAACATAGTGCGAAAAAAGTAGTGGGGGGGGTTATTATAATTAGAAAGAATGCGCGGGCGTGACGCGCGCCCCCGCCCCCCCGCGCGCCTGGGCGCGTTGGTTTGACGCGGGTCTATTAGACCGGAATCCGCTCGCAGTTAATTTGAAGTCAACTGCTTGCCCAGTATTGGAGCGGGGCTGGGCTTTCCGTGCAAGCGGGAATGGGCTGGCTTGGCATGGCTTGGCAAGGAGGGAAGGCAAGCTAGGAGTTTGACTAAACCAAACGATACGAGGGGAACGGTTCGCCCTCGTCTAGTATTTTTTGGCGGTAGGGGGATGCAATGGATTTTGACGCATCAACATATCATGATGCGTTGATGCGTAAAAATCCATTGCATCCCCCTCCCGCCAAAAAAAACTACATGCGTATTTAAATTCCTGGTGTACTTACACAAATACTTAGTTAGTACATTTACACAAATACATAGTTAGTGTATTTGCACTAACTAGCACAATCCAGCCCGCCCCGCTTGCCCGGCAAGCCCTGCCCCGCTCCAGTACTGGGCAAGCAGTTGACTACAAATCAACTGCGGGCGGATTCCGGTCTAACAGACGCGCGTCAGACCAACGCGCCCGCAGGCACGGGGGGGCGGGGGCGCGCGTCACGCCCGCGCATTCTTTCTAATTATAATAACCCCCCCCACTACTTTTTTCGCACTATGTTTTGCCTATCGTGCGTAGTATTGTGGTTGGCCTTTTGTTTGCCCTTGGCTATGCCTTTGCTTTCCTTTGCCTACTCTTCTATGCTTTGAGCATCCTCTTCGAGTTCTTCCAGTTCTTCCTCTGCGTCCTGTATTATTGCATCCGTTGCAACTGGTTCTTGTTTTCTTACTTCCTTCTTCGTAC
>PVBE010431872.1_pt1 | contig 13677 bp, 10 predicted proteins | sample 1631181 | NCBI WGS metagenome assembly PVBE01 (sample SAMN08397723, study PRJNA350692) | Marine metagenome, whole genome shotgun sequencing project. | isolation source: water | place: Pacific Ocean | collected 2012-04 | reverse complement strand
CTTCTTCGGCGCGGCCTTCTTCGGCGCGGCCTTCTTCGGCGCGGCCTTCTTCGGCGCGGCCTTCTTCGGCGCGGCCTTCTTCGGCGCGGCCTTGCGGGTGCGGACTCGCTTGGGCGCGCCGGCCTCGGCTGCCTTTTTCACCGGGGCCTTTTTGGTGCGCACCCGCTTGGGTGGATCGGTGGCCTTCCTGGCGGCCGCCTTCGGCGCGGCCTTTTTGGCAGCGGTCTTCTTCGGCGCGGCCTTTTTGGCAGCCGCCTTTTTGGGCGCAGCCTTCTTCGGCGCAGCCTTCCTGGCCGTGGCCTTCTTGGCCGCCACCTTCTTCGGCGCGGCCTTCTTCGGCGCTGCCTTCTTGGCGGCCGCCTTCCTGGGCGCAGCTCGCCTCCTGGCCGCGCGGTCGCGCAGGGCCATCGCCTTCTTGACCAGGTCCAGGATATCGCTCTTCCGCAGCTTGCTCAGGTTCGTCAGCCCCAGCCCTTTGGCCACCTCCAGCAGCTCGGCCTTGAGCATGGTTGAATAGGTCTTGTTGCGCTTGTCAGTCATTGGAGTGTCCTCCCGCCCCGGGCAGTCCGTTCACCTCATAACTGCACGATGTGAACAGCTATCGGGGTGTGCTTTCGTCGTCTGGACAGGTTCCGATCTGGTAATAGCTAGACGCCGGCGCGTCCGCGCCCCCGGCGTCCGGTGACTTGTCACAGGGCTTCGCCCCGTTGGCAGCGGGCGCCTGAGGCCGAGCCACGGGCGGCGATTCCTTTCCCCTGGCGCCCGAGCAGGCCAGCAGCAGGGACACGGTCATGATCATTCCAACCACGAATATTCCGTTTTTGCGTAAGGCCTGCATGATGAGCGACCGATATCACGCCTCGCCAGCGGCGGTCAATCGGCTGAGTCAGGCATTTTGTCGACGCTTTGCGTCATGATTTCTCTGAAAAAAAAAGACTCCGGACACGCAACCTTTTGCGCGATCCAGCCGATAACCTGGCATGGAAAGAGGACAAGTCAACGTCGGTCACCTGTTGCGCTCGGCCCTGGACCTGCTGCTGCCCCACCGCTGCGTGGCCTGCGCGGTCCCCCTGCCCTGCCCCTCGCCGCCGTTTTGCGAGCTGTGCTGGCAGTCGGTGCTCACCCTGGACCGGGCCTGCCCGAGGTGCGGGCTGCCGGACAGCCCGGGCGCCTGTCCTGACTGCCGCAGGCGTCCGCCGCCCTACGCCGCGGCCGGCGCCGCGGTGGAGTACGGGGGCCAGGCCGCCGCCGCCGTCCGCCTGCTCAAATACGGCGGGCGCTCGTACATCGGCCGCCCCCTGGCGTCGCTGATGAGGTCCCTGGTGCCGCCGTTGCTGCCCTTGGACCGGGTCCTGCCCGTACCGCTGCACCCCGCCCGGGCCCGCAGCCGTGGCTACAACCAGGCCGCGCTGCTGGCCACCCCCCTGGCGCGCCACCTCGGCCTGCCCGTGAGCCACGGCTCGCTGGCGCGGCACCGGGACACCCCCGTGCAGGCCTCCCTGGACCGGGAGCGCCGCCTGCAGAACCTGCGTGGCGCCTTCACCGCCTCGCCGGCCCGGGTGCGCGGCGCGCGCCTGCTGCTGGTGGACGACGTGATGACCACCGGCGCCACGGCCGTGGCCTGCACCGAGGCCCTGTTGCAGGCGGGGGCCGGGGAGGTGAAGGTGGTGTGTCTGGCCCGGGTGGTGGTGGAGTAAGGCTCCTGCTATGATGTTGGCCCATGGCCAAGCCCCGCAAGAAGCATGAGCTCCCTCCCGGTCACAAGCTGATCTGCCGCAACAAGCGGGCCTTCCGCGACTACTTCATCAGCGACCGCCTCGAGGCGGGTATGGTGCTGCTGGGCAGCGAGGTCAAGTCCCTGCGCGACGGGCGGGTCAGCCTGGGCGACTCCTACGCGGAGGTGCGCAACTGCGAGCTATTTTTGGTGGGCTGCCACATCTCGGAGTACCCCTGGGCCAACCAGTTCAACCATGAGCCGATGCGGGAGCGCAAGCTGCTGATGCACAAGCGGGAGCTTCGCCGCCTGGGGGTCAAGCTCAACGAGCGCGGCTTTACCCTGGTGCCGCTGCAGATATATTTCAAACACGGCAGGGCCAAGATCGAGCTCGGCCTGGCCAAGGGCAAGCGGCAGTACGACAAGCGGGACGCGGTGCGCAAACGGGACATGAACCGGGACATGGAGGTGGAGGCCTCACGCCGCCGCTGAAGACCTCCTCGTTTTCGACAGAAGTACGCGATAACAATGCCCCCTGACGGCATTCGCTCCATTGACCCGGGATCTACAGGGTGCTACCGTTTCCTGGCTCGTTCCTGCTAACAACCGAACTTAGAAAAGAGGGCTCCGAGACGGTGCCAACAATGGAGATCTGGCGTCATCACCTCAACCGCGGCGCAGCCCACCTGCGGCATCGCCGGTACGCGGAGGCAGCCAGGGAGTTCGAACGGGCCCACGCCGTCGCCCCCGAGGAGCCGCGGGTGTTGCTGGGCCTGGGACGGGAGCGCATGCGCCAGGAGCGGTTCGCCGAGGCCGAGCCGCTGCTGCTGGCGGCACGGGAGGCCCTGCCCCGCAGCGGCGCAGCGGCTGCCACCCTGGCCCGGCTCCTGGGCCTACACTTCGGAAAGCTGGACCAGGCTCACGAGCTTTTGCAGTGCGGCCTCGAGGTCTGCCCCAGCCGCCCCCAGCTCTACGTGGTCCAGGGTGAGCTGTTGCTGGAGGAGGGCGCCTTCGTCGCCGCCCGCGCGGCCTTCACCCGGGCCCTCGATGACCCGGAGACCGAGGCCACGGCGCGCAAGGGGCTGGCTCGCGCCCACAACGCCGAGGGCATCACCCACGCCGAGCTGGGCCGCCTGGAGCAGGCGCTCTTCGCCTTCAAACGCGCCGCGGCACTGGATCCGAAGTGGTCCAGCCCGCTGGTGAACCAGGGCGTGGCCCTGGGCCGGCTGGACCGCGAGGAGAAGGCCCTGGAGGCCTACGCCCAGGCCCTGGAGCGGAACCCGGCCAACCCCGTGGCCTACTTCAACCTCGGCACGGCCCTCTGCGAGCTGAGGCGCCTCGATGAGGCCGTGCAAACGCTCGAGATCCTGCTTGAAGTCGTGCCCGACTACCCGGGCGTGCGGGAGGTGCTGGCCAACGTGCTGGGCGAGCAGAAACGCTTCGACCCGGCCATCGCCCTGCTGCTGGAGGAGCTGGAGTGCCACCCCAACAGCGCCTCCTGCTGGTCCAGCCTCGGCCTGGCCTACGTCTGCAGCGGCAACGCCGAGCGCGGCGAGGAGTGCCTGCTCCGGGCCCTGGAGCTGGATCCAACCTACCTCAACGCCACCCGCAACCTCGCCTCGCTCTACCTCTCCCAGGGGCGGGTGGACGAGCTCAAGCCGCTGCTGGAGCGCACCGTGCAGCCCCCCTCGCCCCACCACCCGGAGTTCCTCGGCAAGGGGCACTGACCCCGGGGCCCGATTGCCCGCGTCATTTCAGCGCGCTGGCAATTTGACGGGTCAAAAAGTTGGACCGCTCCCGTCCCCCCCTTAGTCTGGAGCCATGCCTAACAACAGAACACAGCTTCACCTCGCACTGGCTCGCATGAGCTCCACCCTCACCGCCCAGCGGGGCCGCATGGGCCTGCTGCAGCGTCAGCTGGACGCCTCGGACCGCGACCTCGAGCGCCTCACCGCTCGCGTGGACGCCCAGCTCCAGCGCATCGACGCGGTGATCAAGGAGTAGCCGGCGGCGCCCCCCGCGCCGCACCCGGTGTACCAGTGGTACCCCCACCACCACTCCCGGTGGGGTACGGACCCCGCTCCCACTCGGGGTACGGAAAGTGCTAGCGTCCCCCCCCAACTTCGGCTACATTCCGTATCCTCAAAGCACCGGAAATGATCCGGTTATTGTAGTCCAACGACATACTGGAGACAGAGAATGGCCAAGACTCCGTGCCCCATCAGCCGTCAAGAGTTCAAGGATCATGCACAGCCCGTGACGTTCGAGATCGCCGGCACCCCTGTGACCGCCGACTGGAAAGAGTTTTCCACCGGTTCCTTCGGCTGGTACTTCTCCGGCAAGGTCACCATCGACGTCAACGGCAAGAAGCTGCCTGTCCAGGTCGGATGCAACATGACCGTGGTCGGGAGCAAGGTCCCCCCGTCCGAGTAAGCTCTCAAGCACCCAGCAGTGCCTGACGGCGTCAGGTGCTGTAGGCGGGTATCCCAATACCGCGCCGTCGGGGACCTGTTCCCCGGCGGCGTATCGCCCGGGCCGTCGGCCCCGCTCTCAGCGGTCAGCTGTTTCGTGTTGTACCTGGCTGATTGCTGAAGGTTGATGGTCGAAAGCGTTCTCCCCCATGGACTGTTTCGTATTAGGTACCGGAGGCATGATGCCCATGCCCATGCGGCGCCTCACCTCCGTGGGGCTCCGCACTGGACAGGGCTCGGTCTACCTCTTCGACTGCGGCGAAGGGACCCAGATCCCCTACAAGGAACTGCACCTCGGCCTGCGAGCCCTGAAGCTGGTGGCCGTGACGCACCTGCACGCCGACCACTGCCTCGGCCTGCCCGGCCTGCTCATGCTGCGGGCCCAGATGCCGGACCCCGAGCCCCTCACCGTGCTCGGCCCGCCCGGGCTCAAGTCGTTCATCCACCATGTGCGGCGGGACCTCGGCATGTACATCAACTACGAGATCCAGATCCGCCAGTGGACCGACAACGGCTCGCCCGTGGCCCACGAGGACGACGAGGTCACCATTCAGTGGCGCCCCCTCAATCACTCGGTGTTCTGCCTCGGCTATCGCCTGGATGAGCACACCAGGCCCGGGCGCTTCGACCCGGCGGCGGCCGAGGAGCTGGGGGTGCCCTGCGGCCCGCTGTGGGGCAAGCTGCAGCAGGGCCAGGCGGTGGAGACCCCAACCGGTGACCAGGTCGAGCCGGACCAGGTGCTGGGCGAGGCCCGCAGGGGGCGGCGCGTGGCCTTCGTCACCGACACGGCGCCCTGCGACAGCATGCCGTTGTTGATGGACGGCGCGGACCTGGTGCTGGTGGAGGGGATGTTCCACTCGGAGCACGCGGACGACGCTCGCGCCAAAAAGCACCTCACCGTGGAGCAGGCCTGCGGGGCAGCGGCCGGGGCCGGCGCGGAGCAGGTGGTGCTGGTCCACCTCAGCCCGCGGTACACCAACGCCGATATCCCCCGCCTCGTGGCAGAGGCCCGGCAGCACCACCCCCGTGCGCGGGTCGGTCGGGACGGAGAGATGTTCAAGATCGAGGCGCCCCAGTGACTTGCCCCCCCCTGGGCTTCGTGGTAGGCGCCAGCCATGCGTGACAGGTTTCTGCGCTTCTGGGCCGGGCTGATCCTGAGCCGTCCCGGTCAGGTCCTGACCCTGCTGATGGTCCTGTTGCTGGCCGCGGTGTTCATCGTGCCCGGCCTGCAGATCGAGGCCGGCCATTCCAAGCTGGAGGACAAGGACAACCCTCACCAGCGCCGCTTCGCGGCCTTTTTGCGTGAGTTCGGCTCGCCCAACCTGCTCATGGCCCTGGCCGAGGGCGGCGACGAGCGCCTGCGCCGTAAGCTGATGGACCGGCTGATCAGCGATCTGCCCGGCAAACGACGCGCCGCCGGCGACGCCGTCTGCAAGGTGGACGCGGCCAAAAACGACGCGGCCTGCGTGCGCGACGTGGTGTCCCGCATGGAGATGGAGCGGCTGCGCTCCTTCGCCCTGCTCTACCTGCCGACATCCACCCTCCAGGGGCTGGTCAAGCAGCTGGAGGCCGAGCGCATGGGCCTGGCCACGCTGAAGAAGATCACCGGCCTCGCCTCGTTGATCAGCGAGGTGAACCAGGAGCTCGATCGGCGGTCCGAGGACGCGGCGCCCACCGGCGACAAGGCCCGCGAGGCCGCGCGCGCCACCAAAATGGTGGCCTGGGTCTTCGACGAGGTGGCCCGCCGAATCCGCAGCGAAAAGCCCGCGGAGCTGCCCCTGGAGCAGGCGATCCTGGCCCGGGTGCTGCGCATGCCCCACGTCAAGGCCGCCATGGCCAAGCACGGCAGCCGGGGGGTGGATCTGGCCGGCTACCTGTCGTCCCCCGACGGCAAGCTCAAGATCGCCTTCATCCGGCCGGTGAACGACTCGGACGAGCCCCACGTGGTGTTGCCCTTCGTGGAGTACGCCCGCCGCCACGGCCAGGCCGCGGCCCGGGAGCTGGGCGCGCGCTGTCAGGCCAACGCGGCCGCCTGCCCCGACGGCCCGCTCAAGCTGACCCTCACCGGCCTGCCGGCCATCGTGGCCGACGAGACGGTGATCCTCAAGCGGGACATCACCCTCACCACGGTGGCGGCCATCGCCGGCATCCTCTGCCTCTTCTACTTCGGCTTCCGGTCCATGCGCCAGACCGCGCTGGGGCTGCTGCCCCTGCTCACCGGGCTGCTGCTGACCCTGGCCTTCGTCAGGCTGACCTTCGGTTCGCTGAACCTGGTCACCTCGGCCTTCATCGTCACCCTGCTCGGGCTCGGCATCGACTTCGCCGTGCACCTGCTCAGCCGCTTCAACGAGGCGCGCCAGCAGGGCAAGGACGCCCGGGACGCCGCCGAGGCCGCGCTGCTCGGGGCCGGGCCCGGCATCCTCACCGGCTCGCTGACCACATCGGGCGCCTTCGTGGCCCTGGCGTCCAGCCGCTTCCAGGCCTTCTCCCAGCTCGGCATCATCACCGGCGTGGGGCTGATCTCGGTGCTGCTGGTGACCCTGACCATGATGCCGGCCATGCTGGTGCACCCGAAGCTGTCCTTCTTCGTGGGCGCGCTCCAGCCGCCGCGCAAGCGCCGCGAGACGCCCCTGTTCGACCTGCCCGGCCTGGTGGTGCGCCAGCGCAAGCTCTTCGTGCTGGGCGGGGTGGTCATCGCCGGGGCCATGCTGGTGATGGCCCAGAGCATCCCCTGGTCTTACGACTACATGAAGCTGATGCCCTCGGGGTTGGCCTCGGTGGAGGCCATGGCCACCCTCTCCAAAAAGTCCGATTTTTCGGCCGAGGTGGCGGCGGTCGTGGCAAAGGATCTGGACCAGGCCCGCACCTTCTCCAAACAGCTGGCGGCCAAGGAGACCATCGCCCGGGTGGAGTCGGCGGCCTCGTTTTTGCCCACGGACCAGGCCCCGAAGCTCAAGGCGCTGGCCCGCCTGCGGCCCCTGGTGGGCCAGCCGATCAAGCGCCCGCGGGCCGAGGTGGACCTGGCCGCGCTGGGTAGCGCCCTGGAGGAGCTTTCGGACACGTTGCAGGACCTGCACTTCGACGCCAAGCGCGCCGGGGCAGACCAGGCCAAGTTGCTGGCCGCGCCGCTGAAGGCCGTGGCCGGGCTGCGCAAGGCGATCAAGGAGGCCCCGGCGGACCGCACGCGCAAGCGCCTGACCGCGCTGCAGGTCCGGCTGCTGCGGGGCGTCGACCTGGCCCTGGACGTGCTGCGGGAGAACGCCGCGGCCAGGCCGCTGTCCGTCGAGACCCTGCTGGCCCGTCTGCCCGGCAGCCTGAGAGACCGGATGTACGCCAACGGTCGCTTCGCGGTCTACGCCTACCCGGCCAAGCCGATCTGGAGCAAGGACTACATGGGCCGCTTCGTGGCCGACCTGCGCAGCGTCAGCCCGGCGAGCACCGGCTTCCCGGTGAACCACTGGGAAAATAGCATCAGCATCGAGCGGGGTTTTCGCGACGCCTCCATCATCGCCTGCATCGCCCTGGTCCTTTTGCTGATGCTGGACTTTCGCAGCCTGCGCTACACGCTGCTGGCCGTGGCGCCGCTGGCCATGGGCATTACCTGGATGTGGGGCGGCATGAGCCTGCTCGGCTTCTCCTACAACTTCGTCAACGTCATCGCCTTCCCCTTGATAATCGGCATCGGCGTGGCCTCGGGGGTGCACATCCTCCACCGCTACCGCCAGGAGGGTGAGGCGGACGTGGCGCCGGTGGTGCGCTTCACCGGCATGGCCATTTTCCTTTCGGCGGCCACCACCATGGTCGGCTTCGGCTCGTTGACCCTGGCCCACCACCGGGGCGCCGCCTCCCTGGGGCTGGTGCTGCTGCTCGGGGTGGGCGCCTGCCTCGCCACCTCGGTGCTATTTTTGCCCGCGCTGCTCAAGGTCCTCAAGAGCAAGTAACTGTAGCGCTCTCCTCTGGACCTGCGCGGTCCCGATGAATAAAATGACCAGACCACGGCGTCTCACCGCCACCTGACTGGAGTGACCCATGTCTACACCCTTGCGACTGTTCGTCCCTCTCCTCGGCGCGCTGGCCTGCTGGGTGGCCACCCCGGCCACGGCCTCGGCCCAGGCCATGGTCATCTGCCACATGGGCGGCCCGGGCACCACGGCCCAGGCTCAGGACGCCGTGGACAAGTTTTTGCGGCACATCGAAAAGACCGTGGGCCTCAAGGCCAACTCCATGACCGGCGAGTACCACACGACCATGGCCGGCTGCGTCGGCTACGCGGCCAAGAAAAAGCCGGTGTTCGGCGTGTTCGACTTGACCACCTACCTCAAGCAGAAGGCGGCGTGGAAGATCGCGCCCCTGGGCCACCTGGGCAAGGCGGACAGCCAGCGCTACTACGTGTTGGTGCGCGAGGGCACGGTGGCCAACCTGGCCGCGCTCAAGGGCAAGTCCCTGGTCTCCACGGTCAAGGACCTGACCTTTGTCTCGCGGGTGATCCTCGGCGGCAAGCTGGACGTGGCCAAGGACTGCAAGGTCAAGACCACCCGGCGCCCCCTCAAGGGGATCCGCAAGGTGGCCCGCGGCCGGGCCGACGCCACCGTGGTGGACGCCATGGCCCACGCCCACCTCAAGGAGCTCAAGCTGCCGGTGAAGCTCAAGGCGATCCACGCCTCCCCCGGGTTGCCGGGGCTGACGCTGGCCGTGCTGCAGGTGAACAAGGGCGGCGCCGGCAAGACCGTGGCCAAGATCTCCAAGGTCCAGTCCCGTCTGTGCATCGGCGACGGCAGGGCCCTGTGCAAGAGCTTCGCCGTCAAGGCCTTCCACAAGGCCAAAACAGCGATCTACCGCAAGCTGGAGAAGCAGTACAACGGCAAGTGAGTTCGGCCCCCACCACTGTTGCCCTGTGCCTTCGGTACAGGATAGAATGGTCTGCGATTCAACACAGTTGATGTAGTAACCGCTCGCAGCGCAGCGGCCACGGGCACCACTTGACGTCTACGCTCACATCGGGGTCACCCACCAACGTTCTTCTAATGATGAACGACGCCGACAGCGCCGAGGCGTTGCAGAGCGACCTGGAGGCGCTGGGCTTCATGTCCACCGCCACATGGAGCACCTCGTCCGGGCGCCAGCAGCTGCGGCGGGGCCTGCCGCCGGCCATCATCCTCGACGATCGGCTCACGCGCATGAAGCCGCTGGAGTACGTGCGCGAGCTGCGCTCCTCGGCCGGCCACCATCTGCCCGTGATCATCCTCAGCAGCATCCGCTATACCAAGGCGCGCATGGAGTCCATGCGCATGGAGATCGGGCTGGGCGACGTGATCTGCAAGCCGTTCTCCCTCATCGACCTGGTGCGCATGCTGCGCAAGTTCTGCGATCCGAAGCGGCCGGCCAGCGTCTCGTCGGTGACCGACTACACCAACCCCACCGAGGTGTTCTTCGTGCTCATGGGCCAGGCCATCCGCGCCGAGCGCCCCATGGCCCTGGTGCGCGAGCGCGCCGACGAGGCGGTGCACATCTTCCTCGAGGGGGCGCGGCTGCTGGCGGTCACCAGCAGCGACCCCCACGTGCGCGGGCTGGAGGAGATCCTCATGGCCGAGGGGCTGGCGTCGTCCGGCGAGGTCAAGGCCGCCCGCCGCCAGATGGACACCGCCTCCAACGACCGCAAGCTGGGCGAGATCCTGGTGGCCAGCCAGGCCGTGTCGGTCAAGGACCTCAACAAGTGCCTGCAGCTCCAGGCGCGGCTACGCTTCGTCGATCTGTTCGGCTGGCGCAGCGGCACCATCCGCCTGCTGCCCAACGAGTCGCCGCCCGCCTGGTCGGCGCGGGTCAACCTGGACATCCACCCCCTGGTCATGCGGTCTCTCAAGCAGAGCGGCGACCAGCGCGTGCTCAACCAGCTGGTGGAGAACCTCTTCCAGAAGAAGCTCAGCCTGCCGCGAGACCTGCCGAAGAACTTTCGCGCCCTGGCCGACTCGCCCCAGCAGAAGAGCTTCCTCAAGTTCCTCGACAAGGGCCGGACCATGGCCCAGGCCATCCGCCTCAGCCGCATCGACCAGGACTCCGCCCGCATCTGGGTCGCCTACCTGGTCTTCGTGCTGGGAGCCAAGCCGCGGGAGAAGGCCATGGCCAGCACCATGGCCACGCTGCACCAGCTGCGCCTGCGCAAGATGGGCGCGTCCCCCTCGCTGACCAGCAAGCGCCCGCGCCGCTCCGAGGCGGACCAGGCCTTCGCCCTGGGCTGGAAGATGATGACCAACGAGCTCTTCGAAAGCGCGGTGCCATCCCTGCGCCGGGCGCTGGATCTGGAGCCGAAGCGATCCAAGACCCTGGCCTGCCTCGGCTGGTGCCTCTTCAAGCTGGAGAAGAACCCGCGGGTGGGCAGCGCCCGGCGGGCGATGGAGATGATCCAGGACGCGGTGGCGGAGAAGCCGGATCTGGTCATCGGCCACGTCTTCCTCGGTCATATCCACCGTGACCTCGGCGACCCGGACCGCGCCCGGGAGGCCTTCATGAAGGCCCTGGAGGAGGACCCGGGAAACTCCGAGGCCATGGCCGAGCTGAGACAGCTGCACCAGCAGCCGTGGGCCAAGGAGGGGCCGAAGGCTCCGGCGCCGAGCGAAAAGAAGCCCCCCACGATGACCAAGGAGCACGCTGGCCTGCCCGGCTCGCCCAGACCGCCAGCCAGGAAAAAGGAGCCGCCGCCCGTGGCCGCGCCCCTTTCGCCCGCGCCGCCGGAGGAGGCCCCCGCGGAGAAGCCCGAGGCAGGCCAGGCCAGGCCGAAAAAGGAGATGCCCCCGCTGGCCACTCCCCTGGACGCCGGTCCGGCCGAGGCCTTCGGCCCCGACGACGCCACGCCGCTCTCCCGTGATGGCGGGCGCGAGCGGCGGCGCCCGGAGACTCCGGAGACCCAGCCGGTGGTGCCGATCCCGTTTTCGCTCATCGTGCTGGAGTGGGACGCCGTGAACACCGGCGACGGCAGCGGCAGCGCCGTGCTGCTGGACTCCCAGACCAAGGCCGACATGGTCCACGAGGTGCGCTCCTTCGGCGCCAGCCTGGAGGAGTTCAGCCTCAGCCGTCTCTGCGTGGTCGTCGGCATCCCGAAGCCGGTGGACGATCACCGCACCCAGGCCGCCGAGCTGGCGCTGGAGCTGGTGAACGTCATGCGGCGGGCCGACGACAAGAGCGGCAGCACCCGGGAGCTCACCGTGCGCGGGGCCATCGCCTGCGGCGTGGCCACGCCGTCGGACAGCGGCGCCACTGTGGGGGAGGCGGTGGCCCAGGGGCGGCGCCTGGTGGGGCTGGCCGACTCGTGGCAGGTGGTGGCCGAGACCCCGCTGTACAAGGGGTTCCAGAACATGGTGCTGACCAAGCCGCTCAACCGCCGGCCGAACATGGTGGAGGTCTGCGAGTGCCTGGTCAAGTCCAGGGTCATGCCCGGCGTGGCCTCGGCCCAGCCGATGCAGGCGAGCCTCTCCAGCGCCGCTTTCCCCGTGGCGCTCAAGGACTCGGTGGGCACCTCGGCCGGCTTCGAGTCTCTCAGCCTCGGCGGCGGAGACGGGGTCATCGGCCCGGGCTCCATGGTGGAGACCTTCCAGATTCAGCGGCTGGTGGGCAGCGGCGGCATGGGCGAGGTCTACCTGGCGGTGGACGTCTCCCTCGGACGCCCGGTGGCGCTGAAGATGATCCGCCCGGAGCTGCTCACGCGCCCCACGGCCCTGCGGCGCTTCAAGCGAGAGGCCCAGGCCCTGGCCAAGATCAACTCCCAGAACGTGACCCATATCTACGCGCTGTCGCTGGAGTCCAACCCGCCCTACCTGGTCATGGAGTACGTGGACGGGGCCTCCATCCACTACCTGCTCAAGGAGGATGGGACCTTCGACTCCAAGGAGACGGCGCGCATGGCCCTGCAGGTGGTGGCCGGCCTGCAGGCGGTCTACCTCGAGGGGCTGACCCACCGGGACATCAACCCGAAGAACCTGCTGCTGAACAAGTCGGGCAACGTCAAGATCACCGACTTCGGGCTGGTGCAGATGGAGCTCACCGGCTCCTCCATGTCCATGACCCACAGCATCGTCGGCACGCCGTCCTACATGTCGCCGGAGCAGGCCCGGGGCGAGACCGTGGACTTCCGCACCGACCTCTATTCGCTGGGTATGACCCTGTTCCACATGATGGTGGGCAAGCCGCCCTTCACCGGAGAGACCATCGCCGAGATCCTCTCCAAGCACATCATGGAGCCGGTACCATCCATCCGCTCGTTCAGGCCGGACGCGGCGGTGTTGCTGGACGAGCTGGTCCAGTGGTTGACGGCCAAAAAGATCAACGACAGACCTCAGTCCTATGACGCCGTGGCCAGCGCGCTGCGCGCCATTTTGCCGGACTGATCCAGGGGGGCCTGGAGACAGATGGCAAAGAGACCGCCCAAACGTAAGCCCAAGGAGACGGCAGTCTCCAACGTGGGGGAGATAACCGTCCAGTACAGCGGCGAGCCGCCGTTCCTCATCGACCAGCAGCCAGCGCCGACCAAGCCTGACCCGTCCAAGGAGCCCACCGCGGTGCGCAAGTCGGTGGACATGATCCGTCAGGAAGCCCTGGCCAAGGAGGCCTGCCTGGTGGTGATCTACGGTCCCGACCTGGGCCGCAAGTTCCCCCTGTCCGATCAGAGCCTCACCGTGGGGCGGGTGGACGGCTGCGACATCCAGCTGGAAGAAAAGGAGGTCAGCCGCAACCACTGCAAGGTCGTCTGCCGCAAGGGCAAGGTCACGATCCACGACCTCGGCAGCACCAACGGCACCTTCGTCGACGACAAGCTGGTGGAAAAGGCCACGCTGCACAACGGCAGCCTGGTGCGCATCGGCGGCAACATCCTCAAGTTCCTCGCCAGCGGCAACCTCGAGTCCACCTACCACGAGGAGCTGTTCGACCTGACCACCAAGGACGGGCTGACCAACACCCACAACAAGCGCTTCCTGCTCGACAGCCTGCAGCGGGAGGTGGGCCGCGCCAAGCGGTACGGGCGGCCTCTGTCGCTGATGATGCTGGACATCGACCACTTCAAGCTGGTCAACGACGTCTTCGGGCACCTGGCCGGCGATCACGTGCTCAAGCAGCTGGTGTCGGTCATCAGCGAGCGCATCCGCGAGCAGGACATCATGGCCCGCTTCGGCGGCGAGGAGTTCGTCGTGATCCTGCCGGAGATCGGGTTCGAGGGCGCCATGACCTGCGCCGAAAAGATCCGGCACCTGGTGGAGGAGACGCGGTTCATCTACGACGGCTCCAAGATCCCGGTCAACGTCAGCCTGGGCGTGGTGTCGTCTTCAAACGGCAGCCACGACTCCGAGGACATGCTGCGCATCGTGGACGCCAACCTCTACGAGTCCAAGCGGCGAGGGCGGAACCAGATTCACGGATCGGAGGCGGCCTGAGGCTCGGGACGTGATGGCAGTGGAGGGCTTTCAGGCGCTCGGGACGTGCCGGTGAGGGGATGAGGGGATGAGG
>PVBE012418849.1_pt1 | contig 13678 bp, 20 predicted proteins | sample 1631181 | NCBI WGS metagenome assembly PVBE01 (sample SAMN08397723, study PRJNA350692) | Marine metagenome, whole genome shotgun sequencing project. | isolation source: water | place: Pacific Ocean | collected 2012-04 | reverse complement strand
CGCCCTCCGGGTCGCTTTTCCCGCTCTCCCGGGGCGTCGAGAACGCTTGACGATGTACCCGCATCGCCGGCGCGTCCGCTCCTACCGGGAGAGCGGGAAAAGCGATCGTATGGGGTCAGGAATCCCGCCGGGGTGTACTAGAGAACTACGCCAAACTGCTTCGCATGAACGACAGACATTCCGAGCGATAATGTCGCGATGGGCCGATAACTGCCGCTAAAGCTGTTGGAGATGACGTTATGACAAAAAGAAAAAGTAACGACTCATCCCCCTCATCGCTGCCCAGTCTCTACGAAATCGCGAAGCAAATGCACAAAGAGGAAATGCGATCCTGGCTCCAGCCCAGGTCGGGTGACCTGCTCCGTGATGTTGCGTATCTTCAGGGGTACACATCGACGGGCAAGAACCGGACCGTCCGGGGAATCTACGCGCGCTCGACTATCGTGATGGGCGTCGCCACGATTGAAGCCATCACAAACGATGCCCTGGCGACGATTTATGAATTGCTCACAGACACTATCCCGTCTGATTGCGTCGGGGAACCGCCCTGGTGCTACTTCATCGGTAGAAGCACACGGCGAATTGCTTCGTTATTGAGAAAAGGGAAGTTCGTGAGGAAACAGGCATACGTGCTAGATCATATCGAACGGCTTACAGGGGAAGTATTGGATGATCGCCTAATCAAGGGTATTGGCCAACTCGTTCTCTTCAGAAATCGCATTGTTCATATGAGCTATCAGGAGCGGCCTAAACGCTATCGTCCGCTGCTTAACACGGGACAGGTTGCGCATATAGCGACACTGGCGAAGAAGTACGCTTATCAATATGTGGACTTTCTGAGCTACAACTTTTCCGAACTCAACCTGCCCATCCGAACAATTCGACCGTTCTGGCATCTCGAAGATGATTTACAGGATACTTAGTTTGGCGCGCGCCGTGTTATCTGTCATTTGAATGCCGGTGAGCCCGGAGCCGTCGCCGTCGGCGCGCAGCAGATCGCCGGTGCCGCCGGCCGCCACGTTCTCGACGGCGGCCGCGCCGAGCCCCAGGTTGCCCCGCGCTGTGGGTACGTCCGCCACGTCGGAGAGATTATTGGCGGCCACCAGGTCGCCCGTGCCCACCCCGGCACTGGTCGCTTTGGCTAGAAAGTCGCCGTCACTGACGTTGGACAGGTCTTTGATAGCTTGGTTGGTGGTGTCGCCGATCTCGGCGATGGCCTTGGCGACGGACTTCACGGGACCGCTGTCCACGGTCACCACGGTGGTGACGTCGCCGTTGACGATGTCCTTGAGTTTCTGCGAGTCCGCCCGTTACTTGCGCGACGGCGGTTTCCAGATCGGTCTGCAGGGTCATGCCGGGGACTCCGTTACTAGGGATTGGCGGCCAAGGTGGTGTTGACGGTCGTGTCAAAGGAATCGATGGCCGTCAGAAGGCCGGCGATGTCCTCGGTCAACGCGATGTTCAATGCGTCCTCGGTGAGCACCGGCCGCTCGCGGATCTCCAACTCGCTGTTTACTTCCCAGCGGTTGCCGGGCAGCAGGCGGGCGGTGAACTGGCGGGTGAAGCGGGCCTCGTGGGTGGCTAGGCCGAGGCCGCCCAGGAGGTCTATGGAAAACCACTCGCCGCCTTCCTTGGCCTGCCAGCGGTACCAGGCCTCGAAGAGGGCGAACTGGTCGCGGCGCAGGAGCCAGCGGACGGTGATGCGGCTGGGCACCTGGGTGTAGCGCCGCCGCTGGCGGGCGGGTCCCGCCTCCATCTCGGTGCGCAGGATGGCCTCGCCGGGATGAACGCCGTAGCCCTCGATGGTTGGCAGCGGCAAGGTCGAAGGCCAGGAGATAGGCATCAGGTTCAACTCGCAGGTTCGACAGTGTTAACTTCACGCAGCTTGCCCAGCGCCCACTATTGGCATATTATGCCAATAGCAATCCCGCCCAGGAGTGTGAGCCATGCCAACCCGCAATGTTGTTTTGACCGACCATCAGGCCGATCTCATCGAGGCCCTTGTCTCATCCGGTCGCTACCAAAACGCCAGCGAAGTCCTGCGCGAGGGCATTCGCCTCATCGAAAGGCATGAAGCGGAAGACAAAGCTCGTCTCGAATCATTGCGCGAAGCGGCACGCATCGGAATTGCCGATATCGAAGCCGGGCAGTTCAAGACGTTCGAGGAACGCGCGGCACTCCGGGACCATCTCACTGCCTTGACCGATGATACGATTGCCGCTCCAGGCCCCGTGCCCGGGAAATGACGGACGGAGCCAAGTGGCAGGTCCGGCTTTCCGCCGCCGCTGAGACGGATTTTCAGAACATCGTGCGTTGGACCTCCGAGCATTTCGGCGAGGGACAGGCACATGCCTATGCCGACACCCTTTCCCTCGCCATCGAGGCTCTTACCGACGGACCGCGAATTATTGGAGCCAAAGAGCGCGACGAGATCGCCGAGGGTCGGATCGGAATCCAATGCCGCGCCGATTTCCTGCACCAGGGCATCGGAGGCGGCATCGCGGGCCGGCGCCACCCTCCTCGACGTAGAGTTCGATCTCCACGTCGTGGCTGTAATAGACGCCGCCGAAACCGCCCAACGCCGTGTCCGGCTCTCCGGGATTGCCGTCCCGGAGCACGATCAGACCGCCCACCGGGATACGTTCGGGCACCGCCGTGTTGCGCTCGACCTTGGCGCTGGGCACGATCTCAAGGAGAGTCTTGATCGCGGCAAGCACTTGTTCGGATTTGCTGGGCATTGCAAATTATCGTAATTTTGCTATAATTCGTTAATGCAGTGGCACGTTGAAACCCTCAACACCAAGGTTGACGAAGAACTTGAGCGTTTGGAGCCGACGTTTCTGACCAAGTTTCTTCGTATCTCCGAGATGTTGGAGGCATTCGGTCCCCATCAGGTTCGGGAACCCTATGTCAAATCCCTGGGCAACAAGCTCTGGGAAATCCGCATGAAGGGAAAAAGCGGTATTGCCAGAGCCATCTATGTCACCGTTAGGGAACGAAGGATCGTGGTGCTGCATGTCTTTATTAAGAAGACCGACAAGACGCCTCGTTCCGCTATCAAGCTGGCGCTTGAAAGATTGAAGGAGATTCGCAAATGACCAGTCTGCGAGAACTCAAGAAGAAATGGATGCAGGATCCGGAGTTCCGGAAAGAATACGAGGCCTTGGAGCCGGAATTCGCGCTTGCCAGAACACTCATCGAGGCGAGGATCAACGCGGGCCTTACCCAGGAGGAAGTCGCCGAGCGCATGGGAACGACCCAATCCGTGGTCGCCCGGCTTGAGAGCGGAAGCTCTCTGCCCAGCATGAAAACCATTCGCCGCTATGCCGAGGCGACAGGAACCAGGCCGGAAATTAAGCTCGTCCACTCTTAACGCGACGGCATATGCCGGTCGATCAATCCCGGCAACCGTCGCTCCCAGCGTTTGATCTCGCGTTTTACATCCAGCCGCTTTTTGAGCCTTACCCGCGGAACCATGATGAACATGACAGAAGTGGCCATGCCCTGTTTCATGCGCCCGGTCTTGGTGAAGGCTCCACCCTTGGCGCGGCGCCCGACCCGTCCCGTCCTGGCATTGACGCGAACGGCATCCACCACCAGAAGCGACGGACCATTACGTCGATAGACAAAACGGAGCGGTCCGAAGCGATGCTCCGGGAAGTTGGACGGATTGATCCGCTCGCCCCCGACCCCGCGCTTGGGTGCCGACGGCGTTGGGATGGCCAGCCAGAACCCGGACTTGCTTTTGATCACCGCCCCCTCGTCGAAGGCGCGGATGATCTGGGGCGCCTTGGACCAGACCAGGCTCGCCGCGTCATGGCCTTTGTTGGGATAAGTTCTCTCCCGCCACGTCCGCGACAAACGCATGCCGAGACCAGCCGAGACCACCTGCTTGCGCAGATCGCCTTTGATCCCGCGCCCGGCCTCTTTGACGCCGGCGGTCACGGCCTTGGAAATGGTCCGTATCTCGGCCTCCATGCCGGCCTTGATCGATCCGGCGATGGTCGTGGCGAGCTTCACACGGGCCTCACGTCCAAGGTCCAGACCAACCGGTCCGGATCGCGCCGTTCCGGTTCTCCCTGGATGACGTAATCGGTGCCGTCCACCGTCAATCGATCACCAGATTGCGGCGTTGCGACCTCGGATGCCCGGACTTCGAATAATGCGGTCTCGGTGAGGATGCGAGTGTCGCCGAAGCCAACGATCTCGTCGGGACATCTGACGATCACCCGGACGTATACCGCCCCGCCGCCGTCGGGCGTGTAGACGGCGTCCACGCCGAAGCAGGCGAACACCGTGTCGACGGCGGCGGAGAAAGGTTGCATCCGTGCAATACTCTAAAAAAAGGGCGGCCTAATGGCCGCCCCATGCCCCCTGTCGCTTGAAGCTGATCAGCCGTTGACAGCGTCCTTCAATCCTTTCCCCGGCTTGAACTTCGGCTGCCTGGAAGCAGGGATCGATATTGCCTTGCCAGTCTGGGGATTGCGTCCGGTGCGCGCATTTCGATCCACAACCACGAAACTCGAGCCTACTATTATCGACTGGTGAGACGTTGGCCTAGTTCTAAGTTCTGGCAGCGACGACGCCGTTCTTTTGAATCGAACGCTCTCAAGTGATTGATAATGGTTTGAAATACAAAGAAAAACGCCCCGAATGATGTGGGGTGGTAACTGGTAACTGGTAACTGGTAACTAAGTTTTTTCGGCCTGACGCTAGCGAAGCCCCGCTCTGCGCCCCCCCCGTATAGGTTGTTGCCAGGAAGGATCCATTAATTCAATGGCTTACGTGATCGTGACCATCGCTTTGAATCCCTTCCGCCCACCAAAACAGCCGATAAAACCGGTCTTTTTGCAAGTTTTTGCATCCTTATGGTTGTGAAATTGTATTTCGAATCCTTTCGACCTACCGTTCTCCCGTCTCGGTAGCAGCGGCCCTTGACGGTAAGCTGTTGTGACGTCATATATGACGTGATAATGATGGGCCATGAAATTGGTCCTGGATACTGATGTGATAGTCGCCTCCGTGCTCAGCGAGCGGGGCGCGTCAAGGCAATTGCTCCTTCGCGTCGTCGATGGGCTGCTTGAGGGGGCGGTTTCGGTGCCTCTGATGCTGGAGTACGAGTCGGTCCTCAAGCGTTCCGAAACCCTGAAGGCGAGCCGTCTCACGGAGGACGACGTGGATGTGGTTCTTGATCAATTGGCGGCCTCGATGGAGCATGTAGAGATGTTCTTTCTTTGGCGACCCATGTTGCGCGACGCCGGAGACGACATGGTCCTCGAGACGGCCGTGAACGGCCAGGCCGATAGCATCGTGACTTTCAACGTCGCCGACTTCGGCGACACGCCGCTACGGTTCGGGATCGAATTGATCCGTCCCGGCGAACTGTTGAGGAGACTGTAATGCCCACCACCAACTACCCCCTCCGCGTTCCGGCCTCGATCATGGGGGAGGCCAAGAAGGCGGCGGCGCAAGACGGCGTCTCGTTGAACCAATTCATCGGCACGGCGCTGGCGGAAAAGGTCTCGGCCGTGCGCACGGCGGCCGTTCTGGAGGCCCGCGCAGCTCGCGCCGACCGCAAGAAGTTCGACGCGGCCATGGCCAAGGCAGGCGGCCAACCGCCCCGCGAGGGCGACGAGCCGCCGACGAAATGAAAGGCCACGCTCGGGAGGGATTTCCGCTCGCCCCTTGCCATTGGTCCATGCCGTCTCCCGCAGGTAGAAAACCCGCCACGGCGATGACCGGGCGGGCTTCCGCCTGCCGCGCCGATCCCGTTCGTCCATGCGTAGCGCACAACGGTACGATTGTTCATTGACTTGCGTACCGCGACGCAGTACGTTTGTAAGGTGATAAAGAGCTTCGCCGACAAGCGCACGGCCGCCCTGTTCACCGGACATGCCGTAAAGGGGCTCCCCCACCAGATCCAAAGGCGGGCAAGGGCCAAGCTTCAGGCGTTGGATGCGGCGAAGCGGCTTGACGATTTGCGCCTATCGCCGGGCAACCGCCTGGAAGCCCTGAAGGGCGACCGGGCGAGGCAACACAGCATCCGCATCAGCGACCAATGGCGGCTCTACTTCGTGTGGCGCAACGGCGAGGCGTTGAGCATCGAGATCGTCGACTACCATTGAAAGGTGCCGCCATGACCATCAAGCGAGAAGATGTAGACGCCGGCCGGGTCGAATTTAAGGACGTCGTTACCGGCAAGCGGATCGCGCCCGTTCACCCCGGCGAGATACTGCGAGAGGAATTCCTGAAGCCGATGGGGATCAGCGTCTATGCCCTGGCCAAGGGGATCAAGGTTCCCCGTTCGCGAGTTAACGACATCGCCCTCGGACGGCGCGCGATCACCGCCGACACGGCGCTCCGGCTGGCGCGGTACTTCGGCACCATTGCGGAATTCTGGGTCAACCTGCAGGCCGGTTACGATCTCCAGGTGGCGAAAGATACCGCCCAAAGCCGGATCGAGGCGGAGGTCGCACCTCGAGCCGCGTGACGTTACCCGTCGCCCGTCTCCCTGGCGCAGAAAACCCGCCACGGCGATGACCGGGCGGGTTTCTGTCGGACGCAAATCTTCCAATTAACCAATCACTACATGTTGTGACGGAAACTGTCAAGACCACAATTTCTGGTGTGGTTTTTGGTAGCCGTGATGAGCGGAAAGAATACCGAGGCCGGCAATCAATATGCCCCGCGCGGACTCGCGCCGGACAGAACGTCCAGCCGCCCCGCGAGGGTGACGAGCCGCCGACGAAATGACACGAATCGACCGGGACGATTGATACGGTTTCCGTTTCAACGCTTCGCGCCCAACCTGAGATGAGTTTCACTCAAGCGCCGCGCGGGATTTACGGACTCCGGAAGGAATCTTCCGGAATCCGTTTTATACCCAAGTCCCCCGTGATCAAGTTCCGTATCCCAGGTTTCGGTAGCCGGCCCGTCTCTTATCACCCATTCTTGCCAGCAACGGCATCGACGCATCCACGTAATCATAGATGATCACGTCCCGCTTGGCGTGATGCAGCCGATGAAGCCGGCCCGCATATTGAGCCAACGTCCCCCGCCATGAGATCGGCATGGCCAGGAACAGTGTATCCAACCGGGCGTCATCGAACCCCTCGCCGAGATAACGGCCGGTGGCGACGAGAATCCGCTCCTGGTCTTCGGGAATGCTGGCCAGTCTCGCCAGGGTCTCCCGCCGTTGCCGCGCCCCCATGCCGCCGCAGAGGACGACCACGTTCCGCGCGAAGCGCGACAGGCGGTCGGCAAGCAGTGCTACATGATCTTTTCGCTCCGTGATGATTATGGGCGATCTCCCATCTTCCAATGCGTGGAGAACATCGTCGAAAATCATCTCGTTGCGTTTATCGTCATTGACGATGGCCGCGTATATTTCATGTATGGGCGGCCATCCTCCGTCCGCTCCGGGAGCAATACGAAACTCCGTGGAACGAAAAATAACTCGATGATCGAAGGGGCGTTCGGAAGCCTGTTTACGGGCCTCGACCCGGTGCCGGACAGGCCCGCATTGCATGAAGATAATTGGATAATGCCCGTCCTTCCTGGTGACGGTTGCCGACAATCCGAGCACGTACTTGGCTTTGCTCTCGCGGACCACGGCCTCGAAACTGACGGCGGTCGGGGTGTTTTTCAAGCCCGGCGAGGTGTTCCGCGACTGCGCCGACTGCCCCGAGATGGTTGTCATCCCGGCAGGCAGCTTCCGCATGGGCGACTTGAGCGGCGGCGGGGGCGGTGACGAAAAACCCGTCCACCGGGTGACCATCCCGCGCCCATTCGCGGTCGGCAAGTACGAGGTGACGCAGGCGGAATGGCGCGCGGTGATGGGCTCGAACCCGAGCTGGTTCAAGGGCGACCGCAACCCGGTGGAGGAGGTCAGATGGAATGACGCTCAAGATTTCGTTCGCCGCCTCAATACCAAGACGGGGAAACAATACCGCCTGTTGACGGAAGCGGAATGGGAATACGCGGCGCGTGCGGGGACAACGACCCAATATTCCTGGGGGGACTCGGTCGGTTCCGGCAACGCCAATTGCAATGGTTGCGGCAGCCGGTGGGATAATGACCAGCCGGCGCCGGTCGGCAGTTTCAATTCCAATCGTTTCGGCCTTCATGACATGCTGGGCAATGTCTGGGAGTGGGTGGAGGATTGCTATAACGACAACTACAACGGTGCGCCGGCGGACGGCAGCGCTCAAACAGGATTGAATTTCTGCAATCGCGTTACTCGCGGCGGCTCCTGGAACAACTATCCGGGGTTCATCCGCGCGGCGGATCGCTACGGTACGTCCCAGTCGACCGAGACGGCATTCTGGGATTCCGCCTCGCCCGGACGCTTTAGCGAAGCTAAAGCGTTACTCCTTGAATCTTTATTCCTTTATCTCTTGGGGGTGTCCAGAGGGGGCAAAGCCGCCTCTGGCCGCGTGGCGGTTCCACCGTTTGACGTGGAGACTTCGGCGGCGGGCCGCAGGTATCAGCCGCGCGCCCGTGGGTGGGCCGAGCGGTAGACTTCGACGAGCCGTCCGGCGTCAACGGCGGTGTAGCGCTGGGTGGTCGACAGCGAGGCGTGGCCCAAAAGCTCCTGGATGGTGCGCAGATCGCCGCCGCCGGAAAGAAGGTGGGTGGCGAAACTATGCCGAAGCGCGTGTGGCGTCGCCGTTTCGGCAAGGCCGAGCGGTGCCCGCAAGCGCCGCATCTGCCGCTGGGCGACGCCCGGGTTCAGTCTTTTGCCGCGGGCGCCGACGAACAGCGGGCCGTCGCCGCCCAAGGCATGGGGGCAGGCGGCGAGATAGTTGTCGATGGCGACGACGACGACGGGCAGGGCCGGCACCAGCCGTTGCTTGCCGCCCTTGCCGGTGACGACCATGGTTTCGCCTTTCGGCGCCTGGCTCCGGTTCAGGGCCAGGGCCTCGCCGATACGCAGGCCGCAGCCGTAAAGCATGGTAAGGAGCGCCGTGTCGCGTTTGCCGATCCACGGCTCGCCGCCCAAATCGGCGATGGCGCCAAGCGCCTCCAGGGCCTCCTCTTCCGACAGCGCCTTGGGCAAGGGCCGCGGCGTTTTGGGTGTCCGCACCGCGCCGATGGCGGCGTTGTGGGCAATGCCGTTGCGATCCAAAAAGCGAAAAAATCCGCGCAAGCAGGACATCGCTCTCGCCGTCGAGGCGCGGGCCAGACCGAAGGCGTGGCGCTTGGCGAGAAACCCGCGGAAATCGGCGGCCGTCAGGTTTTCCAGATCCCGCAATCCGGGAGCGAAACCCAGGTGTTCGGCGGCGAAGCCGAGAAAAGCCGCCAGATCGCGGCCATAGGCGTCGAGCGTGTGTACGGACAGGCGCCTTTCATGCGCCAGCCAAGCCCGCCAGTCCTCGATGGCCCGGAGCACGGCGGGCTCGGCGGCATAGGCGATCATGCGGGTTTTCCCCGCCATTCGTGGATGCGAAGTTCCACCACCCTTGCCAGAAACGCGATCAACTCGGTTCCCTGGCCGGGATGAAAGGCGCTTTCACGGGAACCCATCGCCAGCAATCCCTCGGGAGTCGCCGGCCCCGAACGCAGCCGGGCCAGCGCCGCCGAGCACGCCAGTCCCGAGGCGGTGCCGAAAATAGTCCCATCGTCGTTCATTTGGCGCCGCAAAAGAACCTTCTGGCCGTTACCCAAAAGCCGGTCCACGGTACCGGCGTCAAATCGGCGGATGTCGGGCGAGATCAGTCCAATCGCCGACGGATGCTCCGGTTCGAAACCGATGGCGACCACGTCAACGCCGAGAAGCAACGGCAGGTCGTCGATGACGATCCTGACCATCCGATCGAAATCGGTTGCCGCCAGCAGGGCGAGGACGGCGTCATGGACACGGGTCTGGTTGCCCAAGTTGACGCGGCAGGTTTCGATGACGTCCTGGGCGCAGTCGCGCAAGCAATCAATTTCGCCGCGCAAACGTTCGAGCATGGCCTGTTGCAAATCGACCACGCCGCCGCCGCTCCACCGGGACGGCACCATAAGCGATTCCAAAAGCTCGGGATGATCGGCGAAGAGCGCCGGATGGCGGCGCAAGTATTCGCCGACCTGCTCGGCGCTGAGTTCGTCGCCGGCGGAATTCACCGTTTGCGTAATCGCCGTATCGTCGTTAATCGCGGTCATGTTCCTGCATCTCACGAATCACCGGCAACAAACCTAATTCGCGAATAGAAAACGAATCGTTAAAGTGTAGCCCATGCTTGAATCCGGCGCCAGTTCCCGCTACCCGTCCGGCGAGCGCGTCAGTGTCCTGCTGCCGCTGCCGCTCGCCGGGGCATACGACTACCGGGTGGCGGAGGGGATGGAGCTGGCGCCGGGAGACTTCGTCGAAGTGCCCCTCGGGCGGCGCCGGACCTTGGGCGTGGTCTGGGGGCCGGGCGCCGGTTCGGTGGCGGCGTCGAAACTGAAGAATGTCTCAAAACGACTCGATGCGCCGCCCTTGCCGGAGGTCCTGCGGCGCTTTGTCGATTGGGTCGCCGCCTACACTTTGTCGCCGCCCGGCGCCGTTCTCAAGATGGCGATGAGCGTTCCCGCCGCCCTGCGTCCGAGTCGGCTCCCCACGGCTTTCGTTTTGGCCGCCGAACGGCCGAAGATCCGCATGACTTCCGCCCGGCGGCGAATCCTCGATGTCCTGGCCGCCGGACCGCCCCGCGCCACCAGCGAACTGGCCCGCCGGGCGGCGACGGCAACCGGCGTCATTCGAAGCCTCGCGGAAACGGGCGCGATCGTCGCCGTCGATCTCCCCGCCGCCGTGCCCGCCGCCGCCGATTGGCGCCGTCCCGGTCCGGTTCTCTCGCCGACCCAGGCGGAGGCCGCGGAAAATTTAACCGGCAAGACGCAACGGGGCGGTTTCGGGGTCACCCTTCTCGACGGCGTTTCGGGATCGGGCAAGACGGAAGTCTATTTCCAGGCCGTCGCCGAGGCCTTGCGCCGGGGCCGCCAGGTCCTGGTGTTGTTGCCTGAAATCGCCCTTGGCGCCCAATGGCTCGGACGCTTCAAGGACCGTTTCGGGGCCGAGCCCGGCCAGTGGCATTCCGACCTGCCGACGAGCGCCCGGCGGCGGACTTGGCGGGCGGTGGCCGAGGGACGGGCGGATGTGGTGGTGGGAGCGCGCTCGGCCCTGTTCCTGCCGTTCCCAAATCTCGGGCTGATCGTGATCGACGAGGAACACGACGCCTCTTTCAAGCAAGAAGACGGCGTCGTCTACAATGCCCGCGACATGGCGGTGGTGCGGGCGCGCATGAGCGGAATCCAGTTGGTCCTGGTATCGGCGACGCCGTCGCTGGAAACCGTGGTCAATACGAGGATGGGGCGTTACGCCGGCCTTCACCTGCCGAACCGCCACGCCGGCGCCAAGCTGCCGGAGGTGAGCATCATCGACATGCGCGCCGATTCCCCGCCTCGCGGCAGTTGGCTGTCGCCGGTCTTGCACCAGGCGCTGGAAGCGACCTTTTCCCGGAGCGAGCAGGCGATGCTGTTTCTCAACCGCCGAGGCTATGCGCCGCTGACCCTGTGCCGGGCCTGCGGCCATCGCCTGCATTGTCCGCGTTGCACCGCTTGGCTGGTCGAGCACCGGTTCCGGAAAAGCACCCGCGGAAGTCTGCAATGCCATCACTGCGGGTTCATGATGGCGATCCCCGAGCGGTGTCCGGCCTGCGAGAAGGAAGACAGCCTCGTCGCCTGCGGACCCGGCGTCGAGCGCTTGGCCGAGGAGGCCTCGACCCACTTCCCCGGCGTCCGCCTGGCCATCGCCACCAGCGACAACATCCGCGGGCCACGCGCCGCCGCGGAGTTGGTGCGCGGCATCGAGGAACACGATACCGACCTTTTGATCGGCACCCAGATCGTCGCCAAGGGGTATCATTTCCCCCTGCTCACCCTGGTCGGGGTGGTGGACGCGGACTTGGGCCTTACCGGCGGCGACTTGCGGGCGACGGAACGGACCTATCAGTTGCTCCATCAGGTGGCGGGCCGGGCCGGTCGGGCGGCGCGTCCGGGACGTGTTTTGCTGCAGACCTACATGCCGGACAACAAGGTGATGCGGGCCCTGGCCAGCGGTGAGAGGGATCGTTTCCTGGAAGCGGAGGCGGCGGACCGGGAACAAACCGGCATGCCGCCTTTCGGCCGGCTGACGGCGCTCATCGTTTCCGGCCCCGACGAGCGGAGCGTCGAGTGGGCGGCTGGCGCATTGGGCCGGGCGGCGCCGAACGCCGAGGGCATCGCCGTGCTGGGGCCGGCGCCAGCGCCGCTGGCCCTTTTGCGCGGACGCCACCGCCAGAGGCTGCTTCTCAAGGCGCGCAAGGATATCACGATACAGCCGTTGATTCGTTCCTGGCTGAATGCCGTCAAATTGCCGCCCAAGGTGCGCGTGCAAGTGGACGTGGACCCCTATAGTTTTTTGTAAACGGGAAACGTTTAGATGTGATGTCTCGACAGGTTGTTCATTCAGCCCAACTTTGAGAAGCTGAAGTTTGTAAAAACAGAAGCTAACCGAGGAGGACCGAATGAACAACCTGTTGAGACTCCACAGCTAGCCTCCGTCCTTGGTTTGGTCTTCCGGTTCGCCGTTTGTTATGCGTTCGGTATTGGCGGCGCTTTCCTCCGCATCGGGAACGATGGACGCCTGTGGCGGGCGGCCGCCGCCTTTCGGCGCCGGAAGGTCGTCGGCATAATCCTTGAGTTCCGGGATGTGGCTGAGACCGAAGGGTTCCTCTTTGCCATTCGTCCGCCATTCCGGCGGCAGTTGCTGGCCGAAGGTGGCGGCGGATATGCCAATGGGAGGGTCGTCGGTGTAGCCTTCCGCTTTCGCTTGTTCGCTCAGTCTGTCGTAAAGGAAAAGCGATTCCTCGTATGCGTCTCGTTCTTCCTCCAAGACGCCGCCACCCCGGCGATTCGGATGGAAGAACCAAGCCAGGGCGGCGCCGGGTATGCCAAAAATCATCCAGGCGGGCAAGGACAGCACCGTCACCAGCACCGGGTCCCATAAGAAAGGCGCGAGGTCTCTTTCGATGACGATCCGGGAAACGATGAGACTGCCCGGCCAGAGCGTGTACCAGGTGTCATGCGCCGAAAGAACCGGACTTCTTGTCCCGCCGATGCCATGCGCGGCGATCTCCGCGGCGCCGGCAAAGAAAGCGGCGGCGAGGAGAGCATAGCCGAGATAGAAGAGAACGCGCATGGCCGCATCATAATGTAACCCGCCGGCAAAGGCGCGCGCTTTCTGTCGTCCGCTTGACTTTTGCAAAGCCGTTCGCAAAGCCGTTTGCAAAATCGTTGCCGGCGGGATGGCTGTCCGTTACTTTTCGCCAGTTCTAAGGAGGGATGGCCGAGCGGCTGAAGGCGCGCGCCTGGAAAGCGCGTATACGTTAACCGCGTATCGGGGGTTCGAATCCCCCTCCCTCCGCCAATTCCTCCGCCGGGTAAACTCTCTGGCTTCCCGGCCGTGGTTTGAAGTTCCTATCGGCCCATGAAATTCCCCAATATTTCCAAAGGATAGCGGACTCCCGACGAAAGGGATTCGAACCAACAACTGAACCAGGGGACCTTTCAGGCGCCTATTTTCGGGGCCGTTTTTCTCTCTCCTGCCAATATTCTCTGGAACAACTGAACCACGACGGTTTGGTACTGTACTTCGTGAATTGTGTAATTTCAAAGG
>PVBE010490343.1_pt1 | contig 13680 bp, 12 predicted proteins | sample 1631181 | NCBI WGS metagenome assembly PVBE01 (sample SAMN08397723, study PRJNA350692) | Marine metagenome, whole genome shotgun sequencing project. | isolation source: water | place: Pacific Ocean | collected 2012-04 | reverse complement strand
CCCCAATTCAATCCCCCGTGCCGGGGCCTCTTCCCCTCGCCCCCTCTATTTGACAGAATCTCTACTCATCGGACCCAAGGAAAACGCAGCTTGAACTTCCTATCTGCACTATTACGGGGCCTATTTCGTGAACGCCTGTGATGGATCTTACGGATTTACGCGCTTTCCGACCCGAGAGGATGCGATTTCCTACTTGATCCCCGACGAACCCGAAGCCAACCACGAACTCTGGATCTGCGATGACGCCGAGTCCGAGAGCCAAGCCTGACCGAGAGAGTGCCGCCTGCACCAGCTGTTTCCCGTCAGCAGGCTCGCTCTGAGGGTTGGAGAACCACGGAGTTCCACCTTGGCCAAAAACGGAATCTCAGCGGGAATACCGCTACCTTGATTTTGGATTCGCACACCTTCGGGGGCGGCAGGAAAATGGCAAAGACGAAGGAGTTCGACCGGAAACTAGACGAATTGTTTCAACGGCGGACGGCAAATCTCCGCCGCGAAGTGGGGCTCAAGAAAAAAGGCCCGACTCTCAAATTCACCAAGGCGAAAGTGAAGAAGTCTGTGGCGGGCCTGTGCGAGACCGCCCGCGAAGTGCTCATCCGGGATGTTGGGAAGGCGGCATTCGCAACATGCTCCAGCAAGAAACGCCAGTGGCATCCAAAGCGCGGGAAAGGCTACGGCGTCGAAGCGAAGAAATCCGCGTTCAGGGATTGGTTCGACGATAAGGTAGACAGTAGTACCTGCGTCTACGTCTTCTGGACGGGGAAGCGCTGTGAGTACGTGGGGAGGACCGGAAAGGGTGGTCGCCGGCCTGAGCATCATTTTCAAAAATTTTGGATGTCCGGGGTGACTAGGATCGATGTGTACTCCATCCGAACGAGAAAAGACCTTCCCAAAGCGGAGTGCCTCGCAATCCACCTATTCCACCCATTTCGCAACGCGATCAAAGCGTCGAAGCCGAAGTACTGTTCGAAGTGCCCCGTTTGCTCGGTCGAGCGCCGAGTAAAGAAGGACCTGAACTACCTCTTCAGGCTCAGGTGATGGGCAAGCGGCGTCAATTACTGCACGCCGGTGTGGGCCACCGATCCCCCGCCATTCCCTATCTCAACTGGCTGAGCGGGGCGATGTCAGCTCTCGCGCGGCAGGTGTCCAAGGCACGATTGGCACTAGCCGAACAGGAGCCAAAGCAGCGAGCCCAGAACGACCGCGTAGAGGGAAAATTGAACTAGGAATCTCGCGACATCCGCGCGCAACCACTTACCGCGGCGGTTCCTCGCAAAAATTAAGGCTATCTTCGAGTCGGGAAAACAGCGACTTTCAGTTCTGTCCGCACTCGTAATCTCCAGAGTCTGTTGCATCCATGTCCCGCAACGCCGTAAGCGCTGCCTCTTGGCAGGCTTCGAGCGAGTCAAACGTTCCGATGAAGCGTGAGTCGCTGAGATTGTTGCGGTCTGGGTAGATATCCGCCCCCCAGCTCCTTGCTTCGCAGGCGGCGGACAGCAGGAGAAGACTGGTAACGAGAAGAGTGCGCATAGTGGACTCCCGTGGTCAGGGGCGAGTGGAGGCCTGAGTCGTTTTCGCCCGTGCGGATCGCAGGGTCACTTCGAAGACAACGCGGTTGGGGCCATCGTTCCTGGCGTTGATGCGGCCCCCGTGTTGTTCGGCGATGACCCGGGCGACGAAGAGCCCGAGACCCAGGTGCCCCTCTGTGTTGTGATCGTGTCCGGAAAATGTCGGTGAAAAGAGCTGTTCGTTCGAAATGGCTCGGGGCAACTGTGATCCCGTGTTCGAAACGCCAATTGTGGCTTCTCCTCGAGTGCACTTGAGGTCGATCGAGACGATGCCGTCTTCGGAAAAACTCCGGGCATTTTCCACGAGCTTATCGAGAAGCTCCTCAATACGGTCCTCGACGAGGCATATGGGATGCGCAGTATCTGGTAGATCGAGAACGAGTCGCTCCGCGTCTTGAAAACTTAGTCTATCAACGGCGTCGTATTTCCGAATCAAATCGACGAGATCGACGTCAATGCGCTCCCCTGAAGCGAGAGCCTGTTCGAGATTGGCGGCTTCCCCGAAATCTCGAATAAGGTTCTGGATCGACACTACAGCCCGTTGACTGGCCTGGTGGGCAAAATCTTCCAGGGGGAGTCCGTCGATTGCCATGTTGATCGTGTTGAGTCGGCCCGATATCTCGTGTTTCAGCGTGTTGGCCAGCTGCTTCAGCTCGCCGCCGTGTACACGATCACGTTCCACAATTTTCTCGAGGGCGCCGATCTCATCGTCCGAATCTACCGCGGCGCTGCCGACGTTGATAAGCGCAAGAATCCTGCGGCTGATGCTACTTGCGTAAATCAGCAAGAGGACTAGAGCTACCATGACTAGAGAAAGAAAAATCGTAACCCAGAGCATCGATCGTCTGAGGCTCTGAAGCGCCGGGGATTCCTCCGTGGGATCTGGTAGGCGTTCCACAAGAGTGCCGAGTTTTACGCCATCGGAGCGGGTGACCGGGGCTATGGCCTCCAGTACCGCTCCTCGGACTCGCGCGCTTGGGCCGGCCGGAGTGACCGATTCGTGCCCAGGCTCGGAACTCCACCCGTGAAGGATGTCCGCGATTGAGTCGACCTCAAGGTCTTCGCTGAGGAGTATGCGTCCGCGGTTATCGATCACGGCGATTTCGCGCTGATCGGGGGTGAGGTCGAGTCCTTCAAGAGCGGCTTGAAACAGCTTCGAGTCAGGAGATCGAAGAAGCGTCGGGTCCCCTTCGATTGGCACAACCCAGATTATTTCGGGGTCCGGCGAAGGTTCGCGGTTGTCTTCTCCGTCAAAATCCACCACAGCTAATCCGAGCTCTGTCTCTGCCCAGGGTTTTTCAAGCGTCAGCAGGGGTAGGCGCAACTCGACTTGGTAGCCGTCGCCGAGCCTCTCCCATCGCCCGTAAGGCCTACGTGTGATTCCGGCGCGCTGGTTCCCCCATGTTGCCGTAGGAGTTCGCAATATCTGTTGCCATTCTTTGCCCACTTGGAGGGTCGTGACTTCTCCTTCCTTTTGTAGGGTAATGACGAAACGTTGTGGGGCCGAGCTTTGGGCCGTCAAAACGCGCAGGTGATCGGTCTCGTTGAAGTTGCGTGAGTCGAGTTTCAGATCTTGGTCAAAAACTCGAAAGAAAAGGTACAAATACCTGTCACGGGTACGGCTTGCGCTGGCCAGTTTGAAGGAGAAGTCTCTCGGGTCGTATCCTGGGTTGTCTTGGGAAAGGAATTCTCGGCGGTCGTACTGTTTGAGTGAGTCCTTGCAATTGTGGTCGTTCGACAATCTCCAGTCGTCGCAGGACGCGTCGATCTCGTCCCTGTTCTCGAGCTCATACTCGTTTGTGAGGTGGTCCTTCAGCTTGGCCAGGTAGCGTTCGCGCGGTTCTTGTGGAAAGAGATCGTTCGCCTTCGCGAAATCCGTTGCGAGTTCAGAGGCCTGTTGCTTGAGTCGGTTCGTTGCATCCGCCAAAGCGCGCTCGCGGGCGGGGCCTTCCGCCTGGATGATTCCCCATCCAATTACTGCCAACGCGAGTGCGAAAAACACCACGAGGCATAGTGCCATCCAGCTAAGACGACGCTGGATCCGGCCCTTCACGAATCCTCGTCCTCGTTGTCCGGCGGGGTCTTCCATCGGTACCCAATTCCGGGAACGCTCTCGATGACACCTCCGGGCGGGAGATCTTCGTCGATGTTTTTAAACTTCCGCCGGATGTTCTTTATGTGGGTGGCGATCGTGTTTTTTGAGATCTCATGGGTACCGAGTAGGAGGAATAGGTCATCATAGAACGCGACGTTTCCGCGCTTCTCGGCGAGTGCGTGCAGGATCTCGAATTCGTTGTAGGTGAGCTTGAGATCCTCGCCCTTCCACGGAGCCCGGTTTGAGTTCCGGTCAACGCGCAGCTCGCCGCACTCGATCACCGGGTAATCCTCAGACGATCCGCCGCTTCCCCCGGAAGAGTCGTCGCGGAGTCGGCGGTTCCAGTCCAACAAGTTGTGGATCCTGGCTACGAGGAGCGAGACAGGGATGGGCTTCCGGACGTAGTCGTGGGCCAGCGTGAGACCGTGGAGCTCCGTTTGGTGATCTTCAATGCCCGTTAAAAAGATTACAGGGACTCTTGCAGTGGCCGGGATCCCTCCCATTTCGCGGCAGAGGTCGAAACCGCCCCGGTCGGTGGGATCGTTCCGGTTGAGGTTGATGTCCAGAACCGCGAGATCGGGGACGAGTCCCGACAGAAAATCGGCGCGGGCGCGGGATCGATCGCCGTATGCGTCAACGGTGAACCCGCGATCCGTCAGGCGACTTTTCAGCACCCTCCGTTCATCGGGTTGGTCTTCGACGATCGCAATGCGGTGAGACATCGCGGGGGAAGGTTAACGCACCCGGTAACGGTCTCCATCGATTCCCCATAGTTAGCTCCTCGGCTCCATAGAGCCTCCATATGCGTCGCCTACGGTCGTCGGCGCGAAAAGTTTCGCAGGAGGTGGCAGGTGGGAGCTGAAGGCCGGGCGATCATTGTGGCTTGCGTCGTGGCGCTGTGCACAGCGGGCGCCGAGGCGAAGACGCCAAAGGACGGGGGGAAAGTCGCTGGGACGCTATTCGTGCGGGGCGCGGGCGGCGACTTGCAGCCGGCGGTGGCGCTGGCGACGGAGGTCGAAATATACGTCTCAGGGTTCGTCGCGCGCGTACGGGTGAGCCAGCAGTATCGTAACGATACCGACCTATGGCTCGACGGAAGCTACGTATTTCCGCTCCCGGAAATGGCTGCAGTTGACCGTATGGTGCTCCAGGTCGGCGAGCACAGGATCGAGGGGCGCATTCGGGAGAAAGAGGCGGCGAAGCACAGCTTCGAGAAGGCCCGGCGGGAGGGACGCAAGGCGTCGCTGCTGGAACAGGGGCGGCCGAACTTGTTCACGATGTCGGTCGCGAACATCGGGCCGCGCGATTTCGTCGACGTCCAAATCGAGTACCAACAGTCGGTCGACTACGAACGGGGCGGCTTCGAGCTCCGCTTCCCGATGACGTTCACGCCGCGCTACGGCCCGGGCGACGAGAAGGGCGGGGCACCCGCAGAGCAGCAGGGCGGCCCCGTGACCGGCCCGGCGGCGCTTCCCTCGGAAGCGGGGGGGACCAACCCGCTTCGGCTGCGTGTCGAGCTGGACGCTGGGTTCCCCATCGAGCGCATCGAGAGCCCCTCGCACCCCATCGAGACCGTGGCGTTCGACGGCGACGTGCAGGAGGCCTGGCTGGAGGATGTGCCCGCCGACCGCGATTTCGTACTGCGTTGGGCGCCGAAGCCGAGCGACGGGCCGCGGGCTGCCGTCTTCTCGGAGGAGCGAAACGGTGAGCACTACGCGCTCCTGATGCTACTGCCCCCGGAGTTCGAAACGGAGGGTTCATGGCTCCCGCGCGAGGCGATTTTTGTCATTGATACCTCGGGCTCAATGGCCGGAGCTTCGATCGAGCAGGCGCGTGCGGCGCTCCATCTGGCCCTTGATCACCTGGCCGCCGGCGATGCATTCAACGTCATTGCCTTCAACGACAGCGCGCGCCCGCTCTTTCGGAAAAGTGCGCACGTCACGCGTGAGAGTGTCCGCAAGGCCCATGCCTTCGTCGATCGACTCGCAGCCTCGGGCGGTACACAGATGCTTCCGGCGTTGCGGCTCGCGCTGAACGACCCCATCGGCAATGGCCGGCGCCTGCGCCAGGTGGTCTTCATCACCGATGGGGGGATCGGAAACGAGCCGGAGCTCTTTGCGGCCATCGATCAAGAGCTCGGGGCGTCGCGCCTTTTCATGGTGGGCATCGGCTCGGCTCCGAACGCCTACCTGTTGAACCGCGCTGCCGCCCTGGGGCGCGGCACCGCCACGGCGATCGGGAGTCAGGCTGAGGTGTACGAGAGCATGGAGGCCTTCTTCCGGAAAATCGAAAGCCCGGTGCTCAGCGATCTCGAGATCCACTGGAACGACGAGGTCGAAATGTGGCCCGCACGCTTGCCCGACCTCTACGCGGGCGAGCCCGTGGTGGTGACCGCGCGGCTCGAGCGTTTCGTCGGTGACGTGCGGATCACGGGCGAGCGCGGTGGGCGCGCCTTCGATATGCGCCTGCCGCTCACGCCGGGCGCACCGGAGCGTGGCATCCACAAGATCTGGGCGCGGCACAAGATCGCCCATTGGATGAGCCAGGGCGTCTTTGGGGTCGAGGCCCAGATGATCCGCAAAGAGGTGCTGGCCGTGGCGCTCGAGCACCAGCTCATGTCGCGGTTCACGAGCCTCGTAGCGATCGACCGGACCCCGGAGCGACCGCGCGGGGCGCGTTATGCCGCCAGTCGCGTACCGAGCCACGGGCCGGCGGGCGGCGAGTTCGGCGTCGTTCTCGGCGGGTTGCCCAAGGGTGCGACCCCGGCACCGATTTTCACCGGGCTCGGCACCGTGCTGCTCATGGCGGCAGCGGCGCTGCGGTGGGCGAAGGCACGCGCATGAGCCGGCGCTACCGCGACCTGTTTGGGCTCGCACTGCTCGTGCTCGGCCTCCTGAGCCTGGGCGGAGCGCTTCGGGTGCACGCCAAGGCGTGGCTCGGCCAGCGCCTCATCGCCCACGCGTGGCACGAGATGCAGCGGGGGGAAGAGGCAGCTCGACCGTGGCCCTGGGCCGACACATGGCCCGTGGCGCGAATCGAGGTGCCCGCCCACGGGGTCGATCTGTTCGTCCTGGCTGGTGGCACTGGGAATACCCTTGCGTGGGGTCCCGGTCACCTGGCTGGAACGGCCCCCGTGGGTTCCCCCGGTAATGCCGTCATCGGTGGGCATCGCGATACGCACTTCGCGTTTCTGCGGGAGCTGCGCGTGGGGGCGGCGATCCGGGTCAAGGGCGCTACGGGTCGCGTGCGCCACTACCGAGTGGTCGATGGCTTCGTGACCCACGATCGAGACGTCGCCGTGCTCGCGCCAACAAACCGGGCTCGCCTCACGCTCGTTACGTGCTGGCCGTTCGACGCGCTGATGCCGGGGGGCTCACAGCGCTTCGTCGTAGTTGCGGAAGACGCAGGCGCAGTCGAGCGACTCGCCGGTGAGTCAAGCGTAGAAAAGGAGAAAACATGAAGAGTTCGTGGAACGGAATCTCTGAGAATGAGTCCGAAAGATCAGTTGGGATCTCTCGCCACGCAGAGATGCGTCGGAAGCAACGAGGGTACGTGGCGGGTGATGTCGATCTCGTATTCCAATACGGGACACCCGCCAAAGGTGGCGTCCTGCTTACGAACAAAGACGTCGAGCGTGCCAAGCACGACGTCAAATGCCATATCGGGCGACTTGAGCGCCTGGCCGGAACGGTCGTGATCGTGAAGGGCAACGTCGTCGCTTCGGTCTACCGGCCCCGAACCTGCCAGAGACGCCGGATGACGCGGAAAACCACCCCGCGAAGCCGGAATCGATGGATCAAGACCCGAGGCAAACGAAGCTGAAAGCTCGGGAGCTTGACCCGAACGCACCGAAATCAACCCGTAATACAAGCGAGGTAGACGCAGCCATGGCGAACGAAAGTGATCTCGAAAAACTGATCAATCCACAGGCCAGCGCGCGGGTTCTCTTGCGCATGGCCTGGTGCTTCGAGTTCATCGCGGTCGGGTCGGGCCTGTTGATCGCATTCGTAATGCTCATGTCGGCCACAAGACAGAACAGAGCGGAGACGAGCCAGCCAGCCGTAGAATTCTGGACGGTGGGCCTGGTTGCGGCGCTGCCGTTCGTGCTCGTCGCGTTTTCAGAGCTCGCCAAAATTCCGCTGGCGTCCGCCTTCTATCACACTCAAAGGCGCTTCTGGAAACTCGCCTTCCTGGTCGGGCTTTTGTTCCTGGTGGGAATCACCTTCGAGACAATGCTGACAGGGCTCGAGACGAACTTCGCCACGCGGACGCAAAGGGTCAAGGATATCCAGATGAAGCTCGGAGGAGCTGTGGAGGGGCTGACCGCGGTGGAGCGGCGGATAGGCGACCTTGAGCTGGTGACCAGGGAAGAGGTGCAGGGGAACACCGATGATGCGCGATCCCTCTACAGCTCTCAGTACAAGAAGGAGCTTGACGCTGTTCGGGTCGAGAGGGATGAGAAACGAAGGGAGATCTTTTTCGCACTCGAACCGCTCACGACACAGGGGAAAGAGATCGAGGCAAAGATGAGTGCTTTGGGTGCGGCTAATTCAAAGGAGCGAGCCAAGCTGGAACATGCCAGGCAGGTGGAACTCGGCCGACGCACTGCGATGAGCAACGATGAAAGGAACGCGATCGAAAAGGAGCTCAATGAGATCCGAGAAGCTATCGGTGAGCTTGATGCCACAGAGGCGCAAGAGCTCCGGGACCGGCCGTTCGGCGGCATCTTGGGTGGTCGTCGTGAAATAGAGGTGAAATACAAGGATCGACGGGAGGCCTTCACCGAACGACGGATTGTTCTTGAGAAGAGGCTCGATCAAGTAGGTGTCGTTGCGTCTCCGGCTCCGGAGCTGATACGTCTTGACCGGCGACTCGAAGAGCTGGGCGCGACCCATGCCTGGGAGAACGCGGCACTAGATCGAGGCCTGAAGGGGATCAACCGAAAAATTGAGGTTCTCCGTGAGAGCCTCCGCGGTAGATGGGAGACCTTGAGCCAAGGCTTTGATGCCCGCGAGAAAGGTCTCCTGGGCGAACACAAGTCGCGCATCGAAGCGCTCGATACGGCTCGAAAGAAGAGCCTCGAAGACCTTCAAGCGCAAGAAGAAGAACTCGCCTCGCTGCAGGACCACCGCCAAGAACTCGAAGAACAGAAGCTCAGACTCCGGCGGGATCACGAGCGGGTTGCGGCGGGAAGTCAGATCCATCGGCTCACCCAACTTCTATCAGGGAGTGAGTCTGCTGCGGATGTGTCACCTGAACACGTTCGGACCGTGTCGGTGGTGTGGTTCGGGTCGCTCGCCGCGACCGTGGCCTCGATTGGAACCCTGCTGGCACTGGCCGCCAACGTCGTGGCGAACGGTCGACAGAGTCCCGCGCCGCGACAACCGGGTCGCGTGCGGGGATCGCTCCGGAAAGCTTTGCGTTCGGTTCGCAAGTTCATTGTCGCCGAACGACGGCGTCGTGGTCGTGTCCTTGTGAAGACCGAGATCAAGGAAGTCGTGAAGGAGGTTCCGGTGGAAAAGATCGTCGTGAAAGAGGTGGAGGTCGAAAAGATCGTGACTCGAGAAATCCCGATCGAGAAGCCAGTACCCATCGAGACGAAAATCCACGAGATCAAGTACGTCCCGGTGCCGATGAACGACGTAGAGGGCCTCCTCAGCGGTTCCGAAATTCCTGTCCAGGTGAATGGGGAGCGCCGAGACTCGAACGTCACAAGGCTTTCCAGATAACATGAAAGAAGGGGGCGAAGCCATGAGCGTTATTGAGGGTGGAGTTTCACGGCACGACTACCGTGCCATCGACAATCACTTCGCGGAGCTGAGCCGGCGCGCGGCTAGCAGAACCAGCTGGCTTCGTGCAGCGGCTTTCTGGAGCTATGCCAGGTCGCTATCGCTCCTCATCGTTGCCATCAGCGTTGCAGTCTGCCTCGTACTCCTGGGTTGTTCCTTCCTCCTGAGAAAAGCGGATTTAGCCAAGCCACGCCCGGTGGCCTCGGTGGAGAAGCTGTCGGTCCAACCGGTGGCTCCCGTGCAACCTGCACCAGCCGTGAAGGGCGGGGCAATCGACTCGAGCGGTCCGGATTCGGGGCTGCCCGCTGATGAGCCCAGGCTGGGTGCAGAAACGGATCCGCCGGAGCCGGAAGATCTCGCGGGTGCCGCGGATCCGTCTGTTCCCATGGTTTACGACTTCACCAAGTTCACTCCACGACCCAGCAATGTTCTTGGGCTCGGTGACGTCGTCACAGGCAAGGGGTTTGAGTCGTCAACATCCACGGTACCCGTCGGCCAATGGTGCTACTTCGAAAAAGGCAAGCCGCCCGTCAGCACGCGGATCGATCTTGCGCATGTATCCGATGACCGAATCGTCGAGTCTCGGCTCTCAAAATCTCAGCGCGCCGAACTGGGGCTGACCCTGACCGAATTCCAACGGCTTCGAGGCCTTTGCCACTTCTCGGGGTCGACCCCCCGCGCCTGGACCCGCATAATTGTCTTCATGACCTCTCACCGCTCAATATTTGACAGGGTGTCGACCCTTTCCTCATAAGGGAACTTCCCGCGGCATAAGCGGATGGCGCGACCCTGAAAGGGGATATGGACGATGGGTTCGTATCACAGGAATTGCCGAGAATGCGGGGTCGCCATCCAGCTTCGGCAGATGCCGAATCGGCAGTGGGTTGCGTTCGAGGATTACGACAAACCGCACAATTGCAAGAACGCCACCAGGGCTGGTTCCGTGACGTCAGGCGAGCCGAAAAAGACCAAGCACAAGTCGGCCGGGGCCAATAAGAACGCAGACCGTTCGAGCGCGAATCGGCCTCACTTTCGGGAGGGAGCCGAAAGCCTGGAATCGCTCGTGGAAGCAAACCCTCGCGATCGCAGGCTTCTGTCGGAAATTGCCGGTGAATTGAAGTTTCGCCGAACTGCCGCGGCGACACGTTTGGGGAAGAAGGTTGCTGGGCTACTAGCTGGAGCGGCGAACCCCGGAGAAACATCCGCGCAAAAGGCGGTGGATCTTGGCACGTATCGCCCGAGCGAGGGGCCGGAGGGGCTCCACGAACCGGGTGTGGCGAAATCCGAGAGTCCTCACCAGCCAACGGCTTCCACACCACCCAAGAAGCACCCGGGCGTCAAAGGTACTTACGCGCCTTCCTCCGTGTCCGAGCTTCCCATGAACGCTGGAGTCTTCAAGCCGTGGCTTGGCGCCGCCTGTTTCGGCCGGGCGGAGACTCGGTTGAAACATCGAGGCCGCTTGCTCGAAATCAACCACCGAAACCGGGAATTCGAGCTCGAGGTTTCGGAGATCGTCGCCGCCGAGATCAAGAAAAGACTGCTCTGGACGACGCTGTCGTTTTCCCTGGTGAGTTCGCCCAAAACGACGATTAGGTTGGCTGGAATATCGCGAAGTGAGGCAGCGCGCCTAGCTGAATATGTATTTGTTGTTCGCTACGGGAAGCAGGTTCAAGCGGCATTCGCCGAATTCAAGACCCTGCTTCAGCAACGGGGATATCTAAACCGACAATCTGTGTTGGAGTGGGCGAATCTATATCAACGGGAAGCCGATTCGATCGGCTCCTTGGACGAGCTACTGAACGAGCCGACTGACCTTGTTTTGGAATGGGCACAACTCGTCAAACAATGGCCTGATCGGGTGGATCGCCGAAACGATGAGTATGTCCAGGCGAAGTCGAAAGAGTGGAACGGCTACTTTCAAAAACTCGAGGCGAATCCCCTCACGGAACGTCAGGTCGAAGCCATCCTGCGAGATGAGGACCATGCACTCGTCGTTGCCGGCGCGGGCACCGGCAAGACGTCAACGGTTATTGGGAAGATTGGGTATCTGGTCGAGTCTCAAGAAGTCGGACCGCAAGACATCCTGGCCCTCGCATTTGCAAGAAATGCTGCTGAGGAAATGAGGACCCGCGTAAAAGAAAAAACCGGCCACGATGTCGAAATCAGGACTTTCCACTCGCTCGGATTTCGCATCGTCGCGGACGTGGAGCAGGAAAAACCCGTAGTTTCTGACGTCGCCAAGGACGAACTCGCGAAGCATGCGCTAATAGCGCGGCTCTTTAGTGAGATGGTAGGTGACGAAGTGACCCGTGAGGCGCTCGTCGGTTTTGTTGCACACCATCGGTACCCGGCGAGGTACCTGGAGGACTTCGATCACCATGGTGACTATTTGCGGTATATGCGAAAGCAGGAGCCACGGACCCTTCGAGGAGAACTAGTAAAAAGCTTTGAAGAGCTGTTGATCGCGGATTGGCTCACTCTCAATTCGGTGGCGTATGCGTACGAGTACCCCTACGAGGAAAAAACAGCCAACCGAAAGAAGCGACAGTACAAGCCCGATTTCTACCTGGTCGAAAGTGGGATCTACCTCGAGCATTTTGGTGTCAACAGAAACGGAGAGACGGCTCCTGGAATCGATGCAAAAAGGTACGGCGCGGGAATGGAATGGAAGCGAAAACTCCATGCGGAGCATTCGACAACTCTGATCGAGACCTACTCCTGGGAGAGAATGGAAGGAGTTCTCCTCGACAGGCTTGAACGAAAACTGAACGACGCAGGGGTGGTGACCGCTCCCATAGGCGCGGAACAAATTGCGGAGCTTCTTGAGCAACGAGACGTGAACAAGAAACTAGTTGCGCTGGTCGGAAGTTTCCTGAACGTGTTTCGAGAAAGTCAGTGGACGTTCAATGAGCTGGAGGGGCGCGTTTCCAGAATTCCCGAGGAAGATCAACCACGTGCTCGCGCATTCCTAGGGCTTTTCAAGCCGTTCAGTGAGCGTTACGTGCAATGGCTTTCCGATAGACAGGAAATCGACTTTTCAGATTTGATCCAGAAGGCAACGGAATACGTAGAAGCGGGAGTATCGAACGTCGCATTTCGACGGATTGTCGTGGACGAGTATCAGGACATATCGCGCGGCCGTCATCGCCTCTTGCAGTCGCTTCTCCGGGCAACCGAAGGCTGTCGGATCATGTGTGTCGGTGACGACTGGCAGTCGATCTTCGGATTTACCGGCAGCGATATCGATATGACCACCAATTTCGAAGGGGTGTTTGGCTTTTCGGCAAGGGTCGACCTGGATCGGAGCTTCCGGTTCGCCAGTCCGATTCTCGAATCCAGCGCACGGTTCATCCAGAACAATCCAAACCAATTGAAAAAGCGGATCACCGCCCGTGACACGGAGCGAGAGCATAGTATCGAACTGACAAGCCCTGAACTGGGCAAGCCTCTAGACATTCGCGGGTTGTTAGAGCGGATTGAGAGTGAGCGGCCGGCTCGGAAGACATGGAGCGTGATGCTGCTTGGTCGATACAACCATACGGAGCCTGAGGGCTGGAAGTCGATCGCCGATAGTTTTGGGCAGCTTGAGGTCGAATACCGGACCATCCACAAGTCAAAGGGTCTAGGGGCAGATGTTGTTGTGGTGCTGGACCTTGTGGCGGGGCGCTACGGATTCCCGGGAGAGATCGAAACTGATCTCCTCATGGGTCTCGTCTTGCCAGGAGAAGATGAATATCCAAGAGCTGAGGAACGCCGAGTCTTGTACGTGGCGATGACACGGGCTCGGGAGAAGGTCTTTTTGTTGGCGGATGCGTCTAACCCCTCGGAGTTTGTTGATGAGCTCCGGGGTTACCCCGAGATTCATTTGGATCCCGAGGCAGCGATTGGTGGCGGCGGATTCGCATGCGTCGAATGTGGGCGCGGCCGACTTGAGTTCGTGTACCCGAAACGGACGAAGGGCTATGCATGGCGATGTTCTTTGAAGCCATACTGCCCTGGGGAAGCTCGTCATTGCCCGGTTTGTCAGCAGGCTCCGTTGATCCGCCGGCCCGATATGTCGGCATTGGAAAAACCAGTTTGTGCTGGGAACTCGGATTGTGAGAGTGGTGGGCCGCTACGCCCTTCGACGTTGTGACGTGAACGATTTGTTTCCCGTCAGCTGAGTTTGGACCGAATCGAGGTTTGAAGTAAGAGAGGGTTCTGGCTCCGAGAGGAGGAAGGACCCATG
>PVBE012552346.1_pt1 | contig 13681 bp, 14 predicted proteins | sample 1631181 | NCBI WGS metagenome assembly PVBE01 (sample SAMN08397723, study PRJNA350692) | Marine metagenome, whole genome shotgun sequencing project. | isolation source: water | place: Pacific Ocean | collected 2012-04 | reverse complement strand
TTCCTTTAACTGATGCAAGATCAATGCCTTGTTCAGCTGCCACACGGCGTGCATTCGGAGAAGATAGAATTCGACCTGTCTGAGGGGTAGATGCTGCTGGGATGTTAGAGAGGTCTTCTGTGGTGATTCGTCCCCCAGGGCCAGTTCCTTTAACTGATGCAAGATCAATGCCTTGTTCAGCTGCCACACGGCGTGCATTCGGAGAAGACAGAACTCTTTCTTCACCGGTGCTGGATTCGCCTCCTTCTGTCTGAGGTTCAGCTGCTGTTATCTCTTGTGATTTCTCAACGGCAGCAGGCGGTTCTTCAACGGCAGCAGGCGGTTCTTCAACGGCAGCAGGCGGCGTTGAACCATCAGGGGGAGCTTCACCTTCAGCTAGTAACCATCCGGCAATTTCTCCTGGCTCGAGAGTCTCGCCAGCTTCCGCAGTATGAAAAACGATCCCATCTCCCTCTGCTGAAACTTCTTCCTCGACCTTGTCAGTTTCTATAGTCATTACAACAGACCCTTTTGTGACTTTCTTTCCTGCTTCAGCCACCCATTCGGTAATGGTTCCTTCAGTCATTGTTAACCCAAGTTTGGGCATTTGAATTTTTATCGCCACGTCTGCTCCTAGGCCTTACTTTGAAAGTAGTTATCTTTGTTCGCTAGTTCAATTGTTTTCGCAGGATTAATTACCCAAGGTCCATCTTTACGTATAGAAAGATTTGCCGTTTGGCCGTCTGTTAAGACATGGTCTCTTTCTCCATCAAATGCTAGGACGCCTGGACCTTCCACGACAACTTGCTCATCGAGGCTTATAACCTGATGGTTTTTAATTCCAATTGTTTCATACGTTCCTGGAGCAATTGGGGCTCGGACAGTTTCTTCACTCTCCCCCATCTCGACGAACAAACCTGCATCTTCAGTCCGGGGAATATGCACTAACGCTGCGCCAATAGAAGAGAGCCCGACAGATGCTGGTTCTGATATCGCGAATACCGCTGATCTAAGCTCGTCTGTATTCCATATTGCTCGAGCTCCGATAAAGCCTCCGTCAGTGAGAACAACATCGACCAGAGCTCTATCATTCTCTCGATCGTCAAACTGGACATGGATAACCTTCGCGCGTTGCGCAACTTTCTCAAGTTTCACTAGCCCACCGGCGATAAGCCCAGCTGCCATTCCGCCAAGGGTCGGTTCTATGGTTAGTGGGAACACGTTATTGGTGCCAACCGAAATCGGGACGACAGGAGCATCCTGCCAACCTTTTGTTATATCGCGATTTGTCCCATCACCTCCAAAAACGAGTACAACTGGAACTTGCTGTTTAGCAAGTTCCTCTGCAGCACGAACAGAATCACGGCTACTACCCAATGTGGGGATATCGATACGTTCTAGTTCAACAGCTTTTCGTTGATCAGAGTCGATACCGTCCAAGGCCCGCTCTACTAGGTGGCGAGCATCATCTAGATAAAGCAATCTTGTAGCTCCTCCTTCGATTGCTCCGGAAGCAGCTCTGCGGATAAATGATATTTTATCTACGTCGCCAACCGAGCCTGCGTTAGCTACTAATCTTCGTAGGTCTTTACCAGCTGAAGGGCTAGCAACTATGCCGACCGTTGTCATAGGGTCCTCGAATTCAGACGTTTCGGTACAGAACGCCTCGAACTCCTTCAGCAATGCTCTCTGCGTTTGGAACATATGCATTTTCAAGAGCAGGACTGAAGGGGACTGGGGAGAAGGGTGCAGCTACTCTTGCGATAGGGGCATCAAGATAGTCAAAAGCTTCTTCCTGTATCTGGGCAGCTATTTCGGCACCAATACCTCCATTACGAACTGCTTCATGAACAATCACTATCCGGTTGGTTTTTTTCGCTGATTCCACGACTGTGTCAATATCAAATGGGAGCAGAGTCCGTGGATCAATGATCTCAACACTGACGCCCTCTTCTGCAAGCATTTCTGCAGCTTTTTCAGCTTCTCCTACCATCATGCCGATAGCTACAACGGTTACATCGGTTCCTTCTCGGACTATATTCGCTTCTCCGAGCGGTATTTCGTAGAGTCCTTCAGGTACATGGCCTTTACTCCCAAGCATTTTCTTATGAAGGGTAAAGATTGTTGGGTTGTCATCCCTCACACAGGAGACTAAGAGGCCCTTTACATCATATGGATTTGAAGGATAAACCACTTTTAAACCAGGGACATGAATTAGCCAGGCTTCGAGACTTTGACTGTGCTGAGCTGCAGCACCTAGTCCTGCTCCACCTGTCGTAGTTATGGTCAGAGGTAAAGTTGCCTTTCCTCCATACATGTACTTCATTTTTGCCGCTTGGTTTGCGATTTGATCCATTGCCACCATTACGAAGTCCATGAACATCAGGTCAACAATAGGACGAAGGCCCACGGCAGCGGCTCCGATTCCAAGACCAACTATGGCTTGTTCAGCGATAGGAGTATCAACAACACGTTCATCACCAAATTCTGCATTAAGTCCTGCGAAAGATTGAAATACGCCACCATAACGGCCAACGTCTTCTCCGGCGATAAAAATATCTGGGTCATCTAGGAGAAGTTCACGAAGTGTTTCGTTAAATGCGTTGTTGTAGCGAATTATTCTCTCTTCTGTTTCTGCCACTGTCATATTACGACGCCTCCGTGTACACATCAGTTAACATATCCGTACTAGGGTCCGGCATTGGACTAGCTTCTGCAAATTCTATTGCTTCATCTACCTCTGCTTGGATTTCCTCATGAATTGCCTGTGCTTCGTCAGCACTAAGGACTTTCGCGAGTTCTAGCTGAGCTTCAAAGAGCTTGATGGGGTCTCGTTCCATCCATTCCCGAACTTCTTCATCAGTTCGGTATGGCGTTCCAAATGCTGAGACGCCAGCGTGGTTGTAAAATCTGTACGTCTTACATTCAATCATCGAAGGTCCGTCGCCATTTCTCGCTCGCTCAACAGCTGCTTTCGCGGCTTCGTAAACTGCAACTACGTCCATTCCGTCAACGATGACTCCAGGCATACCGTATGCTACGGCTCTGTCTGCAACATCTGTAATGGCCATTACACGTTCTCGCGCTGTGTACTCGGCATATTCATTGTTTTCACACATGAATATCACTGGAAGATGTAAGGCGCATGCCATATTTGCTGCTTCGTGGAAAGCTCCGATATTTGTAGACCCATCACCGAAAAAGGCCATTGTTACAAGATTGTTTTTCCTGTATTTGTTAGCAAATGCCGCACCAACTGCATGAGGGACTCCCCCTCCAACTATGCCATTTGCTCCTAGCATTCCAAGGTCAAGATCTGAGATATGCATTGATCCGCCTTTTCCTTTGCAATACCCTGTCGCCCGTCCCATGAATTCAGCCATCATTGGTTTAAATTGGCCCCCTTTGGCGACAAGATGCCCATGTCCTCGGTGTGTCGAAGTGATTTGGTCCTCGGCCTTAAGCGCTACACAACCCCCTACAGCAACGGCTTCCTCTCCAACGTATAGGTGAATAAAGCCTGGGATTTTAGCTTCTGAGGCGAGACGTCCAGCAGCTTCTTCAAGAAGCCGTATGCGCACCATACGACGATGCAGGTCAAGAAGAACTGTCTTCGAAATCTTGCTTTGCTGTTTCGTCGCCATTGCTTGTGCTCCAATCAGGTTCTAGGACTTCAGTTATTGTACTTATCGAGAAATGATCCCGCTAATCCTATTGCGAAGGGTCAACTTTGTTGCCCTAATGCCCATCGTATCCCTCTTCGTAATAATTCGTGGTATTGGGGTATTTCCCAAGAACATCGCTCCTGCTTAGGGTAGTACTCCACCCCGAGTGAGGTCATATCCCAGTGACCTCGGCAGTGACCTAGATTATTGTAAAGAATTTCTCCTTCTCCATAGGACTTGAGGTACATGATTAGATGAACTGGATCACAGTTCTGCCAATCGGACTCTTCAAATCCTGGTGTCTCACCAAGCCACTCAGTCTTTAAGAGTGGGTGGAGGGATTCACGATCGTGATATTCACAGAGGTAGAGTTCATCATCTGTCTCAAAAGGATCAATCCCCTCCACTAACCAGTGGTCTAGATCGGCAAGTTCCACTGGGAATGGTTGTATTGGCGGGTGAGAAACAAATTGTGTTCCCAAAAGCTCAGCCCACACAGGAAAGCATCGCGGTGATGAAACTGGGTTTGGCGGATTTAAGTCCAGAGCTGAATTTGTCCCATGTAACGCTAGCCACCGGCCACCTTGATTTACCCAGTCTCGAATAGCTATTTGGGCTTGCTCGGATGGGCGAATATCGCAGGTATAGGATACGAGAAACTGGGATGCTGTTATTGCATCAACATCTTCGTAGTCCGAACCGACCTTAAGCCTGATATACGGATGTTCAGCAAGGAGTTTTAAGAGTTCAAGCCGCGCATAGTCAATATCGTGGTAACGACCACCGGCAACTAAATAAGCGTCTACTCTTTCAGGATTCTCTCCGGACATACATTCTCCTAGAATTCAATGCGTTTGGTGTATCCACCATCAACAACAATATTTGCGCCGGTCACCCAAGAGGCAGCAGGGCTGCAAAGAAAGGCGGCTACGTTTGCTACCTCTTCAGCGCTTCCCATGCGACCAGAAGGTTGATCAGCAACTGTAGCTTCATAGAATTCTGGCATACCGGATTTTATTCTGTCCCAAGGCCCATTTTCAAAGAATATTGGTCCTGGTGCGATCGTGTTCACACGAATACCTTTTCTTGCAAGTGTTTGCGCCAAACCTGCGGCATAAACAGTAGCTGCTGCCTTTAGTGCGCTGTAGCTTGTAGGTCCAGGCCCGAAATGTTCGAGCGCTGCGGTTGAGCTAATAGTTAGGACGGCTCCTTCGCCAGATGCGGCGAGTAGCTCTTCTGTCGCTCGGACTCCACGGACTAAGCCCATAAGGTCAACATTGTAGTTAGCGTCAAACTTTTCATCTGTTTGTCCGCCTCCTCCACCAGATGCGTTATTTATGAGTATGTCGAGGCCTCCAAGTTCTTCTGCGGCGCTTGTTAGCCACGTTTCTAGTTCATCGCCGTTACCAACGTCAACCGCTTGACCGATTATGGTCCCTTTGCCCTCAAGTGCTGCGAGTGCTTCCTCTACGCCTTCTTGACCACGTGCGCAGATAGCTACTGACGCTCCTTCTTCTAGCATTCTTGTAGCTATTGCTCTACCGATACCGCGCGATCCGCCTGTTATCGCTACTCGCTTTCCTGTAAGTCCAAGTTCCATGTTCTCTCCTGTCTAGGAATTATGAATTGATATGTGCCGTGAAGCACCTGTATTAGTCTTGCACTGCTAGCGGAAAACAGCAATCTGAAGCGGGGCTTTAGGATCTATCTGATGGTTGCCATTATTGCTTTTTGCATTGTTTGAAACTTCCCATCGGTTTCGTCCAACTCGGATTGGGGGTCACTATCGTTGACGATCCCTACACCTGCAAAAAGGTGGGCTTTGCTTCCCACTATTTGTGCTGAGCGGATACCAACAGCGAAAGATCCGTTTCCTTTGGTATCGACCCAACCTACTGGGCCAGCATACAAACCCCGATTCATTTTTTCGATCTTACTTATCAGATCAATAGCCGTGGATTGGGGGTTCCCTCCCACTGCAGGTGTTGGATGTAGGGCGGCGACAAGTTCTAACACTGATGCGGCTGGAAGGGAAAGGTGGCCGTTGACACTGCTGCCGAGATGATGAACATTTGGTAGAGAAAGAATCTTAGGTTTTGGGTCAGCATCGACGTAGGAGCAGAATGGGAGAAGTTCGTTGAGGAGCCATTCAATGGTTATTCGATGTTCATAATGATCTTTTGCCGAGTTGAGGAGATCGCTCATTGATTTCTGATCTAGTTCTTTATCAGCGAGTCTGATCGCTGTTCCCGCTAGCGGATGTGCCTGCACTAGGTCGCCGGATCGCGAGACAAGGAGTTCTGGGGAAGCTCCAACAAATCCCTCGATGGAAAAAATCATCGCTCCAGGATTTGTTGAGATAAGGCTATCTATGACTTCAGGGATGTTTATCTCGTCGTCCATAGAGATTTGAATCTCACGAGCTAGAACCATTTTCTCAAGATCGCCCGCATGGATATGCCCTATGGCTTCTGCGACGAGCTCATCCCTCCACTGTTCGGGAGGAATGATAGATTCGACCTTAGCGCTAGTCGGTTTCGGAGTTTCTGCTTGTGCGGACAAAGAGACGATCTCTTCTGAGGCTTCCTCGGGTGATAGGTTCCCCTCTCCGGTTATTGTTATCGAGAGTTCTCCGTCTGATTGGCTGCGTATGAGAGTTCTTGGAATAATGAGTTCTCCAGGCGCTTTGGGGTCAAATGGGAAAGCTGCAAAAGCAACTGGAAGGTGATCTGTCGCTTCCCAGTCATGCGAAGTCGAAATATCGGACAGGATTTCTTGGGCCTTTGATGCCCCGTCGACTCCTTCTGCTCGCTCTACAGGAATCCGAATCGCTTCTCCCAGACCTGCTAGCGTCAATGTTGAATCTTTCCACAGCATGCCAAGGGACCCAATACGTGTGGGGTCGATATCAAGATTCGTTTGAAAAGTTTTCGATTCCACATTGTTTAGAATAAGGGACTTAACACCCGATGTCGCATCCTCTATCGTTATCGTAGGAGTAGAGATTTCGTGGATCGGAGCAATTCTCTATGAGACAAATGGTCAAGGTCGATCTTGATGGTTCACCTCAACAGATCTTTGGTGTTCTTAAAGACCTGGAAGCCTATGAAAGCTGGTTAGGCTTTGTCGACTCTGTAGAAACTCTGGAAGCAGAAGGCGACTTGCCATGTTGGCAAGTTACGCTTCGAGCCCAAATCGGACCTTTTGCGAGGTTGAAGCAATTGCGAATGGTTTTAATAGAGGATGAAGCGCCTAGGGTTATCCGTTTTGTTCGAAGAGAAACTGACGGGAAAGAGCATTCGGATTGGGAGCTTTCGGTTCTTATAGACGAACGAGCAGGTAGCAGTTCTTCTGTGAGTATGGAGCTTTCGTATTCTGGAAAGTTCTGGTCTCTTCCTCTTCAGAGTGTTTTCAATTCTCATGTGGACGCTGCAAAATCTCTTCTTCAGCAAACTTTTGCTGGGGATGAGGATTCTTAAGAATTCTCGAAGGCCCGTAGAAACTATTTCTGTTCTAGTATTGACCAGATGAGAGTCATTTTCGTTGTTATTGATGCATTACCTAATCAGTGGGTAAGCGAAAAGTGGACTCCGAACTTATGGGAAATCGCCATGAATGGTGGTTGGAGTCCGAAGGGTGGCAGAGCGGTGCTTTCTACCGCCACCTACCCAAACCATGCATCATTCGTAACTGGTCGCGATCCATCCTCACATGGAATTTTTGTAAATCGGGTGTGGAATGGATCAGAGTTCATTATCTCTTCACAAATAGGGCCAAAAGGCGACACTATATTTAAGGCCGCGAAACGGGCAGGAGTATCAAGCGCAGCTGTAGTCGGAGATCACAACCTTATCGGGGTGATGGGAGCCGATCATGCTGACGTTTGCTGGCCGCATGACGGAAAACGACCCGATGTCCCACTCGATGAGTTCCGTTATGCAGCAGATACATCTGTTCTCGATGCAGTGGACTCAACTGACCTACTTGAAGCAGATTTCGGCTTTGTCCATTTCAATGAACCTGACACTGTCTGTCATATGTTTGGCCCTGACGCCATGGAGACCAGGGAAAGAATACGGAAAACTGATGCTTCTTTGGGGACGCTCGTGGAGCGAAGTAAACCTAACTGGGACGACACGGTGATAATTGTGGTGAGCGACCATGATCAAGAGGAAGTTGTCGAATACGGATACGACCTCGCCGATGTGCTTTCACAAAAGGGTTTACCTGGGGTTGTAGAGAATGAAGGAACGTGCGCAGTCGTAGTTGATGGCCCTGATAGGAAAACCTTCATGAGCTTCGACGAAATAGAAGGAGCCTCTATCCTTGATGACCGGCACACGTTGGTCTGGGGAAAGTCTGGACATATTTTTGGCCCGTGGTTAGAGGACTTTCATGGTTCTCATGGAAGCCCGCGTACTTCAACTCAGGTAGCGGTCGTTGGAGGCGGACACCCAAAGGTAAATGAGCTAGCGGACTTGATCTCCAAGGAACGCCCATCAGCCGTAGATTGGGCTTGGCACATTAATGGATTGCTGGAACTCAGCCTTGAAAACTAAAACTTATTGAGCTTCTAGCTCTTTTGCGAGATTATCGAGCGTTGTCTGCATTGACATCTCAGTATGAGACATTCTTTCCGGAACTCCAGTTGCGATAGCCCCAATTTTTCTCAGAAGTGCCGTTTCATTCTCAAGCCAAGTCTGGGTAACTTTACATCCGTTTTCTGTAGGTTCTATATCGAAGCTCCAGTCTGCTCCGCCTAGTGGCCTGATTCGCATCTCAAAGGTAAACCGATGAGGTGCATCAAACTCCGTAATAGTAACTGGAGCTTTCCAGGATTTTCCTTCCCAGCTATTCTTCCCTCGGAACTTTGCTCCGAGTGCAGGGCCCGATGCTCCTCTAATCCAATCTCCACCATCATTTTCTGGGGACCATCGTCCCATAGATGGAAGGTCTGTTATTAAGGACCAGACCTGCTCAGGGGTCGCTGCTATTTCTTTTGAAACACTTACTTTTCTTTCCATACCCTCACCTTAATGACCCAGAAGTACTAGGGCAAAATGATCTACTTAGGGATGTCCTTAAAGGGAACATTCTTATCGACACGTGGTTCACCGGGAAGTCCCAGAACACGTTCACCAACGATATTGCGTTGAATCTCATCTGAACCGCCGGCGATACGATAACCGGGTGCTCCGAGCAGATGTTCGTTCCAGCCGTATGTACCCCACTCGCCGGTATCAGCGGTGATTCGTGGGCCAAGAAGTTTTGTAACCACATCGCTCATAAGATTCATTGACTTCACCCAGATCATTTTTGAAATAGATCCTTCTGGGCCGGGCGCTTGACCTGCCTTGGTTTGAGCAGCAACACGCTGACCATTTAATGCCATGATCCGGTATTGGGAGTAAAGGCGTGCCAAGTCATCGCGGACAACTGGATCCGACGTTACTCCGAGGTGTTGGGCGAGCCCTTTTGCTTGAGCCCAGTTACCACCTACACGGGAACTTCCGTTGCTGCTCCCCCGTTCAAATCCAAGAACGGTGAGCGCTACCTTCCAACCTTCCCCGATATCTCCGACTCGGTAGGCATCAGGAACGCGAACATCTGTGAAAAAGACTTCGTTAAAGGAGGTCCCTCCGCTCATTTGTTGAATTTGGCGTACTTCCAGTCCCGGGGCGTCCATTGGGACGATGAAAACTGTGATGCCCTTGTGCTTTGCTAGCTCATTATCTGTTCTGCAGACTGCCATTCCCCATGGTGAGAATTGTGCTCCTGAGCTCCAAACTTTCTGACCGTTAAGGATCCATTCATCCCCATCGCGTTCAGCCTTCGTTGAAACGTTTGCCAAATCTGATCCTGCACCCGGTTCAGAAAATAGTTGGCAGCAAAGTTCTTCCGCTGCGGCCCATTTCGCAACCCAGTCTTTCTTCTGCTGTTCAGTTCCTAGAAGCTTTATTGACGGTGCCATCAGGTGAGTTGTGACACTGTGGGTTTCGTGCCCATCGGGCGTGATATATTTCGCTTCGAGCTGGTGGAAAGCTTTCTCATGGTCTTTGGATAAGCCCATTCCCCCATATTCTGGATCCCACGTTATTTTATGGTAACCAACTTCGGCTTTTTTCTGCGTCCATGCAACTGCGCCATCAATAACTGCTTTCTCTTCTTCGAAGGTCAGATTATGAAAAACAGAAACGCTGAACTCGCCTTCTCCCCATTCAAGTTCACGTTGCCCTTGCTCATTTGTCGTTCGATGGTCAGCGTTCTTATCAAGCCATTCTTTGGCTTCAGCGGTAAAAGTCTCAATATCAGTCATGTCTTTATTATCTATGAGAAAACCGTAAATTGCGCATTGGAAAGGGAGTTTTTCATCGCCGTATCAAAGCGATGGTAATCCTTCAGCGATTTTCTCGACGATTGATGGATCCTCTGTCTTTGGGATTGAAACTATTCCTAGGTGTACTCCTGCGTCGTGAAATTCTTGAGCTTGTTGGATTGTTTCAGAAATGTCGCCGGAATATCGCAAAATTGTTGAGATCGTTATTTCTGCTGGGTCTCTTCCAACGTCATCGCATGCTCTGAGAAATACTTTATGGCGCATTTGAAAGTCCTGTAATGACATGGTCTGGGAGCCGTAATTCCAATGATGTGCATACTTGGCGACAGCAGGAATGGTTCTTTGTAACCCTGCTCCCCCAATACAGATGGGTAATGGATTTTGTGGACCTTTGGGATTGTTCATTGCATCTGTAAGCGTGTACCAGTCCCCATCGAAATCTGACCTTTCTTGAGTAAGGAGAAGTTTGATGACTTCGAGTCCTTCTTCGAACCTGTCAAAGCGTTCTTCCATAGTTCCAAGGTCGAAGCCATATGCTTCACATTCTTCTTCATTCCACCCTGCGCCAATCCCTAATTCCAACCGTCCTCTGGATGTGATGTCGAGTGTTGATGCCATATTTGCCAACACCGCAGGGTGACGATATAGCATTCCGGTTACGAGTACCCCACCACGGATCCTGCTTGTTTCCTGCAAAAGTGCCGTTAGTGTGATCCATCCTTCAAGACATTCTTCAGTGGAGTCTCCAAATAGTGGGTAAAAGTGGTCGAAGGTCCACCCTGACTCGTAGATGTCAATATCGTCGGCTCGTTTCCATACTTCAAGGAGCCAATCCCAAGTACATCTCTGAGGAGAAGTACTAATCGCATATCTCATGATTATTCTTTTCTACCGTCTCGGACTTTAGGGTTCCCCTCAGTCCAGTCGCTGATTAGTTTCCGAAATGTGATCCTCCACCCATCGGGAGTTCGGATTAGTTCATCTTCGTAGCGTCCAGCAACCACCATGTTTTCTCCGCCTTCAAGCCCATAAACAGTGTGTTGGGCATGGAGGTAGCATTTACACGTAGCTGTATCTCCATCAATAGTTACCTGCTGATTCGTCACAATATGCTGGGATATATCTAAAACCCCAAGTGCACTCGATACTTTTTCGATGATGGCTGGAAGCCCTTCAAAAACCAAACCCATATAGTCTGCAACAGCGTCTTCTGTAAAAACCGTATCGAGCCTTTCTCGAGGGCCATGATCCAGCAGCCACCCATACGCAATGGTGAGATCAATAATTTCTTGACGATCTTGCATCTCTTTCAATACATCAGACATATTCACTCCACTCTTTTTTTGAACTTTAGATGAAAATTCAGTAATTGTTTAATTTGAAAAGAGCTCTTTGCTTTGAAGCCTGCCATTTGACTGTTATTCTCCGAGAATGATTCACCGCTTCAGCATTGACGCAGCCTTGCTATTAATAGATGTTCAGGTAGGTGTCGACGATCTTACTCATTGGGGTGGAGTGAATGGGCGAAGAAATAACCCTGAGGCAGAAACTACAATGCTCAACTTGCTATCGAAATGGCGCGAGCAAGGTTTACCTGTTGCCTTTACACGCCATGATTCGGTTGAAGATAGGTCGCCATTGAAACTGAATTTACCTTCTGGGGATTTGAAACCGGGGTTTTCTATAGCCGATGGAGATATCTCTATTATCAAGAATGTAAATAGTGGTTTTGTAGGAACATCTCTCCATGAAGAGTTCAGGGATCGAGGGATCACACGACTCGTCATTGTCGGGTTTTTTACCAACATGTGTGTTGAGACAACTGTGCGGATGGCTGGAAATATGGGGTATGACACCTATCTTGTGCCTGAGGGGTGCGCCACGACGAACCGTATCGGACCTGATGGTGTTGACCGTGACCCCGAGTTGGTTCATGATATGACGGTTGCGAATCTTCATGGCGAATTCTGCACTACTCTCAGCCCCGCTGATGCAGTTGATCTTATTGCCACTGATCGTGCTGATTTGGATCGTGTGCAAGGCAACGAGAAGGGATAATGATGCAAGGCCAGTTCGGTGTAAGTTCAATGTTCGGTCGTTTGACGAGTGTCGCCATGCGATCCCCAAAAGCGATACTGAAAGCTGACCATGTGAAATGGCACTATGAGAAACCTCTCAACGCTGAAGCACTCACAAAACAATTCGACGCATTTGCGGAGTTGCTGTCTTCGGCTGGGACGGAGGTCCTGTGGTTGTCTGATGAGGAAGACGATCTCGCTGATTCGATCTTTACCTATGATGCGTCGTTCATGCTGCCCTCTGGGGCTGTACTCCTCCAGCCTGGGAAGGAACTGCGCCGGGGCGAAGTCGAGCTGCATAAGGAATTCTATGACGCAGTAGGTGTGCCGATTCTCGGCAGTGTCCAATTACCGGGAACTTTTGAAGGTGGCGACTGTTTTTGGCTTGACCATTCAACGCTTGCGGTTGGGAGAGGCTTCCGAAGTAACTCTGAAGGGATTGCCCAGTTCACGGAGATCGTCAATTCGGTAGGTATTGATGTGGTGTCATTTGACCTTCCAGATTACAAGGGGCCGGAAGCTTGCCTGCATTTGCTTTCTCTGGTGAGCCCTTTGGATGTGGATCTTGCGCTTGTCTACGCTCCGCTGCTTCCAGATGATTTACGAGACCTTATGGTTGCGCGCGGATATCAGCTACTTGAAGTTCCAGAAGAGGAATTTGAGGCAAGCTCGGGCTTGTGTCTCAATGTTCTTGCAACTGGGCCGCGGGAAGTAATCGCCATTGACGGTTTCCCTCTCACCTTGTCGCTGCTTGAGGGCGCCGGATGCGACGTGGCAGTATTTGCAGGCGACGAACTCTGCATACCTTGTGAAGGCGGCCCAACCTGTCTCACCCGCCCCCTACGGCGGAGATAGAAACCTCAAGTAGAGAAAATGAGTTTAGGTCTATTAAGAGCCTGTTGTTCCAGCGTTGGGGTCTTCCGGAGCCCCCTCACCCTGGTCCTCACCGATAGGCGATGGCACTTCCCAACCCGCATCTTCGAGTCCGTCAAGGACGAGTTGCGTCACTGTGTCGGCAAGCTGGCCAACGTCGGGGTCGACGGGAATAAGGTTCGTAGATAACGCTATTGATACATCTAGATCAGGGAAGTATCTGGCGTGGGATCGGAATCCGGGAACTCCCCCACCATGTTCAAAGGTGCGATAGCCAACACGTTCACTTAGCTGAATTCCTAGACCATATGATGTGTCGAGAGCTGTTTCGGAAAAGAGCTCGACGGTTTCTTCCTGTAGGACGGTTCCATCAAACATCGCCTTGAAGAAGCGGGCGAGGTCTCCCATTTGTGCTTCGATTCCACCGCCGGTCCATGGGGCGGAGGTGAGAACTTCCTGTGGTCCGACGCTGAGATCGAGGAGGTCCCCTACTTCGGCTGCGTCCAAATATGGGGCGAGGCCGGGTAACAGGGAAATGAGATCAGCTAGTTCTCCTTGGACGTACATTGCGGGAACATACGTTGGTGGCGATTCACCTGGAGTTAAGTACAGTTCTGTGACGCCGGCTGGGTCGAAAACGAGTTCCCTCATCGCTTCGTGGGCTGTTTTGCCCGTGACCGCTTCGATAACGAGCCCCGCGACAATGTGCCCGACGGTGTTATAGGCGTACTCGGTTCCCGGTACGTACT
>PVBE012281680.1_pt1 | contig 13682 bp, 11 predicted proteins | sample 1631181 | NCBI WGS metagenome assembly PVBE01 (sample SAMN08397723, study PRJNA350692) | Marine metagenome, whole genome shotgun sequencing project. | isolation source: water | place: Pacific Ocean | collected 2012-04 | reverse complement strand
TTGTAGTGAGGCTGTTTATGGCTTACCTGAATGGAAGGGACCTGAAATTGCAGTTGCAAATCTTGTAGCTGCACCAGGATGCTTCCCAACCGCAAGTCTGTTGCCCTTGCTGCCTTTTCTAAAACAGGGATTGATCGAAAACGATGGGTTGATTATCGATGCAAAGACCGGCACCTCTGGTGGAGGGCGGGTGGCCAAAGAACAATTTCTTCTGGCAGAGGCCTCGGAGTCGATCATGCCTTATGGCGTGGTTGGGCATCGACATACATCAGAAATCGAACAATTTGCTAGTGAGGTTGCCGGACAGCCGATTGAGCTTCAGTTCACCCCCCATCTCGTACCGATGGTGCGTGGATTGCTGGCGACGGTTTATGGACGCTTGAGAGATCCAGGATTGACCGCTGAGGACTGCACAACTGTGCTTAAAGCGGTCTATCGACATCATCCCTGCATCGATGTACTTCCTGTGGGAACGTATCCAGCTACTAAGTGGGTGAAGTACTCCAACAAAGCTGTTCTTTCTGTTCAGGTTGACAACCGCACCAGTCGGCTTGTCTTGATGAGCGCTGTCGACAACCTGATTAAAGGCCAAGCTGGTCAAGGGGTTCAATGTCTAAACCTGATGGCTGGACTGCCACCAACCACCGGCATGTCTTTACTAACCTTCTACCCTTAATTTTGACCTGCGTTTCTCCAATTCTGGCCTGCAATAGCCACAGATAGTGGAAGCAGTTGATGCTCCATGCGCTGGATCCTTTTGCTGAGGCTCTGATGGTCGTCTGAGCTCAATACTGGCACTGCAGCTTGCGCAAGCACCGGACCGTCATCTACTTGAGGTGTAACCAGGTGAACGGAACAACCACTGATAGGAACTCTCGCTTTTAATGCTTGCCCAACCGCATCTAAACCGCGAAAGCTAGGCAGCAGAGATGGATGAATATTAAGAAGGCGATTCGGGAAAGCAGCAATCAGAATTGGGGTAACGATTCGCATCCAGCCGGCCATCACCACGCCCTCTACAGCATGGTTGGTGAATGTCTTTACCAACGCCTCATCCAGTTCTTCTCGACTACTGAATTCACGATGATCGTGAACTACACAAGGCACACCTAGCCGTTTGGCCCGGCGACGTGCTTCACAGTTAGGGTTGTTAACCACCAATATGGAGATATAAGCATCAAGTTCAGAATTTTGAATGGCTTTAACCAGGGCTTCGAAATTGCTGCCATTCCCTGATGCCATAACGCCAAGATTTAAGCGAGGGTTGAATTTCGGTCTGGCCGGGGGGGGCGGCCAGATAAGCGATCGCTTCTCATCCTTTTCGTAGCAACTGTTCTGACGAGGATTCGAAGCAGTGCTGATCAGATTCATCTCCTTTTCATCTAAGTTGTTCATCTTGTTGACGATCGAGAAGACCAGCTGCATGCTCTAAGCACATCCAATTCACAACCTAATTCCTGTATTCAGCATCCAATTGGAACCCCTTCTTTTATCCATGATTTTTTTAGACAAAGTCAAGCCTTCAGATGGCTCAAAGCCATGATCCAGAACATGTTCCGTCAAGATACCCTTCACCAGGACCATTACAGTTGTCGCATAACGGCTGAAGCTGTTTTTGGGGTTGCTTGAGGTGATCGAGGTTGTTGACGTCCATCTTGATCTGTGTGATAAGGCAAGTCAGACCTTTAAGGTCAGTCTGAAATGGAAACCAAGAACACATCGTCAGAGTTGGTCTCTGCCGATATGGACCCCAGGCTCATACACCATTAGAGACCATGTTCAGTATCTCCACAGTCTGAACATTTCTCAGGCCTCAAATGATCGTCAAGTGCAACGGATAGGCCCAAGTGGTTGGAAGGCTGATCTCGACACGCTGGATCTTGTCACCCTTAGCTATGTCATTGAGGCTCGGCAGCTCACTGTTCGCACTTGCTACTTAGATCCGGATGTTGCATCCCTTTGTCTTGCGGCGGCTGTAATGGAAATTGATGGTCAGCGTTGGGCTCCTCATTGCCTCACCCTGGCCCTACCAGCAGGTTGGAATGCCTACGTTCCGCTACCTGGAGAGGAAACATTCTGGGCTAAGGATTTTGATCATCTTGTCGATGCTCCTGTTCATGCTGGCTGTTTCGTCTCTCAGCCCTTTGTTGTCAAAAAAAGTTCTCATCAACTTCTCTGTATTGGTGATCCTCCCATGGGATGGCCAGCGAACCTTGTGAATGATGCCATCGCTGTTTGTAATGCTACTTGCTGTCTAATGGATGAACCTCCACCAGCAGGAGATCTCTACCAATTAGTGATTCATATGTTAGAGACTGGTTATGGCGGTCTTGAGCATGACTATGGCGCAGTTTTACATTATTCCTGGCGTGCACTAGCGGAACCTGATGGCTATCGGAAGCTCCTACAATTAATAGGGCATGAGTATTTGCATCAATGGAATGTGAGACGTCTTCGACCCAGGGAGTATCGACCTTACGATTATTCACAAGCTGTGATTAGTGATGGACTTTGGTTTGCCGAAGGGGTCACTAGCTACCTTGACCTCACTCTGCCATTCCTTGCTGGGCTCAGCGATCGCTCAACATTGCTAAAAGATTTATCTGTAGAGTTTTCACCTCTTTTGATCAACCCAGGTAGTCAATTACAGAGCCTGTCTGACAGTTCACGTGAAGCCTGGGTGAAATTATATAAAGCTACACCTGCTAGTGCCGATTCACAGGTTAGCTACTACAAGCTTGGTGCTGCGATGGCCTTTTGCCTGGATGTTCGTCTGCGTCAACAAAACTCGTCATTAACGCAAGTTCTCCGTGACCTTTGGCGGAAGTTTGGTCGTAGTCATCGAGGATATTCCAGGCTAGACATCAAAGCTGCTATCGCCAAGATCGATCCCAATACGGCGAATAAGGTTGATGCATGGCTTGATCAACCTGACTCTCTCCCGTTGATTTCGATAGTCAAAGATCTTGGACTACGGTTTGAAGAGAGATATTCAAACAAAAGAGAAACAGGGCTTACTCTAGTTGAACGAGAAGGTCTTGTTTTGGTGTCACGAGTTGCTATATCTAGTCAAGCCCATCATGCAGGTCTTGTAGTCGGAGATGAATTGCTTGCCGTCGGCGGATTTCGATTGCGTAAGGTCGATGATTTATGCAAACTTATCTCAAATGAGCAGCCTGTATCGATAACTTATTCAAGACGAGGACGACTTAGTGAAACAGCACTTTTCAGTGGTTTGCCCAAAGTCGATCACTGGGAGATTGTTATTGATCCTGAGGCACCATCTGAGTTAAGTAATCTACGTGATCGATGGTTTCAGATTATTTAACCACTCTGATTATGTCTAACAGGAGCAAATCTAAACGACTCCTAATTGTACTGATGCTTACTCTTAGTGGGTTTATAATATTCATCTGGCATACAAAGCAGAACAGTCATGATGATCAGCCAAAGTCAAATCAAAATCTACAAAGTCATCTAGAACGACTTGAACAATTTTCTAAAGAATACAATCAGAAGTCAAACGACCTGAGATCAACTACTCAACAAAAACCGCCGCGGGCAATTTCATGGTCATCGCCACTTTCGAAACAATGTTCTGATATCGATCAAAGACTTAAGAAAAATCTTAACCGCCGTCAAAAGCTGCTAGCAACTGAACGCAATAATGAAGCCATTGATTCATCCAATTATGGCAAAAGATATCGCTGGGATATTTATGGCCGTCGAATTGATCCAACACCTAGTGTCGTGATTCTGCATGAGACTACGGATTCGTATCATTCTGCACTCTATACATTTAAAGATTACCATCATAAGGATGAAGATCAAGCTAGTTACCACACATTAATTACATTAGATGGACGAATTATTGATGTTGTAGACCCAATTAATAGAGCGTATGGAGCAGGAAATTCTGCTTTTCTTGGCGAGTGGGTTGTAACAAATCCTCGTTTTAACGGATCCGTCAATAACTTCGCATTGCATGTCAGCCTTGAAACACCATGGGATGGTCGCAATGGCTATTTAAATCATAGTGGTTACAGCGATAATCAATATGATTCTCTTGCTCTGGTCTTGGCAGATTGGATGGATCGCTTCAATATTCCCCCAGAAAATATCACTACTCATCAGCATGTTGATTTGGCAGGTGAGCGATCAGATCCCCGTAGTTTTGATTGGTCAAATCTACAGCGAAGACTGGCTGCGATTGGTTATCTTTGTTTAAGTAGAAACCCCTCAGATTAAGGGCAGCTGGGCTGAAGATCGTTGGGAATAAATAAGACCATGTAGTTCAGGGTCTTGCATATAACGAAGAATTCTTGCGGGATAATCTAGCTTGCCATTATGAAGATAAGCCAGTGTGGCGATCGCCTTGGCATGTTTATATGAGCTACTTGCTTGGATTAAGGCATTAGAAGGTAACCCTAAGTCATCCTTAAGACGCGCAATCTTTCCTGCAAGTAACTCAATATTAGATTCTGGATTGAGAAGTAGATTGCGTGCAAGTGAGATTTGTTCTGCCGTTGGATGTTGAGGCAAACGCTTTTGATGGATGAGTTCAGAGATGCCTAGTTGGGCTGGCCCATGGGTCTTCAATAGACCGGAATGAGCCACAAAAGGGATGTCTTCGCCTGGTTTTGAATGATGAATCTCATCAAACAGGATCGCTGTGACCAGCATTGGGTTGACGCGGTATCGCTTGGACTCGCGAACGATCACAGGCTTTAACCCATCCAGTCGATTGACTGTCTGAGCCCGCAGTGGCTGAAGGTGATCAATTCCTCTTGTGAACAACTGTGCTAAAGGCGTCTGAGGGCCATGTACCCCGAAACGCTTTTCAAGATATCTGAGCTCTTCTGCTGTGAAATCGGTTGGATCAAGGTGATTAACGGTTGCAATCTTCAGCGGTGGAGATTGCCGCCTCTGGCTTGCATGCCTGCCATGATTCTCAGTCATGACAACCAAGAAAAGCGAAGCTAGGACTACAAAGTTGGTTAGTCGAAGACCTCTTTTGAGCGTTTGTAGGAGTCTGAAAAGGGTCTTGATCATCGCGCGAGGCTAGCCTGAGTGTCTGAGAAAATGGGCAAGAGTTTTGATCGTGGATAGTTTCGAGCTGTGAGCAACGTGCATCAGCTGATGAGTTTCCCGGATTTCAGCGCCAGCGATGCCCAGGTTCAGTGGCAGCGCTTTTGCAATTTGCTTTGGTTTCACAACGATCTTGGAATTTGGCTGGACATCAGCCGAATGCATATCAACTCAGCAGATTTTGAGCAGCTAGGGCCACGCTTTGATCAGGCTTTCAAGGCCATGCAGGCTTTGGAACAGGGAGCTATCGCTAATGCTGATGAAAAGCGGATGGTTGGCCACTACTGGCTGCGTCAGCCGCAGCTGGCGCCTGATCAAGAGGTCCGTGATCACATTGCCAAGGAAATTGACCTGATTGAGACCTTTGGCAGCAATGTGGTCAATGGCCTCATCAAAGCCCCCAATGGCAAACAGTTCACTGATGTGCTTTGGATCGGGATCGGAGGCAGTGGCCTAGGACCTTTATTAATGATTCGTGCTCTTCAGAATGCTGAGCAGGGATTGCGATTCCATTTTTTCGACAATGTGGATCCAGATGGCATGAGTCGCGTTCTTGGCAATCTTGGAGATGCCCTGAGCACGACTTTGGTTGTCACGGTAAGCAAATCTGGCGCGACTCCGGAACCACACCTCGGCATGGAGCAGGCTCGTCAACGACTGGAAGAGATGGGAGGTCGTTGGGCGGGTCAGGCAGTTGCCGTGACGATGCTAAATAGCCAATTAGATCAGCTTGCACAGAAGGAATCCTGGCTTAAGCGTTTTGACATGTTCGATTGGGTTGGTGGTAGAACAAGCATCACGAGTGCTGTTGGCCTTTTGCCGGCAGCTTTGATTGGTTGTGATATCCGCGATTTTCTTGCTGGTGCGGCCCAAATGGATGAGGCCACACGTGTGTCTGATCTCCACAGCAACCCTGCAGCTCTGATGGCCGCTGCTTGGTTTGTTGCAGGAGATGGCCTTGGGCGTCGAGACATGGTTGTGCTTCCATATCGAGATCGCCTTGAGGTCTTTAGTCGTTACCTGCAACAGCTGGTAATGGAGTCGCTGGGCAAGCGTCTAGATCGGGATGGCAATGTTGTTCATCAAGGCCTTGCTGTATATGGCAACAAGGGCTCAACTGATCAGCACGCTTATGTGCAGCAATTACGCGATGGTGTTGACAATTTCTTCGCCACATTTATTGAGGTGCTTGATGATGTTGAAGACATACCGGCGATCAACAATGAGCATCCAGGTGATTTTCTTGATGGCTTCCTTCAAGGCACTCGCTCAGCGCTCAGCCAGGGAGGTCGGCAAAGCCTCAGCATTTCGATGCGTCGATTTGATCCTCGTCGACTCGGCGCATTAGTTGCTTTGTTTGAAAGGGCAGTTGGTCTATATGCGGAACTTGTCAACATTAATGCGTATCACCAGCCTGGAGTGGAATCAGGTAAGAAAGCAGCCGCTGCCATCCTTAACTTGCAGTCTCGAGTTGAAGCCTTGCTTGCTGATGGTGTCGATCGTTCAGTTTTAGAGATACATCAAGCGATTGGAGATGGGTCAGAAGAATCCATCTTTTGGATCATGAGGCATCTAATTGCGAATAAGCGTGGTTACGTTGCAGAGGGTGATTGGGGAATTCCTCCTTCACTACGTTTCAGCAAGGGTTGATCGTTTCTATGGCACTAAGTTCACCAACTTGCCTGGCACAATGATGATCCGTCTAGGCGGTTGACCCTCCAACCATTTGACGGCGATGTCACTCGTTAAGGCCAATTCTTCTAATGTGGTTTTGTCTGCGTTAGCAGGAACCTGGATTGTTCCACGTACCTTACCTTTGACTTGAATGACGAGCTCAATCGTTTCGAGTACAAGTGCTCTTGGGTCGAGTACAGGCCAGGATTGTTGATGGATGCTTCCTTCCCCATGGAGGTTCAGCCAGAATTCTTCTGCAAGATGAGGAGCAAAGGGCGCCATTAATCGAACTAAAACTGAAAGAGCCTCTAAAGCCACTTCATTACGGACCTTATCTAGATTTCCACTCAAGGAGTTGGATAGTTTCATCAGTTCGGAGATGGCTGTATTCAATTGAATATCACCACTTAAATCTTCAGTTATTGCTTCAATAGCCATATGAGTAGCTCTTCTCATATTGAGCTCTGCTTCACTGAGATCAGATGAATTTATGATCAAGTTAGTGGAAGAGATGGAGATATTACGCTCTTCAGTCTTAGGCCATACAAAGCTATCAATCAGACGAATGAGACGTTGCAGAAAACGAAATTGGCCTTCAACATCTGCATCATCCCATTCCAGATCTTTCTCTGGTGGCGCTTTAAAAAGAATGAACATTCTGGCGGTATCAGCGCCGTATCGATCGATCACAACGGCAGGATCAACACCATTATATTTTGATTTAGACATTTTTTCAAAAAGGATCTCTAGTTTATCTCCAGACTCTGGATCCCTCGGATCACCTTCATCAGTAACAAGTTCAGGAGAAATATAACTGCCATTTTTAGTATTGCGGTAGGTGAGCCCTTGAACCATCCCTTGAGTAAGTAATCGATTGAATGGTTCTTTAACGCTGATCAAGTTTCTATCGTGGAGTGCTTTGGTGAAAAAGCGTGCATATAGGAGATGGAGGATTGCATGTTCAATACCACCTACATATTGATCAACAGGCAACCATTCATCAACAATATCTTTATCAAATGGACGTTTACTATTGAGTGGATCAGCAAAACGTAGGTAATACCATGAAGAACACATAAAGGTGTCCATGGTGTCGGTCTCTCGAGAAGCGCTTTTCTGGCAACAAGGACATAACACTTGAACCCAATCCTGTTCTTGCGCTAGGGGGGATCCTCCTTTTCCAGAAAGATCTATGTCCCTAGGAAGGGTTACAGGAAGGTCCTCTTGCGGAACAGGAACTATTCCACAGCTTGCACAGTGAATGATTGGGATCGGGCAACCCCAGTAGCGCTGACGAGAAATGAGCCAGTCGCGCAAACGGTATTGCACTTTGCTTTGAGCCCAACCTTTAGACGCCCCATGGGTTGTAATCGCAACCTTCGCTTCCTCTGTGGAGAGGCCATTAAAGTCTCCGGAATTTACAAGTACTCCGGCTCCGGTCCAGGCTTGTCCATCATTGTGATGCTCGTCTGAATCTGGCATCTGCACCACAATGCGTATCGGCAGTTCGTGGCTGCGAGCAAAGATGAAATCCCTCTCATCATGAGCGGGTACTCCCATGACTGCTCCTGAGCCATAGTCAGCCAATACGTAATCGGCAATCCAAACTGGTAGGGATTCACCATTCACTGGGTTGATCACCTGTGCACCGATCGGGACCCCATGTTTTGGTTGGTCCTCAGCGGTGCGTTCTTTGACGCTGAGTTGGCTTGTAAGGTCACAGAATGCAGTGACAGCAATACGTTGTTCCGGACTTGTTAGGGCTTCCACCAAGGGGTGCTCAGGTGCCAAAACCACATAGCTTGCACCGTGAAGTGTGTCTGGCCGTGTTGTGAACACCGTGATGATTGAGTTGGTCTGATCAGCAACTCTGAACTTGATCTCAGCACCATTAGAGCGACCAATCCAATTGGCTTGCATCGTGCGGACACGCTCGGGCCAACCAGTCAATTCATCAAGGTCATCAATTAACGCATCGGCATAGTCGGTGATTCGGAGAAACCATTGCTTGAGTTGTCGCTGTTCCACAAGAGCGCCTGATCGCCATGAACGACCCTCGCCATCTACCTGTTCATTAGCCAGAACAGTTTTATCGACGGGATCCCAGTTGACTGTTGCTTCCTTCTGATAAGCCAATCCACCCGCAAAAAGTTCAAGGAACAACCACTGGGTCCAGCGGTAGTAGTCCTGATGGCAAGTCGCCTGTTGCCGGTCCCAGTCAATTGACAAACCCAGCCGATCAAGCTGAGCCCTCATTTGGGCAATATTTTGATCTGTCCAATCACCTGGATCGACGTTTCTGGCGATGGCTGCATTCTCAGCTGGCAAGCCAAATGCATCCCATCCCATTGGGTGAAGTACCGCATCACCGCGCATGCGCTGCACCCTGGCAATCACATCGGTAATCACATAATTGCGTACGTGGCCCATGTGCAGTTTCCCTGATGGATAAGGGAACATCGATAGGGCGTAAAAGCGTTTCTGGTTAGTTTCAGCGATTGGCGTTCGATCTAATCCTTGTCGTAACCACTCCTTTTGCCAACGCGTTTCAAGCTCAATAGGGTCATATCGAGCTGAGGAGTGGCTGGAGGCAGACGTTGGGGGGAAAGACTCCGTCACGAACAAGTTTCACCAACTTTCGATCGTGCCATAACAAGATGACGCTAGGGAGTTGAGTTAGCCCAGTGGACGAATTATCAGTACAGCCCGACGGTTAATCAGCACAGGCTGACTCGATCCAGGCCGTTCCAGGGCAAGGAATTCTGGGTCCTGCCAAAGCAAGCGTCCTTCCAATCGGAGCCCATCAGCTAATTCAAGACTGAGAGGGATCTCGTCCCGCACCCAACCTTGAATTAGACGAATCCCTGGAAGGCTGGGATTGAGAGGGGGGGTCTCCATAGGATTGGGATCGTTACATGCTGGTTATGTTGCAGTTCAGCAAATATCAGGGACTCGGCAACGACTTCCTCCTGATGGATGGGCGTGAGGGTCAGTTGACTAAACAAGTGATAAATCCTGATCCAGCCTGGGTACGAAAAATCTGTGATCGACACTTCGGGATTGGAGCTGATGGGCTAATTCTTGCTTTGCCGCCTAGGGCTGATGGTGATCTGAGAATGCAAATTTTCAATACTGATGGCAGCCAGGCCGAAATGTGTGGCAATGGCATCCGTTGCTTAACACGTTTCTTGGCTGATATCGACGGAGATTTGTGTGCTCAGCGGTGGAACATAGAAACCCTAGCAGGAATAATTTGTCCAATCCTGCAAGAAGATGGACAAATTTGCGTAGATATGGGATCTCCATTCTTAAAACCAGAATCGATACCTACCACCCTGACAATCGGTTCTGCTGGATTGCCCCAAGGCGAGTGCCACTTGGGTGGCACATCATTGAATGTTGCAGCTGTAGGAATGGGTAATCCCCATGTGATCGTGCCTGTTGAAGATCTTGAAAGTATTCCGTTTGAGAATTGGGGACAAAGTCTTGAAAAACATCAGGCATTCCCAGCCAAAACAAATGTTCATTTCCTGAAAATACACAGCCCGAATCAACTTGAAATTCGGGTTTGGGAGCGTGGATCGGGACCAACCCTGGCTTGTGGTACAGGAGCCTGTGCATCTCTTGTAGCAGCCTGTTTGCTAGGTCTTTCTGATGACCATGCGGAGGTTCTTTTGCCAGGAGGTGTGTTACGGATCAGTTGGCCAGGGCGTAGGGGTTCTGTTTTTATGACCGGGCCCGCTGAACCTGTTTTTGACGGGGTTTTAACACCTCATCTCACACCAAGTCATACTGAGGTCTTACTTCAAGATGGTCAGACCGCATTGGTTGATGACATCGAATATTCTGCAAACACTAATAGCTCTAGAATTAATGGAGTCTCCTATCTTGAAAAAGATAATAACCCTGAGGTTGATTCCCTTAACATGGTGAATGATTGTTTAACTAGTCCCTTATTAGAGAGCGTGATAACTCCTGCTGGTGATTCATTTGGGCATCACACTCGAATCGTTCTAGGAAGGGATGGTCAGATCTAGTTCGTGCCCATCTGAAATTTATCTCGATGCTTGTGCAACGACTCCGCCTCGACAAGAGGTGATTCGACGCATCTTGGAAGTTCAGGAGATTGTTTGGGGTAATCCCTCGAGTCTTCATGGCACAGGCCTGATCGCTGCTGAGTTACTTGAACGCAGTCGTCAGATGATCGCCTCATGCCTAATGGCCAGCGCAACCGAGGTTGTCTTGACCTCGGGAGCTACAGAATCTATTCATTTAGGCCTTTTGGGCATGGCTCGTTCCATGCAGTGCGGCCGTCTAGTGATCTCAGCGGTAGAACATCCTGCTGTTCTTGCAGCAGCTCAGGCCCTCAAGCATGAGGGCTGGGACGTGTGTTGCTGGCCTGTTGATCCACTAGGTCGCGTCAAACTTGAGGATCTAGATCTCATGCTTGCTCCGCCAACACGATTGGTCTCAATCATCTGGGGTCAAAGTGAGGTCGGCACCATTCAACCTATTAAGTCGATTGGCTTAGCTTGTAGGGAAAGGGGCATTGTTTTTCATACTGATGCCACTCAAGTTCTTAGTCAGGGACTACTTTGTTGGGCTGATCTACCGATAGACTTATTAAGCGCATCAGCACACAAGTTTCAGGGACCTAAGGGAATTGGTTTGCTTCTATTACGCCCTGAATTGATAGAGGTTTTACAACCTTTACAAGGTGGTGGTGGCCAAGAACAGGGGCTTCGGGCTGGCACAGAATCTGTCGCCTTAGCAGCAGGTATGGCGATGGCCCTTGAACAGTTGAAGCTATCCAGGCCAGTGTTCGCTGATGTTGAGATGGTCGATCAGGACAAAGTTCAAAGAATGCGTGACGCGTTGAGACTCAACCTGCAGACCTTGCCTGGACTTCACTTCACCGGCGATCCAATCAATCGTTTGCCTCACCATATATCCATGCTTGTGGGATCAGAAGATGACCAGCCCCTCTCTGGTAGGGCTGTTGTGCGAGAACTTTCACGACTTGGTGTGGCAACAAGCAGTGGTAGTGCCTGTATGGCAGGGCAACCAAAAAATAGTGATGTACTGCAGGCCATGCAGATCAAACCTGAATGGCTTCAATCAGGATTACGTTTCTCTCTGGGTTCATGGTTAGAAGAAACGCAGGTGCAACAGATTCCTGATTTGCTGCAACAGGCCATGATTGCTGCAGCCTCGACAGACTGAGCCTTACTTCTATTCCTTGAGTACCCCCCAAGCCTGTGATTACAACCCTTCCCGCTGATCTCCTCGCCGCCGAGAGCATGGTTTTGGAGGCTCTTCAAGCCTCTTTAAGGGATCAACCCCTGGGACGATGGGAGGTGACCTTGAAATTTGAGGGCTTGAAGTTGATGCCCGTGGCTATACGCCTGATGCAAAATCTGCAAGAAAATGGCTTTGAGCCTGTTCTTGTTTGGCCTGATATGGGTGGTGCAGCTTTGGCTAAGCACAATGCTCCTGAGCTTGCCAATCAGATCTCTTCATTGAATGATTTGCTCGATAAGCAGAATGGAAATGACGATGATCGTATCTTTTTGGTTGTTGCACCACAGCCAACCGATTACGAGCAGTTTGAACTCCTATGCAATAAACATTCAGGTGCTGTTGTCATGCTGAATGGCCGTTTAGAAGATAGTGCTGTAGGAATTGGAGGTGTTGCTAGACAACGCAGACGAGGATTTCTATCCTTATGGCGCAAGGCCTATTGGCTTGAGCCATTGGAGTCTGGTGCTTTGATGCGTTCCCACCCAGGCGAATGGATCTTATTTCGTGCTGATGTTGATGGGTATCGAGAGACGACTACCTTCGAGCAGCGTCCAGATGCTGAAGCCATCGACGCTGCTCTTTTTGGTACTTAGTACATCAAGCAGACATGAGGCAAACAAGAGTAATCAGTTAATTGTTTGCGTCGTTTGAGAGACCAATGGTTGACTTGATCAATCGGATCGGTCTCCGTATTGTGCAGCTCTGAAGAGTTTTTATGAGTCGCCCAAGCCTTTTCAAGCAATTCACCCCTATTGATGGGATTGCCGCAATCGTGGCACTCATCGCTCTGGGAGGGGTTCTGTGGAGCCCGAAGTTAAGTCATTCATTGGCCAGGGCGTCAGGAGCAATGAGGCCAGTGCAGGTTTCTGTCGATGTTCGCAACGTGCCTACAGCTGAGCCCAATGGACTGATCGAAGCTGCATTGGCCCATGGCAGTACCAGTATCATTATTCGCAATCAGCCTGCTGGTTCACTAAAACTTAAGAGCATCAAAGACCTCAGAAGCAAGCTCGTGGCGGTACAGCCAGACGGGTCTGTCGTAGTCGCAACAGATCCCAATTTGGCTGCCAACAGTGTTCTTGATGCTCGCTTCATACTTGAGGGTGATGGCACAGTCTCCAAGACGGGAGTTGTGTTGGCTGGAACGAAACTCAAAATTGGCACACCAGTTGAGCTAGAAGGATCCACCTATCGAATCAACGGAACCGTTAGTGGTGTCAGTGTTCAATGAGCATTCCCCATGCCGGCTTTCAGATCGCGAGGAGAACGCATCCACAATTGTTGATCAGAATTGTGGGGGCTGGGGGAATACTGATCGGTTCTACTGTTAGTGCGGCCCCAGCTGTTCTTTCACCCCCCCCTCCAGTTGCCATCCAGGGCTGGCCTTCTCTTCAATCTGGTCGACTCTGCCCTCCCTTGCAAAGGAGTTTCAAGTCCTTACTCGGCCAGGGCTCATCGGCATGGAGCGTGAGCGTTGTAGATCGTCATGGTCAGCTCCTTGCAGACATCAACGGAACAGTTGCAAAAGTTCCAGCCTCCAACCAGAAGTTAATTACAACGGCCTTTGCGCTCGATAAGCTCGGCCCTGATTTCAAGTTACGCACCCAACTATTGCGACG
>PVBE011172049.1_pt1 | contig 13683 bp, 16 predicted proteins | sample 1631181 | NCBI WGS metagenome assembly PVBE01 (sample SAMN08397723, study PRJNA350692) | Marine metagenome, whole genome shotgun sequencing project. | isolation source: water | place: Pacific Ocean | collected 2012-04 | reverse complement strand
GAGTCGACCAGGGCGGCGGCGGCGGCGGCGTTCTCCAGGATTCCGGCGGCGCGCCCCGCGAGCACCACGCTCCCCAGCCGCGGGTGCACTGGCAGCTCGGCCAGCTGGCGGCCCAGGGGGGTGATGGAGCCGTCCTCGAACGCCCCCAGCTCATGCAGCAGCTGCGACGCGCGGGCCAGGGAGCCCGGGGGAGGGGCCTCGTACCAACCGAACCCCTCCGGTTCTGCACCCCAGGCCTTCAGCTCCAGGCTGGCCGGCGCGAGATCGCAGCGGCGTACCTCGGGCTGCTCGACGCGGGCGAGGCCGGCGTGCTCCGTGGGCGTCCACAGGCGCAGGCAGAGGCCCGCCTCGGTCCGGCCCGCGCGCCCCGCCCGCTGGTCCGCCGAGGCCAGCGAGATCCGCTTCGTCTCCAGCCTCGTCACCCCCGCGCCGGAGTCGAACCGGGGCACCCGCGCGAGGCCGGAGTCCACCACCGCGGTCACCCCCACCAGGGTCACCGACGTCTCCGCGAGGTTCGTCGCGAGCACCACCTTGCGGCCCGCGAACGGCGCGAGGGCGGCGTCCTGGTCCTTCGGCGCGAGGCGGCCGTGCAGCGGGAGCACGGGGATCGAGGCGGGGAGCGCGCGGTCCCCCGATCGGAGGGCCCCCCCGGTGCGGTCGATCTCGCCCACGCCGGGGAGGAAGGCGAGCACGTGGCCGTGGTCCGTCGCCGCGAGGGCCCGCCGGACCGCGGCCGCCACCCGCTCGTGGGTGCGCAGCTGCGAGGGCCGCTTGTCGTGCTCGATCGTGACCGGGAAGGGCCGTCCCCCCGCTTCGATCACGGGGCAGGCGTCCGGCCCCCCGAGGAACGCCACCACCGGCTCGGGGTCCATCGTCGCGGACATCACGAGGATGCGGAGGTCCTCGCGGGCGTCCCGCTGGACCTCCCGCAGCAACGCCAGGGCGAGGTCGAGATCGAGCGACCGCTCGTGGAACTCGTCGAGCACCACGCAGCCCACGCCGTCGAGGAAGGGGTCGCCCTGGATCCAGCGCACCAGCAGGCCCACCGTCAGCACTTCGAGCCGGGTGCGCTTCCCCGTGCGTCGGTCGAACCGGGTGCGGTAGCCGACCTCGTCGCCCAGCCGCACGCCTCGCTCGTCGGCGATTCGGGCGGCCGCCAGCCGCGCCGCCACCCGCCGCGGCTGGAGCACGAGCACGCGACCGTCGCCGACCAGCCCGGAGTCGAGGATCGCGGGCGGCACGCGGGTCGTCTTGCCCGATCCGGGAGGGGCCACGACCACCGCGCTGCCGGCGCTGCCCAGGGCGTCCACCAACTCGGGCAGGACCTCGTCGATGGGGAGGGGTTGGAGCGGCATCAGGTGAGCCAGTCCACGAGCGCCGCCCCGACGGCATCGGCCTGGGTCTTCTGGAGGTTGTGGCCGCCCTCGTCGAAGGCCAGCCGGGGGCCGTCCGGCAGCGCCGCGCCGGCTTCTTCGGGGATCTCGGGCTCGATCAACGGGTCGTCCCGGGTCCACGCCACGAAGGTGGGGGCGCGCACCAGCGGGGCGTTGGCGGCGAAGTCCTGGGCGGCCAGCAGCGCCATCGTCACGACCTTCTCGTCGTCCGAGGTGCCGCGGGGGAACCCGATGGCGGTCCAGGACCGGCGCAGCACCGGCCGCAGCAGCGGGCCCGTCACCGGGGAGCGGAGGCGGCCGACGAGGAACGGCAGGCCGCGAGCCTTCTTGCGGGCGCGGTGCACGCGGCGGCCGACGGAGCCGACCAGCGCCAGGCCGGTGACCCGCTCGGGGGTACGGGCGGCGATCTCCAGGGCGATGGAGCCCCCCAGGGAGTGGCCCATGACGGCGAACTGCTCCAGCCCCAGGGCATCCGCGACCTCCAGCACGAACGCGGCCCGGGCGGGCGCCGTCGGATCGGGGCAGACGCTCAGCGGGGTGGCGGCGAAGCCGGGCATGTCGAGTCGGATGAACCGGAGCGACGGCTCGACCACGGGCCCCAGCCAACGCCAGTCCCGCACGTTCCCCGGACCCCCGTGCACGGCGATGAGGGGGGGGCCGTCGCCGACCGAGGTGTAGCCCACGGGGCCGGCCGGCAGGTCGAGGATCCGGGTGGGTGGATCGCTGGGATGCTCGGGGTGGCTCACGGGCAGGCGGTCGGCTCGCCCAGCAGCGCCTCGGCGTCGTTGCGCAGGCCCTCGTAGGTGGGCACCAGGGCGGCGTCCAGATCACCCAGGGTGGTGAACAGATCGCTGTCTTCGAAGGCGTCTTCGGCGAGGTGGAAGAACTCGACGTCGCCGTCGTCGTGGCAGATGAGCTTGTGGGTGGCGTCGCGGATCGCGTCGCCCGAGGCGAGCGAGCCGACCCCCGGGCTCAGCGACGTGACGAGGAGGTGGTCGCGGCCGGCCGGCTCTTTGCCCTCCAGCAGCGGGACCAGCGACTGGCCGAACAGGTCGACGTCCGGCGCCTGGGCGGCGCGGGCGGCTTCGACGTCGACCCCCGCGAGCTCGAGCATGGTGGGGAACAGATCGGCGACGCTGACGAGCTGCTCGCTGCGGCCGGGCACGACACCAGGTCCGACGATCAGCAGGGGCACGTGCAGCCCGCCCTCGTTCAGCGAGCCCTTGGAGCGGCCCTGGTTGAACACCGGGTCGGCGGCGCCGCGGGCGGTGCCGTTGTCGCCGACGACGATGATGACGGTGCGGTCGAGCTCGCCCCGGGCTTCGACCTCCTCCAGCAGGCGGCCGAACTCCCGGTCCAGGGCGGTCATCATCGCCACGAACCACGGGGTGGTGCGCTGCTCGTCGGCGTAGTCCGCGAGGCCAACGTCGTCGTGCAGCTCCTTCGGGGGCACGTGCCAGGGATCGTGAGGGGCGTTGACGGCGAGCCAGAGCAGCCAGGGGTCGTCCGCCTCCAGCGTGTTCAGCCAGGCGATGGAGTCGTCGACGTTGACGGTCGTGGCGTACTCGGAGATGGGGTTGGTGTCGCCGTCGACGGTGCGGTTCCAGTCGAAGTAGGAGGGGATGGCCCCCTGCAGCACGCCCGCGAAGTGGTGCCAGCCGGCCAGGTTCGGGTTGTCCTCGTTGCCGCCGCCCAGGTGCCACTTGCCCACGTTCGCCATCGCGTAGCCGGCGTCGGCGCCGTCCAGGGCCCGGGGCAGGGTCCAGGTGTTCTCGGGGTCGAGGCGGTTGTCCCCGTCCGCGGGGGAGAGCACGCCGTGTTGGTGGGGGAGCGTGCCGGTGAGGATCGAGGCGCGCGTCGGCGAGCAGGTGGGGGAGGCCCAGGCGGTGTCGAAGACGTGGGCGTCGGCGCAGAGCCCGGCGAGGGTCGGCAGCGCGGGATCCACTGAAATGTCGCCCACGTCGTAGCAGGGGCTGGCGGCGTCGAAGCTGGCGGCCCCCACGCCGAAGTCGTCGATGATCAGGAGCAGGATGTTGGGCGGGCCGGCGGGGGTGACGTCGTCGTCGTCCGCGAGGTCGTCATCGTCGCCGCTGTCGTCGTCGTCGGTGCCGTCGTCGTCGTCCGCCGCGGTGGCGTCGTCGTCGTCCGGCTTGGGGCTGGTGGGGCAGGCGGCGAGGATCAGCGTCAAGGCGAGCAGCCCCAGGAGCGGTCGAAACATGGAGCGATTGTCCCCCGCCGGAGGTTGATGCGGTAGGCAGCCGGGTTCCTCGCGTCGACTAACCCGCGATCTGGACCAGCACGCCGATCCCCGCGGCGGCCCCCAGGACCGACGCGGCCGCCGCCGTCGCGACCACCCGGCGGAACCTCGGCCCCCCCAGCATGGCCGCGATGCCCAGCTTGACCGCCGTGTTGGCGATCACCGCCAGCAGGATGCCGACCGAGGCGATCAACGGGGTCAGGTCGGTGCCGGCGCTCTGGGCCAGCGACAGCGTGATCGCGTCGACGTCCGTCGCCCCCGCCAGCGCCGCGACCGCGAGCACGCCGCTGCTGGAGGCGTAGACCTCGGCCAGCCTGACGGCCAGCAGCACGGCCGCGAACAGCGCCGCGAAGCGGATCCCGAACCAGAGGCTGAAGGGGTTGTTCAGCTGGGGCCGGACCGGCTCTTCGGACCCGTTGGAGGCCTGGACGGCGCGCAGTTGTAGGCCCGCCACCGCCGCCACCGGGACCGTCGCGGCGAGCACCGGCACGGTCAGCATGCGCAGCAGCGAGGGCTCCACGACCGCGACCTCCACCAGCACGCGGACGCCCATGGTGGTCCACGCCAGGAGCACCCCGATCCCGAGCACGCGCCACTGCTCCGGCGCCTCCTTGCTCCGCCGGGCCAGCGCCACCGTCACCGCCGTCGAGGAGACCAGCCCTCCGAAGAATCCGGAGGCGGAGTGCCCCCGGGTCTCCCCCAGGGTGCGCACGGCGATGTAGCCGACCAGGGAGATCGAGGCGATGAGGATGACCAGCCACCACAGGTCGTAGGGGACGAGGGCGCCCCAGGGGTCGATCGCGGACCGGGGCAGCAGCGGCAGCACGATGAAGGTGGCGAACAGCAGCTGCAGGCCCGCGAGCACGTCCTCGTCGCCGAGCTTGGCGATGGCGCCGTGCAGCGGACGCTTCAACGCCAGCACCAGGGTCGTCACGATCGCCAGCCCCACGGCGACGTCGGCGTGCCCGAAGAGCACCGCCCCGCCGAGCAGGTAGACGACCAGCATCGCGAACTGCGTGGTGAGGCCGAGCGTGCGATCCGGACGCCTCGCCAGCGGCCCCACGATCGCCATCCCGCCGACCGCCGCGAATCCGACGAGGAACGGCCACGGGCTGGCCAGTTCGACCCCCAGCCAGGCCGCCACGGCCCCCGCTTCGGCGATGAGCACGAACGTGCGAAGCCCGCCCAGGAGCTCGCCGTTGGACCGCACGCTGTGCTCGCGCTCGGCGCCCACCAACCCGCCGATGAAGAGGGCGATGGCGAAGTCTCCGAACAACGAGACGGTGGGGTCCACGCTTCAACGAGCAGCAACCCCCGTGCCAACGCCTACCCGCCGCTCAGCCGCAGATACAGGTAGAGCCCGAACAGGAGGAGCAGAACGATGGACTCGCGGCGGTCCAGGCCGTGGCCCGGGCGCTGACCGAGTTTCCCGAGTTCAACGGCTTCTGGCGCGACGGCGCCTTCGTGCCCGGCGCCGGCATCCACGTCGGGTTCGCCATCTCCCTGCGTGGCGGGGGCCTGCTCGCCCCCGCCCTCCGCGACGCCGATCAGCGGTCGCTGGACGAGCTGATGGACGACCTCCGCTCGCTGGTGCACCGCACCCGCACCGGGGGCCTGACCGGTTCGGAGCTCACCGACCCGACGGTCACCGTGACGTCGCTGGGCGAACGCGGGGCCGACGAGGTGTTCGGAGTCATTCAGCCGCCGCAGGTCGCGATCCTCGGCTTCGGCACCCCGGTCGAACGGGCGGTCGTGTGCGACGGCTTCGTGCAGGCCCGCCGGGGTCGATCTCGTCGCACTGCTCCTCGGCGTCGGGGTGGATCGCGTCGTCTTCGTCGTCGCAGTCTTCGCCGGTGGCGCACAGCTCGGCGTCGAACTCCAAGAAGCCGTCGCCGTCGCTGTCGAGTTCCTCGTCGATCTCGTCGTCGCAGTCGTTGTCGAGGCCGTCGCACGCCTCGCCCGCGTTGGGGTAGACGGAGGCGTCCTCGTCGTTGCAGTCGCCGCCTCGGACCGTGAAGCCGTCCTCGTCCGCGTCGGGATTGCAGCCTGTGCTGATCAGCAAGAGCCCCACCGTGAGGGCGGCATGCCGCAGGCACCGGGTCGTGAGTCGGGCGAGTTGTTCGGTCGTCATGGGCCCCCTCCTATGGGCCGCCACCGGGTGATCTGCACCCCTTTGGGGCAAGATCCGTGCCGGGGATTCGGCAGGCGATGGAGCGTGGTTTGAGGGGAGCGATGTGGGCGGGATCGCTCAGCTGGCTGTTGGAGTCAGCACAGGGGGAGGCCCCCCGCCGAGCAAACTCACACGGGCGTCGACAGCGACTCGATCGAGCCGTCGAGCCAGGCGTCCAGTTGGCCCCAACTGGGGGTCTTGGCCATCCACAAGAGCGCGTGCACGTCGTCCAGGGCGTCCGCTTCGGCGTCGGTGACGACCGGGAGGGGCGAGCCGCTGCTGCGGCTGGCGGCGACGCGTCCGCAGAGCTCTTCGAGGTGATCGCGAAGCACGCCGTGGACCTCCGTAGCGCGGTCGCGCTGTTGGAGGAACTCGACGAGGCGGCGGAAGCCGTGGCCGAATTCGTCGTCGGTCGGACGATCCGTGAGCCAGCGCCGCAGGACCTCGCGTGTCTGGCCGGGGAGGAACTCCGAGTCGCGGGCGATCTGCTGGATGAGGTGCCGCTCGTGCGGTTGGATGCGTCCGTCGGCCCAGGCCACGAAGACCAACGGGAGCAGGAGGTTCTCTTCGGTGAGGGGAGCGTCGTCGACGCGGCCGAGGAAGGGGTCGAGTTCGCTGTGGGGCTGCCAGGAATCGGGGCGCATGGTCACTCCTTGTGTGACCGTCGCCTCCGCATGGACGGTGCCAGCTTGGGTCAGGTCACGGCGCCGACGGCACGCTCGCGGGTCCGCCCTGGGTGTGAGCGTGGCAGCCGGCGCAGACGGCGATGAGGCGCCCGTACAGCGTCACCCGCGCCTTGGGATCGGTGACGCCGTGACCTTCGGCGGCGATGCCGTGGACCAGCGCCTCGAACTCGCGGGCGCGATCGTCCAGCACCACGTGCTCGGGGAACTCCGACTGCTCGACGGGGCCCGCCGCGAGCCACGTCAGGCCGTTGTTCCAGTGCTCGTCGGAGTTGGACACGACCGCCTGCCAGAGGGCCCGGGCGGCGACCTGGTGGCGCACCATGTGGTGGCGCGACCCGTCCTCGGTTCGGTCGGGGTGGGGGAGGGGCTCGAACTGAAGCTGGGCGCCGGCAGCGCGGTGGCAGCTGCCGCAGGTTCCCACCGTGACGGCGGCGTCCGCGGCGGCGGCGTTCAGATCGACGGCTTCGGTGATGCCTTTGACGGCGAACTCCAACTCGGTGTTCATCACCGCCCACGTCTCGGGGAGGGCGGTGTCGACCTCGACCCGGGCCAGCGTTCGACCGGCTTCGCGGGCCTCCGGCAGGGTGCCGGCGACGATTGCGTCGTGGATCGATCGCACGCCATCCCGGCGCCCGTGCATCGCCGACACGAAATCGCTCTTGAGGTCCTCGGCGCTGGGCTCGACCGGAACCGGTTCGGGGGAGGGGCAGGCTGTCAGGATCGTCGCAACGACCGCGAGCGCGGTCAGGAGTCGAGGGAGCGTCGTCATGAGCCGAGGCTCGGCCGAGTTCGGGGAGGCCCGTCGGACGTTGGTAATATCCAGCGGGGCGGTCAGTCCGGCTTGGGAGGTCCCCTGCGGTCCGCCAACCAGTCCGTCCCCTCGATGGTGCCGACCGTTGCGGTCATGACCCCGAAGTGTTCTTTGCCATCGATGCCGACGAGCTCGTGCAGGAGGTCGTCGTACCAGGCGCCGATGCAGCAGACGCCGAGGCCCAGCGCGGTGGCGGCGAGGCTGAGGTTCTCCGAGACGTGCCCCGAATCCCACCAGACGTAGCGGTAGGCGCGCTCGTAGTACTTGGCCCGGCAGCGCTCCATCACCGCGGTCCAGAGGAAGTTCACGCTCGCCACCCGCGTCATCTCCTGGTCCAGCAGCGTGTGGCAGACGGCGTCGGACAGATCCTCGAGGCGCAGCGCCTCCAGCGCCCAGCCGCGCACATCCAGGTGGTACAGCCCCGGCTCCAGGCCGGTGACGTTGTTGACGACGAGGAACGTCTCCACCGAGTACAGCGCGCCCGCCGACGGGGCCGTGCGCAGCTGGTAGGCGCCCATGTCCTGGGTGATCCCCTGGGTCGCCCACAGCAGCACGTTGAGCTGGTTGAGCGTCATCGGCTCGGCCAGGAAGTTCCGCTTGGACCGACGGTCCCGGAGGATCTGCCAGAAGGCGGGGGCGTCGGGGAAGTCGGGCTCGCCCAGCTCGATCCGGGCGAGGGCGTCGGGGTAGGTCAGGTACGTCTCCGGCCGGTTCTCACGGTCGTAGACGCGGCCCTCCCAGCCCGTCTCCATCTCCTCGGGGCTGTAGGACGTCGCGATCAAGAACTCGTCGCAGATCCTGCGCCAGTCGGGGTGCATCGTGGTGTCTAACTTTTAGTAGGGAACTGCGGACCCGCAGCATCGAATCCCAATTCATCCCCAGTCGAAGTCCATCGGGAAGACGGATCTTTCCGTGACGGTCTCCTCTGGTTCGGTGAAGAAGCAGCTGCCGCGGCCGACGACTTCGGCGCCGCCCCAGTCGGGGAGGTTGACGGGGTTGTCGAGCGCTTCGCCGTTGGGGGCCGGCTCGTAGGGGTCGTACTTGTCCCTGACCCACTCGTAGACGTTGCCCGCCATGTTGTAGACGCCTTCAGCAGAGGCGCCTTCGGCGTGCCAATCGACCGGGTCGACGTAGCCGGAACCGACCGAGGGGATGTTGACGAGATCGGTGTTCGGCGGGTCGTCGCCCCAGGGGTGCGGCGGCTTGTCGGGGCCGGGCCCGGACGCGGCGCGCTCCCACTCGGCCTCGGTGCACAGGCGCTGGCCGTTGTAGGCGCAGAAGGCTTGCGCCTGCCAGTAGTTCTTCGCGTTGACCGCGTACTCCTGGCATTCCTCGGTGTCGGGCCAGCACTCGTCGGGGTAGTGGTTGACCGTGGTCTGGAAGTCGCGCTCCTCGTGCTCCAGACCGTCGGGCGAGCAGACGCCGTCATCGACGCAGTCCTCGTAGCGGCGGAGGCTGACCTCGAACTTGTCGATGCAGAAGGCGTCGAGCTTCACCTGGTGCGGCGGGCTCTCGTCGCCGGCGGGCCAGTAGGCGCCGGGCCGGTCGGTGTGCTCCGAGCCCATCGTGAACTCACCCGCGGGGATGAAGACCTGCTCGGTGAAGTCGCGGTCGGGGTGGTTCAACTCGGGGCAGACGAGCTCGACCTCCTCTTCGACTTCCTCCGTCGGGCAGGCCGCCAGCAGCGTGGCGAAGATGAGCACACAGGGCAGAGACAATCGCATGGCACCTCCGTTGGTGGCGGTACTGTGTCAGCCGGCCTATGGCGCGCTATGACGGTTGTTGGTGTCCCTGGCACCCTGGCCTGGGGCACACGCTCCTAGGGGATGAGGAGGCTGCACGCGGCGGCGGCCGCGTCGGTGGCGGGGCGCAGCGACTCGTTGATCCCCAGCGCGCGGCCGCGCCTCAGCTGAGATCGAACCAGTCGCGGTAGGGGAAGTCGGAGCCCAGCTCTTCCAGTCCGGCCAGCGAGTGTGCGTCGATCGCGCGCTGCTGCTCCAGGCTGAGGAGCTCGCTCGAGGAGCCGGACTTGCCGCTGCGGATCATCTTCGTCCCCGCCGAGGGCACCCCCGGCAGGGGCATCGGCGAGAACTTCGATTCGTGGGCGCGCATCCAGTCCAGCCCCGCCCGCTCGATCACCGCGGCGCGCTCGGCGGGCTCGAGGTCCACGCCCATCCAGCCGGCGATGCGATCGACGTAGCCGGGCAGGTCCCGCTTGATGGACCGGAAGTTGATCAGCTCCACCCGGTCGTGGTCGCGGGCGTCCCACCAGCCGGCGGCGTGGTCCGCCCACCGGCCGAAGGGGAACGCGTCGGCGAGGAACAGCTCCACCCAGTCGTCGGGGGTGATCGTGTCCAGCAGCCCCAGCAGCCCGCCGGCGAAGTAGTAGGCCGACACCACCACCTCCTTGGGGTCGCGGATGACGGCGATGCTGAGTCCGTCGCCGCGCCACGGGGTGCGGGTCGCGTCCAGGTGCGTCTTGATGATCCGGTGCCCCGTGGCCGACGGCGGCTGCTCCGCGTCGAGCCGCACGACCTTGCGGCTGGGGGCGTCCGGCCAGGGCACGAGGTCGTGGATGTGTTCGAACTCGGCGGCCCCCCGCCAGGCGATCTGCAGGCTCACCTGCATCACCAGGTTGGTGCCGCTCTTGGGGTACGTCGCCACGATGACGTCCCGGGGACCCGGCGCGAACGAGCCGAACTTCGGCCGGAGGAAGGCGAGGCGCGCGGCCATCGGTCCGAGCAGCCGCCCCGCCCTCACCGTCATCCCCATGCGGGCGCCGCGGCGCATGCACCAGACGAGCGGCGTCAACGGACTGAGCAGCGATGGAGGATCGTTGGCGGGCACGCGGGAGGCCTAGGTCTGCGGTCCGTAGGTGGCGTCCATCTGGGCCAGGGCGCCCGCGATCAGCTGCTTCAGCACGTCCTCGTCGATGTCGGACAGCCGCTTGATGTAGAGGCAGGAGGCGCCCGTCTTGTGCTTGCCGAGCTTGCCCAGCAGCTCCTGGGAGCCGTCGAAGCCGGGCATCAGGTAGGCGACCAGTTCGCGCTTGCGGGGGGAGAACCCGATCCGCATCCACTCCCCCGTCTTGCCCTCGTAGGTGCCGAACCCGACGATGCTCGTGCCCCACATCCGTGGGGGGCTCCCGCTGGCCTCCTCCATCCACGTCAGCAGCTTGCGGGCGTCCTCCGCCTTGCTCGTGTTGTGGACGGAGTCGAGGAACGTGTTCACGTCCGCGTCGTTGGGCTGGGTCTTGCGTTCGGCCATGGCGGCGGATGATAGCGGGGACGGGTACAACGGGCGGGTCGATGAACGAGGGCTACACCTACCGGGAGCGGATCGACGGGCGGGGCGCGGGCCAGCGGGTCGACCGCTACCTCAGCGGCCGCTACGCGCACTCCGATCACGCCACGTGGTGCGCGCGGATCGCCGAGGGGTCGGTGCTCGTGGACGGAGCCCGGTGTCTCGCCGATGCGGTCCTGCGGGCCGGTCAGGAGCTGGCCTGGCACCGCCCGCCGTGGACCGAGCCGGACGCCCCGCTGACGCTCCCGGTGCTGTACTCCGACGCAGCGGTGATGGTGGTCGACAAGCCCGCGGGGCTGCCCACGCTCGCCGGCGGGGGCTTCCTCCAGCACACCCTCCAGCACCAACTTCGCCTCGTCGCGCCGACGGCCGCGCCGGTGCATCGACTGGGCCGTTGGACCTCGGGGGCGGTGCTGTGCGCGGTGACCCCCGCGGCGGCCGCGGCCCTGACCGCCCAATTCAAGGCCCGGTCGATCCAGAAGCGCTACCGGGCCCTCGCCAGCGGCTCCCCCGAGCAGGATGTCTTCGGAATCGACGTGCCCATCGGGCCCGTGCCGTACCCCCCGCTGGGCACGCTGCACGCCGCCAGCCCGGACGGGCGGCCGGCGTCGTCCCGGGTGACGGTGGTGCGGCGGGGGGCGGACTCGTTCCTGGCGGACGTATTCATCGCGACGGGACGGCCCCACCAGATCCGCGTCCACCTCGCCGCCGCCGGGCACCCCCTCGTCGGGGATCCGCTGTACGTCGCGGGCGGCCGGCCCGCGCCCGGCGGGACCGCCCTCCCGGGGGATCCCGGGTACCTCCTGCACGCCGCCGAGGTTGGCTTCGACCACCCAACCTCGGGGGAGCGAGCCGCCGTTTCCGCGCCAGCACCGCACGAGCAACTGCAAGCAATGTTGTAATGGTTGTGCGGACCTCGAGGTTTCGCGCGTGCAGCCGATACGAGTCGAGGTGGAGCGGAACATGGGCGGTGTCGACTTCTCGGTTCTCGTGGACGGATCGCCCGGCGGGCGCTCCAAGAAGCCCATCGATGACGAACCCTGGGCGATTCCCTGACAGCCGGCGGGCAGCCCTTCGGCGACCCATCCCGGCCGTGCGGCCCCCCGCCGACCGGCGGCGCCGCCGGTCACCTGGAACTTCGCCCGCGGCCTGTTCGGCCTCGTCGCCTTGAGCCTGCTGTGGGTCGGCGGATCCGCCCTGAAGGACGGCCTCGTGCAGACCCGCGAGGAGGCGTTCGCCGACTTCGTCCAGGTCCTCATCGAAGCGGCGGAGCGGCACGATCAGGCCGCCATCGACGCCCTCTCGGTCTCCTCGCGGACCTACGAAGGCCCCGTCGGCGAAGGCGTCACCACGCAGGAAGAGCTGATGGCCGAGCTGCTTGAGGCCTGGGCCGGGGCGGAAGAGACCGCGATCGTGCTGCGCAGCATGGAGCAGGCGGTGGCGGGCGAGACCGGCATCTTGTACGCCGGATTCCGCATCACGGTGAAGGCCGACGGTGAACGCCACGGCTTCGCCGCGGATCTCGGCATGACGACGACGTGGCACGAGGAGCAGTGGCTCATCGAGTCCCTCAGGTTTGTGGATCTTCGCCACACACGCCTGCGCTAGACCCCCGGCACCCCCAGCCGCCCCAGCTCCTCGCGGACCCCGGCGACGATCCGCTCCGGATCCGGAACCACCCCCGCGTCGCTCATCACGCCGACCCGCACGGCTCCGGCGTAGCTCATCACGCTGATTCCGAGCCCCAGGTCGCCTGACTGCGGCACCCAGAACATCAGGTCCGCCACGGTGCGCCCCGCCAACTGGAGGGGAGAGCGCGGGCCCGGGAGGTTGGTCAGCACGAGGCTCGTCTTGGTGCCGAAGAACCGCATCACCTCCTCTTCGACGCGGGCGGCGGTGTGGCCGATCGCCTGCAGCAGGGCGAACGAGATGGGGGCTTCCACCGAGCGCTTGATGCGCAGCATCTCGGCCCGGGCGCGGTGCCGCCGCCCCAGTGGATCGGCTTCGTCCAGGGGCAGCTCGGGGAGCACCAGGCCGAAGTAGTTCCCCAGCCGGGGGGGGGCGCCAGCGGGCCGCAGGTTCACCGGGATCAGCGCCCTCACGACCCCCGGCTCGGCGCCCCGGTCGATGAGGTAGCGCCGCAGCGCTCCGGCGACGGCGGCCATCAGGAGGTCGTTGATGGTGACGCCGTGCCGTCGGCTCGCGGCCTTGACCCCCTCGATCGGCAAGGGAGCCATCCACGCGGTCTGCTTGACCCCCACGAGCCCGCCCTTCAGCCCCGTGTCGGGGTCCGTCGAGAGGGTGACGAGGTGGGACAGCGCCTGGGCCCAGGGAGCGGCCGCTTCGAGCAGCTCGCGGCGCGGCGGGGATGAAGGAGCACATCGGCGCCGGCGGATCCGGTGCGGCCCTCGTACGGCGGCGGCTGGTCGCACAACGACAGCAGGACCTTCATCAGGGCGATGCCATCGCCGATGGCGTGGTGGATGCGGAAGAAGACCGCGGAGCCGCCCCCGCGGCCCTCGCCTGGGTCTTCCGCTCCCTGCCCGCGGAGGAGCTGACGTGGTCGCTGGTGGTGCTCGGGGGGATCGGCTTCTTCCTGTACGGACCCCACCTGCTGATGGGGGCGACGATCGCGATGGATCTGGGGAGCCGCAAGGCGGCGGGCACGGCGTCGGGGGTCATCGACTGGCTCGGCTACATGGGTGCGGCGGCGGCCGGCGTGGGCACGGCGATGGTCCGCAACCGCTGGGGCTGGGACGGCGCCTTCGTGCTCTGGATCAGCGCGGCGCTGCTCGCCGCGGCCTTGATGGCCACGCTCTGGCGCTATCAACCGGATCCGGAGGCGGACTTCCTCTAGCTAGTTCAGATCTCAAAACTCGATATTTTCCAGACACTTGGCCGACATATCGCTGCGATTCGGCGAGAGTTGACGCCGAGGTCGGGTCCTATTCCTCACGCGTAGGCGCAAAGGCGCAAAGAGGGCACAGGTCTCCCTTGCGCCTTCGCGCCTTTGCGTGAGACCTCGTTTCAGGACAGCTAATCGGCTTTCGGAGTCCGTCGCG
>PVBE011012365.1_pt1 | contig 13685 bp, 12 predicted proteins | sample 1631181 | NCBI WGS metagenome assembly PVBE01 (sample SAMN08397723, study PRJNA350692) | Marine metagenome, whole genome shotgun sequencing project. | isolation source: water | place: Pacific Ocean | collected 2012-04 | reverse complement strand
TGGATATGTTCACCGGCGGCAAGGACGGGCAGCTCAAGCGCCACGCCAAGCGCCTCAGCAACCTGAATGCACAGGTAGAGGACCGGGAGTCTTCTGCGTACTGGCTGGCGGAGAACGGCTCCGATCAGGCCATCCTGGGTCTGCTCGGGCGCTTCACGGTGACCTATGAGCACCAGATGAAGGACATGAATGAGAAGGACCTGGTGTTCTCTCTGCTCAAGAGCATGGGTCCGGAGGTGACCCAGCCCATCAAGACCTGGGCTCGCGGTGCGACCCAGTTTGCTCGACCGCTCCTGCTCGTGGCGCACTTTGAGGGTGAGGAGGAGACCGTCGCCTTGCTGCTCGAGATGCTGGGCATGGAGAACGATCCGTTCAAGCCGGAGAAGAAGCGACAGATCCTCATTCGCATGGCGGAGTACAAGGACGAACGCATCCGAGACGGGATCCAGGAGGCCCTGCGGGACTTCGATGAGGGGATCCGCTACGCCGCGGTCGAGGCGCTCCTGGCTCAGGATGCGGAGGAGGTCCAGGCGGACCTCGCCAGCTGCCTTGCGGACGACAAGGAGGACAGCAATCGGCTCCGGGTACGAATCGCAGAGGCTTTCCACCAGCGTGGATGGGGCCTCGGAGAGCACGCAGGCACCGTCAGTGCGTACCCTCCCCATGGCTGGTCTGTGGATGGTGACCAGCTGATCCCGGGCTGACCTCTCCAGCCACCGGCTCGACGAAGCGCGCGCGGAAGGCATCTCCCTCCGCACCCTGTCCGAGCAGCCACATGGCTTTCACCAGGCAGGCCTCGCCGGTCATGTCCCCTGAGAAGATGGCGCCAGCCTCTTCGGCCAGCTCGCTACCCAGATACCGCCCCGGGCGGCTCTGGCCGACCCGACACTGGCTCATCACCACCACCTGAGTTCCGGACTCCGTGGCCTCGCGGATGGCCTCCGGCCAGCCGTCCTGCGGAAGGTTGCCCTCGCCGAAACCCCGGAGCACCACCAATCGGTGGTTTCTGCTCAGGTCTACGAGCTGTGCGGGTGCCATGCCCGGGAAAATGCTGAGGACGGACACGTCCGTGGCGGTCTGGGTGTGCAGCGTCACCGGGCCCGTGCGCTGGAGTGGCTCCACCATCCGGTGGATATCCACTCCCATCTCCAGAAGTGGAGGGTGGTTGGGCGAAGCGAATGCATCGTAGGCATGAATGGAGGTCTTGGTCGCCCGGTTCCCCCGAAAGAGGTGGGAGCCGAAGTACAGGCTGACCTCTCGAATGTCCATTCCGGCACAGATGGCCGAGTGAACCAGGTTGACCCGAGCATCCGTGCGTGGCTCTGCCAGGGGGCGCTGAGACCCGGTGAGCACGACCGGCTTGTGGTCTCCACCGAGCATGTAGCTCAGTGCCGCAGCGGTAAACGCCATGGTGTCGGTACCGTGGAGGACCACGAAGCCATCGTACGCCTCGTTGGCCTCAGCGATGGATCGGGCCAGGGTGGCCCAGTCCGCCGGATTGATGTCCGAGCTGTCCACGTTGGCCAGGACGCGCCCATCCACCTCTGCCACCTCGGCAAGGGCCGGGATGTACGGAGTGAGATCCGGTGCTGGTGCCGACGGCGTCAGGACACCGGGGTCGTCCTTCCGGGTCATGCCGAGCGTGCCACCCGTGTGGAGAAACAGGATCCGGGGACGGGTGCTCACCAGATGTACAGATCTTCGTCGTAGCACTCACCATCGGCGATGTCTGAGCACTCCGAGTCGCGGATACACACCTTCAGTGCGCTGAAGTCCTCACGCTTCTGGGTGTCGGTCCACTCCTCGTAGAGGCGCTCTTGCTCCCCGCATGATTCCGCACACTCCATCCAGCTCACCCGTGGGCTGTCCACATCCTCGCACTCGACCAGCTTCTTGCAGATCTTGGTGCAGCTGGGCTCACAGCCGGTGCCGAACGCACCGATGCAGAGAACCAGAATGGGAAAAAGAGTGCGCATCGACTCAGAAGATAGGCGCGCAGTACCCGTCCTTGAGGTACTCGCAAGAAGTGTCGGCCACGCAGTCCATCCACAAGGCAGCCTGCTTGTCTGTCTCAAGAACCACGCTCTCGGCGGACGGAGTTCGCTCCTCGGGCTTGTAGTTGCCGACCGGTCCTGGCTTCTCGAGGGCCTGCTTGCAGTGGTCTTCGCACTGGGAGAGAAGCTCATCCTTGGTATCGCCAGCACTCTGCTTGGCGCAGTTCGGCGCATCTCCGTAGATACGCTGGCAGGTGCTCTGACAGTCCGGTCCGCAGCCAGTTGCCCATGGAGCCAGGGCAAGAGCGAGCATCGCGAGGGGCTTGTTCATGACAACTCCGTGGGGTGAGGTCCTAATCCTGTGCCGCTGGGCGTGCCAGACCCGCCGCTATCGCGGCGGGAGGATAATCCCTCCTCGTACCCATCGCTGAGAATCTACCCGTGCACATTCTGCAGGTCACCCCCTACTTCCCGCCGACCTGGGCCTATGGCGGAATTCCACGGATAGTGGATGGCTTGAGCCGAGCCCTGCTGGCCCGTGGGCACACGGTGACGGTGCTGACCACGGATGCGCTCGACGAGAATGCCCGCGCGGGAGAGCTTGAGGATCGGGATCACCACGGTGTCCGGGTCCTGACCGCACCCAATCTCTCCAATGTCCTTGCATACCACCATCAGCTCTTCCTCCCCCGGGGTGTGGGCGCACTCCTTCGTCGCCTGGGCGATGATGTAGATCTGATGCACCTGCACGGGCACCGCCACCTCCTCAACAACGCAGCGACCGCCTGGGGGCGGAGCAAGGGCTTGCCCTATGTACTGACCGCCAATGGCACGCTCCTTCGCCACGAGCGCAAGGTGGGTCTGAAGTGGCTGTGGGACCGCCTGGTCTCAGGAGGAATCCCGAGCGGGGCCGCCAAGCTCATCGCGGTCAGTGCTGCGGATGTGGCTCGGCATCGGTCGGCCGGGGTCCCGGGGGATCGGATCGTCCGGATCCCCAACGGGCTGGACCTCGGCGAGTTTGGTGAACTGCCCCCGCCCGGTACATTCCGCGCCCGCCACAATCTCGGGGATGGTCCGGTGGTCACCTACCTCGGGCGAGTGTCTCCAAGAAAGGGGGTGGACACCCTCGTCCGCGCCTTTGCGGACGAGGCGCTCAGCCCGGCGGTGCTCGTGGTGGCGGGCAATGACATGGGTGCGATGTCGCAGGCTCAGGCGGCGGCTCCAGACGGTGTGCGTTTCGTGGGTCTCGTGGCGGGTGAGGAGCGCCTGGCACTCCTGGCGGACACGGATGTGCTGGTCTACCCATCGGCGGATGAGGTCTTCGGGCTGGTCCCCTTTGAGGGACTTCTCTGCGGAGCACCAGTGGTGGTGGCGGATGACTGCGGCTGCGGAGAGCTTATCGCTGAGGCAGGGGCCGGACTCCTGGTGGGCTTTGGGGATGTCGATGGCCTGCGGGCTCGCATCCGAACCCTGATCGAGGATGTGGCTGCGGGCGAGGCCATGGTCCGCCGAGGCCGCCGCTATGTGGAGGACAGACTCTCCTTTGTGCGGGTAGCGGCGCAGCACGAGGCGCTCTACACGCAGGTCCTGGAGGGGTGATGAGTCGACCAGATCTCATGGCCCGTCTTGGCTGGATTGTGATCGGCCTGGTGGTGGCACTTGCCTACCTCAATGGCCTGGATGCCCCGTTTGTCTACGACGATCGCATCGAGGTGGTGGGCAACGCGACCATCCGAGACATGGACCAGTGGCGGGCAATCGCGCGCTACAACGTCTCCCGGATGCTCCTGGTCTGGACCTATGCCTGGAACTTCCACAGCTACGGGCTCGACCCCTCTGGCTACCATGTGTTCAGCCTGGGGGTTCACCTGCTGGCGATTGGGGCAGGCATTGCCATGGCCCGCGCCCTGGGTCGTCTGGGCGGGCATCCCTTCCCCCTGATGGCAGCCATCGGTGCGGTCGGTCTCTGGGCGGTGCACCCGATGGGCGTGGAGGCGGTGGTCTACATCACAGGTCGCTCCGAGAGCCTGTGTGGCCTGTTCTGCTTCTCTGCGATTGGTCTGTGGGCCACCGCCCTGCAGGCGGAGCGGTCGGGGGGGAGATCTCTGTGGGCCCGAGCGCTCGGGGTTCTCTGTGTGGTCGCCGCCCTCCTCTCAAAGGAAGTAGCGGGCATGCTGCCCCTGGTGCTGCTTGCCATGGAGGTCATCTTCGGCCCGAAGGACCGCTCCTTGGGTCGGCGGCCACGGTGGGTGTGGTTTGCACCCTTCCTGTTGCTCATGGCCGCCGCCGCCTGGGGCCGCCTCAGCTTTGCAGGCTCGCTGCTTCCCCGCGAGGTTGATCGAACCCTGAGTGTGCAGCTCACCACACAGGCAGAGGTGTGGCTGAGGTACCTGCAGCTGTGGCTGCTCCCGGTGGGTCAGACGCTCTTCCATCATGTGGAGGATCTCTCTTTGCTCAGCGGTCGAGGAATCCTCGCCGCCTCAGGATGGGCCCTGGTGATTGGGGGCGGAGTCTGGTGGGGGCGGCGCTGTCCGCTGGCGGGGTTTGCCTTGCTTGCCGGCGCGCTCTTCTTGATTCCGAGCAGTTCCATTGTCCCGCTCAAGGAAAACATGGCCGAGCATCGTGCCTACCAGCTCGGCCTCTACCTCTCCTTGGCCCTGGTCTGGTCCATCTCCGAGGCTGGGCGCCGCCGCTGGATGTGGGCCAGCATCCTGGTGGTGCCCGTGCTGATCGCCTGTACCCTTGCCCGCAACCAGGTCTGGTCCTCCGAGGAGGGACTCTGGCTGGAGGCCACGGAGCGGAACCCCGACGTGGCCGATGCCTGGTATGGGCTGGGCGATGCCCGTCGCTTCCAGGCCGACTTCGGCGCAGCTGTGGCGGCCTATGAGCGAGCCGTCGATCTCGATCCGGACCACCTGGACGCCTGGAACAATCTTGGGATCGCCAAGGTTCAGCTTGGGGATCTCAGCGGTGCACGTGCGGCCTGGCGCTCCGCACTCTTACGACGCCAGAACTACTGCAAGGCCCACAGCAACCTCGGGGGGCTGGCCATGGAGCAGGGAGACATGGAGGAGGCGATTACCGAGCTGTACACCACCCTGGACTACTGCCCCAACAGCGCGAGTGCCCATTACCGGCTGGGCACCATCTACTATGACCAGCGGCGCAACGCTGAGCGAGCCGTGCACCACTATGAGGCCCTGCTCCGGGTCAGTCCCCGGCACTCACGGGCTGAGCAGGTGCGGGAGCGACTCCTGGAGCTGACCTGGTGAAAGCCTGGCTCTAGGCCGCCAGAGTCCACCGACCGAGTGCCCGGCCCAGCCGTACCGCTTCCATCAGACTGCCGCTGGTCCACGCATCTCGGGCCAGCCGAGCGATGGGCCGGGGACGCAGGTAGAAGTCCGCCCACGCTTCTCGCATCAGCTGGTTTAGCTGTGACTCACTGAGATCGGTCAGCGTGGCGCGTGCAAGATCGCCGTCCATGGGGTTCTTGACCGAGGCGCTGGTCCGGCGGCGCTCAAACAGCTCCGTGCCGGGCATGGCGACCAGTGAAGAGAACTGTACATAGTCGGCACCGATCTCTCGGCAGAAGGCCACGGAGCGCCGTACATCCGCCGGGTCCTCGCCAGGTGCTCCCAGGATCATGTAGGCCAGGCTGCGCAGCCCTGCGGCACGGGTGGCGGCAAAGGCAGATGCGACCTGGTCCACCCGGATGTCCTTGCGGAGGCGGGCGAGGGTGGATGGGTTGGCGCTCTCGACCCCGTAGGCCACCACCCTGCAGCCTGCCTTTCGCATCAGGCGCAGCATGGGCAGGTCCACGCTGTCCACGCGGCCCTCGCACTTCCACTGCACGTCCAGGTTCCGGCGGAGGATCTCCTCACAGATAGCGATCACGCGGCGCTTCTGGAGGGTGAAATTATCATCGTAGAAATTGATGAAGCCCACCCCTGACTTTGCGAGTACTTCCATCTCGTCGACCACATCTACGGCTGGGCGGGCACGCCAGCGACTGCCGGAGATGCTCTTGTCGCAGAAAGAGCAGGCAAAGGGGCAGCCGCGACTGGTGATCATCGTGGCGAAGCCCCGGCGGGTCGCGAAGAGATAGCGGTATGCCTCTGTGGGAAGCAGATCCCTGGCAGGTAGAGGCAGGGTCTGAAGGTCTACCGGAGGGACCGATGGAGTAAATGGCCTTCCTTTGCAGCGGACGCCGTCTGGCGGGGTGCCCGCTCCCCCCGCTGCCCACCAGGTGAGTAGCGGTCCGATGACACCTTCTCCCTCTCCTTCCACTGTGGCATCGGTCCCCTTCAGGTCCTCGAAGGCGGCTTCACCGACCGCGGTGGGATGGGGGCCACCTGCGACCACCAGTCCCGTGTAGGGGCGCACCACCCGGACGGCCCTGGCAACCACGTCCACCATGGGGGTCATCACGGTCATCCCAATGGCATCCGGCCTTCGGCGGGCTACCTCGGTCTCAAACCGGGCCCAGGACAATCGGGTCACATAGGCATCGAGGATCTCCACCTGATGGCCGCTTTGTCTCGCGGCTGCTGCGATGTATGCCAGGCCCAGAGGGGGCACACCCAGACCCGCATCCTGGACATCTCGGCGTGGGGGTCGGACGAGCAGCAGGCGCATGAGATCAGCTTATCAGCCCTCGTTGAGGGCGGCGCGCAGCTTGCTTGCGGCGGATGTGCAGTCCTCCGGTGACATGTCCTCGGCGAACAGTCCGCCCATGGTGGCGATCCCATGGGCGCCGGCAGCCACGCAGCGTCCTGCTCTTGCTGCGGTGAGCCCGCCCAGTGCGATCACCGGCATGGGGCACCCCGCGATCGCACGACGCATTCGGGTCAAGCCGAGTGTCTGGCGAGTGTCCTGGGGCTTGCTGGATGGCTTGTAGATCGGTGAGAGCATGGCGTAGTCGCAGCCTGCCTCGTGGGCTTCAGAAAGCTCTGCCTGTGTGTGGCAGCTGATGCCCAGGAGCCCCTTCACCTGGTCGCGAGCCTGCCTGGGCTTTCCGCCGCTGGGCAGGTGAAGGCCCCAGCCTGCGCTGCTGGCAAGTTCCAGAGCATCTGGATGCCGGGCATGAAGGATGAGTCCGGGTCCGAACCAGGGGGCCAGGCGTCGGCTGAGGGTCACCAGCCTGCGCTCGGAGATGTGGGGCTCACGGATGATGAGGGCATCCACCCCGCCGCGGGCTGCGGCTTCTGCGAGTGCCTGCAGGTTCCGATGGTGGCCGTCGTCGCCTGGAGTGATGCCAAAGAGGCGAAGACTCAGGGCCAAGCGGGCACCGCTGACGGCTGACCGATGAGACCCTCCTCGGGGGAGGAGGCGGTGGCGTAGAGCCGCCGGGGAATACGTCCGGCCTGGTACGCTGCTCGTCCGGCCTCCACAGCCAGGCGCATGGCGGTGGCCATCTGAACCGGGTCCTTGGCGCCCGCGATGGCGGTGTTCATCAGCACGCCGTCTGCACCCAGCTCCATCGCCAGGGCAGCATCGCTGGCGGTCCCTACACCTGCGTCGACGATGATCGGGATGTGCACCTGCTCCCGGATGATCGCCAGGTTGGTCGGGTTCCGGATGCCCAGCCCGCTTCCGATGGGAGCAGCCAGAGGCATTACCGCGGCACAGCCGATGTCCTCGAGCTTCTGGCAGACCACGGGGTCGTCCCCACAGTAGGGAAGGACGATGAAGCCTTCCCGGACCAGCTCGCGTGCGGCCTCCAGGGTTCCCTCATTGTCTGGAAACAGGGTCCGCGGATCACCGATCACTTCCAGCTTGAGGATCGACGTATCCAAGAGCTCTCGGGCCAGGTGGGCCGTCATGACCGCATCCTCGGGGGTGTAGCAGCCAGCGGTGTTGGGCAGCAGGTGGATGCGGTCACGGTCGATGTGGTCCATGACCGTCTCGCCTGTTGGTGCATCCAGATCCACCCGACGGACGGCAACCGTGACCATCTGGGTGCCGGCAGCCTCGTGGCAGTCCTTCATGGTGGTGAAGTCGGCGTACCGGCCAGTGCCCACGATCAGGCGGGAGCTGAGGCAGTGATGGCCGAAGGTCAGCACGGGGGTCCTCTATCTGGGGCGTATCCAGCGTGCGAGCCCCACGAGGACCACCAGCCCCATCTTCTTCGGTTACGCTCTGGGGGCTGTCGAATTCTGGAGGATGCCGATGAGAAAGGTCATAGTTCCGCTTCTTGTGCTGCTGCTCGCACCGGGCTGCACCAAGGAGGGCAAGTGTGCGGACTCCGGCTGCGACACTGCAGTCGTAGACACGGGGCCTGGACCTGCATCGCTAAGCTTTGGCGTCTTCTGGACCGACTGCCAGCTGACCCTGCAGGTCACCAATGCGGACGTGGACCACACCTTTGGAATCGCGGGTGAGAACTGGACAGGTGAGGCATGCGGCTTCTCGACGATGGATCCCAAGACCTGCAAGACGCTCATCGACGGAGCCAACCGGTTCGAGAGCGTCAATGACGGTCGAATGGGCGATACCTCCTGCGGAGAGGGCCTGGATGCCCTGGATGAGGAGACCACCTGGTACACAGGGGCGGATGGGGATCAGCTGACCTACGCCTTCTGGGACCCGGACGGCATCCTGGTCGACTGCCAAGGCCCTGACTGCGGCTTCTTCTCCCACTGAGGGACCACCATGCGACATGTAGACTGCTTGTTCCCCTTGCTCCTTGTGGGTTGCTCAACCGGCAAGTCCAGTGACACCTCGGATGGGTTCCACGCGGACACCGCTGGTGATGCTGATGTGGACACGGACACGGACGCAGATGCGGACACCGACGTGGACACGGGCGAAGACACCGCAGAACCTCAGACCACCATCAATGTGCTCTGGGAGACCGAAGGGGTCACGATCACCATCGAGAACGGGCCGCTTACGGCCTACCAGCTGGGCATGCTGGACACACTGAACGAGGATGGCTGGCGCGGAGAGGACTGCCTCAATGGCATGGCCGGCCACCTGCACTGCCACCCCCTGGGCGAGACTGGCGGCAACCTCGCCACCGTGTTTGATGTGAACCTGGTCGAAGACGGGCTCACCACCCGGCACACCCATGCCGAGGGGACGGAAGGGGCCCTGACCTACGCCCTGCTCGATCCCGACGGCAATTGTCTGGGCACATGGGGACACCTGCCGGACTACTTCACCTCCTCAGCGCTTGCATGTCCGGAGGCAAGCTCAGACTAGGGTGCCTGGTCGGTCCGGATCGTGTGGACCGTGGCGCTGCCGTCCGAAGCGTAGACTATGCGCGTCTTCATGGGTCTGTCCGCTAGCCATGAGGGTGCGGTTGGAGTGAGCGCAAGCTCCACGGTGTCCGGGCCCACCCAGCTGGCACGAAGCTCGCCTGTGCCGTGGCCGGCCTGGTCCCCCACGTCCATGCGGAATGTGCTCTTGACCGTACCCTTGAATGGCCGGCGCAGGTCGGGTAGTGCGGGCGTGAGCCAGAGCTCGAAGATGGGTGCTTCCACACCGGCCTGGTGGATCTGTGCGTGGGTCAGGCCGCCATCCTGAAAGCGGTAGCTGAAGCGACAGACTCCGTTGTCATGGGATGCGACCTGGCTCGACCCCTTCCAGGTCTCGGTGGCCTGTGTGGGCCAGGCCTCCTTGGTGGAAGCTGGCCGGGTCAGAGTGAAGCCATCCTCAGCAGGGGTCACGCGAAAGCTGGTGATGGCGACGCCGGCCTGGGTCTGCCGCAGCAGGAACTTGAAAGGCATCAGGCCCAGCAGGCGGTCGAGACGAACCGGCTTGTTGCCGATGCGGACCCCGGCTCGCACCCGCGAGCCAAACCGCTCCAGGTCCAGTACGGCCGCGACGATGTCTCGGCTGTGACCCATGGTGTTGCCGTTCCGCTTTGCAGGCGGGTGGTCCGGCATGTGGCCGCGGGTCCATACCTCCACGGGCTCGCCGGCTGGGTTGGTGTAGGCCAGGCGGAGGTCGATCTCTGCGCCGCTGGAGCGGTCATCGATCTTCACGGGAGCCTGGATGCGGGGGATTGGGATCTCCGGCAGCCAGCGATTCAGGTCGGGCGCGTCGGAGACGATGGTCTGTACCCCCTGCCGGTTGGCGTCCTTGGCGATCCAGAAGGATCCCTTGGGCGTGTCGAGTCGCGCATACTCGTGCATCTCCCAGTCCGGGTGCTGGGTGACGAGCACCACATCCACGGCGTACTGCAGGCCAAAGACCTGCAGCGGCGGGAAGACTGAGGGAAAGCGGGGAGGCGCGGTGTACTGCACATCGGCGGGTGGCGGATTCTCAAATATGCTCTGAGCGGCCCGGTCGAGAACCGCGGTTCCAGGCAGGACCCGCTTGAGGCTACAGGCTCCACAGATGAGCAGGGTCAGGGGGAAGAGAGCACGCATCGGTGCCAAGCGTATCCCACGGCTGTATGGTGGAGTCGTGCAGCGGGTCGTCCTGACGATGGTTCTCCTCTACGCTCTGGCGTCTCAGGCGCGTGCGGCGGGGACGGTCATGCTCAGTCAGGAGAGCTTCACCGTCCAGGAGAAGGCCGACTTTACGTGGGTCTATACCGTGGACGAGGAGGGGCTCGAGTCGGGGGATCAGCTCCGCATCTATGACCCGGTCTTTCAGGGAATGCGCTGGTCGAAGTGGGGCGATCTGACGCCTTGGTGGGACCGATGTACGGCTCAGTCGAGTGAGCAGGAAGCGAGCTGGGGATTGGTCAGCACCCACGCACGGCGGGATGGGGAGCGGCTGGAAGATGTGAACCTGGTGGTGACGCGGTCGAATTGCCTCGATGATGAGATGACCTGCTCCTCCGACATCCACAATGCGGCCTGGACCCAGGTGGAGGTCATCGAAGGCAGCCTCATCACCGGCGATGAGGTCGTGGTTGGAATCGGGGATATCGGGGCATGCGAGGCGAATTGCGCCGAGGGTTCCTGCGGGGTGTGCACGGATTGTGGCTTCGAGATGTCGGACCGTGCCTTCCCGGAGGTGAGCTGGCCCGCGGATATCTGCCCGGTAGACGAGGACTGCCTGGCTCTGGAGCCCCCACGGCTCGCCATTCTCTCCCTGCCCACCCCGGATCTGATCCTCGCGACCGTTCCGTCCCAGGCTGAGGCCGGTGCTCCCGTCCGCGTGAAGGTGGCGCTGCTTGATCGGCTGGGAAACGCTGTGACCCAGTCCACGGAGACCCTGGAGATCCATGGCCCCGACGGTGTGATCACCCACACCCTCACGGAGGAAGACGGGGGCTGGTACGACTTTGAGGTCGTCTTCGATGAGCCAGGCATCCACCGGATTGAGGTTGGCGCCGGTGCGATGCGAACCTGGACCAATCCGGTGGAGGTGGTGGCGGGGGTCATAGAGGAGCGGGTTCTCTGGGGCGATATCCACGTCCACCACGGCTACACATGGGTCGATGTGGACGGCGAGAGCCACGACTTGAATCATGAGTATGGTCGTGATGTGGCGGGCCTGGATATCGTCTCGCAGACCCAGAAGGCCCTCGGCATCGAGATTGGTGAGCGCCGGCTCTGGGGGGAACTGAAGACGAGCTGTCGGTCCTACTCGGAGCTGGACAGCTACCTGGTGCTGCTCGGCTTCGAGTGGATGGGGGAGCTGGCCGGTGAGGCCTTTGGCACACCCAGCGATGGGCACCACAACGTCTACTACGACAGCTGCAGCGCACCACTGGGTACCCACGATCTGGAGACAACGGACTCTCTCGGAGGAGAGAAGGGGCTGTGGACCTGGCTGGCGGATGTGGAGGCTGAGCACGAGGTGCGCGGAGTCACCGTGCCGCATGCCATGCGCTGGACAGGACACAACTTCAAGGTGCGGAATCCTGGTGTCCAGACGTTGGTGGAGGTCTACTCGGAGTGGGGGGACAACACGGCCTGGGAGGAGGACGAGGAGGATAACACAGTCCGCGGCTCCACCCAGGACATGATGAACTCCGGGCTTCGCCTTGGATGGATTGGCGGCAGCGACAACCACGATGGATGGATGGGGAACCCATACTCGGAGAAGAATCAGCGCAGCGGCCTTGGCGCATTCATCGCTCCTCGATTGAGCCGGTCCGCGGTGTTCGAGTCCATGCAGCGGCGCCATACCTACGCGACCACCGGTCATCGTCCAATCTTGCGCTTTCGGGTCGAGGATGGAGGACATGCCCTCCCCCAGGGCAGCGAGTATCTCTCTCGCGCCCCGGTGCTTCGATGGCGCTACAACGGCACTGCGGATGTGGATCGTCTCCGGCTATTCCGCATCCGGATCCGGGAGAACGCGGCCCAGGAGATTGTGCAGGAGTGGGCTGGGGATGGAATGGATCTCTCGGGCAGCCTGGACCTTGGGCCGAGCACCGGCGGGTCATTCTCATACTGGCTGGAGGTTCGGCAGTGGGATGGGGAGGTGGCCTGGTCCAGTCCGATCTGGATGACCTCAGAGTGCACCCGGCGGACCTATGGTGCACAGGACCCGATGGGTCGGTGTCAGGAACGGGACACCGGCGGTGCGCCGGTGGATGAGGGCAAGGCGGTTCGATGTGGGTGCGCGCAGGCGCCAGGTTCAGGAGTGCTGTGGCTGCTTGCCCTGGCCCTGGTCTTCAGCCGTAGAACCGAGTCAGGGTGACGGCTCCGAGGCCAGCGCTGAGCGTGGCTGGGCCCAGCCATGCCAGCCGGTGGCCCTTGAGTGGCTGTACTGCCATACCGAGGATGAAGAGGCTCATCGGGTCGTAGTACTTCTGGTAGGCCCGAGCGCTGGCGAGATTGGCCAGGAGCCACAGACCGACGACGAGGAGTACAAAGGCGCCCTGTCGAGAGCTGCTTCCGATCGCGGCGAGCACACCAGCACCGAGCGGGAAGAGCACCCAGAAGCTCAGGGGCACACCGAGTAGCTCCGGACTCCGGGCCGCGATCTGCCAGATGGCCCCACCCCACCGGTTGGGATCCTCCACATAGGGCATGGAGACCAGCGCGAGGAGCAGTGCGGCCGCTGCCACAGCGGCGCCGACTCGTGCCTTGTGTGCCCAGGCAATCGGACCAAGCCAGCCAGCAAGAAAGGGACCGTACAGGCCAAACATGGACACTGCGAAGATGAGTGTGTGCAGGTTCAGTCCGGACGAGTGGCCGCGAGCGAAGCCTGGCGGCGTCAGAGCGCCCCAGCCTGCTAGCAGCCCGCCAAGCAGCACACATGGCAGCAGCAGTGCCGCCCAGGCTCTCCCCGTTCGATCCCGTAGGGCCCGGACCAGGAGCAGGCCGATGAGCCAGGCGTGGATCTGCCGGGTCATGACGGCGGCAGCGGCCGCGAGCCCCGCACCCACGGGGCGCCTTGGTTCGTGGGCGAGCAAGCCCACGGTCAAGAAGACGCCTATGAGTGCCGCATTGTCGGTGCTCAGCCGGACGGCTGGCCCCACGAAATAGGGGGAGAGCGCCAGGGGTGTACAGAGCATGGCTGCGCGGGCCCCACCGCCCAGCGCCCGCATTGCGATCCAGACCGCCACCAGACTGATCAGCAGATTTGCGCCGCGTAGAGTGCCCAGGCCATCGCCCCCGAGCAAAGCGAGGGTGGCCAGGACCAGGTGGTACAGCGGGGTGGTGGCGCTGGGGTAGTCGACCAGATCCAGACTGGGGAACTCAGCAGCAAATTGCTGAATGGTGGGGAGGTGGAAGAGCCGCTCATCAAGGTCATCGAAGACCGTCACATCCCTGTGGA
>PVBE012908199.1_pt1 | contig 13686 bp, 12 predicted proteins | sample 1631181 | NCBI WGS metagenome assembly PVBE01 (sample SAMN08397723, study PRJNA350692) | Marine metagenome, whole genome shotgun sequencing project. | isolation source: water | place: Pacific Ocean | collected 2012-04 | reverse complement strand
CCACCCTGGAGAAGAACCCCACGACCCAGCAGCTGGTGATGTACGCCGGGGCGTCGGGGGACTACTATCAGATCCATTACGACCAGGGGTTCGCACGCGCCAACGGACTTCCCGACGTAATACTCCACGGTGCCCTGAAGAACGCCTTCCTGGGCCAGTTGATGACGGACTGGATCGGCCTTTCGGGAACGCTCAAGAAGCTCACCGTCCAGTACAGGGGCATGGACATACCCGGCACCCCCATTTACGCAAATGGGGTGGTCAAGAAAAAATGCGTCCAGGACGGTGAGCAGCTCGTCGAGTGCGAGATCTGGCTGGAGAACCACAAGGGTGAGAAGACCACCCCCGGGTCCGCGGTGGTCGCACTGCCGTCTCGAACCCTGTAGGATAGGCTGGGGCGCGCCGGAAAGTACTAGACGGGCGCAGCCTGGAAGTACTCCCGCTGGAAGTACAGGGCCACGCTCACCAGGCCGATCAGCACCGGTACCTCTACCAGAGGCCCGATGACGGCCGCGAAGGCCTGTCCCGAGCCTATGCCGAAGACTGCGACCGCCACCGCGATAGACAACTCGAAGTTGTTGCTGGCGGCCGTGAAGCCGATGGTCGCCGACTTCGAGTAGTCCGCCCCCATCTTTTTGCCCATGTAGAACGACACGAGGAACATGAGCACGAAGTAGATCAGCAAGGGGATAGCGATTCGGACGGCGTCCAGTGGAAGCTCCACGATGATGTCTCCCTTGAGGGAGAACATCACGATAATCGTGAACAGCAATGCGACCAGGGTGATCGGGCTGATCCTGGGGATAAACCTTCCCTCGTACCAGGTCCTCCCCCTGGCCTTGATGAGGGTGTATCTGGTCAGCATGCCTCCGAAGAAGGGTATTCCAAGGTAGAAAAGCACGCTCCTGGCGATCTGTCCAATGGTGACGTCCACATTTGCTCCCTCCAGGCCGAACAGCTCTGGAAGGACGCTCACGAAGACCCAGGCGTACACGGAGTAGAAGAGGATTTGGAACACCGAGTTCAGCGCCACCAGCCCGGCGGCATACTCGGAGTCGCCTTTGGCCAACTCGTTCCAGACGAGTACCATGGCGATGCAGCGTGCGAGGCCGATCATGATCAGGCCTGCCATGTAGTCGGGCTCGCCGCGCAGGAAGATGATGGCCAGGAAGAACATCAAAACCGGGCCGATGAGCCAGTTCTGTATCAGCGAGAGGCCCAACAGCCGCCAGTTGCGAAAGACGTGCCCCAGCTCTTCGTACTTCACCTTGGCCAGCGGCGGGTACATCATAAGAACAAGCCCGATCGCAATAGGGATGGATGTAGTGCCAACCTGGAACCAGGTTATGAAGTCGTCCACACCCGGGACCGAATAGCTCAGGATCACGCCGAAAGCCATGGCAAGAAATATCCATAGCGTCAGGAAACGGTCCAGCAGGGGGAGCCTTGCGGTCGCCGCGGCCGGCTCAGCGTGCGCCATGAAGATTTTCCAGTCTCACATACTCCCCCGATGTGCGCGGTGGAGGTCTGGAACCGTCCGGAAAGGAGGAGACGACCGAGCCTGCACCGGTCGCAACCCGATCAAACACGAACGCCCCGACACCAGCCGGGGCGCTTGTAGTGGACCATTCGCTCAAAAAGTCCGCCGATCAGATGCTGTATGAAGCGATTACCTTGTCAACGGCCCGAGGTTTTGCCTTCTCTGCTATCGCGGCAATTCGCTGGTCGAAGCTGGACCGTTGGTCGTCGCGGAAGATCGTTCCCAGGGGCACGCCGTCGGAGTTGACTGTCTTGTGCGCTGCTTCGATATCAGTGGGATCATAGTCGTCCGGGAGGTCCCAGGCGACGGGGTCGATCCCTTTTTTGACATTGCCCTTTAGCAGTTCGTAGGTATCGTTGTAGGTCGTGCAAGGGGACTGAACGTGGACAATGGAGAACCCACGATGGTTCATGGCGTCGGTGATTAACTGGGACAGGTCTTTAACCTTGCTGGAAATGCCTGAGGCCACGAACGAAACGCCCATGGTCAGGTAGAGGCGCAGAGGATACGTAACATCTTCGACCTTGCCATAAGGGGTTGTGCTGGTGACATGGCCTGACACGGTGGTTGGTGAACTCTGGCCCTTTGTCAGCCCGTAAACGCCGTTGTCCATGATTACGGCGGTGACATCCAGATTGCGCGCGGCCTGGGGCGCGATGTGCTCCATCCCGATGCTGAGGAAATCACCGTCGCCGGCCACAACCACGACGTTAAGGTCGGGGCGGCCCATCTTGATACCCATGGCGATGGGGAGGGACCTGCCATGTATGCCGTGGAAGCCGTAGGGCTGCGGGCCTTCGATAAGGTGGACCAGATTGCCGGAGCAGCCGATGCCGGCCACGACTACGTTATTCTCGATAGGCAGTTCCATATCGACTCTGCGCCGTTCGATAGCGCCTTCCAGCGCACGGCGTACACCGAAGTCCCCGCACCCGGGGCACCACTTGAAATCGTATTCCGGATTTTTGGCGCTCATACCGCCGGCACGCCCTCTTTTCGCTCGATTCGGACTCTGTCAGATATACGTTTGGCCAGGTCTTTCACCTTGAAAGGTAGACCGGCGTACTGTGTAATGGACTCAGCCTTCACACCCTGTGACCGGAGGACGCTGGACCATTGTCCCTGATAGTTGAGTTCGGGGACCAGCACCAGCTCCTTTTGACGTAGCTCGTCCAGCAGGGCCGGTGGGATCGGATTCAGGAACATCGTGTACAGCCAGGCCAGGTCTTCTCCTTCCTCCGCCAAGCGCCGGTACGCCTCCAGCGCAGGGTCCTTGGAGCCTCCCCAGGGCATTATCGCGATGGAAGCGGCGCTGTTGCTACTCTCGTAAGTGCCGTCTTCCAGCAGCTTCAGCTTGCCGAACCGCCGATTTGTCATCTGTATGTGGCGGTCGCCCAGGTGGGTCGTATCGCCCACTCCGTCGTGTTCGCTGCCGTTGGCGACATAGCTTCCCGCATGCCCGGGAACAGGCATGGGCATCAGCTCCGAACTCTCGTATCGCTGGAACCCATTGGCCCCTCGATAAACCTGGCGGTCCTCGATAGCCAACTTGGAGGGGTCGGGCTTGGCGATGTTCTGTTGGCGCTCGGACAACGCGTGCTCACTGAGCAGTATCACCGGGCCCTGGTATCGCTCAGCCCAGTTAATAGCCGCGATAGCGCCGTGGAAGCACTCCTCGACGTTGCCTGGAGCGATCACCGGCATCCTGATGTCACCGTGAGCAGGATACAGGGCGATCATCAGGTCGGACTGCTCAGTCTTGGTTGGCAGGCCTGTGGCGGGCCCGCCCCGCTGGACATTGACGACTACCAGTGGAAGTTCAGCCATCCATGCCAGCCCCAGACCCTCGCCCATCAGGGATAGGCCGGGTCCGGACGTGGCGGTCATCGCTTTTTTCCCGGCGTAGGAGGCGCCGAGCACCGCATTGATGGACTCGATCTCAGATGTCGCCTGATAGGCGAACCTTCCCGGCCCGACCAGGCGCTGCTCCATCCAAATCAGGATTGACGAGGCCGGGGATATGGGGTACCCGATGAAGGCTTCGATTCCTGCGGCGTAGGCGCCAAGGGCGACGGCGACGTTTCCGTTGACCAGAATCTGCTCCCCTTCCGGCATCTGCGGTGGGGCCAGTTCTTCCAGGCGGAATCCACTTCTGGCCGCCTCGTTCCGGCCCAGGGTAAGCGCCCGGATATTGGACTGGATAATCTCTTCGTCGTTGGGACGGCCGCGTGTGAACCTGGCGGCCACGAACTGCTCTAGTATTGACTGGGGCATGTTCACTAGGAACGCCAGAGCGCCCATCACCACCATGTTTGCGGCGCGTGTGTTTCCGGTTGACTTGGCCAGCTCGTCGAAGGGCATTCCAAAGCTCTTGCCGCCGGAGTCCAACTCGAATCCCTCCGAGTTGTAGATGATGACACCGCCCTCGGTGACCTGGTCTCTATGGGACTCATAAGCCTCCTGATTGAATGCGACCAGTACGTCCAATTCGTCTCCGAAACTGAGGACTTTGGAGGTGGATATCCTGGTCTGAGTCCAGGTCGGACCGCCCATGATCTGAGAGGGGAAGATGGCGAAGGTCTGGACGTGGTAACCGACGCCAGTCGCCGCTTGAGCGTAACCCTCGGCCGAAGTGACGACACCCTGGCCGCCTTCTCCTGCGAATCGGACCGCGAAGTCGTTCTTCTTCAACTGGAGCCTCCAGGCCTTTGAATGGCGGGTGTCGAAAGCGACCGCCATCCATCTAGAGCATGAGTTGTATGGAGCAGGGGTGTCAACCCTTTAATGCCGTACGTGGGGGAACCTTGAGGATGTGGGTGCAACTGGTGAATCTTGAGCCCTCACCACCCAACCTTATCGCTGATGATAGCCGTCTCTGAAGGACGTTTCAGGCTTGGATTCGTTTGGGTTTTTGAGTTCATTGAACCTCAAAAATATACCAGGTGGCCGCTCCCAGTGTCAATTTTGTGAAGGCCCGCACACACCGATATAAAGCCGTTTAAACCATCCGCCGAGACGCGTGGTCACCCCTCTTTACCTACTCCTCCACGACCATGTTGAAGGCCAGGGGGCAGACGACCAGGAATATAGCGTCGAATATCGCAAGGAGCGGGATCCAGCGGGTGAGATCGCCGCCTCCCTCGCCTCGGATGATCACCCCGGAAGCCTCAACCGCGGCCACGATGGCCGGCAGCACGACGGGGAAAAAGAGCAGAGGCAACATAACCTCACGGGAACGGGTGTTGACCGCCATCGCGGAGAACACCGTGCCCACCGTGGCTATCCCCAGCGTGGCCAGCACGGCGACCGGTATAATCTCGGGCATGACGAGGGGGAGGTTGAACAGCACGGCGAAGATGGGGAATACGATTATCTCCACGACGGTCATGAACAGAAAGATACTCAGCATTTTACCGAAGTAGATCACGTCCCGGCCCACGGGCGCCAGCATGAGCCCCTTAAGGCCGCCCCCGTCCTTTTCCAATGCAAAAGAGCGAGTGAGACCAAGTACGCCGGCGAACGTGAAGGACACCCATAGTACTCCCGGAGCCACCAGCGCGACCGTTCCCGCAGTCGGGCCCAGTGCGAAATTGAAGATGACGATAACCAGCAAGGCGAACACCAGCACGGACACCACGATGTCCTTGGTCCTCAACTCCAGCAGGACGTCTTTCCAAAGCAGGGTCGCCACCGGACCCAGGAAGGCTATCAATTAGCGGTCACCTCCAATTCCTTCAGTTCCTTCAGATATTTTTCCGACTTGCCGGCAGATCAGACAAGGGGTCAATCGGCGACACCGGAGTGCCGGTTGTACGCCTCTCTCACGGCGGCTGTTCCCATAGACTCCACGGACTCATGGAATGCAATCTTCCCGTGAACCAGAATGGCGGTGCGATGCCCCATGGCCAGGCCTCGTTCCAGGTTGTGCGTGGTCATCAGCACCGTGCGGAAGGGATTGGTCCGGTCCGACACGACAGCCTCCAGCAACGCCTGTGCCTCCTGGTCGAGTCCGCTTTCGGGCTCGTCTATCATCAGGATCAGGGGATCGTGAAGAAGAGCCCTGGCGATGCTAAAGCGCTTTTTCAAACCATGAGACATGGTCCCGATCCGCTGTTGCAACCGGGCTTTAACACCCATCCGCTCAACCGCCGCCTCGATCCTCTCCTCGATACGGTCGAGCATAAACATCCGAGCTACGAACTTCAGGTTCTCGTAGCCGGTGAGGTCGTCGTACAGCAGGGTCTCGTGGGTCACGACGCCGATGTTCCTGCGCACGGTCTGCCCGGCGCGTGCGATGTCCGAGCCAGCCACGCGGATGCGTCCGATATCCGGCTTGGTTAGCGTGGCCAGGACTTTGATGAGCGTGGTCTTCCCCGAGCCGTTGGGGCCGAGGATGGTCAGCACTTCTCCCCACGGCACTTTGAGATCGAGATTGCGTAGAGCGGGGGTCCGGCCGAAGGCCTTGCTGAGACCCGAGACCTCGATCGCCAGGTTTTCGGCTCCGTCGTCGGCTTCGGGCCGGTCGTCAGTTGTGAGTCCAGGGTCCATCAATCACCTTGCGGAGCGGTACTCGCCCTCGACCCACGGGGAACCTGGCCTGGCATCAAGATGACGTCCAGCCGGAGCGGCGTGGGCGACCGTGTCTTTTCATACTGGGTGGGTAACTGTAGTATAAAGGATACCGGAACCGGAGCGGCAGGGCACCCCTCTTCCTGCAGGTGCCTACGGTGGCCGCAAAGTCAACGGCGCCGCCGCTTGGATCACTTTACATAGCGAGGTGAACGGATGCCCAGCATCCAGGAGCTACAGGACCAGTACGAGCGCCTCGACAGGCGGTTCGAGGCCGATACGGAGGCCGCCATCGACGCGGACTGCCTCCTGGCATTCGACTACGGATATCAGGGCCAGGAGGAAGAGGTCGTCATTGACACCGACGAATTCACCGCCGTGTGTCCGTGGACTGGTCTCCCCGACTTCGGCACGCTTACGGTAAGATATGTTCCGGACCGGCTGTGCATCGAACTCAAGTCGCTCAAATACTACCTGCTGACGTGGAGGAACGTGGGCATCGTCCAGGAGCACGCGGCCAATCGCATGCTGAACGACCTGGTGGCCGTATGCCGGCCGTTGCGCATGACCGTCACGCTGGACTATAAGCCGAGAGGCGGACTGCACACTTCGGTGACCTCCAGATACGAGAAGTCGTAGGGCAAATCGCCGGCCCTCGCCGTATCCCGGACAAACCCTGTGAGACGATTATGCAAAGCTACGGTGTAACCCTTTTATCAGGCGGCCTGGACTCGACCACCGTAACCGCCTACGCAAAGGAGCGAGTCCAACACCTGACCGCCCTGACGTTCCGCTACGGCCAGACCCATAGTAAAGAGGTCGAGTGCGCCCGCCGGATAGCCGAGCTAATGGGAGTTGAACACAAGCTAATCGACATCTCGTTTTTGGGGGAGGTGGCCTGGTACTCGGCGCTGACCAGTCCCGAGCTTTTTCCGATACCACAGGACCGGCCGGAAAACCAGATAGGGTTCGGCATCCCGATAACCTACGTGCCACTCCGCAACACCATCTTTCTGGCGTTGTCGGCTGGGTACCTGGAGAGCCAGGTGTTGCACGCCATAGAGGTCGGTGGCCTCAACCCCGATGAGGTGGCTGCATACCTCTACATGGCGCCCAACGCGATTGACTACAGCGGCTACCCGGACTGCCGTCCTGAGTTTTTTGTCCAGATGAGAGAGACGCTCCAGTACGGCAGCAAGCTGTGGGCCCAGTACGGCGTCCAGATGGCAATAGAGACCCCAATCATCGAGCTTTCCAAGGCCGAGATAGCGGAGTTGGGCATCAGGCTAGAGGCGCCGCTGGAGCACACATGGAGCTGCTACAAGGGCGGAGAGATCCCCTGCAGGTCGTGCGATAGCTGCATCCTCCGGGCCAAGGGTTTCGCCGAAGCCGGCATGCCAGACCCTCTCCTAGTGAGGCTTGGGAGGGTTTGAAGCGGTTGGCCGATTGCAGGGAATTTCGCCGGGTAGGCGATCACCCCATTTGAACTCCTTTGAGACCATCTAGGCCATGCAACAGGTGCTGAAAACCAGCCGAAGACCGTCTGGCGAGCCCGAGATATTCCACTCCATCCAGGGTGAGGGTGTAACGGCTGGGACGCCCTCTGTTTTCCTCAGGCTGGCCACGTGCAACCTGGCGTGCACCTGGTGCGACACCAGGTACACATGGGACTGGGATAACCACGACTACGACATGGAGGTCGTCGCGTTGGACGCCGAGGACGTCGAACAGCGCATCCTGGGTTTTCGGTGCCCCCATCTGGTGATCACCGGCGGTGAGCCTTTGATCCAACAGAAGGCCCTGGCCCCGCTGGTCTATTCGCTCAAACGGCGTGGGGTATACTGCGAGGTTGAGACCAACGGCACGCTCCTTCCGAACCGGGAGATGGTGGAGGCCGTGTCCCAGTGGAACGTCTCGCCCAAGCTCGTCAATTCCGGCGTCGCCGCGGACCGGCGGGAGGCGCCGGGGGCCCTGGAGACCTTCAGAGATCTGGACTCGGCCTATTTTAAATTTGTCATTGTCGAGCCTGCCGATGTCGAGGAGGTCACCGGCCTGGTGGACAGGTACGATATCCTCCCCGGTCGGGTTGTCCTGATGCCCGAGGGGGTGACTGCCGAGGCCGTCACGATGCGGGCCGGGTGGCTGGCCCAGATATGCGTGGAGCGGGGCTACCGATTCTCGACCCGGCTTCACATCCTCCTCTGGGGCGACGAGCGAGGACGCTGAATCGGGCGGGATGCCGGCAGGAACCTTCCTGTGGTGGGTCAAAGCCATGCCTGTTTTGCCCGGTGACCCTGGAACGTTCGGCCCATCCGGCGTCCCCTAGTCGCCTCCTTTGGTAATGGAGTACACTATTGGCGCAACTGGGGTTTTTGAGATACTGCAACAACTGAACATGGAGGTACCGCGATGAGCAAATTAGCAAGGTATGAGGCTCACGGTGAGATCGCCTACGGCGTGGTTGAAGGCGACTTAGTCAAGCAGCTGAGCGGGCCGCCCTTTGGGGATTACCAGGTAACCGATCACACACACGCCCTGTCCGAGGCGAAGCTGTTGGCACCGGTGGTACCGGGCAAGGTTGTAGCTATCGGCCTGAACTATAAGAGTCACCTGGGAGACCGGGAGCCCCCCAAGGTTCCCGAACCATTCCTAAAGGCCACGACGTGCGTGATAGGCCCGGGCGATACCATCGTGATTCCTACGCAGGCCCTTATCGAGTCCGAGAAGATACAGGAGGAGGCGGAGCTGAGCATAGTCATCGGTAGGCACTGCAAAAGCGCCACCAAAGCCAACGCGCTGAGCTACGTCCTGGGGTACACCTGCGGCAACGACGTCAGTGCTCGCAACTGGCAGGGCAACGACCTGCAATGGTGGAGGGCCAAGTCGTCGGACACCTTCGGTCCCATAGGCCCGGTTATCGCGACAGACGTCGATCCGGGGAACCTCAGCATCACGGCGCGGGTGAACGGCAAGACCGTCCAGGACTCTAACACCGCCGATCTGCTCCACGACGTGCCGACCATCATCGAGTTCGTGAGCCGGGTGATGACCCTGGAGGCCGGCGACGTGATCATGACCGGAACGCCAGGAGCGCCCGGTGACCTCAAACCCGGCGACACTGTGGATGTGGAGATCGAGGGGATCGGCGTGCTCTCCAATCCGGTGGCTGCGGAGTAGGCCGAGTCGGCGGCCGGCGGCTCGCCGGATCTCAACCGTTACTGAACCAGCAGGAGCCCCCAGATTCGGTTCTGGGGGCTCCTGTTTTTACAATCCGTCGGCGACGGAGTCTAGAACAGCAGGTTGCCGATGGTCAGCCAGTAGAACACGATGTAGGCGCCCGCCACTATCATCATCCAGGTCCCCACGGGCTGGATGTAGGGAAGGGCTTTGCGCAGCACGCCCACCATCGCGCCTTTGAACAGCGCCATCCCCAGCGTTAGCGCCATGATAACCGTTCCCATTCCCAGGGCGTAAAGTACGAACTGGCCTAAAGACGTACCAATGCTGGAAACGGCAAAGGTGGTGCCGACAACCGTGAGAAAGATCGGAAGGGTGCAGCTCAGGGACGCGGTGCCGTAGCTCAGCCCGAACATGAAGTAACCGCGGACGTTGACCTGGTTGGGGTCGCCGATGTGGGCCGCCGCCCGTTGCGCCAGCCCGGAGTAGAGCTTGCCGCCGGCCAACATCCACGCGCCGACGATGGCCAGGGTGATGCCGATTGCCAGGCCAAACCAGGGCAGCACGTCGGCCAGGACGGAGCGGGCCCCGACACCGATGACCGTCCCCGCCGCGCCGAACAGCACAATGAAACCGGCCGTAACGGCGGCGCCTACTAACAACGCCTTGCCCAGGGGCCGGATTATAGACTTGCTAGAGTCGGGATTATCGGAGTCCGACCCCAGGTACAGGCCCATGTAAGCGGGCAACATGGCAAATCCGCAGGGGTTGACGGCGGCGGCGAGACCGGCCGCAAAGGCGAACCCCAGGAATCCGATGCCCCCCAGGAACGACTGGGAGTCCCCGGACAGGGCCTCGACAAACCGGTTTACGCCATCGCCGCCTCTATCGTCGCCAACCAGGATGGCCCCGATGAAAGCAATCGTCAGCGACGTGGCGGCCACGAGCACCGGAAACACGAACCCGCGCCAGACCCTGGCGCGTTCCACCTCGCCTGCCTGATTTATTAATGTAGACGTATCGTTCACTTCACTTCCTCCCCACCCCTGGGTACCTGCTTCGAATATGAGAAATACCCGTGGCCCTGCGTTTTGAGTATTGTGAGTATTGTGAAGGTATCAGATGCCGACGATAATCAATACGATTATACCGAATTCGCGGACTCATCAACCTTCGCTGCTGGGGGCTGTTCGTTAATTTAGATGCCGAACAGCCGGGTACGATTTGACGGCCAGGCGGAACCACTCTATGTCTGATCGGAGAGAAGGTCTGCTCCAGGGTGTTTACGGAAACAGGGGCAAATAAATTTGCATTTACGCAACTAAAACAGTAAAACCTTTTCGGAATTGTTGACAGCGGCTATAAGGACTGCTAAAGTATCCTCCATCATGCTAGGAAAGATACCCGTCGCGCACTGCGTCTGTAGAAATGGGCCGTAGGGGGCAGCGAACCGTACGCAGATATTGCTGCGCCCCGCTCAAACTGTGATGTGAGCGGGGTTTTTATTTTCAGCCAAGACCGTAACAAGGGAAGTTTGGATACGTCGGAGAACCGCACAAGGAGCCCCAAGGAATGACACAGACCAAGTGGAAGCCTCGGACTCAGCGAGTCATCGAGATTCTGCCGGAGGAGATCGAAGACTTCGAGCGACAGGCGAAACGGTTCCAGGCCGGTGAATTCAGCGAGACCGACTTTTTGCCTTTCAGGCTAAGGCAGGGCGTCTATGGCCAGCGCCAGCCGGATGTCCATATGGTGAGGGTCAAGATCCCCTTCGGCGGCGTTACCGCGGACCAACTCGATGCGCTGGGCGAGTTCGCGGAGAGGTTCGCCCCACTGCACAAGGGCCACGTCACGACCAGGGAGAACTTTCAGTTCCACCATGTGCCGCTGGAAGACGCCGCGGCGGTCCTGCGTCTCCTTGGAGACACGGGACTGAGCACTCGGGAGGCCTGCGGCAACACGGTGCGCAATGTGACCGGTTGTGCCATGGCCGGTGTATGCAACGAGGAACCCTTCGACGTTACACCTTATGCTGCGGCATATTCGCGTTATTTCGTGAGACACCCATTTACCCAGGCACTGCCTCGGAAGATAAAAACAGCCTTCTCCGGCTGCAAGGGCGACTGCGCCATGACCCCTATTCACGACGTGGGTTTCATCCCGAAGATAGTGGACGGTAAACGCGGTTTCAAGATGGTAGTCGGCGGCGGGACCTCTATTATGCCCCGCCTGGCGCCGACGCTGTATGAGTTCGTCCCGGTAGAGGACTATCTGAGGGCAACCGAGGCGGTTATCCGCGTATTCCATCGCTCCGACGAGATGCGGAGGAACCGCAGCAAGGCGCGGATCAAGTTCCTTATCGACAAAATGGGCATCGACGAGTTCAGGGTTTTGGTAGAGGAAGAACTCAAGCAGCCCTGGGCGCAGAGGTCCTTCGACCCCACCGCCCTGCTGTTCCTGGAAGACGAGGCCAAGGATGCCCCCCCTCTGGATAGAGGCTACCAGACCAACGGCCACGATCCGAAGTTCCGACGATGGGTGGATACTAACGTCGAGTCCCAGAAGCAAGAGCGTTATCGCGTGGTCACCGTTAAGCTGCCCCTGGGGGATATTCAGACCGAGCAGTTCCACGAACTGGCCGACATTTCGCGCACGTACGCCGGCGGCCGGGCCCGCTTTACTCACCAGCAGAACCTGACATTCAGGTGGGTGCCCGAGACGGCGCTCTACGAGGTGTGGCAGGAGCTGAACCGTATCGGTCTCGGGGAGTCGGGCGCCCATCAGATCACCGACGTGGTGGCGTGCCCGGGCACGGATAGCTGCAAGCTGGGCATCACGTCCGCCATGGGCCTGGGCCGGGCCCTCTCCAACGTGCTGACCGACGCCGACGGCGACGACCCGCTGGTGAACCAGATGCACGTGAAGATGAGCGGCTGCCCCAATGGCTGCGCCCAGCACCACGTGGCCGATATCGGATTCCACGGTGCGGCGATGAAAGGTCCGGGCGGGCAGGTGCCGGCGTACGAGCTATTCCTTGGTGGAAGCTACGACAACGCCGACGTCCGGTTCGGTCAACGGGTCAAGACCAAGGTGCCGGCCAAGCGGATGCCCGAGGCGTTCCAGAGGATTATCGACTTCTACAAGGACCGCCGCAACGAAGGTGAGCCGTTCCGGGACTTCGTGTCCAGGGTCGGTGTCGAGGTGTTCGAGCCAATAATGGCGGAGTTCAAGGACGTCCCGGAACTCAACAGAGAGACCATCGGGACCTACATGGACTGGGACAAGACGGTGAAGTACATCGTGGAGCGCGGCGAAGGAGAGTGCGCCGTCTAGGCTGACGCAGCCAAAAAACTTCGGAAAACAGGAAGGGCCTCGTACCCACGAGGCCCTTCTCTTTTGAATCTGAACGTGATCCGGGAACCAGGCTATCGTCTTAGCTTATCGGGGCTTTCGGCGAAAGCGGCTCCACCACGGCTCTTCGTTTTCCACCACCCGCCCACGCCAGCGCTTCTCGAACTTTTTCGGCTTCATGAACACCATCGAGTAACCGACTATAAGGAGCAGAACACCGACGACGGCCAATAGACTGCCGATACCGGGGACAGTTCTGCTGAAAATGAGTGCCAGGACCAAAAGCCCGGCAGCGGCGAGCATCATCCTGCCCGACAATACCGACCGTGCCTTACCCCCGAGAGCCCGTTGGAGATAGGGCAGCACCAGGTTCCAGATACTGGGTTTCCGGCCAGGTCCTTTGCGGACAGGCGCGATCTCGCCGGCCTGCTTTAAAATCTCTTCGATTTCGTCCTGATATTTCTGCGTCATCCTCGTTCCTCTCCGATCCAGAAACACACCTAAATTGTAAACGATGATGGCAGGCGATAGCGAACTTTGACGGTGGTTGATAGATGGAAAAAGCCGCCTTCGCCACACTTGGAACCAGTCGAATAGCAAACAACATTCAGTCCCGTGTTAAGTTTCGAGAGGGCCGGCATCGGACTCCAACTCGTTCTCTCTCCATCGCATGGCACAGACTGCCCCGCAGGTGATATCCTTTTGCATTGAATATCACCATGCTATAATCATCTAAGCGAATGATTCCCCAGGAGCCGTCGGTGAAGATCACCCAAGAAGAAGCCGTTGACAGGCAGACTGTCCTCAATATCGAGCTTGAGGACGAGGACCTGGAGACATACCTGGACCGCGGATACAGGCGCGTTGTTCCGCAGGTCCTGATACCCGGATTCCGGAAGGGCAAAGCCCCTCGATGGAGAGTCGAGCAGGTTGTCGGAAGAGAGAGTCTTCTCAACGAGGTTCTCGACACCATGCTCCCGGAGCTTACGAGCCGGGCCATAACAGAACAGGACGTGGACGCCGCCGGCTTGCCGAGGATTGAACTGCTG
>PVBE010904288.1_pt1 | contig 13687 bp, 15 predicted proteins | sample 1631181 | NCBI WGS metagenome assembly PVBE01 (sample SAMN08397723, study PRJNA350692) | Marine metagenome, whole genome shotgun sequencing project. | isolation source: water | place: Pacific Ocean | collected 2012-04 | reverse complement strand
GACGTGCAAGCCCGGCTTGTCATGCAATTGAAGATAGAATCAGGAGACATCACCATGGACGATTACTTCACATTAAGTAGCGCGATACTACCCAAGTCATAAAGTTAGCGCTGGATGGTCCAACAATGGAGTGAAGGAGAAATATAGGTTCCGTTAGATAGAGCATTTTGTAAATGCGCGTGGCGAACTTATACAAAAAAGTTCCATGAATCATCACCCCCCCCGTGTTATTTACCGGGATAGGATTTATTTGTTGTCCTTTTTTGTTCATAATGTTCTTCCAGCTTGTTATCCTGCTGATGTCAGTAGGTAACAAATATGAAAACAATTGGTTATGTAAGAGTGAGCACCTCAGGGCAGGCTCAGGATGGAGTTTCCTTGTCAGCCCAGGAGGCAAAGATTCGAGCCTGGTCCGAATTGAATGGCGCCGAGGATGTAGTCATCTTCACCGACGCTGGGCTTTCCGGTAAACGAGCGGACAACCGCCCTGCCCTTCAGGAAGCCTTGAAGACTGTTGGGAAGGGCGACGCTCTTGTGGTGTATTCACTCTCTCGCTTGGCCCGATCCACGAAGGACACCATCAGCATCGCTGAAACCCTGGACAAGCGCGGCGCAGATCTTGTGTCTCTCTCGGAAAAGATTGATACGACCACCGCCGCTGGGAAGATGGTATTCAGGATGTTAGCCGTGCTGTCTGAGTTTGAACGGGACCAGGTCAGCGAACGCACCCGTGTTGCCCTAGCTTACAAGCGTGCCAATGGAGAAAAGACCGGTGGAGATGTTCCTTATGGTTACCGGCTTAAAGCCGGCCGGCTTGTGTCACACGAGTCTGAACAGGAAGCCATTGCGTTGATCCGCGAGCTTCGCAGCAAGGGCCACTCGCTTCGTAGGATTGCGGAAGAACTGGAATCCCAAGGTTACCGCACCAAAACCCGACGCAAGCATTGGAACCCCAAGACTGTCTCGGCAATCATCGAAAGGGAGCGAATAGCTGCATGAACAGGGCAAAAAAGAGGCAGGATTCTGTTACCCTTCGTCCGATGGGTAACACCAACCCAGATCCAGAGGCTGGGAATCTGGCTGATGAGCCTGAAATGAAGGCGCTCTCCAGGATGATCGACGCCGGGGAAGTGGACCCCGACCGGACACTTGACTATCTGAAGGCAAAAACAGAAGCCGGCCTGGAAAAGAAATCAGATGGGGGGGGGAGGGGGTCGCAGATTTATGGGGCGGGTCTTGAGTATTAATGGATTTCTACTCATACAAAATCCACTAAAGGGGCCTTCCTTCTTCATTACTAAACCCTGATCGCGTCCGAACTCATATTGCGCCCATGCCGGCGCTTTAGAGCGGCCATTACATCCTCCAAGTCATAGCGAACGCATCGGCCAATCTTAATGTAAGGGACAAATCCCTCACTCCTCCAGTTTTCCGATTTCCTTGGTGTGCCACCTCCCCCTGGTCAGAATTACAAACAGTCCAACGGCCGCGGGCGTGAGCTTGTAGCCGTTAAATCGCGGGTCAGGGGCGTCGATCCCGAAGCCCCGAAAGCCGATTAGGTGTGCCTTGAAAGTTTCGCCATCCGAGCGGGTCCAGTTTCGACAAGCGCCCGCCAGGGCCTCCTTGTCCGTTTGCCCTTTGTTTCGAGTCCATGTCCGAAACGGCACGCCCTCAGGAACGTCGACGATGTCCTGCCCCTGTCGCGGCTGCATGCCCACCAAGGCGCTGCTGCACGCGGCCGATGTGCGGCACCAGGCCAGGCGCTCGAAACTTTGGGGGCTCGAGCCGGGCGAAGTCGGCTTCGATTTTCCGGCGGTGATGCGGCGTAAGGCGGCAATGGTTGAGGAGTTCGCCAGCTACCGGCGCAGCCAACTGCAAGACGGTCGCTTCGAGCTGAAACCGACCATGTCGCCTCTGGGCATTGAACCTCCACGTCTCATTCCTCGCGAACCCAAGTATAACCCTTTCTCAAAGTTTTCCTCAAAAACTAGCGGGAGATCTGCGCTCCAGCCTGCCATGGGAATGGTCACGGCAAGCGCCTATAGAATTGTCCTGAGAATGTTCATGGTGTGTCTTCACACCCTAGTTGTTCCCCGCATCTGAGACAAGCCCATGAGTCGCCCAGAACGTAAAACAGGCTCAGGGTCCGCCCAAGGCCCGAAAGATGGCCACTGTGTCAGTGAGCAACTCGGTGTGCAGGGCGAGTGACTGGCGGCGAGCGGTAAGGATGCGGCGTTCATCTTCCAGCACCTCAAGCTGTGAGACCAGCCCGGCGCGGAGCTTGTCGACAGTGAATTCGCGGACCCTCCCGGCCTTGCCCACAATCTCGTCGGCGAGTTTAAGTTGTTCGCGGCGGCGGTTGAACTGCACGGCGGCAGTCTCAACTTCCTCGAACGCACGCAGGGCAAGCGCCCGGTATTCGGCGGCCACAACGCGCGCGTGGGCATGCTCAGACCCCAACCTCTCAATCCGTTCCGGATCCCAGATGGGAATCTCCAGGCGCGGGCCAATCTCGGTCATCCAACTACGAAAAGGATCCGTAACCGAGCCGATCATGGTAAGCCCGCTGAGACGCAGGTTGAGTGAGGGGTAGAGATTCAAATAGGCGGCCCGTTCCAGCGCAAAAACCGAACGCAGACGGGCCTCGGCAGCGGCGAGATCGGGGCGCTGCCGCAGGATGTCCGCCGGCAACCGGGCAGGCAACATCGGGGCGACCGTGCCCGGCCGCAGTGGGACAACGGAATATCGGCTGCTGCCCGCGGACAACCCGCGCAACCGATCGAGTCGACGGGCGGCGGTCTCGCCCAGCATCCGAACCCGAACCCGTTCCCGATGCAGATTGACGATTTCGACTTCCTGCCGCTCGATCACCGCAGCGTCAATGAGCCCGGCCTGCAATCGGTCGCGGTAGATGGCCAGAATGGCATCCTGGTGTTTAATGGAGTCTTCAATGATGACCTGATCCTCGTGGTGACGGCGTATGGCGAACCAGGCGTTGGCGGTCTCGGCGGCAAGCAGGAGTCGGCCAGCGTTCAGGTCAGCCTCGGTGGCGCGGACCCTCTCCTGTGCCGCGGTGCGCTGGGTTCTCCATTTGCCCAGCCAGTCCATCTCCCACGCCATCGCGCCGCTGAGGGTCACTGGCTTCAGGCTTTCGGTTTTCGAGTCGGTTTCACGCATGCGTCGCCGGCCGGCACGCAAGCCGGTGCCAGCCGAAACCCGCGGGCGGGACCCGGCGGTGTCCAGGCGCCCCTCGGCTCGTGCCAGCGCAACGCGCTCGGCCAACACAGCCAGATTGGCATTGGAGGCCAGGGCACCGGTGATCAGGTGATTGAGCTCAGGATCCTTAAACCGCTCCCACCATGGCCCTTCAAAGGCATTGGTCATGCCCGGCCAGCTGACCGACCATGCCTGCGGCGGATTTACTTCCGGGAAGGATTGCTTGGGGTAGGGCCCCACACAACCAATGAACGCCACTGCCCAGCCCAAGGCGGCGCCCACGAGGCCAAAGCTGCGAAAAGCGCGGCCGACAAAGGCGAATCTGTTCGATGAATATCTCACTGCGCAGGTGTCAAATGGATCTTCTCGGCGTTGATAACCAGGGCATCACTGGTGGCGCCCGGAGCAACCTTGCCCTGAACAGTCACGTAGCTGCCGGGCTTAATGCCGCCGAAACCCTTGAGCGTTTGTTTAAGCACCAGCCCGCCATCATCGACGGCCTGAACCGTGGCGATGGATGTCTTGAGTTTCTCGTGCGTTTCACAGCAGGCATCCCACGGCGTCTTGCAGTGGTCGTCGGGATTGGCGTCACAACGAACCAGGGCCTTGGCATCAGCCAGGGTAAAAGCCGCCCGATTGTCAACGAACGGATCCACGCGTCCGCCAATGTACCCGGTAATCACAATCCGGGCGCCGGGCTCGACATTTTTGCGGGCCTCAACAACACCGACGGCATTCGCTGGCGCCGCTGCGGCAATCAAGGATTGCGGCAGTGGGACGGTCGAGGAAGCGGAAGGTTGTGGAGACTCCTGGTTTCCGCAACCTAGGGCGTAGACTGCGAGCATCGTGGCCGCGATGACCGGGTGTGTAATTTGATTCATGATGCGTGTTCCTGTATTCATGGTTTTGGGTTTCATTAAAAAATTCAGGCAGCCCGGAGGGTGGCGATGAGTTTCGGGCGCAGACAGCTCCAGGCCGGCGGCAAGGCACCGATGATACCCAAACCAACGCCGACGCCGAACCCCAGCGCTAGGATGTCGGGCTCGAAATTCAGCGAGAATGCACCGATGGAAAACGGGACGGTCAACCCGTCGAGCCATAACAATCCCACCGTGGCCGCAGCCAGCGCGCCCATCAGGGTCGCGGCCGTGGACTCCTGCAGCAGGCTGGCCAGTAGCGCGAAGCGGCCAAAGCCGACTGCCTGCAGGGCGCCAAACTCGCGAATGCGCGCGACAAAGGCGGCATACAGGGTGTTGAGCCCGCCGAACACCGCGCCGGCGGCAATGAGCACAGCGCAGATCCATGCCATCCAACGCACGGGCGCGTAAAAGCGCGCGAGCTTGGCGTAATAATCCGACTCGCGCATGGCAACGAGTTCAAGGTCCAGTCGCTGCTTGGTGAACAGGTCCGCGTCCTCAAGCTCGGCGCGGCCCAGGGCGACCACGACACACGATAGGGAATCCCGCTGGGTCAGGGTCAACAGATCCCCGATGTTCATCCACAACTCGGCCTCCATCACCGTCCCCGGCGCGTCGAAGACGCCGGAGATTCTCAGCTCCACGTCGTTGAATCGAATTGTCTGGCCGATGGCGAGCCGGGCGGCGCTGGTTTCCAGCTTGTAATGGGCGAGCCGGCCGACCATCACCTCGCCCGGGCGCGGGAAATGTCCCTCCAAAATCCGCACCTCCCGGTGCACCCACAGGGCGCGAGGCGTCACGCCGCGCAGCAGGGCCTGGCTCGCCCGGTCGCCGGAGATTTCGACCAGTCCGTTGTAGTGCACCTCACCAGAGACCGCCGGCTGCCCAAGCACCGTGCGCAGGCCGGGGATGCCGGCGGCGGCGATGTCCGGCACACTGGGCGCCACCTCACTGCGCTCGATGCTCTCCTCACTGCCCGCGCCAAGGAGGATGACATTTTGTGGCGAACCCGAGGCGATCAACACGCGGTTCATGCCGCGGTTTAGCGAGGCGGCCAACATCAGCAACAGCACGACCAGCCCGCTGCCAAGGATCAGCTGCACGCAACGACCGGGCCGCCGCACCAGGTTTCTTATGGCATAGGTAAAAGGCAGCATGTTCGAATCAAGTGGTTGGTTGCGTTATTTTTTTCATACCTCGCGCAGGCTGTGAACGATCGATTGACGGGTGGCGACCCAGGCCGGGTACAGGCCGGCGGCCAGCCCAAGCGCCAGCGCAACCCCAAGGCCGCGCAGCAACACCTGCAGATCAGGCACAAAGGCCATCGTGAGGCCCTCATTGCCGACCGTAATGCTTTGCCATTGCAAAAACCCCACCGAAGCGCCGACCCCCACCGCACCACCGAACAACCCGAGCAGCAGGCTCTCGGCCATCACCAGCCAGCCAATCGCCGTATCCGGATAGCCCAGGGTCATCATCACCGCGTGGTCGGTCACCCGCGAACGCACCGTCAACAGGATGGTGTTGGCGACCAGCCCCATGACCGCGACCACCGCCGCCAGCCCAAGCCAGCGCGTGAAACCGATCAGTTCCACAAGTTCCTTCGCCGTGGTGGCGAAAAAGGCCTTCTCCGGCCGGGTATCGGTCGGGTGCGAATCGGTGGCGAACAACTCGTCGATGGCCTGGGCCGCCGGTTCAAGTTGCCCGGAGGAACGCACCTTGACGTTAAACTGGGTAACCACGCCCAGCCCAACACGCGAGGCTTGTTGAAGGAAAGGCAGATGCACGTAGGCAACATTCTCGTCCTGCGCCTCATCGGAGCGGATGATGCCCGCGACATACACGGTGACCCCGGCCGCGTCGAACTGGTCTCCCACCCGCAACCCGCGCCGGCGGGCGAGGTTGCGGCCAATGAGCGCGGCGTCCTCCCGTTCCTGCCACTGCTCCAGTGAGCCATCCAGCACCGCGATCCCCGGCGCGAACCGCATCAGGTTCTCGGGCGGCACCCCGCGGAAGGCAACGATGTCCAGGCTGGCGCCGCAATTGTTGACAACAATTTGAATGGGGATCACCTCCTCCACCCCGTCCAGCTCGCGGATTTGTTCCTGGTAATGCTCGGGCAATCGGCTGGTGGCCGGGCAGAAACGGTTCTCCCGATAAACCACCAGCGTGGTGTCGCCGGCGGTAACCTCGGTCGCCTGCTTCAGCGAAGTCTGCAGGGTTTCCACTGTCGCAAACAAAAACATCCCCGTGATGACGCCGGCCATTGTCAGCAGCGAACGCACCCGGTGCCGCGACAACTGTTTGCCGGCCAGCACAAGCAGGTTGACTGGGGTGCGCAGGCTCATGAAGCGACGGCCTCCTTTCCAGTTTCCTCCTCCTGCGCGAGCCGCCCCTTCTCCAGGTACAGTTTACGGTCGGCGAACCCGGCGGCGCGCGGGTCGTGGGTGACCATCACGATGGTTTTCTCGTATTCACCCGAGAGACGCTGCAGCAGGTCGAGGATGGCCGTGGCAGATTCGCGGTCAAGGTCGCCCGTCGGCTCGTCGGCCACTAACAACGGGGGATCGGCCACCAACGCGCGCGCAATGGCCACCCGCTGCTCCTGCCCGCCCGAAAGCTCATTGGGCCGATGATCCATGCGATCGCCCAGGTCGACCAGCTCCAGCACTGCCTCCACTCGTTGCTCACGTTCCCTGCGGCTCAAGGGCTGGAGCAGCAACGGCAGCTCGACATTTTCAAATGCCGTCAGCACCGGCATCAGGTGGTACAGCTGAAAAATGTAGCCCACGTTTTCCGCCCGCCAACGGGTGAGCCGGGAACGGCCAAACTCGGTGAGATTCTCCCCGCCGACGAGCAACTCGCCCTCGCTGGGCGAATCAATGCCGGCCAGCAGGTTCAGCAGCGTGGTCTTGCCACTGCCCGAGGGGCCCATCAACGCGAGGAATTCCGCGCGCGCAACCGCCAGGTCCAGCGACTCCAGCGGGGTCACCTCGGCATCGCCCTTGCGGTAGCGCTTGGTCAAACTGCGGCATTGGATGAATGGCCCGGTCATGATTTTAGGGAGTGCGAAGATCCATCGAAATTTTACTTTTACGGGCCTTGATGCGGATGCCCTCCTTCAACGAGGCCGGCGGATTCACGATCACGCGGTCGCCCGGGCGAAGTCCCTCCATCACGGATGGGTATCCCTCCGGCCTGCCGGTCCCCAGCGTGACTTCACGCCGCTTGGCATGTTGACCATCAGCAGACAATACCCACACCTGGGCGGCCTTGCCGCTGCGATTTAACACCACCTCGGCGGGCACAAAGATCGTCAGTGATTCACGACTGCCCGATGCCGTTGAGGAGCCCTGCCCCGCGCCAAAAAACTCGCCCCGACAAAGCATCTCAGGGCGCAGACGGGGATCAGGATTCGTAATGCGCACCTTGGCCTGCAGGGTGTTGCGCCGCCGGTCCGCCTCGCCGACGATGCGCGTAACCGTGCCCGTGAATTCACGGTCCGGCAGCAGGCTGCAGGTGACCCGGACCACCTGGCCCACCGCCAGTTTGCCCGCGTCGGCCAGAGGCACGTCCACCCGTGCCTGGAGTTTGCCCGGTTCGTAAAGGATGGCGGCCGTGGCGGAATCGGCCATATCCATGTCCAGCATCAACCGCTTGCCCGGTGTCGCCAAGAGCCGCAACACAACCCCGTCAATCGGCGCCAACACCCGTGTGCGGGAAAGAGCCAGCTGTGCCTCCTCGCCCGCCACTTTCGCGGCGACCACGAGCTGCTGCTGTACCAAAACCTGTTTTTGCAGCCGAACCTGCTCGGCTTTCCATTCGCCAATCGTTGCCTCGGCAGTGGCCACTGCCGAGGATTGGGTGCGTTCACGCAACTGCGCCTGCACCAGGTCACGTTCAGGAATGGTGCCCGGCTTCAGGGCCTGCAACCGGCGGGTCACATCGGTCAGTTCCGCCAGGCGCGCGGATTCGCCTTCGTATTTGCGCGTGGCCGTAATCTCCCTGGCCCGCACGAGTGCCATCTCCGCATGCAGCGCGGCTTCATCGGCACGAGCCTGGGCCAACCGGGCCCCAGTGTGACGCAGAACCAGCCGCGCATCGTCATCCACCAGCGTGGCCAACACCTGGCCGTTGGTCACCGACTGGCCCTCAAGCACGTGCATCTCGCGTACAACACCGCTGTAGAGCGAGACCGCGCGAATGGGCAGTGGATCCGGCTCAATCCAGCCGGACGCCTGAAAAAGCAGCTGCGAAGCCCCTGAAGCCGGCTTGTCCACAGTTGCGTTCGAGCTTCCGGAGGACAACGCCACCGCCTCAACAAATTCCACCTCCAAGCCGGGCAACAAACGATCCCGAAAGGCATAGGCGAACAACGCCGCCAAGCCGAGCAACACGACAATCGGCAACAGCACGGCCCAAGCCGACCGGCGGTGCCGGCGTGGCTTGCCCTCCGACTTTTCGCCCTCCCCGGGCTTGTCAGCTTTCGGGGTGAGCCAATGAGGTTCAGGTTTGGTCATGTTGATTGCTTACCATTGGTGCGCCCAGTTTACGCAAAACATCGGGGCGCGGGATCAGGACATAAACGGATCCGCTCGTGTGGAACCCGTTCGCGACTCAGAAACAGGCGGCAATCAGACCAGAAGAACGCGCAAGCGCAAATGAAGGCGACAGGAATCCGGCGGCGAAGAACGGCCTGAATGGCTCGTCATGCCGCACCCATCCTTCTTTGAGGGAACACCCATGGAACATTGTTCCATCAGGAAACAAGAAATTGAAGGCGGAACAAAAACCACCGAGTCCTGGCTCTTCCAGCCGAATTCCGCAGAGGTCGCCAGCACCATCTGAACCGGCTCATTGCATGGATTCTGGCAGGGATCCGGGGTGTCGGTGCTGCATTTTTCCGTGCAGCACTCGGCTTTTTCCTGAGGCTTGGGCGTGAAAACAATTTTGCCGTCGCACTTGCAGATATAAAGTGTACCGGACAAAAGCACGAGAACCACCGCCAAGACCGTGGCGACAGCAACCTTGAACGGGCTGGTAAATAAATACCTCACTAGTCGATTGACCCTACAACGAATAAGGCTTAAATGCAAGCGCAATGCCGCCCACTTCACCTCTGAAGCCTGAGTATCCAACGGTGCCCCAGATCCAGTTGTCGAATCCATAGCGCAGGTTCGACGGCCCGGCGTGGGTATCGCTCGTCCCCCACCCTGTCGTCAGCACCTCGCGCACGTCTGCCTTGTCATCTCCGTCGGTATCCTTCAGGAACAGAAAGTCGGGCACGTGAGCGACGATGACCCCGCCGCGCGAGAAGGTCAGCGAAGTGGGAATGTTCAGACCCTCGGCAAACACGGTTACCTTGTCGCACTTACCGTCGCCGTCGGTGTCTTCGAGGATCTTGATCTTGTCGTTGCCGACACGGTTGGGCGTCATCTCGTTCGGGTAGTCGACCGTCTCAGCGACCCACAAGCGACCGCGCTCGTCCCAGGCGAGACCGATGGGGTTGATGACGTCCGGCTCGCTAGCGAAAAGCTCCCGCCGCAGCCTCTGAACGTTACGAGCCCCCACCTGCCACCCCTCTTGCTTCAGCAGTCGTGTGATCTTCGCATATCCCAACTCCGGATGCTCATTGGATTTCCGGCGCAAAGCTCCCTTCAACTTTGCCTCCCAGACATCCGCCTCTTTCGCCCTATACGCGTAGGTGCTACTGATCGAGTTATCCAAACTGGTCCAGTGCTTTCGTTAGTCTGGACGGGGGGCATTATTTCCTCGCTTTCTTGCGCTTCATTTCGAGATCGACTATCGAGAAGTCACCCACCACACCGGAATCGTCAACTTGGAAGACTTGCAACTCGATGTTGTTCTCGTCGATCCGACGAAAGCCCACGGCCATGCTCCCTTTTTCCCCGGTGTCAGACGTGCTGGTGAGGGTGACCGAGGGCATGCCGTCCTTAGGCCCCCACTTGCCGGTGCTCTTCTTGCCCTTGTCGTCATATCCTGTCTGCTCGATCTCCCCCGTCGCAGGATTGACGGCGATCAAACTAACCGACTCCGAAGCATTCCCCTGAGGATTCACCCCCTTGAAATGCGACGAGATCACGTGATCCTTCACGGCCCACTTGTAGGACAGCGTAATGCTGTTGCCATCGGCTTCTCCAACCCAAGTCCCTATAATCCAGCTGACATCGTTTTCGCCGATGCGGTCGGCGAGCGATGCCTGCACCTGATGGGAAAAGGCCAGACCCGTTATTGCGAGTAACGTTAGTATTTTTTTCATTCTTTTTTTTGGATAAGCTGACATGCCGGAAACCGGGGTCAGGTTGCGGTTGATACACCGGAAGAACGGTGAAAGTTACACAGGCCGAGTTTTGACTTACCAATAAAACGCGGAAGCAGCCAGAAGGCGACAGCAAGGCTGGCTCGGAATTATCTTGATTGTGCTAGACTGTCAAGCTTGCCCCCCCACCAGCACCACGGCTGCGATTGTTGTGAGTAGGAGGTGTTTCATTACAGGAGTCTCTAACCTATTGATTACCAATGACTTAATTTTTGAGTGTTTTCTCGGTCACACCTTTGGTCACACTTTTTCGGCTTCTACACAAAAATCCCTTAAAACATAAGGAAAACTGTGATTTTCTCTATTTGCGGCAACGATTTTGATTTATCTGAACCTCCAAAGACAGCCTCAAATCCGTTTTCTGTATGCAGTACTAGGCGTGAAAGGGGCAGCGATATGCGAGAAAATCACTCCGATCAGGTGGTGGAGTGGGTGAAGGGAATCGAACCCTCTGCCCAGCGAAAACTCAATAGACGATGATCTGAAACACTGCAAATCCTGCTGTTTCTCCTTCAATTTTAACACGTAAAAGCTAATCGGGTTGGTAACCTTTCCAAATCCAGACCAGGGTATCTGCAAGAGTTTGCTCAAAAATCCGCCGGTCACAATGACTGGATGAACGACTGTAAATAAACCGATAATTGTAACCTTTTGCTTTAAGCGTTGCTGCCGTGCGCTTGTTGGCCGATAACAAAGATGATGTGGCCGGCCTTGGTTCTTTCAACTGACCTGACAAATCCATCCACATCAAAGGAATCAATGGTTTTATTGTAGGATTGCGGAGTGTGGTTCTTGAAGGCCTCGTAATGGAACATCAACCCATACCCACTCTTTTGTAACCAACGATTCTTGGGAGCAGCTTCTACATTCAGTGCGCAGCCAAATAGGAAGGCCAAAAGGCCCGGAAAAAAAATACGAATGGGATTCATTTGATTGACAGGGTGGGTTTATAACCTTCCTCGCCTTTAACTCCGGGGCGAGGCACAAGTGTTCGAGGATTCTCTGCCAGGCCAACCGGCCGGGAATTCTTTGCCAAGTCCTTCTGGAAATCCGCGAGCAGTCCCCGCAACTTTTTAATGATCTCTGGATTGGCTTGAGCCACATTCTTCTTTTCCGCCAAGTCATCCTTTAAGTTGTAGAGCTGTCCTTTCACAAAGAGTTTCCAGTCCCCCGAACGCACCGCTGCCAAACGTCCACCCTGTTGGTAGAAGAACCGGTCATGCGGAGTCTTTGCCCCAGATTTTCCAAGAATGATGGGAGCAATATCCTTCCCGTCAATCACCCGATCCATTGGCATTTTTGCCCCTGCAAGTGCTGCAAAAGTCGGGTGTAAATCCATTGCGGTAGTTAACTCATTGGAGGCGGTCCTCACAGGAATAGTTCCGGGCCACCAGACAATTGTTGGCTCCCGGTGACCGCCTTCAAAGGCAGATCCTTTACGACCGCGCAAGGGGCCGGCAGAAAGCCCGCCGGCTGGACCATTATCGGAGGTAAATAACACCAGAGTATTTTTCTCCAGACCTTCTTCACGCAGGGTTTTAAGGATTTGACCAACGCTCCAGTCTATTTCCTCAACCTGTGCCTGCTCCACAGTTTTGGCTTTGGCCATAAACTGTGGCGACGCCTTGCGTGGACCATGCACAAATGCGTGAGGCAGATAGACAAAGAAGGGTTTCTTTTTGTTTTTACGGATGAAACGGGTGGCTGCATCAGTAAACTTTTTACAGAGGGTCGCCTGACCGTCCATGTCCTTGATAAGTTCGACCACCTTGGTATCGCGCAAGACCGGCAAGTCGGGGCACTTGAATCTCCTTAAGGCCGGCCACATGTCATTGGAATAAGGGATACCATAGTAAGTATCAAAACCTTGTGCGGTGGGTAGAAACTGAGGCTGATCGCCCAGATGCCATTTACCAAAACAACCAGTAGTATAACCCACGGATTTCAGGGTTTCAGCAATGGTAATTTCCTTTGGATTCAAGCCATGATGATCGCCAGGAAAGAGCACGATATGTCCTGAACCTCTCTCCAGCCCCACACGCTGCGGATAGCAACCGGTCATGAGTGCCGCACGCGAAGGTGTACAGACTGGTGAGGCAACATAGAAAGAAGTCAACTTACGTCCCTCCTTGGCCATTTGGTCCAGATGCAGCGTCTTGTTCACCTTATTACCAAAAGGACCAATGTCCCCGTAGCCCATATCGTCGATGAAGATGAGGACGAAGTTAGGTTTATCGGCCGCCTGCAGGGAAAGGGCGACGAACGCAAGTAAGATAAATATTGTTCTCATTTATATTTCGCCGGTTTCCGGCTACTCGACGGTTGGGTGCATTGATGCCCGCCATTTCTCGAAGTGGGCGTCCAATTCCTTGACGACTTCCTTGTGCTTGTCGGCTAGGTCATTTTGCTCGCTAACGTCCTTCGTCAGATCGTAAAGGCGCCAGGCCGGGATGGGACCGTCCGAGCCAATCTTTTCGTTCAGACGCACGAGTTTCCAGTTTCCTTTGCGGATGGCGGAGTTATGGACTTTGGGAGTAGGCACACCAAAGCTGCCCTTCTTTCGCGGAAGCCAACTGCGGTTCTGCCAGCATAGCCAGTCGTGAGGTTTGGGTCCTTTATTTCCGTTGATGAAGGGAAACAGGTCCGCGCCGTCGGTCGGTTGCCCCTTGGGCATTTGCAAACCGGCGCAGGCTACTAGAGTGGGGTAAACGTCGGTGCTCGACACCATTTCGCCATAGACCTTTCCGGCCGGTGCATGTTTTGGCCAGCGAATGATCATGGGGACGCGCACGCCACCCTCGAGGACGTCGAACTTGTGCCCGTTGAGCGGTTTGTTGTTGGCATAGTTTCGCGAGTGGGCCGCGTATAGATCAGTACTGCCGCCGCCGCCATTGTCGTTGAGAAAGACGACGATCGTGTTGTCTGCGATGCCGTGCTTGTCCAGCCGGTCGAGCACCCGCCCAATGCTTCGGTCCATCGCCAGCAGCATGCCGTCGTAGGTGCGGCGATTCTCATCCTCGCAGCCTCGTGAATTGAGATGCCGGGTGCTGTGTTGCCACACCCCACCAGTAGCACGGCTGCGATTGTTGTGAGTAGGAGGTGTTTCATTACAAGATGACCCAGAAAGTTGAGAAGAGCATATTGTAATTCCCGTCCGGCGAAAAGCTCTACACCCCTCCTTCCCCACTTGTACTCTGCCACCTCTTTTGCGTGG
>PVBE012216960.1_pt1 | contig 13691 bp, 15 predicted proteins | sample 1631181 | NCBI WGS metagenome assembly PVBE01 (sample SAMN08397723, study PRJNA350692) | Marine metagenome, whole genome shotgun sequencing project. | isolation source: water | place: Pacific Ocean | collected 2012-04 | reverse complement strand
TGGAGGAATATTAAATGAAATCAATAGATGAATTTAAGGACGAAAAAGGACAGATAGATTCCAATGGAATCAAGCAGATTATACCCTATGAAGCCCCTTTTTTGATGATTGACAGAGTCACTAGTATAGAGAAAAATAAGATAGTTGCTATAAAAAATACTAGTGCTAATGAGGATTTTTTTAAAGGTCACTTTGCAGGATTTCCAATAATGCCTGGTGCACTTATTATTGAAGGATTAGGTCAAGCTGGAACTTTACTTGTGAGATATAATCTTGAAAATCACCATGAAAAGGAAGTTCTTGCTTATAAAATTAAAGAAGCTAAGTTTAATGCTCCTACTTTCCCAGGGGACCAGTTAGTTTATGAAATAACACTAATGGGACAGGATGAGAAAGGAGCAATGCTTCAAGCAATTGCAAAAGTTGATGGAAATACGGTTGCACAATGTATGCTAATGCTGGCTGTGGTTGACAGAAAACAATTTAGATCAAAATACAGCCCGGTATATAGGTGAATTCTATGTATGTCCAAGGAGTTGGTATGAGCAAGTTTTCGGTAGATGATGAGAGTAGTTTTAAACTTGCTGATGATGCGATTCTTGAGGCATTAAAAGATTCAAATGTATCGATGGAAGATATTGATGCTGTTGTTGTTGCCACTGTTGATACTTTAATGACTGATGAAAGGCAAAGGCATTATCAGTCGCTTTTGAGTTCTTTGTTGAAGAAAAAAATTCCGATTATTCGGGTTCCTGCTGTTTGTGGTGGTGGTGGGGCTGCTTTATGGACTGCTAACAGACTGGGTTTTGATAACGTTTTGGTTGTTGCTACAGATAAGATTGCATGTAATAAAACTGAGGCAATTACTAATGAGATATTGAGTGCAGCTGACAGAGTATGGAGTCAGGAAGAGGGATTGATATTTCCTGCTGAGAATGCACTTTTAGCGCAACAGTATATGATGAAGTTTGATGCTACCTCTGATGATCTAGCAATGATTGCCCACAAGAATCATGAGAATGCTTTTTTGAATCCGAAAGCTGCTTTTTATGGTAAGAAAGTTGGCTTGGATAAGATTAAGAATTCCCCTGTTGTTGCTTCTCCGCTAAGGTTGTTTGATTGTAGTATAAGTGTTAATGGAGCTGCTGCTACTATTTTGACTAAGGATAAGACAGATATTGAGATTGCAGGTAGTGGTTTTGCAACTGATTATTTGATGACAATGGAGAGAGATAGTTTAGTTGAATTTAAGGCTAGTAAGTTGGCTAGTGAGCAGGCTTATAATCAAGCAGAGATTGGTGCAAGTTCTGTTGATGTTTTAGAGGTACATGATGCTTTTACGATTCTTGAGCTTATGTCTTATGAAGATTTAGGATTTTGTAAAAAAGGTGAAGGTTCAAAGATGATAAGGGATGGAGTAACTAAGCTAGATGGTAAGCTACCAGTAAACACTGGCGGTGGACTTAAAGCAAGGGGGCATCCAATTAGCCCTACTGGACTTGCGCAAGTTTATGAAATTGTCAAACAGTTAAGAGGAGAATGCGGAGATAGACAAATAAGTAAACACAAATATGGAATGACTCAGAATATAGGTGGTGTTGGAGCTTCTATTAGTGTAAATATTTTTAAGAATGTAGGTGGTTGAATTGATAATAAGATGGATATGTAAAGAATGTAACAAGAAATGGATTTACCCTATTGAGAAATGTGTTTATTGTAAGGATGGTGGAAAGATTGAAAAGATTGTTGGTAAGAAGACAAAAGTGGTTGGTGTTACTAAAATTTCTATTCCTTCACCAATACATCCAATTGTGCCTTACTATACCTTGATTTTAGAGGATGAGAATGGAAACCGGATGCCTAAGAAAGTAATGAAGGAATATAAGATAAGGGACGAGTTTTCATGGAAGAAAAGTGATGATGAAAATGCCGTAGCTATTGTTAAGATTAAATATGATTATGATGAAGCTGTTAAGCAGGCTTTGGAATTGATTGGTGGGGTTGATGTTGATGATAGTACGAGGGTACTGATAAAGCCAGATGTGATGGTTGAAGCTTATCCATATCTAGCTATGACTACTAACCCTAAGGTTGTTAAGGCTTTGATTGATTATTTGGTTGAGAAGGGTGTTAAGGTGGAGAATATTACTCTTGCTGAGCAAACTCAGTATGGTGATTTTGGAAAGGCAGTTAGTAAAAGTGGCTTTGGGAAAATTGTTAAGGAGTTAGGAATTAAGTTTGTTGATGTTTCTAAGAGTGAGTTTGTTGAGAAAGAAAGTGAGGGGATTAATTTTAGCATTGCTAAGGAAGTCTTTGATAGTGATTTAGTGATTAATGTTCCCATACTTAAAACTCATTTATTATTGGGGATTGTTGGTGCATTAGAGAACATGACTAGGCTTATTTCTGCTGAGAATTATAAGGAATTAAGCAAGGATCCTAAAAAAGCTGTTGAAGGCATTGTACAGCTGCACAAGGTTTTGCCTAAGTATGTAACATTGGGTGATGCTTCAATTGGTATGCAAGGTAATGGTCCAATGAAGTATGGTGAACCGGCTTTTATGAATATGGTTTTGGCTTCTTGCGATCCAGTTGCGCTTGATAAAGTTTTTCAGGAGATTGGGTTGCTTAAAGATGCTGAGCATATTGAGTTGGCTGGGAAACTTGATGTAGGATGTTCAGATTTAAGGGAGATTGTTGTTGTTGGTGATGAACTTGATGCTTGCAGAAGGGAGCTTAAGCCTGCTATTGGTTCGAAGTTAATTAAGATGAGTTGATTAGAAAAATAAAACGTTGGATACTAAATAGAAATTTTGCTTGAAGATTATAGTGAAGGCAAAATTCGTTCACACAATTGAGTTGGAATCACTGTGATGAAGAACAGTGGTACCTGACATACAAAGGAATGATAAAATGACTGAGAAAGCATTGATGAAGGGGAATGAGTCTTGCGTAGAGGCGGCTCTTAGAGCTGGTTGTAAGTTTTATGCAGGTTATCCTATAACTCCTCAGAATGAGATTCCTGAGTATATGTCTAAGAGAGGTCCTGATTTTGATGCAGTTTTTATTCAGGCTGAAGCTGAGTTGTCTGCTATTAATATGATATTTGGGGCTTCGGCTTCCGGTGTAAGGTGTATGACTTCTTCATCTTCTCCAGGGATTTCATTAAAACAGGAAGGGATTAGTTATCTGGCTTCTGCTGAATTACCATGTGTAATTGTTAATATGGTTAGAGGAGGTCCTGGTTTGGGAAATATTAGGGCTTCACAAGGAGATTATTTTCAGTCAACAAAAGGAGGGGGTCATGGGGACTATAAGTTGATAGTTCTTGCTCCATCCAACATACAAGAATTGTATGACCTTACGATGAATGCTTTTGATTATGCTGATTACTATAGGAATCCTGTTTTGATATTAGGAGATGGAATTTTAGCACAAATGGCTGAGCCTGTTGAGTTAAGGAATTATAAGCCGATATTAGATTTGCCTTCTAAAGATAGTTGGGTGTTGAATGGTTGTGAGGGAAGGGAGCCTCATGTGATTAAGACTTTATTGTTATCCCCTCCTGATTCTCTTGTAAAGCATAACATTCATTTACAAGAGAAGTATGGAAAGATAAAAGATGAGTTGAGTTTATGTAATGAGTATATGACTGATGATGCAGATATTATTATTGCTGCCTATGGTAGTCCTGCCAGAATTAGTAGAGAATCTGTTGATGATCTAAGGAAGGAGGGAGTGAAGATAGGGTTGGTCCAGCCAATTAGTTTGTGGCCTTTTCCGGAGAAAGTGTTTAGTAAGTATAAAGGGAAGAAAGTTCTTGTTGTTGAGATGAGTGAAGGACAGTTGATTGAGGATGTAAAGTTAAGTATGGATTGCGAAGGAGAGTTTTACTTTTTGGGTCACGGTGGTGGATGGTATCCCGACACCAAGCAAATAATTGAGAAGGTACATGAAATAAAATGAGTCCAGGAACTACAATCAAAGAAGGGAAGATGCACTATTGTCCTGGCTGCGGCCATACATTAGTTCACAAACTAATGGGTGAAGTTATTGATGAACTTGGGATTAGGGAGAAAACAATTGGTTCTGCTCCTGTTGGTTGTGCTGTTTTGTTTTATAATTATATTAATGTTGATATGATTGAATGTTCTCATGGAAGGGTTCCATCAGTAATGAGTGCTATTAAAAGATGTTTGCCAGACAAGCTTGTTTTTGCTTATCAAGGAGATGGGGACTTGGCTGCAATAGGAACTAATGAGACGATACATACTGCAAATAGGGGAGAGAATATTACAGTTATATTTGTTAATAATGCAATTTATGGAATGACTGGAGGACAGATGGCTCCTACCACTTTACCTAATCAAGTAACTTCAACTACTCCTTCTGGACGAGGGAATAATTCTGAGGGAATGCCATTGAAGATGTGCGAGATGTTAAGTACACTAGATGGGCCTTCATATATTGAGCGGGTTTCTGTGCACGATGCTGATGGTTTTAAAAAAACAAAGGAAGCTTTGATGAAAGCATTTAAGTGCCAGATTGAAGGTAAGGGTTATTCTTTTGTTGAGATTTTATCTATGTGTCCGACTGGCTGGAAAACTGATATTAAGGGAGGGTTAGATTTTGTTGATGAAATGAAAAAATATTTTCCACTTAAGGTTTTTAAAGATGTGAGGAATGAGAGATGAAGGAAGATATCTTAATTGCAGGGTATGGTGGGCAAGGTGTTGTACTTGCTGGTAGTTTGATTGCTAATGCTGCAATGGAACAAGGTTTAGAAGTTTGTGGTACTGTTTCGTATGGTGTTGAGATGAGGGGAGGCACTGCTAATTCAAGTGTTACAATATCTGATAAGAAGATTGGGAGTCCAGTTATTCTTAATCCTACCACTATCCTAATAATGAATGATGAATCTTTGAGGAAATTTGAAGACAAGGTTGCCAAAGGCGGGATTCTGATCTTAAATATTTCTGAATGTAAGAGTAAGGTTAGTAGAGAGGACGTTACAGTTTTTGAGATTGATGCTACAAAGATTGCTGAAGAACTCGGGAATAAAAGAGTTGCTAATGTTATTATGGTTGGTGCTTATTTGAAAAGTAAAGATATTTTGGATAAAGAATCTATTTTTAAGGTTATGAAGAAGGTCTTTCCTAGAGCTAAGGAAGAGATTATTGAGCTGAATAAGAAAGCATTGTTGCGGGGGATGGGTGAGTAGGATGTTTATCAAAGGAGTTGGATGTATTCCGTACAGGATTCATGATAGGAGAAGTCAGTTCTTAGCTTATGATGCTATCGTTAATGCTCTTAAAGATGCTGATACAAATATGAGTAAAATAGATGCAGTTGTTTGTTCTACTTTGGATTGGTTTTATAATGGTGAGTTTCAAAGGCATTTTGCTTCAATGTTGTCTGGTATTTTGAAGACAAATATTCCAATAATTAAGTCTCCTGCTGCCTGTGCTAGTGGAGGTTCTGCTTTGTGGACTGCTAATAGGCTGGGTTTTGATAATGTTTTAGTTGTTGGTGTTGAGAAATTGCACGGACATACTAATAATTCAGATCAGGTTACTAGTGAGTTTATGATGGCTGCTGAATCTAAGTGGGAGCAGATGGAAGGAATTATCTTCCCAGCTGAGAATGCTTTAGTTGCTCAATCTTATTTGAATAAATTTCCAGAAACTAATATGGATGATTTGGCAATGATTGCTCACAAGAATCATGAGAATGGATATTTAAACCCTAATGCTTACTTTTATGGGAAAAAAGTTAGTTTGGATAAGATAAAGAATTCTCCTGTTGTTACGTCTCCTTTGAGGCTGTTTGACTGTAGTATAACTGTTGATGGAGCTAGTGCTGTTGTTTTGACTAAGGATAAGACTGATGTTGAAATTAAGGGTTCTTCGTTGAGTGCCGATTATATGTCCCCTTTTGAGAGAGAAGATTTAACTAAATGGGACGGGACTGTAACTACAGGTAATGAAGTGTTTAAACAGGCAGGGCTTGATAGGGGAGATATTGATTTTGCTGAGTTGCACGATGCTTTTACAATTGTTGAGCTTCTTGCTTATGAGGACTTAGGGTTTTGTAAGAAAGGTGAGGCATACAAGGCCATTAGAGATGGTAGGTTTAAAATGGATGGTAAGATGCCGGTGAATGTTTCTGGTGGGCTTAAGGCTAAAGGTCATCCTGTTTCTGCTACTGGACTCGGGATGATTTATGAAATAGTTAAGCAAATGAGAGGAGAGGCTGGGGATAGGCAGCTTTCTAATGTCAATAATGCTTTGGCTCATAATATTGGTGGTGCTGGAGGTACTACTGTTTGTCATATTTTGAAGAAGGTTTAATGAAAAAATATTAAAAAGAATATTAGTTACTCGAACTATCGAGGGGGGAATGAAAATGGATTTAGGATTAAAAGGAAAGGTTGCATTGATAACAGGTTCATCTAGAGGTATTGGTAAAGCTATTGCTTTAGAGTTAGCTAAGAATGGCTGCAATATTGTTGTTAATGATATTGATCCGTCTAAGAATGAGGCTGAAAAGACAGTTGAAGAGATTACGGCTTTGGGTGTTGAGGCTATTGCTATAACTGCAGATGTTTCTAATTTTGATGACGTTAAGAAGATGATGGATGAGATTAAGGGAAAGTTTGAGAAGATAGACATCTTGGTTAATAATGCCGGAATTACAAAAGATAGGACACTTAAGAAAATGACGCCGGAAGAATGGAATGCTGTTATTAACGTTAACTTGACTTCAATGTATAATGTTACACATAATGCGCTTGGGCTTATTCCAGAAGGTGGGAGGATAATTAGTTTATCTTCAGTTTCTGGAATTTCTGGTAACTTTGGTCAGACAAATTATGCGTCTACAAAGGCAGGAGTTATTGGGTTTACTAAGTCACTTGCAAAGGAAGTCGGTAAGATGAAGATTACTGTGAATGCTATTGCACCTGGATTTATTAAAAGTGCAATGACTGATAAGATTCCAGTTATGATGCTTGAGCAGATAATGGGATTGATTCCATTGAATGAGCTTGGTCAAGTAGAGGATGTTGCTAATGCTATTGTGTTCTTAGCATCTGATAAGGCGAAGTATATTTCTGGGCAAGTTATCAGGGTTGATGGAGGAATTACTTTCTAAGATGAATTTTTCATTGACTAAAGAGCAAGAACTTGTACAGAAGATGATTAGGGATGTTGCCCTCAAAGAGATAAAGCCATATGCTGCTGAATCTGATGCTGAAAGCAAGTTTCCTGAAGAACAGATAAAGGTTCTTGGTAAATTAGGTATGATGGGTATGTCAATACCTAGAAAGTATGGTGGGGCGGAGTTAGACAATGTTTCTCAAACAATCATCATGGAAGAAGTGTCTAAGGCTTGTAATGCTACTGCAGTTACCATGGGAGCCCATACTTCTCTTACGTGCTTTCCTTTGATAAATCACGGAACCGAGGACCAGAAGGAAAGGATTCTGACAAAGATGGCTACTGGCGAATATTTAGGTGCTTTTGCTTTGACTGAACCTGCTGCTGGTTCTGATGCTGTTAATGTTCAGACTACTGCGGTAAAGGACGGTGATGAGTATATCATCAATGGAAGTAAGTGTTTTATTACATCTGGCGGTAAGGCAGATGTTGTTTTGATTGTTACTACAACTGATAAATCTCAGAGACACAAAGGACTTTCAATATTTGCTTTAGAGACAAAAGGATTGAAAGGTTTTAGTTTAGGTAAGAAAGAGGATAAATTAGGTTTAAGAGGTTCTAATACTCAAGAGTTAATATTTCAGGATATGAGAGTTCCTAAGGAGAACTTAATTGGTGGTGCTGAAGGAGAGGGTTTTAAGATTTCAATGGGGGTTTTTAATTCTGGTAGAATTGGAATTGGAGTTCAAGGTGTTGGAATTGCACAGGCTGCTTTTGATGAATCATTGAAGTATGTTCAGGAAAGGGAACAGTTTGGCAGGAAATTGCATAAGTTTCAAGCTTTACAATTTATGTTAGCTGATATGGCTACTCAGATTGATGCTGCTAGGTTACTTTGTTTGAGGGCAGCGCATGTTAAGGATTTAGGTAAGAGGTATGTAAGGGAAGCTGCTATGGCTAAGTTGTATGGCGCTGAGGTTGCTATGGAAGTTACTAGGAAGGCCATACAGATACATGGTGGTTATGGTTATATGAAGGATTATCCACTTGAACGGTTTTATAGGGATGCTAAGATTACTGAGATTTATGAAGGTACTTCTGAGATTCAGAGGATGGTTATTGCTGCTGAGTTATTAGGGAGGGGTTTTTGAGATGAGAATAATTGTATGCATTAAACAGGTGCCGGATACTACTGATGTAAAAATAGATCCTAAGACTGGTACAATGAAAAGGGAAGGGGTTCCCGCTATTATTAATCCTGATGATAAGCAAGCTATTCATACTGCTGTTAAGCTTAAGGGAGAGAATAAGATTACTGTTATTACTATGGGTCCTCCACAAGCTGAAGATGCGCTACGTGAGGCACTTGCATTAGGTGCTGATGATGCTATACTTTTTACTGATAGGGCATTTGCTGGTTCTGATACTTGGGCTACTGCAAATGTTTTGTCTGCTTGTTTGAAGAAAGTTGGTGAATATGATTTGATATTATGTGGGAGGCAGGCTATTGATGGAGATACTGCACAAGTTGGTCCACAGTTGGCTGAGAATTTGGGAATTCCCCAAGTTACATATGTTCAGAAAGTTGAAGTTAATGATGGTAAGGTTAGGGCTGAGAGGGAGACAGAAGATGGCATTGAAGTTGTAGAAGTTGAGATGCCTGCTTTGATTACTGTTATGGATATATCTGATGAGAATACTTATCCAAGTTTACAAGGTATTTCTGATGCTTACAATAAAAAGGAAGTTAAGGTAATGACAAATGAAGACATTAAGGTTGAGAAAGAGAAGATGGGCTTATTGAGTAGTCCGACAATTGTTAAGAAGGTATTTGCTCCAGAGGCCAAGGGCCAGGGTAAAATGTTAGAGGGTTCTGTTCAGAAGATTGCTGGAGAAGTTATAGGGATGTTGAAGGAAAAGGAGATAATAAAGGATTAAAATGGTAAAGGTAAAGTTAGTTGAAAGTTACTCAGGGGTTCAGATAGATTTAGGAATGGGGAATGTCCTTCGTAAGGGAGATGTTTTGGATGTTTCTTCATCTTATGAGTTAAGTCAAGCTATGTCTCTTGGTCATGTTGAAGAAGTTAAGGAAGAAAGTGGTGGAGAGAAGAGTGAGGAAGTTAAGGAAGGGAAAGAGATTTGGGTTTTTGCTGAGCAGAGGAATAATAAGATTTCAAGAGTTGTTTATGAGTTACTAGGGGCTGCTAGAGATCTTGCTGGGAAGCTTAGTGTTAAGGTAGCTGCTGTTCTTTTATGTTCTTCTGATTCTGGGAAGAGTAAAGGGTTAATTGCTCATGGTGATGATAAAGTTTATGTTGTTGAGGATGAAAAGTTAGGAAGTTATTTGACTGAAAGTTATACTAAAGTAATATCTGATTTGATTAATGAATATGGGCCACAGATAGTTCTTTACGGAGCTACACATATTGGAAGGGATTTAGGTCCAAGGATTGCTCAACGGACTAGTACTGGACTAACGGCTGACTGTACTGGACTTGATATTGATACTGATGACACATTGATACAAACAAGACCTGCTTTTGGTGGAAATATTATGGCACAGATTAGATGTAAAACAATGCCTCAAATGTCTACTGTAAGGCCCGGTGTAATGAAGATGCTGGATAAGGACAGTGGTAGGGATGGGGAGACTGTTAAAGTAAAAGCTGATGTTGTCGATTCCAGAGTTAAGGTTATTGAGATTTTAAAGTCTGCTAAGAAGAATGTTAATCTTGAGGAAGCTGGAATAATTATTGCTGGTGGGAGAGGATTATGTCAGAAAGAGAGTGTTGATATGCTTAAGGAGTTGGCTGATCTGATTGGGGCCGAAGTTGGAGCTTCAAGAGGGGTTGTAGATAATGGTTGGATCAAGAAGGATCATCAGGTTGGGCAGACTGGGAAGACTGTAAGGCCTAAGCTGTATATTGCATGTGGAATATCTGGAGCGATACAACATAGAGTTGGAATGGAGAATTCAGATATGATTATTGCGATAAATAAAGATGCTGGTGCTGAGATATTTAAGATAGCAGATTATGGCATTGTGGGTGATGTAAAAGAAGTAATTCCTGCTTTGATTAAAGAGATAAAAACAGAGAAACCTTTAAATTCTTCTGGGTGATAGTGGATAACATGGCGCACCCAATTATGAGTCGAACGTTGTTTTCTTTAGCTAAGTTGTGGGTTAAGGAAGTAAAGGGATTAGATAATCTAAAAAAGACAAATCCGTTCATTGTTGCGTGTAATCATAACAGTTTTGCTGATGATCTAATAATGCCTGCTGTTGTAATTACTTATTTGAACAGATATTTGTATACTTACTGTAATGATGGGTTTTATAAGAATTTCTTTTTGAGAAAGTTTTTGGAAAATGGGAGATGTATACCTGTTAGGGTTGGTCAGAGAAATGATGAATCTAAAAAAGTGAATGATAATGTATTTGATATGTCTCTGAAGCTTCTACGAGACAAAGAACTTATTGCAATATTTCCTGAAGGGCATAGAAGTTCGGATGGTGAGTTGCAAAAAGCAAAGGTCGGGACTGCTAGGTTAGCTTTAACAGCAAAGACTCCAGTTGTACCTATAGGGATAGTGGGGAGTTATGAGATTATGCCTAAGGGATCGAAGTTCATAAAGTTTAAGAGGTGCTCTGTAAATATTGGGGAGCCAGTGTTTTTTGATAAATATTATGGTCAGGAGAATAATAAAAAGGTTTTAATAGAGGTTACGACTAAAATAATGAAAGAGATTGGCAGATTAAGTGGTAAGGAGTATCGATATTAAAATGGTATACCCAATATTAAAAAGAACCATAATTCCTTTAATAAGGTTCTATATGGGGGAAGTAGAGGGTTTTGAGAATTTGCCTAAGGAAGGGGGGTTTATTGTTGCATCAAACCATGGAAGCTATATGGACCATTTGATTTTGTCTACTGTAATAGTTCCCCATTATGATCAAAAATTACATTTTTTAGCAAAAAAAGAACATTTTGATAGTTTGTATCAACGAGTATGGCACAAATATGTTGGTGCTATTCCTCTTGATAGAGAAAGTGGTGGTGAGGCGTCATTAGATATTGGTGTTGAGTATCTTAAGAAGGGAAAGATTATGGGGATATATCCTGAAGGGACTAGGACATTGGATGGGAAATTACAAAGAGGGAAGACAGGAGTTGCAAGGCTGGCACTTAGGGCTAAGGTTCCAGTATTGCCTGTTGGTTTAATTGGAACTTTTGATATGTTGCCCAAGGGAAAGACCATTCCTAAGTTAAGTAAGGCTAAGGTTAAGATTGGAAAGTTAATGTCATTTGACAAGTATTATGGTAAAGAGAATGATAGAGATGTGCTTAGGAGAATTACTAACGAGATTATGAAAGAGGTAGGTGGATTGGTAGGGCAAGATTATGGGTTTGATTAAGATGAAAAAAATAAGTGTTGTTGGGGCAGGATCATGGGGAACTACACTAGCTGTATTGCTAGGTGGGAAAGGATATGATGTTAATTTATGGGTTAGGGAGAAAGAATTAGTTTCTGAGATTGAGAAAGAAAGAGAGAATAAACGGTTTTTGAAAGGAGTGAAAATTCCTTCAAATGTTAAAGCTGTTAATGACCTAAGGGACGCTGTTTTCGGAGCTGAGCTTGTTATCATGTCAGTTCCTTCTCAGTTTTTACGAGATGTTGCTAAGCAAGTTTCCCCATATTTGTCTGAGGGAGTAATTGTTGTTGATGTTGCCAAAGGTATTGAGGCTGGAACGTATAAAACTATGTCTCAGATTTTAGAAGATGAGTTGCCTGATTTTGTTAAGATAGTTGCATTGTCTGGTCCTAATCATGCTGAAGAAGTTAGCAGGAAAATTCCAACTGCAACTGTTGTTGCATCTAAGGATAAGGCTTGTTTAAAGAAGGTTAAGGAAATTCTATCTACTGATTACTTTAAGGTTTATCCTCATGATGATGTAGTGGGGGTTGAGGTGTGTGGAGCTTTGAAGAATATTACTGCAATTGTAACAGGTATTTGTGATGGTCTTGGATTAGGTGATAATGCTAAGGGCAGTATAATCACACTTGGACTTACTGAGATGAATAAGTTTGGAAGGGAGTTTGGAGCTAAGAGGGCAACTTGTTATGGTTTGGCTGGTGTTGGGGATTTGGTTGCTACGTGTACATCTAAACACAGCCGTAATAGATTTGTTGGTGAGAAATTAGCTGAAGGAAAATCGTTTGATGAGATTAAGGAAGAGATGCATGGAATGGTAGCAGAAGGAGTAAAGGCTACAAAAGCAGTTTATGAGTTTGGTAAAGAGAAAGGAATAGATTTGCCGTTGACTACACAAGTGTACAAAGTTCTTTATGAAAATAAAAATTTAAAAGAAGCAATAAAAGATTTGCTTGAATTGATTTAGTTTATTCTGCGAAAATGAATTGTCCATTTTCTGGAGTAAAAATCTGTCAAAAACCATTGGTGGTTTTTGAGCATGCTCAGAAATACCCTATATTTCTGACATTTTAATATTTCTACTCTTCTGTAAAGTCATCTACAGAATCTTTGAATTCACTATTATCACTGATTAGTCCCCTGTTTCTCATGTATTCTCTTGTTAAGATCCAGAAGAATAGCCCTAGTGACTTTTTTCCCTTATTGTTGCAAGGTATGACTAAGTCGATGTTATTTGACTGGTTGTTTGTATCGCACAGTGATATTACCGGGATTCCAACTTTAACTGCGTCAATTATTGCGTTTCTGTCTGGCCATGAGTCTGTAACTAATACTATTTTTGCTTCTCTGTAAATATCCAATTGAGGATTAGTTAACATTCCTGGAGGGTATCTTCCAGCGAATACTTTTGCGCCAGTTAATTTTCCAAACATCTTTACTGCTTTCCAGCCGTTTTCTCTTCTGCTAACTATTAGCAAATCTTCTGGTGCATATTGTGATAAGAAAGTTCCTGCTACTCTGATTCTTTCGTTTATTTTTTGTAGGTTTAGTACAGACAGACCATCTGGTCTTGTTTTGTATATGAATTGCTCCATGTATTTTGTTCTGAATTTTGTACCTATGTGTATACCTGACTTTAAGTACGTGTCCTGCGGAACTAAAAATTGTTCTTCTTCTGTCATTTTATTATCTCCGCTGCAATTTTTATAGCCTCATGCAGCTTTTTTTATGGGGTATAGCCACCCTATAATTTAGGCAATAAGGAAAGGGAGTGTTTAGTGGTTTATAAATGTGGTGGTTTTATTTAGGATCATTTGACTTTGATTAAATAGGGGGAATAGACGCTTTTTGCTCTTGATCACTTCTTCTAGATGTTCCCCACACCCTTGCACTTTTGTAATAGAAGGAGGTTGTTAATAGTAGAGCAAAAACTATATCAAATTAGCTAGAAAAATAAATAAAATAAGAAAAAACCTTTTCATTCTTTATTTTCTTCTTCGCCGAAATCTTCTGAATCTTGGGAATTATCTTCCGCTGGTTCTTCAGATCGGCAAGTACCTCGGCGGAATGACTTTCCGCATTGACCTGCTCGTAATGCC
>PVBE010197298.1_pt1 | contig 13693 bp, 10 predicted proteins | sample 1631181 | NCBI WGS metagenome assembly PVBE01 (sample SAMN08397723, study PRJNA350692) | Marine metagenome, whole genome shotgun sequencing project. | isolation source: water | place: Pacific Ocean | collected 2012-04 | reverse complement strand
CTCGCGTCTCGCGCGTCTCCTCGCGTGTCTCCTCGCGTCGTCATCCCTCATCGCGCGCGCCCGCGCCGAGGATTTCTACAAGATTCTCGGCGTCGATCGAGGCGCCGACGAGCGCACGCTCAAGAAGAATTACCGCATCAAGGCGCTGAAACACCACCCCGATAAGGGTGGTGATCCCGAGACGTTCGCCAAGCTCTCGCGGGCGTACGAGACGCTCACGGATCCCGAGAAGAGAAGGGTGTACGACGAGTACGGCGAGGAGGGACTGCGACAGAGCGAACAGGGCGGGGGACATCCGGGAGGTGGGGGGTTCCCGGGAGGTGGATTCGGTGGATTCGGTGGATTCCCGGGAGGTGGACGGAACGTTCGGTTCGAGTTTTCGCGCGGTGGTGGCGGTGGGTTCGGTGGCGGCGGGTTCGGCGGCGGGGACCCGTTCGCGGATATGTTTGGCGACGTGTTCGGCGGAGGAGGCGGACGAGGACGCGGGAGAGGACACGCGCGTGGACGTTCGCGAGGGCGTCAGCAGCAGCAACAGAGACCGAGGGAGAATTTATTCGCCAAGACGTCGCCGGTGACGAGTCTGCGTCAGGGGAAATTTCCGGGGACGGACGCGAAGAATATTTGGTTTGTGGCGTTTTACGCGCCGTGGTGCGGACACTGTCAACAGATGAAACCGGCGTTTGAGGAGTTGGCGCAGCGACTTCGTGGGTTCGTGCGAGTGGGCGCGGTGAATTGTGAAAAGGAGCAGGGTCTGTGCGCGATGGAGGGCGTGGATTCGTATCCGACGTTGAAGATGAAAAAGGCGGGCGTGAGCACGACGTACGACGGCGGCGGACACGGCGCCGATCAGATGCGAGAGTGGGTGCTCGATCACCTTCCCGTGCATTACGCGACTTTGAAAAAGTCGTCGCAGTTACAAAAGTACATGTCGTCGGATTGCGGGAGCGACAAGCCGTGCGTCGTGTTTTTGAACGACAAGCCGGACACACCGGCGTGGTTCAAGGTGGCGGCGTACGCGTTTAGAAACACGTTGAATCTCGCCGAGAGCAGGGGGAACAACGCCGAGATCGGCATGCACTTTGACGTGTTCGATCAGCCCGCGTTGCTCGTCGTGTGCGACGGCGACGTGGAGAAGACGGAGCGATTCACGGGGTCGTTGTCTCGAGACTCTCGGGGCGACGCCGCGGAGAAGTGGCTCGAAGATTTCGCCAAGAGTCGCGCGACGGGGTGCGCGCGCGTGAAAAAGACGCCCAAGCAAGGCGCGAAACTGGACGCGTCGATGAATTTCAAAAAGATGAAAATGTCGCGAATCAAGGCGTTGATGCACGCGCACTCGATTCCGTGCGTGTCGTGTTACGAAAAGAGCGATTTCGTCAACGCCATCAAGGCGTTCCTCAAAGAACGAGGCGAAGAACCGCGCATGAAAATCTCCTTCGCGCACGATGATTTTTAACCATCGATCGATTACCATCGGTAACCACTATTTCTAGCGTTTGTTCGGATGCCTGTAAACGAAGACAAAGGTGCATTGATTTACAACAATTATTACTTCTTGACGTTTTTGAGATCTTTGAACTGGTCGACGCCTTTCGTGAAAATCGCGCCTTGCGAAGAAAACAGTTCGGCCAGACCGGTATCGCCCGCGGCGCCTTCCGTCGTCAAATATTCAAAATACGTCATCGGTCGTTTACCGGTGATGTTGTAAAAGTCTGGAGAACATCTGGAATAGAATCCGTTGCGGAGATACTCGAAAAATTCTGCGCGGGTAGGACCAAAATCTTGCTCAAACTGCTCGATGTCCTGCGGCTCGTACGTGATGCGCTTCCCGTGCGCTTCTGGACACACATTCTTCGCTTCGTCGGTGGCTAAAGCCTTCGTTAAAATCTCAGCCACTTCCGCCATGCTCAGACTTTGCGCGCCGCAAATGTCATAATACTTATCCCCGTGTCTCTCGGGTCCTTCGACGAGACATCGTACCGCCGCCTCGGCCATGTCGTTGCACGCGACGAAACTGTTCTTAGTGTCCCCCAGAGGGGACGTAAACGATCCTTTCGTCTTGATTCTGTCGAGCTCATTCTTGAGCAAATGATTCATGTAGAAGTTGCCTCGAATCGACGTCAACTTGTCCTTGAACCCGGCGTCGATGAAACACTCCTCCGACCACCAATAGTGTTGCAACATGAGCGGTATCTCAGCGTTCGGCCTCGAGACGTGCACAGACTTATCGTAGCAGTTGGTGTTGGTATCGGCGCCGAAACAACTCACCCTCACGACGTGTTTCAACGAGTCTCGAATCTCCGGCGTCTCGCCGCAAAACTTTGCGAATTCCATGTGTCGCTCAATGTACTTATCCTGCGTGCTCGAGAACAGTCTCGTCGCCCCTCGCAGCGCGGGTTCCCACGTCGATTTATCCTCCAAATCGAACGTCACCGTCTCGTGCGCGCCCAGACTGTTCGCGTACTCGGCTTTATCGCGCGTCGCCGCGCGCACTCTGAATCCGGGCATCGAGGCTAAACGCGCCACCACCTCTTTCCCGACGCGACCGGTGGCGCCGGTGACGAGCACGAGCTCACCCTTGGACATCGCGGAGGTCACGACGCGCATTCGTCGGACGCGCGCGATCGTCGTCGAGGCGCGAAGCGGCGCGAACGCGCGCGCGGAGGGGGGGCGGCGTGGGCGTCGTGACGACACGCACCGGTCTTTGCGTGCATCGCATGCAGAGGGATGATGGCGTAAACGATGTCGTACTATGTGATTGTATTCTGGTGTGTTTTGTAGTTACTTGGATAGATGTACATCCATGTTAAATATGGTATCTATGCATTACAAAAAGCGTGCGGCAAAGGGTGCGCTTTTCCCACACGATGCAAGAAATGACTCTGGGGCCGTCACCACGCGAGACACGCGGCGGTCGCGAGGAGCGCGAGCAAGAAACCTCGCGCGCGAGACGCCGCATCGCTCGCCGCGCATCCAAAGTCTGTGTTGCCGAGGCTGTCGTACTCGAAGACGCCAGAGTCCAAGGCGAAGTTAATCTTTACGAATCCGCGGCTTGCGCGTCCGTGGTAGCTTTTGAGCAGCGTCGTGGCGTGGGTCGCCCAGATAAAATTGGTGCACCCGGTCATGTTCAGAGCGGTTCCGTGGATCTTCTTTGTCTTAAAGTACATGGATGAGCCGCAACCTGGATTGACCTCTATGGTCGAGTTGAGGAGGCCGGAACTGCTGGGTCCGGAATTCTTCCAGTGGCGGAACGCCGAGAGCGTGTCGTGTATTTTCAGCTCCCGCACGCCGGTGCCGACGTAGTTGAGCCAGGAGGGGCCTCCGTGTGCGTTTGCATCCGGGTCATAGATTCCCATCACGATTCGGGCGCCATTCATGCCGTTGTGACCGCCGCCGACATTTTCAAGACCAATCGCGAGGTAACCGAAAGAGCCGTCGTGAACCATGCGCATTTCGATCGCGCCGGGTGTGGTGGTACACCGGCGCCACTGAAGGTACAGTTTATTCTGGATGAGCTCGCGTTGATTCGTCCAAGCCTCGCCAGATGGTCCCCGTTGGGCGAGATAATCGGCGAAATTCGTGGAGCATCCGCCCGACGGAGCATTTTTGTACTGACTCGGCATGAGGGGATCATCGGTGACGTTGGCCGTCGAGTTTGTGCAGGTAGGATTGTAGTCTCCGTGCGAGTCTGCAGGTCGCCAGATTTCATCGCGCTGAGAAGCACACTTGAGTGTGTGCCCGGCCGGTGCACTGGAGCAATCGACTTTCGGCATGCATCGCATCCAGCAGTACATCTTGTTCGAGTCTGTGCAAGTTGTTCCTGTGTCCGTGGCGTGCAGAGAGCGTCGCGAGCAACCCACCCCGGCCGTGCCCTCGCCGCCTCCGGCGCGCACCGAATCGATCGCTATATCGCGCATTTCGCCGTAGCTGATCCCCGTACGTTCGTCGTGCACCGCGCTCGAGGGTGCCAGAAACATCCGTCCATACCAAGAGCGGACCCAGCCCGAGGACAAGTCGGGCATCTTCATCGCGTGCGGAGCGGAACGGAGGACGACGCCCTCCGGCATCTTCGGATTGACGATCGCGTCGACACCGTCACCCAGCATGACGACGAGGACGTCGTCGTTAAAGCCGAAATCGCATTCAACAATCGTACCGTCGCGTCGCTCAATGAAAAACGAACCGGGAGACTCGCCTTTTACCATCGCGGGCGGCGTTTGCGAGAGGTCCACGACGACGCCCGGAGTGAACATGATGAACATGCCTTGATCGACGTGCAGATCGATAGTGTCCCCGGAAGACGCGCCGTCATCGATCTCCGGTGATCGATCTCCGCGGGAGTAGGCGTGGAAGTGCTCGAGGTGCTCGCCCGCGCCGACCAGCGAGCCGACGTCTTCGAAGGAATCAGACTCCGGGTCAGCGGACCGCAGCATCGGTGAACCATCTCGCGAAGGGAACGACTCCCCCAGACGCTCGACGAAAGCTCGCGACACCGAGGACACGAGCTCACGGAAAGTTTTAACGTCGGCGAGAAGATCCTCCGAGCACGCCTCCGCCGCGCGCGCGTCGCCGTAGGCGTACTCGAGGTCAACGTCATCGCTAGGTCGAAATCCCTCCGTCACCGCGGCGACCGTTCTTCGAGAGGTCCCATCGGGGAAATCCGTCACGCGCGCGGACGTCGCGCGCGCCCCACACGCGGACACCCCCGTCATGACGCGTCGACGAAGTCTCGCGAACCCCGGGATATCGCGCACCGTCACCATCCCGTCCTCCATCAGCGCGCGACGAAATCCTTCGCCCGCGCTCGCGTCCCTCCACTCGCGAACGAGATCATCGAACGCGACGTCGGGCACTTTGACGCGTTCCACCGCTCGCGCGCTCGTCGAGACGCTCATCGCGATGAGGGTTCCCAAAAAGAGCATTCCTCGCGTCGGCGCGCCCATCGCGACGACGCGACGACAGACGCGCGGTTCCTTCGGGTCGTCGCTCGGCGCGGTGCGGCTCGCTCGCGCGCGTTCGGTGCGTCTCTCGTCGGGCGTCTCGAGCGCGCGGCGAAGGCGTCGGCGCGCGGCGAGACGTGCCGGTTGAGGTTTTCGGGCGCGGGAGAAACCTAACAGTCCTCTGATGGTGAGTCATGACCCTCGGATTCGGTTCAGGGATTCGGTTCGGGTGGTCGGCGCGTTCGTTCGTTCGCGTCGTTCGTTCGTTCGCGTCGTTCGTTCGTTCGCGTGCACTGATTTACAATTTTCGTGGCTACGATTGCTCGGCGGCGCTTCCCCACGCGTCCCCGAACGACGCCGCGCTCGCGCTCGGTTCGGTTGCTTGAAACCCGCCCGGACCTCGAAAACCACCGCCCGCGGGCGCGCCCGGCGGCGCGCCGAACTGCGGTGGGGGCGGTCTCGGTGGTACGGGGTACCCCATCGCCTTGAGAAGAACGCGAGAGAGCTCGACGTACAGGTGCCCGCCTCGATCCAACAATTGCAACAGCGACATGATGAAGAAATGAAGCGCTTGCGTGTTTTCGTCGACAAGAAAGGATATTTTCCCGAACAAGTGCACGACGGACGAGAGCGATTGCATGAGCGCCTGCCAACCGGTCGCCGGCGGGCCTCCGTGCGGAGGTCCACCGGGTCCGCCGGGTCCGTACGGACCGTACGGACCGGGACCGTACCCGCCGTATCCGCCGCCGTATCCGCCGTACCCGCCGTACCCGCCGCCGTACCCACCGTACCCGCCGTACCCACCGTACCCGCCGTACCCACCGTAACTCCCGTACCCACCGTACCCACCATAACCCATCGATCCACCGAACGCGCCTCGACCGTACCCGCCGTATCCACCGTACCCCAACGAGCTCCCGTACCCGCCGTACCCGCCGTACGACGTCCCGTACGCCCCGTACGAGTTCCCGTATTCGCTCGCCGACGCATCTCGCGCCGATGCCGCTCGATTCGAGGCATCCTCCCGATGTCGTCGATCGGGCGTCGACGTCGTCCCCGTCGGATTATTCACCGTCGCCACGGGCGCTGTTCGCGCGAAAACCGAAACGTCCCGCGCGCCCATACGTCAGTCACACATCTCGAGCGTTCGAGCGCGTCGATCCACGAGCGCGCGCGAGAGAGAACGTCATCGAGCGCGAACGAACGTCTCTCCTCTCTCGATCGAATCGATCGAATGCATCGTTCGAATCGTTTGTTTGATTCGTCCCGTCACGCACCCGTCGGCGTCGATCCCGCGCCCGAGACGTCCCACGGTTTCACCGCGTTCCCGTCCGCCGCCGGCGTCCCCGCGCGCGCGGTCTCTCCCGTTTCCTTGGCCGCGGTCCACGGTTTCGGCGGCGGCGGCGTCGACATGACGAAGTCCTCGTCGCGCGTTCCCCCGAGATTCGATTCGGATTCGTTTGGATTCGAATGCACCCCTCGCGCGTCCTCGCGCGCGCGTCCTCGCGCGCGCGACGACGCCGACGCCGACGCCGACGACGCGCGCGTCCTCGCGCGAGTGACGAACGAGCGTCTCTCGACGCGCGCGCGCGACGGCGAGTCAACGAATGAAAGTCGTCACTTTTCGGATCTCGAATCGTTCCCTCTCGCGCGCGCGCGCGATGCGCGGAAGACGCGCGGACGACGCGGGAACGTCCGGGAACGTGTTTCTCATCGCGCGCGATCGCGAGCGCGGGACGAGGGCGCGAGCGCGAGCGCGAGAGTCGGCGAGGGATGATTCCCGAGAATCCTCGCGCGATGCGTCCGCGTCGCGCGCGTGCGATGGAGAGACGAACGCGAACGCGAGGACGACGATGATGACGACGACGACGAACGCGAACGCGTTGACGTCGAGGGAGACGCGCGAGGAGGACGCGAGGGGGCGATTGAGACGATGGGCCGAGTCGGACGCGCTTCGACGCGTCGCGGGAAGGTACTGCCCGTTCGCGCCGCCGCCGAGGAGCACGATCGCGGTGGCGTATTCGCCGGATGGGAAGACGTTGGCGAGCACGCACGGCGATCACACGGTGAAATTGACGGATTGCGGGACGGGGAGGACGACGCGGTCGTTGGAGGGGCACCGGCGAACGCCGTGGGTGGTGCGGTTTCATCCCTCGGATTCAAACGTGCTCGCGAGCGGGTCGTTGGATAACACGGTGATCGTTTGGGACGCGGAGAGCGGGCAGATGACGGCGAGGTGGGATTTCGGGAAGAGCATCGCGAGTTTGGCGTTTCATCCCGGGAGCGACGCGTTGTGCGTGGCGGCTGGACATAAGTTGTACGCGTGGAAGTATAAAAAGTATAGATTGCGAAGCGACCCGTCGGGAGTGGAGGTTGACGTGCGCGATGCGGTGAACATCTTGTTGAAGACGCCGCGGTCGCTTCGGGCGGTGCACTTTCATCCGACAGGGGCGCCGTTGTTGCTCACGGCGGAGGTGCGAGACATGGACGTCGACGCGTTGGAGCCGGCGTACACGCGAGATTTGGGAGGGAACGACATGCTCGGGAACACGAATTACGATCAAGAGGCGGGGGTATACGTGGCGCCGAGGAAGGAGGAGGGCGAGGAGGCGATCGGGGCGTCGCGCGAGCGACGGAGAGATCTCCTCAAAGCGCCGGCGGAGGACCTGTGGCGGTGTCGAGAAAACGTACCGACGGACATCGAGAACGCGTCGGTCGAGGTGAAAAGCCACGTGCATGACATGCTCGGTCTCTCGAATCGTCGTTACGTGACGTATTCGATGACGCAGATGATGTCTCGGATCAGCAGAGCGCCGGTGAGAGCGGCGTACGAGGAGCGCGTACAGATGGAGCTCGGCGAATCGGACGCGCGAATGACGAGACGTTCGGCGGCGGCGGCGAGCGGTTCGGGTGAGTCGTCGTCGCAAGACCCGTGCGTGGTCAAGCTCAAGCTATGGGAATTTGAGACGCGTTTGGACGGCGACGGCGAGGCGGAGATTCAACCGCTCAAGCAGTTGCAACTCGTGCTTCCGCAGACGGTGCTCTGCAGCGAGATGGGCGCGCACTTTTCCCCGTGCGGACGGTACATCGCGACGTGTCAAGCGTGTAAACCCGAATCGTCGAGACAAGACGTCCAATACGTGTGCGAGGTGAGAACGTATTCCATCGACGCTCACCAATTTGGACAAGTCTTGAGCGCTCGCGCCATCAAGGCGGCGCACTGTTTGACGAGCATTCAATTCAGTCCCACGAGTTCGCACGTGCTCTTGGCGTACGGACGACGACACCCATCGCTCTTGCTTCTCATGGCGGACGCCGAGTCGTTTTCGCAGGTGCACACCATTCTCGAGATTTTCGACGCCAAGAGCATGCGCCTGGCGCGCGTCATCCCGTCCGCCGAAGACGAGGTGAACGCCGCGTGTTTCCACCCGATCCCGGGTCAAGGTATCGCGTACGGCACGAAAGAGGGACGACTCCGCGTCTTACTTCACGACAACTCACCGAGACGCGCCGAGAAGCGTCTCACCATAAACAACGCCCAAGACGACTCTCCGCTGACGGTGGCGATGCAAACCGAACGCGACCCGCACGCGATGGACGTCGACGAATGACGGATAATTCTCAACGCACACGAACCGGTACCTCGCACATTACCGGCCCACCACGATGTATAACACACGTGTACAACAGCATGTTTTATTTCTAGGATTAAAGACGCATTCGCGCGCTTGTTAACGACGACTGTACGCGTTCTTCGAGGCGAGCCCGAGACTTCACACCTCCACGCGCGCGATGCGCCTCGCCCTCGCGTTCGTCGTTCCGCGCGCACGTTTCAAGAATACAAATCACCCCCGATGGTTCCGCGCGTCACGAACGACGTCGTCGACGTTCGCGCGGTCGCACCGAGACTCTCGCGCAGGGCGCTGACGCGACGAGACGTCCCGAGCGCGCGCGCGCGCAACGACACGACCTCGACGATGTTGACCGAGAGAAGGACCGGTCGATCGGAGGGATCGTACGGGTGGCCAATTTTGTGGGTGTTTCCCATCACCGTCCTCACGCTGGTGTTCGTGTTCAAGGGGTTTCAGTGTCAGAGATTGGCGTCTTGGACGATTCGACGATGTCGGCGGTGGTGCTGTTGCCGCTGCGCGCGCGTCTTTTGCTCGATCGAGGACGAGGATTCGGACGAGGAGACGAGCGAGAGCGGAGGACGAGGAAACGGTGACGAGGAGCGTGGGAATTTGTCCGTCGTTCGCGTGATTGAGAGGGACGTGGAGAAAATGAATCGCGCGCTCGCCGGGGGCGCGAGGGACGACGCCGGAGGCGGAGGCGTCGGAGGCGAACGTTTCGAACCCGATCTGTGGCGATACTTGGCCGTGCAGAGAGATCTAGAGCGTCGACGTCGACGGTACGATGTGGGAGAGGAGTCGACGCACAGAGAACCGATGGTGGAGTTGCCGAATCGGACGCGCGGCGATCCGCCGAGCGCGTACGATCGAACCAATAAAGCCGTCGCTCCCGCGTCTCGTCGCGTGTTGAAGTACCTCCCGCGAGTCATCGTCGGCTCGCCGAGATGGTTTCAGTTCCTTCGAGCGAACGGGCACATCGACGTCAAAATCACGCCGCAGGGCATCGTTCGACACGTCCTCGATCACTCGGCGGAGGAGTGCGTCGTGTGCTGCGACGATTTCAAAGACGAAGAGCTCGTCGTCGTCTTACAGTGCGCCCACGCGTTTCACGAATCGTGCGCGCTCCCTTGGCTCAGACTCCACGCGTCGTGTCCGATCTGCCGTCGAGAGGTGACGCGCATGTCCCTCGTCGATCGCCACGACGTCTTCACGAGTCGCCGAAGACGCCGACCCGCCGACGCTGACCGCCGACGCCGACCCGCCGACGACTCCGACTCCACCGACGACGTAGCCTCGTAACGCACGCATCGCTCACGTTTCACGACACCCACCCGCGCGCTCGATCCACCGTCCACATCTTCCGATCGATCGACGTTCGTCTTTTCTCGCGTTCAACCGCCGCCGACGCCTCGCGAGAGGTTCGACCGCTCGCGCCGTCCCCGCGTCACACGCTCGCGCGCGCGTCTCTCGCTCACGTTCCCGTGCGCGCGCGTCGAAGACACTCTTCTCACGCGCGTCTCCGCGCGCGCGCGACCGCTCGAACGAACCACCGTGCGAGAGAGACGCCGTCGACCGCGCGCGGTTGAAAATTCAGACGCGGCGACGCATGAGCGCATCTCCCGCGAAACGCGCGGCCGAGGACGTCTCCCCGGGCGTGCGCACGCCCACGGATGTCTCTCCCGAGACCTCGGCGGGAACACCGTCGGGAGTCGAGGAACGCGGACGACGGAAACGCGGACGCGCGGCCAAGACGGATGACGGGACGGGGACGCGCGGCGGCGTCTCTCGGGACGGCGGACGAGATTCGACGTCGATCGGCGTCAGACGCGAGATCACGCGCGAGGCGCGATCGCGGGCGATGAAGATTGAGTTGCGAGAGATCGCGGGGGGGATGGTGGACGCGATGAGCGGAAAACGGCGAGGAGGGTGCGTTCGGGGACGAGTCGCGAAGGCGGCGTATTCGATATTCGAAAAGCGACCGCCGAAACGCGAGAAGAGACGCGACGCGCGACGCCGTGCGCTCGAAGACTGACGATGAGTCGCGCGTTCGTGTGCGGTATAGATCGTTGGATGGTGACGCGCGAACGAGAGCGTTGTTGAATGAATTGACGCGCGTGGAGAGGTACGAGACGCGAAACCCGACCCGAACCCCGCCGCCGACGCCGTTTTGTTTTTTCCCGCCGAGCGACTGACGCGCGTCTGTTTTCACTCGAACGAAGCGAATTGATGGAGATGGAGGACGACGACGACCCGTGTGCGGCGTCGTTATTGACGTACGCGCGATTCATACGACGAAAGTCGACCGCGAAAGTGACGCTCGATGACATCAACGAGGACACGCTCCATAGCATTTTGAGTCGCGTCGACGTCGAGTCGCCGAGAGAATTACTCGCGCTCTCCGTCGTGAGTAAACGATTTCGAGACGCGCTGCGAAGTTCCACCGTGTGGCACACGCTCGATCTCAAAGCGCATGGGGCCCAGATGACGAATAAAATCTTGTACGGCATCATCAAGGACGACGACGCGTTCGCCTCGATTGAGACGCTACGTCTCGCCGGGTGCGTTCAACTCACCGACCTCTCCGTGATCAAGGTGTTGAACAAGTGTCGACGCACGGTGCGCGAGATCGATTTGACCGGGTGCGAACTCCTCACGGTGGAGACTGCGAGGTTCATCGCCGCCAATTGCAAAAAAGTGGAGCGATTGTACTTTACGAATTGTAAACGCGTGCCGACGACGTACGTGTTGAAATCAATCATTCAGAGCGCGTCTTCGCCGCTCGTCGATGTGCGCATAAACGGTACGAAGCACCTCAACGGACGAGTGGACGAATACGATTTCGAAGAATTATTGGTCGTCATCAAGGAGTACGTCGATTGGTTGCACTCGTTCGACGGGACGATGTTTGAACAGGGCGACGTCGACGATTGCGTAGACGTGGCGTTGACGTGCGAAAAGCACCTCCAGAAATGGAGAGCCGCCGTCGGTGAAAACGCGGTGACGCTGTGCGATCACGCGAGCGATTTACAGGATAACGTCGAGAGGCGTAAGGATCGCGTGTGCACGCTGTTTCCGGATTGCGGTCACGTGCAGTGCGTCGAGTGTCAAGACAAGGAGCGACGAAACATGTTTCGGAACAACGGCACGTACGTCTACCCGTGTCCGGGATGTCTCAATCGCTCGCCTTTGCGATGCATGCCCGCGCCCGGTGGTTTCGAGATCGCCGTGCACGCGCCCGAGGCGTTCAGGCGACGTCAAGCCGAGCGTCGCGACGCCCGAGCGTGAGACCCGAGCGAGCGACGATTTCGCGTCTCCCGCGTGTAATTCAGTAGAGTAACCAGTCATCAATCGCGCGTCGTCGTTCGTTCGCGTTCATTCGTTCGTTCGTTCGTTCATTATTTGAAGAGTTCTTATCGTTCAATTAAATGCGTATGGACCCTTCCTTGGTGTGAAGAGCGATGTACATCACGTCGGCGAAGAGACTGACGCGCTACGTGTGCGACGAGTCGATTCGACGCGCGTCTTATTGAAGCGTGACGCCGTCCAACGCGCCCTTAGCGCCGAGATCCTTGTAAGCACCCAACAAACGAGTCACGGTCGCTTGTTCCGCGCCGCGAATCCACGCGCGCGGATCGTAGTACTTCTTGTTCGGCTTCTCCGGACCCTCCGGGTTGCCGATTTGGCCTTGGAGGTAGGCGTTATTCTTGGCTTCGTACTCCTTGACGCCGTCCCAAAAGCTCCACTGGGTGTCCGTATCGATGTTCATCTTGATGACACCGTAGCTGACCGCCTCGGCGATCTCTTCCGGAGAGGAACCGGAACCACCGTGGAAGACAAAGTACACCGGCTTGTCGCTGTCGCCGCCAGTCTTTTCCTTGACGTACGCCTGCGCGTTGGCCAAAATCTTCGGCGTGAGCTTGACGTTACCCGGAGAGTAGACACCGTGCACGTTACCGAACGCGGCGGCGATGGAATAAAAGTCCGGCGCGATCGGTTGCAACGCCTCGTAGACTTGATAAATCTCTTCCGGCTTGGAGTACAAATCCTCCGGCGCGACGTCCGAGTTATCGACGCCGTCCTCCTCGCCCCCCGTGATGCCGATCTCCATCTCGAGGAAGCAATCAATCTTCTTCATGCGCGCGAGGTACTCCTTACAAATTTCAAGATTTTCCTCGATCGGTTCTTCGCTCAGATCCAACATGTGCGACGAAAACAGCGGTTCACCGTGTTTCGCGTAATACTCTTCGTTCGCCTCCAACAAGCCGTCGAACCACGGGAGCAAATTTTTCGCGCAGTGATCGGTGTGTAAGATGACCGGGACGCCGTACAGATCCGCCAATTCACGAACCATGAGCGCTCCCGCGACGCACCCGGCGACCGCGGCTTTTTGATTTTCATTCGACGTCCCTTTCCCCGCCATGAAATACCCACCGCCGTTTGAAAATTGCACAATCATCGGCGCGTTGGCCTCCTTGGCGGCTTCCAAGCACGCGTTGATCACCGGGGACATGGTGCAATTCACCGCCGGAATCGCGTACCCGTTTTCACGCGCGTGATCGAGGACATCGAGCATGTCTTGACCCGTGACGACACCTCTCTTCAGCGTCGTTTGGGACGCCGTTTTCACCGCGCGCGTCGTCGTCGTCGTCGCGCGCATCGGCGCGTTTTTCCGTCGCATCGGCGTCGAGGTCTTGGTGGTCATCAGCATCGTGGACGTCGTCATCGTCGCGGCGGTGGCGTGCATCTCGTCCGTGTGATGAGAGAGAAACAGAAACGACGCGCCGAGGTGTGACGACGACGACGACGCGTCTCGCGCGGCGTCGACCGCGATCGCGATCGCATCGGGGTCATCCATCATCCACACCCCACGCACGCCGCCGATGGTGGATAAGAGACGGGGCCGAGAGAGGGGAGGGACTCGTTTCGAGTCATGACCCGTTGATGGGGTGGATAATTATATATTCTTTTTTTTGATGCTATTTTGTCTTTAAACTGTACTCCTAAAAATCTTGCCGACATATTGTCAAGGAATCATAAATATTATCGCCGAGACGTACAACATGTCGGCACTTTGCATGCTGCTGCACATCGTGTCGATATCTGCTCGGCAAATCGTGCATCTTGTCG
>PVBE010746679.1_pt1 | contig 13695 bp, 10 predicted proteins | sample 1631181 | NCBI WGS metagenome assembly PVBE01 (sample SAMN08397723, study PRJNA350692) | Marine metagenome, whole genome shotgun sequencing project. | isolation source: water | place: Pacific Ocean | collected 2012-04 | reverse complement strand
CGCGAGCCAGTGCGCTTGCCGCGCGATTGCGACAGACCTGGCCCAACCTGAAAGCGGAGCAGGTCGTCGATATTATCAAGCGATCGGCTACCGATATGGGCGCCTTGGGGGTGGATGATAAATACGGCTGGGGCCGGATTAATTTTGTCCGCGCTTTTCAACCACTGGGACCGGTGGTGACGCCAACAGGGGTCAACGATAACGAGAATGTGGAGTTGACCGACCCGCCTGAAGATGATTTCCGGAGCCGTCGTCTACGGTTGAGTCCCGCCATCTTCTCAGCCCTGGCCCATCAGCCCTGGCTCGCCCGGGTGCTCGTAGTTGACCGCTATGCTCGTGATTTCACTCTTAATGTGGCGAGCCGTGTTAGCCAAAGCGGCGAGCAGGCAAATGCCCGGTGGGCGCTGGATCGGCTCTTTGGTGCGCAACCCACCGATATTCTGGCGCAGGGTGCGGGGTATCGATTGCTTTCTTACCAAAATACGTATCGATCAGTGGGTGCATCGACAGAACCTGCTTTGGTGCTGGCGCTGGCGCCCGAGGGGAACACGGCAGTTGGGCTGGGCTATCGAGTACGGCCAGACGCTACCGCCGGGGTCTTGCACTGGCTCGGGGCGCAAGGTTTTGCCGCTGGCGCCGGGACGGCTTGGCAGCAGGGGCTAATAGGCCAGTTTCGGGACGACGGACTGCATAGCCGCACTACGTATCGGGTCAAGCCGCAATGGCGGCTGGGCTTTGATTTCGCCGATGTAAGCCGTGACGGGGATACCGGGCACAACAGCCAATTGTGGGGGTTCGCAACCCATTTTGGTGCCTCGAACTGGGGGATCAGCCTGAGAGGGGATCTGTTTGGGGAAGCGGGGAGCCTTTATGGCGGATCGGCCGGCGGGGCGCTCAGTGTCAGCAGTTCACAAACCAGAGCCATGCGTTTATCCGGGTATCGTCGCTTGTCAGGCAACTGGGCGGCGATGGGAGCATACACCGGTGCTCTGACGCAGGTGGCGTCACGCCCCGGTGCGTTACTGAGTCATTTTTCTGCACTGGCTGCTGATGCCTGGCTGGTCGGATTGGCTGGGAAATCCTTATTTTCTCAAACCGATGCGGTGCGGGTTACCGTTTCACAGCCGTTGCGGGTCGTGTCGGGTGAAGCCGAGCTGGATATCGTTTACGACCTTGGGCCGCAGGGCGAAATCAGACGCCATCGGGAACGGACTAGCCTGGTTCCCGCGGGCTCTGAGACATTGCTTGAATTTGACTACCGCCAGCCACTGACACCCACGTTGTCCGTGGGTGCCTATGCCGCCTTTCGGCACCGGCCAAGCCATGATCGACGGGCAGAGTCTCAGGTTCACGTGATGGGTGTCGTACAGGGTGCATTCTAGGACGTATACAACTGCTGGGTTGGGCTTAAGATAGGCGACCCGGAGACCTGTTTACGGGTTAATTCGTCACTGCGGAGCCCTCGATGCCCATCGAATCTATTCGCTCTGCCCGAAAAAGGGCGCGCCAACATGGCGCTATGGAGTACAGCGATGCACCCGTCGATCTGGATCAGGTGCGCCGGTATCGACTTGGCCGACTGCGTCATGAAATGGCCCGTGCAAATGTCTCGGGTCTGTTGCTTTTTGATCAGATCAATACCCGCTATGCAACCGATGCCACCAATATGCAGGTTTGGTGCTCGCACTATGAAACGCGATGTGTTTTTGTTGCCTTAGACGGCCCGGTCGTCCTTTTTGATTATGCCCACCACCCCCATCTCGCTGAAGGCCTCCCTGGAGTAGACGAGTACCGGGTTATCCCGGCCTTTTACTTTTTCTCGGCCGGACCAAGAGGGGATTCGCGGGTAAATCAATTTGCAGATCAGATTGATGAACTGATGCGCGTGCATAGCGGTGGTGATCGCCAGCTTGGAATCGATCGACTTTCGTTTGCCGCCTGCGATGCATTGCGCGACCGAGGGCTGAACCTGTTTGAGGGTGAGGGAATCGCCGAGCAGGCCCGAGCGGTCAAGTCGAAAGAAGAGTTGGTTTTGATGCAGGCATCGATGACGGTTTGTGAACAGGCCTGTGATGCGATGCAACAGTACCTGGCGCCTGGCGTCACAGAAAACGCCTTGTGGGCCCAGATGCATGAGGCCAATATCCGCCTGGGTGGCGAATGGATCGAGACGCGCCTGCTTTCTTCTGGACCGCGGACCAACCCCTGGTTTCGTGAGTGCTCAATGAGAGCAATCGAGCGGGGAGATCTGGTCAGCTTTGATACCGATCTGATTGGGCCCTACGGTTATTGCTCAGATATCTCCCGGTCATGGCTGTGCGGTGATAAGCCCAACGATGCGCAACGACGCCTCTATGGGGCAGCCTACGAGCAGATTGAGACCAATATCGCCACCTTAGCGCCCGGCCGAAGTTTTCGCGACGTATCGGAGGATTGTTGGAAGATCCCATCGCAGTATCTTTCTCAACGATATCCCTCTTTAATGCATGGGGTCGGACTGGCTGACGAGTACCCCAGTATTAAGCACCACGTTGATCTGAAAGACAAAGGCTATGACGGCGTTCTGAGTCCAGGTATGGTGCTGTGCGTGGAGTCTTTCATCGGGGTAGAAGGCGGGCGTGAAGGTGTCAAACTGGAGGAGCAGGTTATCATTACTGATGATGGGGTGGCCCGCATGTCTTCATACCCCTTTGAGACTGATTGGTTATAGCCACGAGGTCCTTGAGTGAGTCCAGCGAACGTCACCATCGATTGCCTTCAGTACTGCAACTGGTCGCGCACGATCTTTGAACAGATGCGTGAGGGTGGACTCGATGCAGTGCACGTGACGATTTGTTATCACGAAGATTTCAGACAGACCGCGGCGAACATAGCAGATTGGAATCGGCGTTTTCAGTATTACGATGAACTGATCATGCCGGGCCGTTCAGCGCTGGATGTATCTGCGGCGCAAGCTAGCAATCGAACCGCAATTTACTTCGGTTTCCAGAACTGCTCCCCGATTGAGGCGGATATTGGGTTGGTCGAGATCTGTCATCAGCTGGGCGCGCGGTTCATGCAACTCTCGTATAACAACCAGTCGCTACTCGCGGCGGGCTGTTATGAGGATGATGATCCTGGAATCACCCGGATGGGGCGCCAGGTGATCGCTGAGATGAACCGAGTGGGGCTGGTGGTAGATATGAGCCATTCTGCCGAGCGTTCAACGCTGGAGGCTATCGAAATCTCATCACGCCCGATAGCGATCACTCATGCGAACCCGTATTCCTGGCACCCCGCCTTGCGCAATAAATCCAACACGGTACTCAAGGCGTTGTCGGAATCCGGCGGGATGATCGGGTTTTCGTTGTACCCCCATCATCTGCGCGACGGCAGCAGATGCACACTTCAAAGTTTCTGTGAAATGATAGCGGATATGGCAGAACGCATTGGAATCGAACATATCGGTATTGGTTCGGATCTTTGCCAGGATCAACCCGATAGCGTAGTGGAATGGATGCGCAATGGCCGCTGGACAACGGATCGGGATTTCGGCGAAGGTTCTGCCGATGCCCCGGGCTTCCCGGAACAACCCTCATGGTTTAAAGATAGCCGGGACTTCCCGAATCTTGTTGCCGGCCTGAAGAAGGTCGGCTTTGACGGGGAGTCCATTGCTGCGGTGATGGGAAATAATTGGCTGAGATTTTTTGAAAGCGCTTTCTCACGGACATAAGGCTTTTAGGGTGAGCCCAAGCGTAATCAAAGAAAGGGTCGACATGCTTCATCCATCCGCCGACTCAAAAGATTCGCAGGTTCCGCGACGCCCGCCCAACGAGGTTTGTACATTGGAGCGTATGGGAGCAGCTTTCCCAACGCGTTTGAGCTTTATGCGACTTCTGCTCCGGCGGATGGCCAAGGAGAAGTGGCGCATCCAACGGGAGCGGTTTGATCTGGACGACCAAGGTTTTGGTAAAGCTGTGTATCGGGTGGCATTGCCCAATCGGTCCTACTCACTTGCGGCTTTCTCGAACCCTTTGGCAGATGATAAGCGCACGGATCGGGTCATCGCATCAGCCTGGGACGCAGTATTCGTTCTTTTTGATGGCCAGCCAACCGAACGCGATCTTGATAGGTTAGGTGAGAACGCGCCGTATCAGGAGGCTGGGCGCTTTGAGGCGACGGACCTCGTGATTTCTCGGGCGAACAGGAGCATCCGCCTTTTTGAGTATGCCTGCGATTGCCTTGCTCAGGGATTGCAGCCTGACCCTGAAAAAATGCTGGAAGTTGGCTACCTCATGCGTACGACTGCCGTTTATGGCAATGGTAAGTTTGGCATCAGTGATCATGCACGGGTGTCCCTTCGAGAGGAGGCCCAGAACTCCTTTCAGATCGAAATGCTCACGGTATATCTCATTCGGCTATTCACAACTGATCAGCTGGATCACATTGCCTCGTGCCGTGCCCCAGATCGGGCAGTCAAACTGAGCCCAGACCTTAAGCGGTCGTTGGGTATAGGGAATTCGACCGGATTGGGTATGGCGCCCTTTGTCGTGAGCCACCCCGAACTCTTGCACGAGTGGTTTTATGCCCGCGAAACTGCACTATCTCGGATTCGAAGTCTCGCAGATGTTTCGTCTGAGTCTGTCACCCGGGCACGGCTCCTCACCCAGCGTGCGATTCGTCATCTTCAGCAATGGCGATTGGATGATCCACAATATCAGGCACGCAACCAGCGCCTGATGGATGATCTACAGATGCTTGAACATTGGCTATCTGAGGCCGATGCTCAACAAAGATCGCAACAGTTTTGGAATCTCGTCTATCGGGACAGCGAGGCGCACCTGAGCATTGATGGGCAGGAGATACTGGTCGCGTTGTTGCTTGAGGTTTACCCAGATGTTGTTGAGGGGCTGGATGAGTCTTTCTATTCTTCTGAGACCAGAGTGTTGGATGTTCGTAAGACGGTTTATGAGTTCAGTGCCTTCCTAGATGATCACTACGCCTGGACAGACCGCTTTGATTTTTCTAAAGACTCACAAAATGCGCATTTCTGGTATGTTTCTGAAAACAAGCTGGAGCCGCGCTTTGGGCGACGGTTTGACGAGCCCGGCGCAGATAAAGAGATGCCGGTTGCAATCGCTCGTGATATGGCAGCACTGCGCTCGGCATTGGGTGCATTTGATAACGCCGCACTTCTGGCTGATTTTCTTCTGGCAAGGCCTGAGTTCCGCCATCTTGTGCGCAGGGCGCAGGCACTTTCTGAATATGAATATGGTGAGATTCAAGACAACCTGATCGCTGCGCAGACCTCGCCGCTGGATATCCTGAGATTTAAGCTTGCCTGCTTTGGGGCTGCTAAATTTGATCCAAAATCAGCGCTTTGGACTCGAATCACGATGTTCCAGGGTGCGCCCTTACCGCATGAACTTGGCGATCCTTCGATTGATGATTGGTGGTTGTACGCATCGCCGTCCCTCCCGTTATGAGGCAGTCGTCGACTGAATTCAAAACGCTATTACTAAAAGCCGGCATGGGGGCAGACCTTCCGTTGGGCTTAAGCGAAGACCTCATCAGGCCGTCGGTGTGGCTGCAGGCCTGTGGTCTCGAAGGTGATGTGGAAGCGCTCTACACGCTGCACTGTCTCGATCGAGGCATATCAGTAAGAGGTTTTCCCGAGTTAAGTTCGCAGGGTACGATTAGCGCTGTTGTAGAGCAGCGGGTCTCGGCAGCATATCTCGGCGCGCAGATCTCTGATGCGCTTCAGTTAGGCTGGCCGAACAATAGCAGCGAAATTGTTTTTCCCAGCATAGATAGCCCTAAGATCGTCGCCGCAGCGATGGTGTTGGCCCATCGTGATTTGAGCTTGGATTTTTCGATTCAGGCAGTCGCGGGTGAACTCATGTTTTGCAGTTTCGAGAGCGGGAAAGAAGTCCTCGTTCGGCAACATGCGAACGACGGAGGCTTACATGGCTCACGAGGGAGTGATCTTGTAATACGCGCCAAAGGGGCGATCGCCGATACCACGCATGGCGACATTCTGGTTGATGGAGAGTCGGAAGCACACTTGATGAGGCATTGTCGTGAGAAGGGATTGAACGCAACGACTGAAGTGATTCGTGATCTCCAATCGTTGGCGTCGAGACTGTTGGTGCCAGAAACTGAGCAATCATTGAGGTTTGGAGCCGGTGCCGGAATTATCGCCACCGACTGAGGTAAGCCCGGGGCGATGGTGGAGGCTTGCAGGCGTGTGGCTGTTGTATATGGCATTCGGCCTGAACATGGCCAGCTTAGCCCCGCTGGTCGGTGATATTGAACCCGATCTTGCGATCAGTCACGCTGCGATGGGTGTTATTCTGGGCGCCTGGCAGTTTGTTTATATTTTTGCCGCCATTCCCTGCGGCCTGTTGCTAGACCGACTCGGGAGTCGTCGCGGCCTGGCGATGGGCGGTCTGATTATCGCGCTTTCGGGGGTATTACGAGGTTATTCGGAGGAGCACCTGCACCTACTCGCGGCGGTCGCATTGTTTGGTTTGGGGGGCCCTCTGATCTCAGCAGGTGCACCCAAGGTAATCAGTGAGTATTTTCGAGGTGCACGCAGAGGTCTGGCGATGGGGGTCTATATCACCGGCCCCGGTGTTGGTGCGATAACTGCCCTGTTACTGACTCAGCCCGTGCTGATGCCGCTTTTAGACCATGACTGGCGGTTACTCCTTCAGTCCTGGGGCATGGTGGCCTTAGTGGCAAGTCTGTTCTGGATCGGCGTCTCGCGGGGCGAGCCCAAACGCAGGGAAGGGTTACCTCAACTTCGGTCGGCCTCGGCTGATATTCGGGCAATACTGGCGCTGCCTGCAGTCAGGTTGATTTTACTGATGAGTATCGCGGTCTTTGCGATCAACCATGCCATGGGAAACTGGCTGGTCCAGATCCTAATGACATTTGGGGCGAACGCCCAGGAGGCCAGCCTGATTGCAGTTGTGCCGGTAGTGATCGGAATTTGCAGTGCTCTAACCCTGCCGGGGCTGGCGGTTGGGCGTCGGCGTTACACCGTAATGGCCAGTCTTTTTGTATGTTCAGTACTGGGCAGTGTGCTGTTGCTCAGCATGCCAACTGGACCCTGGTTATATGTGGCGTTGGGATTAGAGGGGGTCGCGGCAGGGGCAATGATGACCGTGCTGATCCTGACGCTGGTAGAGGTTCCCGGGGTAGGGGAAGGCAGAGCAGGTACTGCGGGGGGTTTTTTCTTTTCGGCGGCCGAGATTGGCGGTGTCGGTGGGCCCGTTGCATTGGGCGTGCTTTATGGGGGTGCGGGTAACTTTGTCAGCGGATTAGCTCTGCTGGCGTTATTGGGCGTGTTTCTGGTGGGATCGGTGATTCCGTTGCGCCGGCTACTTTTGACCCCGGAATAACTTTTGCGTATGGCGCTCCCGAGGGGGTTCGAACCCTTGGTGCCGGCGTGAGCGGGCTTAGTTCTATGCAATTGATGATCCCAGGTGCGATCAACGGTATCATTGTTGCTTACAAGAGGATCGGTACCCAAACGATGAGTGGTTGTTATTCAATAGATTGGATTCGCACTGGATGATCGAGATGAATCAGATTGACATGGTATGGATTCTGTTTTGCTCATGCATGGTCTTGTTTATGCAGGCGGGATTCAGTTGCCTGGAGGCGGGCCTAATCCGAGCAAAGAATACGATCAACGTCGTCATAAAGAATACCGTAGATTTTGCGATCAGTGTGGTTGGGTTTGCTCTGATCGGGTTCAGCGTAATGTTTGGACCTACTTTAGGTGGCTGGATTGGTGAGCCATTGTCCTTCATGAGATCGTTAGATTCTTACGCCTACCTGGTGTTTATTTTTCAGGCGATGTTCTGTGCAACCGCCACAACTATCCTTTCCGGTGCGGTGGCAGAACGGATGTCATTTTACGGATACTGTTTTGTTGCCCTTTTCATGGTATTGCTGGTGTACCCGGTGGTCGGACACTGGGTCTGGGGAGGACTCTTTTATTCAGGAGGCAACCAGGCCTGGCTGACGGGCATGGGGTTTCATGATTTTGCAGGATCCACGGTGGTTCATTCGGTCGGCGGATGGGTTGCGCTGGCTGCGATTATTCATATTGGGCCCAGAATTGGTCGCTACGAAGATGAGAGGGGTATAGAACCGAACAGCGTGACATTGACCTCTCTGGGGGTATTCTTACTCTGGTTTGGCTGGCTTGGATTCAACGGTGGCAGTACCCTGGCAGCATCGGATCGGGTACCGATTATCGTCACCAATACGATCGTTGGCGGGGTTTTTGGGATTGTCTCGACTCTGTTGCTGACTCGAATCCGTTACGGGAAACCCCGTGCGCTAGATATTCTCAATGGCAGTCTTGGCGGGCTCGTGGCCGTTACCGCCAATTGTGATGCCGTGTTGCCATGGATGGCCGCCCTTATCGGTTTTGTTGGCGGCCTGGTCGTGGTCTATGCTGGAAGCCTGCTGGAGCGATTGAAATTTGACGATGCAGTAGGAGCAATTCCGGTCCATCTTGGTGCTGGCATATGGGGGACGCTGGCTGTTGCATTGTTCGTAACACCACCTGATGGACTTAGCGTGCTTTCTTTCCTGGGCGTGCAGTTGCTGGGGGTTGTCGTAGTTGCGGCATATGTTTTTCCTCTGGCCATGCTGTTTTTCTATATCACCGGCAAGTTTGTGACTTACCGAGTCAGTTCGCAGGCTGAGATCGTGGGTCTCAATATTATTGAGCACGATGCGCAGACGTCTACGCTCGATCTGATCCGGCAGATGAGCTACCAGGCGAGCAGCGGTAATTTCTCAAAGCCGGTAACGGTTGATGCCCAGACCGAGGCTCACCACATTGCAACCTTCTATAACGCGGTCCTTGACCGGGTGAATACAGAAGAGCGAGATAAAAACGAAGCATTGAAACAGGCAACCTGGCTTGCAGAGCACGATCCGTTGACCGACTGCCTTAACCGTCGTACCTGGTATGAGGCGTTCTGTGGCGAACTAGATCAGCTACGCCCGGGCCAGTGCTGTGGAGTCGCGATGCTGGATATTGATCATTTCAAAAAAGTTAATGACACCTATGGCCATATTGTGGGAGATGCTGCGATCTTGCACGTGGTCCGCAAGATCTGCGAACAGTTGACGACCGGCGCGACACTCGGTCGTTTCGGTGGGGAAGAGTTTGTGATCTTTCTCGCACAGGGCGATGTCGATGAGTCGTCCAAAGCGTCGCCCATCGTGGTGTTAGCCGAGAAGATCCGCTACTCGATCGCAGAAAACCCGCTTAACCATAACGGGCAGGTGATTCCTTTAGCGGTAAGTATCGGTGTAACGACTCACCGGACAGGGGAGCAGCCGGAAGAGACGCTTAACCGCTCAGACCAGGCCCTTTATGAGGCAAAGGAAAGCGGCCGCAACCGAGTCTGCTCTCACTAGGTCGTCATTTCTTTCGCCGCACGAGTGGCGCTCCCTAGGGGAATCGAACCCCTGTTTCCGGCGTGAGAGGCCAGCGTCCTGACCGCTAGACGAAGGGAGCGCAGTGCACCTGCTGTGCAATGCGATGCTACCATAGGCGCTCGGGCGTGTTGCAAAAAGGCGCACAGTGTTAAATGCGGTTGTCATCAGGCGCCATCCTTTATGTTTTCCTTCTTTAAAAAAATCACCTCTAAGTCGCCGGTCGGGTCAAGGCAGGGTCCAGAGCCTGCCTCCCTGGAACCCGTGCTGATACCCGCCAGCCAGCACGGGCTTTCTGAGGCGTCAATCAGTTCAGGTGCGCGCAAAGTGATAAAGGCCCTGCGGGAGGCCGGATATGCAGCTGAGCTTGTCGGAGGGTGCGTTCGGGACTTATTGCTCGGCCAGACGCCCAAGGATTTCGATGTCGTTACCGATGCACTCCCCGAGGAGGTCCGGCAGGTTTTTCGCCGTGCCCGGCTGATTGGTCGTCGGTTTCGATTAGCGCATGTGCGAATGGGCCGGGAAGTGATCGAGGTTTCAACTTACCGAGCCTCGTCGGCGAACTCCGGTCAGGGCGGGGAGGTGATACATGGCGACTACGGACGCATTCTGCGCGACAACGTGTTTGGGACTCGTGACGAAGACGTGCTGCGACGGGATTTCACGGCAAACGCGCTTTACTATGATCCGGTAAAAAATCATGTAATCGACTATGTCAACGGGTTTGAAGATATTCATCAGCGGCGCCTGCGGTTTATTGGTGAACCAGCGGAGCGGCTCAGCGAGGATCCGGTTCGCATGTTGCGAGCGGTGCGTTTCAAAGCCAAATTGGGCCTGACACTGGGCGATCAGATCGAGGACCTCATTCGGGATAACGCATTCTTGCTGCGTCATGTGCCACCCGCTCGCTTGTTCGACGAAGTTTTGAAGATGTTTCATCATGGCTGCGCGGTGTCCGTGTTTAGCGCCTTGCGTGAGCTACACCTTTTCGCTGAGCTTTTTCCCCAGGCAGACCGAGCCTTTGAATCGATCGATGTGGCACCGGGTGTGGGATTGGTCTGGCGTGCACTGGAGAACACGGATCGGCGAGTGCAGGTAGGCAAGCCGGTTATCGCCGCTTTTCTTTTTGCCGCACTACTGTGGCGCGCAGTGCGCATCCAACGCGATCGGTACGTCCAGGAGGGCATGCCCATCCTGCCGGCGATTCAGCGATCGGCAACGATGGTAGTGGGTCGGGAAAACCAACGGGTTGCGATTCCTCGGCGTGTCAGTACGGTCATTTTTGAAATCTGGGAATTACAGGATAGGCTTGAGGCGCGCCGACCGCGCACCATCGCGCGATTGCTCGAAAACAAACGTTTCCGGGCGGCTTATGACTTCCTGGTTTTGCGATCTCAGGCGGGCGAGTTGGATGAGGCGCTGACCCAATGGTGGACCAAAATTCAGGAGGTCGACCCGCCCGAGCAACAACAGATGATCAAATTGCTAAAGGGGGGTGGGTCTGGGCACAAACGGCGGCGGGCCCGAAAGCGCCCTTCAAAATCCACAACCAAGCACCGTGAGTGAAAATGCCTCATCGGTGAGCGCCTGGATCGGGCTGGGTGGGAACTTAAATGATCCGGCGGACACGTTTCTACAGGCCTTAGATGCGCTTAGGGCTATTTCCGGAGTGACCCTGGAAGCCGTATCGTCATTGTATCGGACAGCGCCGCTCGGGCTTGTGGACCAACCTGATTTTCTGAATGCGATCACCCGGGTCCGAACTCAATTGAGCCCGGTAGAACTGCTCCAATGTCTGCTCCAGATCGAGGCAGACCTGGGGCGGGTGCGAACCGCACAACGGTTTAGCCCCAGGCTGATCGACCTTGATCTGCTGCTTTACGGTGATATCTGTGTTGAGACACCCGAGCTGACTGTCCCGCACCCCCGTATGCATCAACGGCGTTTTGTACTGGAACCCTTGGCGGAATTAGAGGGAGAGTTGCGTTTTCCGGGCGGCACCATGTTGGGTGAGTGGTTGGATTCGTGTCCCGCCCAGTCGGTCGAGAAAATCGGAAGGCTGGTCGGGTCCCCGGAGAAGCCTAGCCGGAATCGTACCCCGACGCCCTGAAGCTGAGCCGGTGGGTGCCGGCACAAATGGTGGTGTCCGGTTTCTCAAGTCCCCCGGGCTAGCCGGGTGACGTGATGAGGTTCGACGCAGTCTGGGAGTGAGTGATCAGGTACAATGCGCGGGCTGTCTTTGGCCCTGCGCCGGCTTGGTACGTGACCGGCGTTTGCGGATTCGCTTAACCGCTGCTCGATCATTTCAATGTCACTGCATTCCGATCCCGGACGAATCCTGTCTGGCATGCGGCCCACCGGCCGACTGCATCTGGGCCATTATCATGGCGTCCTCAAGAACTGGGCCGTACTGCAGGAACAGGCGGAATGTTTTTTCTTTGTGGCGGATTGGCATGCCCTGACGACCCACTATGAAGAGCCTGGTGTGATGGACGAAAACGTCTGGGAGATGTTGATCGATTGGCTGGCCGCAGGAGTTGATCCCGATCGGGCGACGCTTTTTATCCAGTCCCGAGTGCCTCAGCACGCAGAGTTACACCTGTTGCTGTCGATGGTGACCCCTTTGGGCTGGTTGATGCGGGTTCCCAGTTTTAAGGACCAGCAGCAAAAATTGAACGACCGTGATCTGGCGACCTATGGGTTTCTGGGCTACCCCTTGCTACAAAGTGCCGACATCCTGATGTACCGTGCAACGGGCGTACCGGTGGGTGAGGATCAGGTGCCCCACGTAGAACTGACCCGGGAAATCGCCCGGCGTTTCAACCACATATTTGGCAGAGACGGCGCTTTTGAGGAAAAAGCGGCGGATGCGCTGACGCGAATGGGAAAGAAGCCGGCTAAAGAGTTTTTGCGGCTCCGGCGCGAGTGGCTTCAGGACGGGGTCGGTTCAGCACGAGAACGTGCGCTGACAGCGCTCAGTGCTTCGGGCAATCTGGGTAACGAGGACCGCGAACGCCTCATGGGTTATTTAGATGGCGGGGGCCGGGAGATTCTGCCTGAGCCTGGGGCGCTGCTCACTCCTGCAGCAAAAATGCCGGGGCTAGATGGGCAGAAAATGTCCAAGTCCTATAACAATACGATTCAGATGCGTGATGATCCTGAGCGAATTCGCACCCGCTTAATGGCAATGCCGACAGACCCCGCGCGTCAGCGCCGGCATGACCCCGGTGATCCGGAAAAATGCCCGGTTTGGGATCTGCATCAGGTTTATACCCAGAAGACACAGCGTGAGGAACTTGCCGAAGGTTGCAAAAGTGCCGGCATTGGTTGTGTAGATTGCAAAAAACCATTGCTGGAGACAATTCTGGAAGAGCAATCGGTATTGAGAGCGCGTGCCCGGCCTTTCGAAGAGAACCCTCAACAGGTCCGCGAGATCATAGAGTCAGGGTGTGAGCGGGCAAAGGTTGTCGCGGATGAGACCATGCGGGAAGTCCGCGCTGTGGTTGGCACTTTGTACGAATGACCGACGAGAAGGTCAACGGCACAGAGGGGGAAGCGCCAGATAACAGTGTCCGCGCGGTAGTGGGTGGTAAAGCCCTGGAGCAATGGCCGGCAGATCTTTATATTCCGCCGGAGGCGCTGGAAGTAGTGCTGGAATCGTTCGCCGGGCCGTTGGACCTGCTGCTGTACCTGATTCGCCGCCAGAATATTGATATCCTGGACCTTCCGGTTGCAGATATTACCCGCCAGTACACGCAATATATCGACCTGATGCAGCAGATGCGCCTGGATCTTGCAGCCGATTACCTGGTCATGGCAACGATGCTGGCGGAGATCAAATCCCGTATGCTGTTGCCCCGGCCAGAACTTGATGAGGAAGAAGAGGATCCCCGGGCAACGCTGATCAGGCGTTTGCAGGAGTACGAACGTTTCAAGAACGCGGCCGAGAATCTTGACGAACGGCCCCGGGTCGAGCGGGATCTTTATCTGGTGTATGCCCGGGTGGAAGATCCGGATCCGCCCAAGGAAGAAACCCGGGTCGAGTTGACCGATCTGGTGACTGCGATGCGTGCGGCTATGTTATCCGCATCGCGTCGGGAGCACCTGCAAATGGTGCCCGAAACACTTTCGGTACGCGAACGTATGGGTCAGATTCTGGAGCGGGTTAGAAGTGGCGAGTATGTTTCCCTACAGGATTTTTTCACTCCGGAGGAAGGGCGTAAAGGCCTGGTAGTCAGTTTTATCGCT
>PVBE010601971.1_pt1 | contig 13696 bp, 5 predicted proteins | sample 1631181 | NCBI WGS metagenome assembly PVBE01 (sample SAMN08397723, study PRJNA350692) | Marine metagenome, whole genome shotgun sequencing project. | isolation source: water | place: Pacific Ocean | collected 2012-04 | reverse complement strand
GGAAGAAAGGAAGGAAGGAAGGAAGGAAGGAAGGAAGGAAGGAAGGAAGGAAGGAAGGAAGGAAGGAAGGAAGGAAGGAAGGAAGGAAAGACGCGGCAGAATGGTAGTAATACTAGTGACGGTAGGGAGCAGAGCAGAGGCATCCGTCACGGACATCCGTCACGGAAGTCGTGGCCGTGCGGTTAGAGATAGAGAACGCGCTGTGGCTGCAGCGTCGTGCGGTTGGAGATAGAAAACGCGCTGTGGCTGCATCGCCGTGCCCTCCGGAGATAGAAAATGTGCTGTGGCTACAGCGCCGTGCTGTTTGACATGGAAAACGCTCTGCTTCTATTCTTTGGTTTTGGTTTTCTTTTGTTTTGCATTGTGCCCGAGTGATTCTATGCGCACGCAAGTCTGGAGAGGGGGAGGAAGGGTGGCTTCGGAACATGCCTCACACAGCTGGATAATCGGAACACCTTACGCTCTTATTGTGCTCTCCCATTTGGTTTCTTTTGGTTCACGCGTGCTACATTCTGGAGAAACATCCGATGCTCACTTCGTACTCGCCGTTGCGTCTTTCGACCTGCGCGCGATCACTTCAGTCGTACTGCATCTTTGTTAGCACACGCTCATGTTCAATGAGTGGGAATCCTGAGAAATCGCCCTACGTTATCTCTAGACACCCTACGAGTAACATCGGGGAAGTAACAGCGCCCTGCGGCATTGACATAGAAAACGCGCTGCGGCTGCAACAGCAGAAGCCATCTGGCTGCTGCGTCTACGGACCTGCGCGCTTCCATGAATGCGAGTTCTTAACGTATGCGAAATAATAATGAGATTAGCCCAATCGCACAAGTAATCGTAACTTGCACATGTCAGGACGAGTTCATATGTGCTTTCTGTCCGGAAGCTTGGTTCTCTTACAGTATCAAGTTTTGAGGCGCTCTAAGTCTTTCCGGACAGTTTCTTGTGAGGGCGCTTCGTTTCCTCCCCGCATGGCGCCGAAAGGCTCTCGCCTAGCGAGGCTCGCTGCCTTTGAGGCCTGGGCTGTGGAACACGCAGGTGTGCTGGCAGAGCGTGCGCGCACACGACCGGCAGCGAGCGACGACCCAATTGCGCAATTGCTGAATGTTCTGCGACAAAAGAGCAGCACGGAGGAGCAGCAATATTATCATTTGCTGAACGGATTGCAAAGTCGTCGCTGGCGGGCGATGGACGCCGAAGAGCGGGAGGCTGCTCAGCGCATCTGGCATACCGTGTCGCTGCGCCCCGTGCTCCCATCCAACCACGGCACTGCTGACAGCGCTGGCGTGCCTGCGCCTGTTGCAGAAGGATCTTCCGCATCCGCAAGTGGAGGCGACGAGACGGCTGCAGTCTCGCGTTTGCTGAAGTACGGCGATTGGCGCAAAGCATCGTCGTCGCGATTGCGAAGCGCCTTGGGCATGTTCGCACCTGATGCTGAAGCACCGCGCTCTGCATTGTTGCAGGCTTGCGAGAAACTGTGCGATAGCCAACGCCCTGCGGAGCTTGGAGACCCAGAGTTGTCTGGGGCCGGCCCTTCGTCCGGAGCCGGCCTTCTGGCTATTCCGTCCGCAGACACGCGACTTGGTGATGAGCAGCTGGAAAGTTGCAAGCGCAAATCAGAACAAGATAATGTGCCAACTCCAGCAGCGGAGTCTTCGGACACGCGCGCTGCGTCCTCGCAATCGGAACGAGACAGGTTAATGTTCCCCGCCGCGGAGTCCTCGGACGCGCGCGCTGCGCCGTCGCACTCAGAACAAGATAGTTTCACATCTCCAGTCCCGGAGTCCTCGGACATGCGCGCTGCGCCATCGCAATCGGAACGGCATAGTTTGACATCTCCAGCCGCGGAGCCCCCCGCCGCAGAATCGTCCGACAGATGTAAGAAGCATCGAGCTTCATACACTTGGAAAAGTGCAGACAGCAACGAAAGATACCGATTCCGGGGCCCGCCCCGGGATACCGTAGAAGAAAAGAAAGCGGATGAAACATTGCTCCGCTCCCAAATTGCCGGCGCGACAAGCTTGGCAGACGCAAGCAAAGCTTTCGAAAGTTTGCAGAAGAGCGAATGGGGCAAAGTCAGGGACCCCATCACAGGCCAATTTGTTGCTCGTTCAGCTGCGCCGGAGCCTTGTGGAAGCGAGTCCTTGCCTGTCGCCATGGCGCGAAACCGGCACCAGCAAACTCTGGAGCGAGCACGGGCCAGCGCCACGATGAGCTGCTTCAACCTCGCCGTGGCGCATTTCCGATTGCTAAATCACGACAGCGTGAACCCATTCCCAGGATTCCGCAACATCGGAAACACATGCTGGTTGAACTCTCTGCTCCAATGCGTCATGCACACGACACCACTGAGAGACGCATGCCGGTCACCGCCGCAGACAGCCAGTCATCTTCGGAAAGCTCTGCAATACCTTGTCCGCCTGTATTGGGCCGACGGCGCTTATGTTCACGCGAAGCACGCGATACTGGTCCCTTTGGAAATGCTGGAAGCTCTGTTGCTAGTTCAGCCGCACTTGGGCGGTGCCATCCAGCAAGATACTGGCGATGCGTTCCAGTTTTTTGGCTTAGAGAGTTGCATGCGAGTGCCTCTCGTGCAAAGCGCCGAGACAGTGTCTTCCAACGGTGTGCTTCAAGCGTTCCTACCAGCATATGTGCTCGAAGGCCATGACATCTCACTGCCAGAGCTCATTGCTATTGCGTTGCCTCCAGAGCATGTCGACGGTGCCGCCGGCCCATGCATTGTGCTGACTCTACCTGCAGTGTATGAGCGCAACGCGTCGTTCCATTACGCTTCCTGTCGCCTGCAGGACTTCGATGCTTCCATCGACGTGGGCGGCGCTGCGTATTTCTTGCGAGCGTACATCGAACATAGGCACCACGGCAAGCCGCGACGGAACAGCCGTGTTGGCGGTCATTATGCGGCCTACTTCAAGAACAACGGCATGTGGTACGTCGCCGACGACACTGTCGTGCTGGAGAAGTCCAACGCTCAAGCGCAGAGAGGACTACCCGCGATGCTGTTCCTGGAGCAGCGGGGCAATGATCCGGGTCGGGCACACGACGAAAGCGATCCAGTAGCAATCGCGCCATTGGCTCCTCGTCGCGCCCCGACGTGGCTCGACGACGCCCTCTGGAAGTTTGCATCTCAGCAACTTGATGCTGAAATGCTTCTGTCCTTGCCGGATGAGCAGCAAGTGCAATTGGCTCAGGCGGTCTCTGTTGTCGAGGCTGGCGCTTCTTTCGACGGTGCGCTCGACGATGACCTTCTGGCATTTGTCGGGAAAGCCGCGCGTGGCACTGAGCACGGCGCATTCGAAATTCATGCAGAGTGCGGCGGCGATGGGGAAGGTGAAGTCTCTGGCTCCGACATAACGTCAGCTGAAGACAGCGGTGGGGCCGCCAGGACAAGCAATCCGAAAGCCACCGGGACGTCTACAGCCGCTGCATCTGAAGACCTGCGAGCTGTGATTCCTATTGCCGCTTGCGAGATGTCTAAGCCTGCAGCAAAAGCGACACCTCCCGATCCGAAGCAAAAGCGGCTAGACATGTTTGGCGTCGTCAGTAGGGCCAAGCCCGAGGGAGTCAGCGGCGCTGCTGCTGTTCAGCCTGCACAACGTCAGCGGCAATCAATGCACAGCCCTCTGCGGAAACGACGCCGCACGGGCCAGCAGCAAGATCGCACAGACCGGGCCCAACAGCGAGATCGCACAAACCAGGCCCAGCAGCAAGATCGCACGGACCGGGCCCAACAAGATCGCATGGACGGAGTAGATCTCCGAAGCCGCAGGGGGGCAGAACAAGAGCGACAAGCCAAGTCATTGGAAGCCCTGCATGTGAGCCCAGTCGAGTTGTACAAAGCCTCTCGAGAATGTCCTCGGCCGGCGAAAGAACGCGAGGAGCTGCGAGCTTTCCTCGACACAGAGGCTGCGGCGCTGTCGCCAGTGTGGTGCTTGCTGTGCGACAGCAATTTCGTGTGCCGCGAAGACTTCTGCCGGCACGTCCAGGACAAACACGGTGGTCTCCAACGATACAGGCACCGAGTCTTGCACCTCTTCAGTTTGCAGCCTTTCTGCCTCACCCCCGACATCGCTCGAAACGTCATTGCCAACTTCGCAGAGTTCTATTGCCGTGGTTCGTTGGATTGGGACGACTTCACCCCCGAGATGCGGAGCCTGCTGAACACGAGCTCGGGGTTGCCTCCAGTGCTTCGCTGGACGCCAAGGAGGATGATGGCTTGCGTTTGTTGTGCTCGCCTTTTCTGGCCTGAAGACTTGGTTCGTGCGCACCTGGTTGGCCCACACAACGACTGGCTGCGAAAACCTGCCGTCGTTTGGAAAATGCTCAGCGTGAAAGCTTACCACACCATATGCCGACGCATTCCCATGGAAGAGCTCTTGGCCTCGTCGGTGCGCATCGGTGACGAGGACGTGTTGTTGCACAGCCGCCGCTGTAGCCCGTCGGTACTCGACGGCACCGACGCTGCACCGTGGTGTGCCGATTGCCATCGCGCCTTGAAGCAAGAGAAGATGCCCAAGTGCGCATTGGCCAATCTCAACTGGCTCGGCCGGCTGACCGATAGGCAACTGAGGCTCCTGCAGCCGGATCGGCTCGGCCATCGGCTGCTGCTACAGCTCGCTCGTGTGGTCACTACGAAGCTTGTCTTCCGTCCAGCCGGAGCAGCCTCTCGCGGTGCGTTCTGGCAGGAAGCCTTCCACACCAAAGGAATGAAAGGATCTGCCATTGTTGTTGACCAGGCCACGAAGTACTTCAGCAGGACTTTTCCGCCTCGGTCTCTTGACGGCACATTCGTTGCTGTTTTCGCTGGCCCCGATGACGCCGACGACGTGGACATGAGCTTCTTCGGAACCGTCAACGCTGTGGAGTTCCGCTCTGACGCCGAAGGCCTGCGCGCAGTCAACGAGACTTATGCTTCGGCCACCATGGACGAGGAAGAGCTCAGTTCGTGGAAAGGTGCCTACTTCGTGCCTGCCTCTTTGAGGTCCTGTTGCGCGCGGATCGAAGTCCCCAGTGGGAACGACGCAGAAGATGACGCACCCGCACTGTCTGGACCTGCTCAAGCCACAAGCGGGCAAGAGGAAGGTGACCGAGCGTTCGCTCCACCGTACATCTCTGCCTTGGGCTGCGCCGAGGGCGAAAGCGAGGCAGTGCCCCTCTTGTGGTCGCAGCTGGGAGAACGGTTGGAAGAGGCTGTGGCCCTGGGCGACCGCATTCGAGCGCAGGAGCTGCACGCTCGCATTGCCGGAAGCCAACACTTGCAAGACGAGCTGCAGAGAGAAAAGCTGTTGCAAATTTGCGTCGAGGTAAAACAAAACGCCAAGAAGCTGTCTCTCCAAGCCCAGCAAGACAACTTCGAGCGACTGTGCGCGAAGATTCTCCGGAACGAATCCACGCACGCACCTGGAGAGGATGCGCCATCCCACGAAACCCTCTCTCCGCGTTTGGTGGTGCCCACTCGGAGACAAGCGCTCTCGCTGTTCGACCATGAAGTCTGGACAAAGATGAGTCCAGTCTGCTTCTGGTACGGCGATGCTTGTTGGGGCCACCCTCGTCGCCCGCTGCCATTATCGGTGGCAGAATTCGTGGAAATGCTTTTGCGGCGCGAGGAATTGGATTACCGCACTCCTAGCGAGATAGCTGCGAATGTAGTGCGAAAGCTTCCTGGCGAGAACCGCTTCCGCCTGGACTGCAACTACCCAGTGCTCCATGTGCTTCGCACTTTCTGGGACTCGCACCACAAGATTCGCAGCGTATACAGCTTCACGGCTCGCCGGCAGAATGCCAAATCTTTGCGCACGCTCTCCCAGCTGACGCCCCAAACCCTGGCAGATTGCTACACCACGGTGGCCGAGCACAAGAACCTTGGTGCTGCGATTCGCGACCCGAACGTCCCGAGTGTGGTGCGAAACGCTCTAGACACCATGCAGGTCGCAACGTCCGACGTGCTCGACACCGATGGTCATCGGCGCCTCTTGCGCCACGAGGGTGTCGCTCTCGCAGCGCGCTTCGGAGCGTCGGCAATCTTCCTCACGCCGAACTTGGCGCAGCATCGACACGTCACGATCTTGCTCACGCGCAGCGACGTAGAGCACGCCGAGCTCCGTCTGGATGTCGATTGCCCTGAAATCGGCACGCTGGGGGACATGATGAAAATCTGCGGCAGTGATCCTGTCGGCGTGGCTTTTGCCGACGACCTCATGTTTCGATTGTTCCAATTGTTCCTCGTTGGCATTCAGCACGATCGAGTCGGAGTGCGTCGCGGGCGCGCACCACCCTTCATCCGAGAAGCCGTCTGGGACACGTCGGCCGCTGCTACAAGCAGGCTCGGCATTTTTGGCCCGCCGCTCGCTGCGCAGGGACCTCTGGAAGGATCTGGCAGAGCCGCGCTGCATGGTCATTGGCGAATATGGTTGCGCGCGATCGGGTACCAGCGCTTGCTCGAATTATTGCGACAGCAACCGTCACTTGTGCAAGTGCGCCTCCGTGCGGCCACGACGGACATGATCCGAAGCATCATGTCAACGCAGCAATCGTCTGTCCGGCGCCTGCCGCGGCTGTTTGACAATGATGTTGATTCTCCGGCGCCCCTGCCGTTGCTTGCGAGCCAGCACCTACAGTTTGGGGCGGACGGCAGACTCGAAGTAGAGGATGATGGCACGGAGTCTTCTGTTCGGAGGCCGCTGCTCGCTTGCGACCCCCAGTATTCGCCCGACGGCAGCCAAGACGCGTCGACTCGACATAAGCATCCATACAAGAGGCCTCTGATGGAGACCGCGGTGTCCAGTCAGCCTAAGTACCGACGGCTCGGCGCGCTCTTCTCGCAACCGCAGACATCGCAGCCTCGGGATACCGCATCGGGCCGCACTGGCGCTGAGTCAGCAAATCACGCTGCTGATGCACACGCATTGGACGTCGAAGCCGCTGAGTCGAAGGACCTGCGCGCTCTGTCCCATGCACTTGAGCCTGCTGTGCTACACGTATCTTCCGCTGAGTGGCGCGAACGTTTTGGCAGAGACGCTTGGAACCTTGTGCTGCGCACCATCTTGCATAAATGCGGCGAGTCGTGCTGGAAATATAGCAAGAAAGGCTTCAAGGTATGCCGCCACAACATGTTCCACTTCATTTGTCACGATGGCTTGTGGAACGGCAAAACGAAACGCCGAGAAGGAAAGCGTCTCCGAAACGTCATTTCCATTGAAATGCAAGAGCAAGGCGGGATGCGTGGTAGACTTTACACCTTCCAAGATCACCCTTTCGAAGGCCCAACAAATTATGTTGGCTTGGTCGCCATTCGGTGCAACCTTGACGTGCAAGATCTTCGGCAAGTCTTGCCGGCCCACGCGCCTGCATCCATGCCAAGCACGGAGTCGCAGCCCGACTGGGCTTGGATGGACGAATCCGGCGGGGCTTGTCTGCTGAAGAAGTCGCCAAGTCCGCCTGACCGGCATGACATGGAATAAAATCGTCCAGTCTGTCGTATTCACCTTAAGTTCAACCTCGCCTCCCAAAAGAAAAGTCTTCAGACGCTCGTCTCTTGTCAAAGTCTAGTAGCGGGTGTGCCATGTTTCTCAGACATGCATGGATTCACGGCCCTTCGGTCGCTTGTGGATTGGCAGGCTGCGTTCGAGGAATTGGCGCTCCTTGAAGCTGCCTCGCCCCTCGTCATGCATACCGTCACACAGGAAGACAAAGAAATTATGCAGAGCATCTTGTTCGCATTCATCGACACCCACAACACGGGTTTCTACATAAACGCGTGCCCTCTGTAGTGGTCTGTGCTGCTGTGCAACTAATACTTCTGCTTCAGAATACCTGACCAGGCCTGATCATCTGTACGGAGACGAGAGCGCAAGAGGACTACACAATTCGCGTCGATGCTGCTTCTAACACATCGGCCCCCCCAAAGTAGGGATGGGAATGTTTGCTGGAGGGATGGGAGGGGCGATTTCAGAAAGATCCACATCGGAACAAGGCTCACAAGGCTACATGATCCGCACACTGTTGGGAGAGAAGGCGATGGAGAGGAGGAGAGAGCATGACGAGGAACCCGTCCCATGCAGAACCTTCACTCGCAATCAGGAATGCGCAGCCAGTGCGTCCATGGACCGCTCCGCTTCACCCATTCGCTACCCCAAGCGAAGCATAGTCGAATCGAAGTCCACCTTTTTCCGCATGCACCGCGGTACACGACAAAAATGGGCGTGGGCATGGCGGAGTTCATGAAGTATTTACGCGCCGGAGTGGAACGGAAGCTTGAGGAAATCAAGGATGAGGATCGCCGTTTGCAAGAACAACACAAAGCTACCGGAACTGGGCGGCAGTCCGTGGCCCCATCTAAGAAACAGGCGCAGCTCCTCCTGCGCATCCACACTGCATACACTCGGGCTAAGCACGTTGGCGGCGCGCAACTTGTCTTCCCAATGTTGTTCGGCCACATGTGCTACAGCACGCATCGTCACTGGAATGTCTGGATCAAGACGGGGGTGTGGCGAGCTCAGGAATCCTGGAGGCGTGCCTACGCCAGTCAGCTCCCCCGGCCACAGCAAAAAGCAAGCGACCGAGAGCAATTAGCAATCGCGCATCGAGGTTGCATGGTCTTTCTACCGAAGAACTGGCGACGCAGACCCTCCGATAACGCCATCCTCGCACCTGACGGATCCGTGTACGACTCCGACGCCTCCGCGCTCGCAGCTCACTACCAAACCGAATCGATCGCTCGAACTGTGACTACGGCGGACATGCAGCAGCTGGTCGATTTCACGCAAAATCAGAACGGCGACGCGACTACTATGGAGGTGAATGGAGCGATCGTGACTACGAACCAATTGGACGATTACATCCATCGAGGACAGCATCCGTTACTCAAGGATCTTTGCTTGTATGTTTACAGCATGTACGTCCATCGCGTGGAGAAACTAGACCCGAGCTTCCGCGAGCGCCATGTTTGCTTGCCATTCGACAACGACTACAAGTTGGCAGGTGGCTACGTTCAAGCTCTGGCTTTGCAAGAGAGAGTGCCAAAGATCGATGGTTTCCAGATGCCTCCTCCACGGGCACACGCAGCTGGAGCAGAACAAGACATCGAGATGAACGCCATGTTCAAGTCCGTTCTGCTACGGCCAATATACAGGCACCGTGTGGACGATGTCGCCCAGTTCGATCCTGTCACTCACTTCTTCCAGCTTCGTGAATGCCCAGGCGAACCGCATCCTCAACACACCTGGTCGCCAATTACTGCTTTCTCTGGAGCGTGGCACGCACATTTCCGCAGTGTCGAAGCTCTGGCGAAAGCAGCTTCACGAAAGTTGCTCTTCCGGCAGGAGCTGGAGACCATTTGGGAAACAGCAGAAGCCACACAGACATTGTGCGAGTTAGCAGAACTCGAGCCCGAGGTCGAGCCGGAACGGCAGGAACACCAGCGCTTGACTGTGCAAGAGTACGCCGCGTACATCACGCGAGGAGTTGCGAACAATCTGGATGCGATTGCCTGGGCGCGAGTGTCGCAGAAAACGCGCTACGCCGAGCTCGCTGCGAGCTTGGAGCAAGCTTCTGTTGGCCAGGTTTCTGGGGAAGACGAAAGCAAACGATACCCCGACGGCGACCAAGATACCGAACCAGGCACGAAGGAGACGCTCCGCAAAGTTGTGCATCCCGTCGCGAATCTGGAAGACATGGGGTCAGCTTTGCGCGTCGATAAGAGCACAGTAGCCTTCGTAGAGGAATTGACTTCCTTTCTCAAGGGCGTAGAGAAAATCTGCAGAGGCGACAGAACCGCAGCACTTCCGGCGGAGTCGAAGATGCATTGGGACAAACGTCGCCAGCTTGCCGCACAATTGCTGCGAAACACCACGCGCTTGCGACACCAATGCGAGCAAGATGGGTTCATTCACAACTGCATCAAGCAGCAAGAGGACGCTTTCGCCAATCGGAAGCTAGACGTCGGCCCCTGCGAAGGCGAGGCTGAAGACGACTCGGAAGACGAGAATCTCGATGCTCCAGCGGTCTCTGATAAAATGAAACCGGCTGAGCTGGAACCTGCTTGGGTGCAACCGGCTTCTCGTTCCGCGTTGCCGTCCGAATATTTTCGCCAACTTCTGCAAAACACGCCATCCAAGCTGCAACCCACCAAGGAGCAATTGGAATTCCTTGCGCTCTTCGTGCAACTCCTCGACGTCGTGTACCGAGAGGAAAGAAACAACGTACCGTGGGAAGAGCGAAGCCAATTCATTCTCCTGCTGCTCGGGCAAGGCGGGTGCGGCAAAACCTTCGTGGTGCAATATTACATGGGCCGCATAGTCCGGTACGCCTTCGGCACGGCAGACGCCATGCGCATGGTGGCTTACTCTAATGCGCAAGCCGCCAACCTCGCGTCGGAAGTGCAGCCAGCCTTCACCATGCATAGAGCCGCGGCTTTGACGGTCCAGGCATTGACGAACGACCGCATGGTGCCGAATCAAGACCAATCCGCCAGGCTAGAGAACTTCTGGAACCCTGCTCGAGTTCTTGTGGTGGAAGAGTTCACGATGGTGCCAGCAGAGGGCTACAACATGGGACTGTTCCGCAGCGCTTGGGGGCGCAAAGCAAAATGCAATCTGGACGTTTCAAATTACAACCAGAAAGGTTGTTATTGGGGCCGCACACCAATTGTTGTGCAACTCGGAGATCCTCTGCAGAAGCGGCCTGTCAAGGCTTTGTCTTTGCTAGACACAAAAGAAATGCTTTTGAACTATTTGGACGCAGGCAGAAAAGTCTCCGTCGAAGCGCAGCACGCCATCAAGGTATTCCAGGACTTCGACTTCGTCTACGAACTCACCCAAACGAAACGCTTTGTCGCCGGTGACGTCTTGCCGAATATCTTGCAGTCTCTCAGGGATGCGAACCCTGATGCCAACAGGACGCTGCCACGCAGCTTCTACACCATGCTTTCCAAACGAGCCGTCGCCAGCACTCACGAGAAGCGACTCCTGGAGGAACGCTTCCAATGCGGCCATTGCATCGGCAGCTACCACCAAACGGTCATCCGCTATTCCTATATTCGAGCTCCACGCGATGCCCGCGAGATGCGAGTGCCGCTGCATTGGTGCCAGGCATCTGACGACATCAAAGGCCTTGCGCACCAGGCTGCACAAATACGAGACAAAGTGGTGAAGGGCCTCAGGAAATGTTACAACTACAACGAGACGGCCCATCTGCAATCCATACTTCCTTTGCACACTGGTCAACGCGTCCGTCTGACGGAAAAAGCGAGCCCTGCCGATGACCTGGTTCAAGAAGCCGAGGGCACAGTGATCCACGTCGTCTGCGATCCGCAAGAATCAGCTAAGCTTCAAGAACAGCAACTTGTTCTGCAATATGTGCCGCTAGGAGCTTGGGTCCTGATGGACAAATGTACCTCTGCGCCGCTTAGCGCGCAGAGCCGTGCTCTGTTTGATGCAGATTTCGACAAGAGCATTTGGGTGCACACGCACACCGGAGACCCTGAGACCCATGCGCCCGCGCCGCCACACCAGCAAGATTTTCCCAACGCTTGGTTTTTGTCCAAGCCCAGCAGCGAACCTTCAAGCGCAGCATCTGCAACATTACCTGGACAATCACGAGGCGCCAAATTCCTCTGGCCAGCGCCTTGGACCGTACCGTGCAATCCTCGCAGGGCCTCACGTTTGGCAAAGGCGTGATAGCAGACTTGGGGTGCTTGGCCGGATCAGATCGCAACGATCATTGGCTTTCTGTGTATGTTTACTGGCCACCGGTCTCGTCACGACGCGTTGTCACGCTCCACATCCATCGTCCAGTCACACTTCCTTCTCTAGTGCATCCTTGCGATCGTTAGGGGTCCCATTGACTTCTCGATGCATAGCACCGATTACTGACAGCCCTGACACTACTCGTCTGATTGCGCCTCTGGAAGAAGATGACCTCACGAGCGCCCAGCCATTCCTAAGAGGTCTTCGAGACCTCCTCGTTAAGAAGCCGCAGCAGTTCTTGGCGGTCCTGCGAGCTATGCGGCAACCTTTGCGTGTCATGATTGTTCGCGCGGCTGTTCTGGTGATGCTCAGTCGGGCCACCCGGCTCGACGACCTGCTCCTGTTGCGCCTGCCGCCCAAGGAGTTCTTCGACGCGGGACCACCACAATACCTGCGGGAATTTCTCGCGAAGCTCAATGCCGCCGGCGGGCCCATCGCGGAAACCCGCGCAGAATGCCAACGGCTGCTCGAACAATTCCAATTCACCAGCTCTCCCTCCGCCTAACCGCCCCTTTAGCGCACGCCAATGGCAAGTACGTCTCTGCGACATATCCCTCGCGAATCTTCTTCCTGGCTGGGGCCGCTGAGTCTTCGGACCTGCGCGCTCATGGGCGCGGGCCGCTTCCATTCCCAGCCTCGTGCAACGAAGCATCGCCAAAAAGCATTGAGATCAACATGCGCAGTTGCTGTCGGCTTTCCGCAGCCCTGTTCTTGGTCGAGGCGCCCTAAATTTGCAATCCTTTTGAAGGAGTATCGATTGCAAGCTCCAGCGCTCTGGGGAGAATTCAGTCTGTGCGACGGCCGCTGCGTCCTAGGACCTGTGCGCCTTCAGTCTGCCCTGCGCAAAAGAAGCCGCACCAATAATGCGACCAGGAAACGTGCCCCAGCATCGGTGAGCAGTTTCCGTCTCGTGGCCCGCTGCGTCTTCCGACCTGCGCGGCAACCTCGTTGCGTCTACCTTTCGTCTTTCTGCCCGCTGCGTCCTCGGACCTGCGCGGCGACCATGTCGCCTCTCGCCTTGCTCCCGGAGAGGGCCCTTAGGATGCTAATAAGCTAATCTAATGCAAAATGATCTCCAAATCCGCTCCGTCGGTGGCAGATGCTATGGCTTTTGGCCGAGCAACGCTCTCCCCTGGATTCTATTTCTTTCCTATGGCGCAGCTGGGGCCATATCCGCCCCCATCTTGGGCAGCCAACTGTTCTCTACTTCCTGTCCTCTGCCGTAAGGAACCTGTCCTAAGAAACCACGGTGCCCTGTAAGAAGCCAAGCTCCTCTAAGAAAGACCCTAAGGGACCAAGCTCTTCTGAGCCACTCGATTATACGAGGTGCCCTGGGTAATACGGAACTCGTTCCTCATCGATGCACCTCCTAAGCACATCGAACTCGTTCCTCATCGATGCACATCCTAAGGACATTCGAAAAAAGCCAAATAGATAACATCCCAGAACATCCAAAACACCAGACATAATCACAATCGTGTCTCCCAACCTCGGATTTCGGCACGTCGGCTCAAATTCCCCAAGCTGCCTGCAATATTTCGATTCGCAGCTGCTGGTTCTCATTTCGCAGGCTTGGTGGCTGGCCGCCTTTGTGCGTCGAGCGCCGTTGGGACCATGCCCAAGCCGTACGCGACATCTTATCCGATGGCAGCACCGCCGACACCATCAATTTCAAAAGGAAGTGGAAAGAAAGGGGAGGGCAAAGGCAAGCCTGGCAAAGGCAAATTTGAGAGGAAAGGAAATGACGTCGGTGACGCCGACAGCGGTTCGAGCGACGACGCGGACTTTTTACGAGAAGTGTTTCGGAAAGAGATCGAAGCTGCGATCCGTTGGCAAGACCGACGACAAGGGCGCCCAGACGCGCCATTTATCGAGTACGCAATAGCGAGACCTTGGAAACACGTGTGTTGGGTGAAGGCGTCTCCGCCGGT
>PVBE010250117.1_pt1 | contig 13697 bp, 9 predicted proteins | sample 1631181 | NCBI WGS metagenome assembly PVBE01 (sample SAMN08397723, study PRJNA350692) | Marine metagenome, whole genome shotgun sequencing project. | isolation source: water | place: Pacific Ocean | collected 2012-04 | reverse complement strand
GGGGGGGGCGCACGGATGGGCGGCGGGGTGAAGGGCTGGGAGGGATCGATGCCAGGCGGGGGCGGAGGCGCGGGAGCGGGCTGGGCGCCCGGTGGGACGGGCTGGGCGCCGGACGGGACGGGCTGGGCGCCGGGTGCGGTGAATGCGGCGGGCGCGCCGGGTGCGGGGGGAGCGCCTGGCGCTGCGGGGGCGCCGGGCGCTGCGGGGGCGCCGGGTGCGGGCGGGGGGGCCGTACCGTCTTCCGGCGAGGCGGCGGCGGCGGCCGGGTCGGCGGCGGGGGGCGTGTCGCCCTCCTTGGGGCCCCAGGGCAGGGCGATGCTGAAGGGGAAGAACAGGGACACGTTGACCTGGAGGGCTGATCGGCTCTCGGTGAAGTCCTGCACGAACGTACCCTCGCCGAAGACGCCCCAGCGCTCCCCCAGGCGGATCCCGGCGGTGGCGCCGGCCGAGTGGCTGAAGACGGCGTCGCCGGCACCGGTGATGGTCCGCAGCAGATACTTGGGCGAGGCGTACAGGGCCATCCAGTCGTTGGGGTGGTAGCTGGCGAACAGAGGGACCGTCAGGTCGATCCAGCGAGCCTCGACCTCGACGTCCGAGGACGAGGAGGTCACGGTGACGCCGTTGCCGCCGCCCCCGTTGCCGCCGCCCCCGTTGTTCCCGCCGCCATTGTTGTCGCCGTCGTCGCCGCTGGCGGTGGCGGTGCCGCCGGCGGCGACCGTCAGCGTTCCGACGCCCAGGCCCGCCGCGACGGCGAGCGAACCGGTCTCCACGAACTGGTACTTGGCCTCCACGCCGCCCGTGCCCAGGAGGGTGACCTTGGTGCCGACATCCAGGTTCTCCCAGACGCCGAGGCGGACCAGCACCTCGGCGCACGGGCTCGTCGTGAAGCTCTCCTCGGCCTTGCCGCCGCCGTCCGGGTCGGCGTCGTCGACCGCCTCGCCGACCTCGGCGAGCAGCGGATTGGAGCAGGTGCCGCCGCCTACGTGCCAGCGGCCCTGGCCCACCTTGAGCGCCCGGGCGTCCTGGTGGGCGGACATGTTCACGCAGCCGGCCCCCAGCGCCGCGAGGGCGAGGATGGTCAGCGTGGCGTCGATGCGGGCGAAGGTCACGGCGGGCGGCATTGTGTGCGCCCCCCGGCGCAGCGTCAACGGCGAGGCCGGGTTGTCACCCAACGCGGCCTGCTGCCCTCCCAACGCGAGTAGCCACTGCGCCGCAAGAAGTGAGACCGCCCGGTCCCGGGTCGGGCGAGACTGTAGACGGATCCTGGCTCAACGGGGCGATCGGAGGGGCTGGCCCGGTGCTTGCTGTGTGGACAGGCATGTCACGATTCACCCAGCTGTCGACCGTCCTGACCGCCGTTGGCGTCTTCCTGGCCCCGGGGTCGCCCGCCCATGCCCAGGAGATCGTCATCGAGGCCACGGTGCGGGACTTCCCAGATTCGCACCCGGACATGGAGCACGCCATCGGCTCTGAGAAGAACCTGGTCCGCAAGCGGCTGGGCGACGACGACAAGCCGGTCTTCCGCGAAGGGCGGGGAGCGGACACCGTGCGCGACCGCGAGAGCTTCGACCAGTGGTACCGGGACGTCGACGGTCTGAACCAGGCCACCACCCTGCCGCTGACCCTGCGCAGCTCACCGGAGGATGCCCGGGTCTACTCGTTCGAGGATCTGGACTTCTTCCCCATCGACGACCAGCTGCTGGGCAACCAGGGCCGGCGGCACAACTATCACTTCACCCTCGAGGTCCACACGTTCTTCGCCTACGAGGGCGGCGAGAGCTTCACCTTCAAGGGCGACGACGATCTGTGGGTGTTCGTCAACGGCCTGCGGGTCATCGACCTGGGCGGCGTGCATGGCTCGCAGGCCGAGACGGTGCGGTTCGACGAAATAGCGGCCGAGGCCGGCCTGAAGAAGGGCGACGTCTACCCCCTGGACCTGTTCTTCGCCGAACGCCACACCACGGCCTCGCACTTCACCATCAGCACCACCGCACAGCTGGGCGGCGACGACCCGTGCGAGGAGGCGCTGTGCCCCTCGGGCCGCGAGTGCGAGCAGGGCCTCTGCCTGGTGCCCTGCTCCAACGGCGAGTGCCTGGACGGCGACATCTGCATCGACGAGTTCTGCATGGACCTGTGCGGCCCAGGCGGCGAGCAGGTGTGCACCCCCGAGGACGCCCCGGTCGCGACCACCGAGGACGGCACGCCTGTGCTCGACGAAGACGGTAACCCCTGGGGCCCCGGTGGCTCGGGCGGCCTCGGATCGGACGGTGACACCGACGCCGAGCGGGCCGAGGACGAGGACTCGTCGGGCCGAAAGGTCGGGGGCTGCGTGACCGCACCGGCGGTCGCCGCCGGGCGCACCCGGGACTTGCTGGGAGGGTGGCTGCGGCGCTGATTGACAGGTCGGATGAGGGGTGGGTCTAGAACTCCTCACCCCGAAACCCGCACTCGAGCTCTGTGCACGCCTCGGTGTCGAAGATTGAGCAGGAGTCCCCGTCGATGGCGTCCAGGCACTTGCGGATAGCCCGATCGGTGTGTTGGTCACACAGATAATGGCAGCGGTGGTAGTCCCCCTCCGGCGCCACCTCCCAACACCACGACAGCGTCCGAAGGTCGGCGCACAGGTCCCCCAGCGTCGGCACGAGGATGGTCCGGATGCGTTCGAACTCGTTGGGGCCGCAGTCGATGCGGGCGGCCTCGCGCCCAAACGCCCGGTGCATCGCCACGCACAGGCGGCTCTGCTCCTCCTCGTCGAGATCGTGGACCGGCAGGCAGGTCACGCCATCGCCATAGAAGTCGTACAGGCAGTTCGACTCCATCATCTCGACGCACGTCCCCTCACCGCAGCAGGCGCCGCAGGGCAGATCGCAGCAGACTTCGGGGCTGCGCGCGTCTTGCTGGCAGCGCATGCGATCGATGTCGTCATCGGTGACGTCGCCCCGGCAGGCGCAGCTCCCATCCGGTCGATTGTCCGCCGTCCCCGCGCCCCCGCGCCCCCGCCACCCGCCCCGCCTCCCGCGTCTCCGCCGTCCACGGCCGGGCCGGCCCCTCCTCCGCCGCCGCCTGGGCGACGATTGGCATGGGCTTCGCTGCCGGGTGCGCGACGGCCCGGCCGGCCATGGCGCCGGCCCCGGTCACCGCCGCGGAGATCCGCGAGGCCACCAAGCCAGGTCGCACCTATGTGTTTGAGACCACCAAGGCCGACAGCACCACCTCCCGGAGATCGTCGACCTTCGTCAACGTCAACGTCGACGACGCGGGCGCAGACCTGCGGGCGGGCGATGACGGCGAGCTGCATCGCTCCACGTGGGACGAGCTTGTGGCCCGTGGTGGCCGGAGAGGTGGTGGAGAGCAATGTGCTCGTGGAGCACCGCCTGTGGGGACCTTGGCATCGCTCGGTCGCCCCGCGGGACGCAGGATCAGACCCTCAGCTGATGCTGGGCCAGTCCAGCTCCAGATCGGGCGGGATCTCCAGGAGCACCTCGTCCGGACCGCCGCCGCCACCTCCGTCGGCGCTCCCCGCCCCTCCTGGGCCGGCGCCTCCGGCCGACCGCCCCCCGCCGCTCGGCGCACCGCAGGCGGCCGCGACCACCGCAAGGACCAAGGGCAACCGCCAGGCTCTGCTCGTCATCATGTCTCCCCCGCCACGGCTACTCACGGCGGGCTGACCTTCTTCAGGTTCCACCCGCCGCTACGCACGGCGCCCGCCCACTCGCCGACTCCCGAGCACCGCCCCTTGTCGAAGTACCCGCTGAAGTGTCCACCGCCCGCTTCGTCCACGTAGTCCACCTCGCCGGTCTCGGCGATGGCGCCGTGCGCGGCCTCGCCGTTGACGTCGACCAGGGTCCCGTCGCCGCAGACCTGGGACACCGTCGTGATCTCACGCAACGTGAGCCCGGTGATGCCCAGGTTGTAGTCACCCGCGCAGCTGCTGAGAAAGCCGGCTCTCGGGCAGTCCTCGTTGCCTCGCACGAAGGCCCCGTCGCCGCCGGGCTCGGCGTCGCCGTCGTCGCCGCCCTGGCCGCCCTGGCCGCCGGTGGAGTCCTGATCCCTGCGGCACTGGCCGTTGTCGCCGCAAACGAAGCCCTCGGGGCAGCCGCCGCCGCCGGCGCCGCAGGCGATGTTGAACTGCTCGTAGTCCGGCGCCTCGATCACGCACGAGGGACCTGCGAGGAGGACGAGGGGGACCATCAGCGGGAGGAGCAGGTGACGCATCCGCGTCAGTCTGCCAGCGGCGTCAGTTGAGGTGAAGTCCGTAGCGATCCTGCAGGTCGTCGACGGTCGCGCGCAGCGTCTCGTCGGGGTCTCTGGGGCTGAAGCCCAGCTCGGACTCGGCCCGGCTCGCGTCGACGTACCAGTAGTGCTGGCTCATCTCGACCGAGATCCGATCCACCACCGGGTCCCTGCCCACGGCCTCGTAGCCCCACTGCATCATGCGGGCCGCCATGCGGGCGGCGCCGTCCGGGAGCTTGAGCACCGGCGCCTTGACGCCGGTGATGCCCTCCAGGCGCCGGAAGAACTTGTCGATGGTCCAGTTGGCCGCCGTCATCAGGTAGCGCCTGCCCGGCTTGCCGACCTTCGCCGCGGCGACGGTGGCCGCGGCCACGTCCCGGGCGTCCACGAAGCTCATGCCCCCGGAAGGCACCGACGGGATCTGACGGCGCATGAACTTGAGCACGTCGCCGGTGCTCGACTGGCGGTCATCGCCCGGGCCCAGGAGCAAGGTCGGGTTGACGGTGACGAGCTCTACGCCGGTGTCCTCGGCCGCCTGCAGCGCGGCCTGCTCGGCGTAGACCTTGGACAGGTAGTACGGCCACTTGCGCACGATCTCGAGCGGGTACGGGTCGTCCTCGGTCGCCACGTCGTCGGCCCGCCGGGACACGCCGATGGTGCCGCTTGTCGAGGCGTACACCACCCGGCCGACCTTGGACTCGGCTGCGCCCCGGAGCACGTTGCGCGTGCCCTCCACGTGCACCCGCATCAGGTTGCCCAGGGCGCTGGGGGAGCGGTCCACGCGCCCCGCAAGGTGGTAGATCACCTCGCAGCCCTGCGCGGCCCGGGCCACGTGGTCCTTGTTGGTGACCGATCCCTCGACCACGTCGAAGCCGCGCTCCGCGAGCTCGGGATCTCCGTTACGGCAGAAGACGGCGATGTCGCCGGCCGACCGGCCGGACTGCACCAGCGCTTCGAGGATGTGGCGCCCGAGGAACCCGGTGCCGCCCGTGACGAGGACCTTGGCCATGGCTTTGTCCGCCTCCCCTACAGCCCGAAGGCCTTCTGGAACGTCCGGAGCAGGTCCGGGCTGTTGGTCTTGACCTTCCCGGACATGAACTCGGCGAAGGACGGCACGTAGCTCTCCTTGACGATGCGCGTGAAGGTCGCCTCGTCCGTCTTCAGGACGCAGTCGGCCTTGCCGCCATCCGGCTTGCCGTTGGTCACCTCGCAGCGCTCCGGTCCGATGACCAGCGACCACTTGCCGGAGTCCTCGGCGCCCAGGCTGAAGTAGAAGCTGACGTCGTCATCGAGCTTGCCGGGCCGGAACCCGCGCTCCAGGTCGTGGAACAGGCGGGCCAACCCGCTCGGTTGGGCAGGCGCCGCCTGGGCCTTGGGCTTGTCCGCCGGCCCCGAGTCCAGCGGCCGGCCCAACGCCTGGCCCGCGGCCGCCTGCTCGTCGGGTGGCCGCCCGTCGCGCAGCGCCAGCACGGCGTCCTCGACGATCGCCGTGGCCACGTCGTACGCCTGGTGCCTGGACAGCCCGTCGGTGAGCTCCCTGAGCCTGCGCACCTCGATGACCGGGCCCACGTGGGCGGACAGGTCGCGACCGCGGGGGATCGCGCTGCCCACCGGCAGCGTCTGGTGGGCCCCCTTGAGGTACAGCGGCAGGACGTCCACCCCCGCCTGCAGCGCCAGGTAGCCGACGCCCCGCTTGAAGCGCGCCATCTTGCCGTCACGGCTGCGGGTGCCCTCGGGGAAGATGAGCACCGACTTGCCGCTGCGGACCAGGTCGACCGCCTTCATCAGCGAGTCCTTCAGGCTGCCGGAGCGCTGCATGGGCTCGAGGTTGGTGAAGTTGCGGAAGTACATCCGCCGGGGGCCGGGCTGGAAGAAGTAGTCCGCCGCGGCCATGCTGACCAAGCTGTCGCCGGCCTTGCCCATGGCGGTCTTGACCAGCCCCATGTCCAGGTGGCTCGAGTGGTTGCTGACCACCAGCACCGGTCGGTTGAGCGGCACGTGGCCCTGGCCGTAGACCTTGGACCGCAGCGCGCCGTTGTACAGCCACCGCTGGCCTGCACCGAGCAGCGACTGCCCGAGCGCCTGAATCGGCGCCGGCAGGTCGTCGGCCGTGGGGTCGTCCTCCTCCCACGCCTGGGCGCTGCGGCCGGTCGACCGGGACGCCTCCTTGTGGACCACCTTCGAGGCGTCGACCAGCACGGCGACGTCGCGCACGGTCTTGCACTCCTGCAGCGCCTGGGCATCGATGGCCTTGCTGGTGGCCGTTTCGAGCGCAGACAGCAGCTCGGTGAGCATCAGCGACTCGAAGCCCAGATCCTCGATGAGCCTGTCGCCGCCTCGCACTTCGTCGGCCTTGCGGTCGCAGACCGCGGCCACCGCGGCGCGCAGCCAGGCGTCATCGTCGCGCTGGCCGGCCGCGACGTCCTCGGTGGGTGTGCGCTTGGCCACCGCCCGCTCGGCTTCGAGCATCCGCTCGAGCGTGCGGACCACGTCCTTGCGCTTGATCTTCCGGGTGGCCGTCCGGGGCAGCTCCGACTCCCAGAACCGGAGCACCTTGACCCGCTTCCAGCCCGAGACGCCGCCGCCCACCTTGCGGAAGTGCTCCTCGATCCGGGCCCGGCCGGCCGTGCGTTCGACGCCGTCCTTGAGGACGACCACCGCTGCGACGCGTTCGCCGCCCCGTCCGTCGCCCACGCCGACGACGGACAGCTCTTCGATGTCGGCGTGCTCGCCGTACAGCTCCTCGAGCTCGTCCGGGTACACGTTCTTGCCTGAGGCCTCGACGATGACCTCCTTGCTGCGCCCCTGGATGAACAGGCGGTCCTTGCGGTCGATGCGACCCAGATCGCCCGTGTGCAGCCAGCCCTCGTCGTCGATGGCCTGGGCGGTGGCAGCCTCGTCATCGAGGTAGCCCTTCATCACGTTGCCGCCGCGAGCGACGATCTCGCCCACGCCCGCTTCGTCGGGATCGACGACCTTCAGCTCCACCCCCGGCAGCGGGGTGCCGACGGACCCGGGCTTCGGGCGCTTGCCCGGGCGGGTCACGGTGAGCACCGGGCTCGCCTCGGTCAGGCCGTAGCCCTCCATGAGGTCCATGCCCAGCGAGTGGAACGCGTTGTGCAGCTCCGGGGGGAGGCTGGCGCCGCCGCTGACCAGGAAGCGGACCTTGCCGCCGAACCCCTGGTGGACCGGGGCGAACACCACCTTGCCCAGGTTCACGCCGAAGCGGTCGCGCAGGGTCTTGTTCGCGAGCAGCAGCCCGTCGAAGGCGCGCTCGGCGAGGACACCCTTGTCGCGCACCTGGTTCTTGACCTTGCGGTGCAGCAGCTCCCAGAGCGCGGGCACGCCGACCATGCAGGTGACGCGGCCCCCGGCGAAAGCCCGGGCGAGCATGTCCGCGTCGAGCTCTTCGAGGTAGATGAGCTGCGCGCCCTTGAACAGGGGGAGCAGGAATCCGCACGAGAACTCGAACGTGTGATGCAGCGGCAGCGCCGACAGCAGCCCGTCTTTCTCCTTGAGCGTGAACACCTTGGCCAGCGCCTGCAGGATGAAGGTGAAGTTGCCGTGGGTGAGCATCACGCCCTTGGGCTTGCCCGTGGTGCCCGACGTGAAGATCAGCGAGGCGAGGTCGTCCTCTTGGGGCGCCGGGACCTCCGGCGCGGCGGGGGCGCCCTCCAGGCTGGCGATGGCGACCATGTCCATTCGGGGGACCTTGAGCTCGCCGTTGAGCTTGCTGGCCACCTCGGCGCCGGCGATGAGCACCTTGGCCTCGGAGGCGGCGCACACGTTGGCCAGCTCGACGGCGCCCGAGTCCCGGTCGATGGGTACGACCACCGCTCCGGCCAGCAGCGTGCCGAAGTAGGCCTCGGCCCACTCCGGACGGTTCTTGCCACAGATCCCGACGCGGTCGCCGGGCTTGACCCCGGCCTCGGCGAGCCGCCCGGCCACCGCCTCGGCGCCGATGCGGAACTCGTCGTAGGTGCGCCGGTCCGCGCCGCCGCCCTCCCGCAGGTACCGGAACGCCGTGCGATCGGCGTGGACCTTGGTCGTGGAGCGGAACATGTGCAGCAGGTGGTCGTAGCGGACGACCTTCCTGTCCCGCGGCTTGATCTTGTCCTTGATGCGGGGGAACACCCACTTCTCCAGGCCCATGCAGTGCACGTCGAGCCAGTAGGTGCGCCAGTTGATCTCCTCGGGCTTCCACGGCAGGTGCTCGCGGTCGGCCTCGGTGATCTCCTCGGTCAGCAGGGTGCGCGTGTTCTCGCAGCTGAAGCTGAAGATGTTGTCGTGGATGAACGGCATGAACAGGTCGAAGATGTCGCCGGTCTTCTGTGACGTCTTGCTGATGCCCAGGATGTTCTTGGACAGCCCGGCCATCATGCCGCCGGGGCCGGATAGCCGCTCCGGTCCGTCGCCGGCCAGCCGCTCGGACAGGTACCGGCCGAGCCGGGCTACCGCGGGCGCGGACGTCCGGCGGAACTCCTTGTTACTGACCGGGTAGCTCTCGATCCACGAGGCCAGCAGGTTGAACCAGGCGTTCCCCCGAGGCCGGCGTCGGTAGTAGTCCCGCTTGAACAGGCCGACCAGCTCGACCATGCGGTGCAGGCTGATCGGGTTCACGTCCGACGTGCCCACCTGGTAGACCGGCTTGTGCCGGCGCACGAGCATCGCCGCGGTCGCACCGATCATGGCGCTGGCCACCATGTCCACGGGGATCACGCACAGGCTTACGCCCTCACGGGTGGGGTACTTGGTGTGCCCCTTGAGCGACATGAAGATGAGCGGCGCGGAGGTGTTGATGCCGTCGTTCCAGCCGGGGAACGGGAACTCCACCGACGACTCGACGACGCTGGGGCGCAGGATGCACCAGGCGTCCAGCCCGGACGCCGCGACGACCTGCTCTCCCAGGCTCTTGGTGAACGTGTAGGTGTTCGGCCAGCCCCAATGCTGGGCCCGCTCCATGCCGCGGTCGACCATGCTGCCGTCCATCCAGCGGTTGCGCCGGTCGGCCACCTCCACGGTCAGGCTCCGCTCGTCATCGGGGTCGGCGTCCTGCTCCCGCATCCGCTCCCGGGCGGCCTCGGTGAAGCGGGACTTGAGGTGCGTCGAGTCGGCGTCCTCCTCGGTCAGCCGGATGTCGCGCACGCACCCTTCGATCTCCTTGCGGAAGTCGAAGGTGCCCTCCATCAGGTCGTCCTCGGACGGACACCAGTTGAGGATGTCCGGGTCCTCGAGGATGTCGCCGTCGCGGTCGCCCGTGACGTAGCAGGTCGAGACGTGGATGAGCGCCTTGCCGCGGGTGGTCTTGGCGAAGTCCACGACCCCCTGCACGCCAACCACGTTGATGGCGATGGCCTCGTGCAGCGGCGGGTTGAAGTCGACCAGGCCGGACGAGTTCATGATCACGTCGCATTCGGGCGCGATCTCCTCCAGGACGCCGGGCGCCACGCCCATGTTGTCCTTGGTCAGGTCGCCGCCGATGGCGAAGATCTTGCCTTGGACGAAGGCGTCGAAGTCGGCCACGCCCCGCTTGGTCATCCGCTTGCGCAGCTCCTCGAAGACCGGGGAGTCCACGACGTCGCTGACGAACCGCTGCTGGGCGGTCCGGCCGTCGCGCGGGGGGCGCAGCAGGCACCAGACCTTGCCGATCCGGTCGCCGTACCGCTCCAGGAGCATGCCCAGGAGCACCTTGCCCACGAAGCCGGTGCCGCCGATGAAGAACAGGTTCTTCCCGTCGTACGCGTCGCCGACGTCCAGCTGGCCGGGGACTTCCGCCGAGGACATCTAGGACACCTCGCACATCAGGATCGGAGGCTGCCGCATGCAGGTGATCTGCGGGCTGGACATGCCGAGGAACGACTTGGCGTCGTCGATGGCCTCGTTGAGCGAGCGCGAGTTGTGCCAGCCCATCATCTCGGGGACGTGGGCTGCTCGGCGCCCACGACGATGAGCTTGCCGGTGCGCTTGCGGCCGTTCTCGCCCCAGTACCACATGTAGAACGGGTGGACGCCGTGATAGGCGTTGCCGTGCCGGTACATCTGGATGTACGCCGGGTCCGTGGCGAACTGCTCCTCGTACTTGGACCTGAGCACATCACTGTCGCGGGTCTCAGGCAGCAGCCGGTGGAAGAACTCGATGTACGACGGGTGGTGCTCGGAGTGGAACAGGTCCGGGCACGGGTGGAATATGATCATCACGCCGCCGTCCCGGAGGATGGGCGTGCCGCCGTGATACATGTTCCAGAAGTAGCCCTGGGCCATGACCTGCACGAGCAGCGGGTTGAGGATCGAGTTGACGTTGTACGGCGAGATGTACGGGATCCCCGTGATGAGGATGTCCGCCTGGCCCTTGATGGGCACGCTGTACTGCCGGTAGCAGGCCTCGATGATCCGCTCATGGACGGCCTCGGCCTCGCCGGCGTGCACGGCGATGATCCCGTAGGGGCTCGGCACCCGCATGAACATCTCCCGCTTGGCCGCCCGGGGCAGCTTGCCCAGCGTCCAGCGCAGGGCGCGCAGCTTCATCCAGTCCGCCGCTGAGAAGCGGTCCTCGTTGCGGCCCAGGAAATCCAGCTGGCTGTCGAACATGCGGTTGTTCACCGCGGTCTCGATGTGGAAGACGTTGCAGTGCTCCTCGATGAGCTTGCCGATGCGGTTGATCGAGGAGTGCAGGCCGCTGCGCTTCGGATCCATGTAGGAGTCCGACTTGCGGATGGCGTCTGGGGTGTGGTGGGCCCGCAGGGTCTTGTAGCTGCCCAGGCCGGTGCCCACGGACTTGTGTCCGCCGTCCATCGGGACGAGGTTGATGTTGACGTAGATCAGCAGGTCCGACTCGGTGGCCCGCCGCTGGATCTCGACCTCCTCGCCGTGGCGGGTCTCGCCGATGACGATGAGGTTGTCCTGGTCCTCAGCGTCGAAGTTGTACAGCTGGTCCGGCCAGTACTGGTTGTAGATCCGGTCGCCGACCATGCGGCGGATCTCCGCCCCGGTCATCTTGCGGTGCAGGGCGTTGGCGACCACGAGGTGCACGTCGTCGACGCCGTACTCCCCGAGCAGGTCCAAGACGATCTCGAGCACCCGCTGGCGGATGTCCGGCAGCTGCATCGCGGGCAGCGGCAGCGAGATGTCGTCCATGGCGATGGTGACCTTCATGCCCGGCGTGAGCTGGGCGAACAGCGGGTCGATGTCGCCGTCGGGGTGGGACAGGGCGTACCGGATCGCCGCGTTGGCGTGGGGCAGCGGGTCGATGGGCGGGCGCGGGTAGATGCACCGGGTCCCGACCGGCAGGTCCTCGAGGACGAGGTCCTCTCCCGAGAACATCACGCGAGGCGCCGAGTCGTTGTCGATCCAGGTCACGGACTCCGAGTTCGACCTCGGGGAGCGGGCCTTGGAGGGGGAAGCGGGGGTGGTGGTCGGAGGCATGTTCAGGCGCCCAGGGTGAGGATCGGCCAGTCGTGCGCCCGGGCGATGCCGCGCAGCTTCCAGTCCGGGTTGACGACGGCGGGTCGGCCGACGGCGGCGAGCATGGCGAAGTCGGACGCCGAGTCCGAGTACGCTTGGCACTCGTTGGGGTCGTAGCCGCGCTCGATGGCGTACTCGCGAATGAGCTTGGCCTTGGTGGCGCCGGCGATGACCGGGCGCAGCAGGCGGCCGGTGGCGAAGCCGTCGCGGATCTCCAGGCGATTGCAGATCACCTCGGTCACGTCGAAGTGCTCGGCCAAGGGCTCGAGGATGATGTCCAGGGAGCCGGACAGGAACACCGGCTCGAGCCCATTGGACTTGCAGTCCTCGATCAGGGCCTTGGCCCCGGGGAAGATCGCGGGCTTGAGCACCGACTCGAACATGTCCTCGGCGAGGACGTACAGGCGGTCCTCGGAGGTGCCCGCGTACTGCTTGTAGAACAGGTCGTTGAAGACCTTGCGGTTGTAGTTCTCCGCGACGAGGAACAACGGCACCCGTGCGGCCAGCCCGACGAGCTTGCTGATCGACAAGGCCGGCCGGCCCTGGTTGGCGGCGAAGTACGCGTACGTGTGGAGGATGTTGGTCTTCACCAACGTCCCGTCGACATCGAAGAATGCTGCGGCGCGGGGACCCGGCAAGCCTCCCACCTCCTGTCTGATCAACCGTTCAAGCGCAGCCTGTGGTGGAACGCCCCTGCCCCATTTTTTAGACTGGCGAGTCTAATTATTTGAATCAGCCTCCGGGATCAAGCCGCGCCCGCGATCTGCCGCCAGATTTCTGCATCCGCTACGATGGGCAGGTTGTGGGGGATGCCGTGAGCAAGCCAGCGCGTTACATCGTCCCGCTGCTTTCGGTCTGGCTCTTGACCGCTGTCCGAGGTCCTGGGGCCTGACTGAGCGGCAGCGGACCGATCAGCGCCGGGTGAAGTCCTTGATCGGGGTGTTCGTGCACTGGCCGATCTCGAGGATCAGCCAGAGGAGGACGAGCTCCTGGGGGGCCAGTGAGGCGCTGCGCAGGTCGTGATCGACCGTGTGGTACGTGCTGTACATCACCTGGCCGCAGCCATAGGGGAACCGCAGGGTGTGGGGGCGCAGGGCGTCGGCGTCCGAGGCCTCCTGCCAGGTGTCGTGGCTCGGGCCGAAGGAGCGTCCGGGCGTGAAGGGCGGGGGCTCCTCGCCGTTGGGGCCGTCCATGACGACCTCGGTGCGGATCTGGACCTCCTGGCCGGCCTCGTCGCAGCACTGGCTGCCGCCGGCGGCGGCGTTGAGGTTGACCCAGTTCCCCGTGGTCATGACCGTGCCGTCCGGGGAGGCGTCCGTGGCCAGGAGCCAGGCGGACAGAGCCTCGTCACGGGCCTTGTTCTCCGAGTCGTACAGCAGCGTCCCCACGGCGGCGTCGCCCATCTGCGCGGGGTCGCCGACGGCGCCGTTGGCGTTGCCGTCGCCGTCTCCCGAGGGTGCGTCGAAGTCGACGTAGGTGGGGAAGACCTGCTCGACGACGTCGTAGGCGTAGTCGGTGACGTATAGGCGGCCCCCGCCTGCGATGTAGCGCTCGATGTTCAGCCGGTTGTCGCGGCTGGTGAGCAGCTGGCCATACGTGTCGTACTCAGCGCACGGGGCGAAGACGAAGTGCCAGTCGGCCAGGGCGTTGGCGTCGGACAGCAGGGCGGGGAAGCTGTCGGCGGCCAGCTCCCTGTCGTCGTCGTCGAGGTCCCTCGGAGTCTGGTAGTTCATCAGCGTGACGCCCCAGGCGCCCGGGTCGGCCATGTAGGCGTCGTAGTCGAAGCCGAACGTCGGCGTCATGGGCCCCAACCGCAGCTTGGCGAAGACGTCCTCGATGGCGTCGAAGCGGCCCGTGCCGATGACGATCCTGGGGATCTCGTCGCCCGCCGGCGGGTCGCTCTTGACCGGCAACTCGGTGGCGGCGGCGGAGACCTCCGTGACCTCGTCCGCGACGACCGTGACGATCCGCTGTCTGCGGAAGTGGCCCTTCTGGACCACCAGG
>PVBE010181243.1_pt1 | contig 13697 bp, 6 predicted proteins | sample 1631181 | NCBI WGS metagenome assembly PVBE01 (sample SAMN08397723, study PRJNA350692) | Marine metagenome, whole genome shotgun sequencing project. | isolation source: water | place: Pacific Ocean | collected 2012-04 | reverse complement strand
GACCAATATGTGTCGGCGCAGCCGATACCCAAGGAGCTGCAAGGGGTGGCCTGGCAGCTACCGCAGCCGGGCTCGCTCACCGCGCAGAAGCCGTGCTTGAGCCAGCTCTGGCCGATCTGCTCGAAGCGCCCGTCCTTGAGTCGATACATCTCCTGGCTGATCACGGGGTGGTTCGTGTTGTTGGACTGCCAGATGACCGTCTGGTCGCCCACGTTGCAGGACTGCGTCGCGAGGCTGTAGGCACGGATACCGTTTGCGGTGCCCCAGTAGTGGATGTCGTTGGTGTCTCCACCGTCGACGCCAACTTGATGAACCACGATGTCGGGTCCAGCTTGAGCGCTGGACTGACCGGCGAGGAGCAGACAGGCGAAGGCTGCTGTAGTTGCGAGGTGCTTGATGTTCATGGGAGTGGGTTCTTCTAGGGGTTTTGCTTGAGGCCTTTCTCGTGCCTATAGATTACACGCTCTGGCCCAAAGCGGTGTGAGTCGCTGTTCCTGGTCACCTCAGATGCTGCCATGGGGTTAAGGACGGCTCTAAGACCACGCCTATAGAAGAGCGGCGCCGCCCTGTGGACGGCGCCGCTCGATCTATTTCTCACACATGACGCCCAGCGGGGTCATGAGCGCTGATGAGGGCCTAGGCTTCCCAGGTGACCTCGTAGCCGTTGGAGAGGTTGAAGAGGTTCGAGCAAGGAGACGAGCCAGGGTCTCGGTACCAGTACTGGTATCGCTTGGTGTCTCCTATGTTCACGGCGCCGTCGGTCGCGATAGAGATCGTGGTCGTGGTCGTGAAGCCGTTTCCAGTGTTGGAGAAGGCGATCTCCAGGCGTCGGACGTTGCTCCCAGCGCAGCGTATGCCGTCACCGAAGGGGTTTCCTGCGCCATCATTGACGGCGTTGTCACCCTGGAAGAACAGGCCCGGTCCGTTGGTGAGGTTTCTCGCCGAGAGGACGAGGTCGTCTGTAATGATGCTCGCCGAGCCAGAGCCGCTCAAGACGGCGCCGTGTCCGGTGTCGTTTTCGCAGCCTTCACCAGGGCCTCCCTCGTTCCAACAGGGGCAGCCCACGTCGCCGCTGCCGTCACCAAAGCAGAAGGGTAAGCCGGGACCGTTGTTGGGGCAGATCTCGATGATCTCGAGATCGTCGATGGCCGCTTCGACGATGGAGCCGCTACCTAGGTCGCTCGCGAGGAAGCGTAGCTGTACGCTCGAGGAAGGCGTAACGAGGCTGTTGACTGAGAACTGGTGTTGAATCCAGCCACCCGTAGTGCCCGGTCCGCTCGGTCCGAGGACCTCGACATCGCTCCAAGATGAGCCGCCGTCGTCCGTGATCTGCACTGTGAAGGTGTCGTCGTCGTTGCTCCCTGTGGAGTTCGAGTACCAACGCCAGTAGCTGACCACGGGATCCATGGAGCCGGAGAGGTCATAGACCGGCGAGTAGAGGGTGGTCGTTCCACCGTCCACGTCGTTCTCACCGTTGCTACCGCCCGGAGATCCTTGTCCCGTGACGTAGCACAGGCTCCCACTGGGAGAGTGGTCATCATCCGGCTGAGCGCTGGTGCCGAGGGGGTCGACGCGCTCCCACACCCCGGTCGTGGCTGTGTCGGCAGGGTCACCAACGATCCAGCCGCTGTCGATCTCGAGGTCGTCTTCCGTCATGGTGGCGATCTGCATGGACAGGGACTCGTAGGTGACGGCGGGGGCCGAGCTTGGCGAGGAGTGGGTGCCGCCGCTCGTGAGGTCGAAGCTCACGTACCAGTCGAGCTGGGAGCCGCAGTCCACGGCAGGGAAGTTGGCCTCGTGCTCACCAGGAACGGTCTCGGTCAGGGAGATCGCGGTCGTGCTGCCGGCGACGTCCACGTAGAGGACGCCCGAGCCAGACACTGCGGAGTCCGTGCCAGGAGTTGTGTTCACCCGGAGGGTCGTGCTTCCCATGGGATCGACGATATCGGGGATACCATCAGGGAATGTGATGGACAAGGCCGGCGGGTCGCCGGGGCCCTTGACCGGGACGGTCAGCGCGGTCGAGACGCCGGGCCCGTACATCCCCATCGTAGCCGTCACGTCTTGCGGTGCGGAGGCGGTGGTGAAGCCGAAGCTGTACATGGTGCCCCAGCGAATGGCGTTGCCGTTCGCGTTCTGGGCATAGGTCTCGGTGCACTCCCAACTGATCTCACCGTTCGCGATGCCGTGGGTCCAGTCGGTGTTGTCCTGAAGCTCACCCGAGTGGTAGTCGACGTCGTTGAAGTAGACGTCTGTCAGCTGTGCTGTGGGGTTGATCGGGATGGATAAGTCGCCACAGCCCTGCGTGGAGTTGAGGTTGAAGACGACGTAGTTGAAGGTGAAGGTGCCGTCGTTGTTGGTCTGGACGTTGTGACCGACATAGTAGTAGCCGTTGATACCAGGACCGGCTTCGTTCACGTTCGTGACCTTGGTCACGACGACGCTGGGGTCCTCTGATTGCCAAGCGTAGGGCGGGGACATGCCGACATTGGTCGGGCCGCCACCGTCGATGTTGGTGATTGAGACGACGTTGAGCTTGCGCCAAGAGGAGTTGTTGGCCGCGTTGCCGTTCTCATGGTCGTGCTCGGAGATGTAGACGCTGGATCCGAAGTACTCGGCGCCGATGTTCTGACTCGGGTCGATGTCTTCTTCGTGGACCTGAAGGCGACCACGGATGGAGCTGGGACCTGAGGGGCCGCTGTAGGGGTATGTGATCTCACCTGACGCAGGGCTTGTCTCCCACTTCGGGGCCCCGCTTTGACCGTCGTTCAAGGTCGCCCAATAGGTGTCGGCGCAGCCGATGCCCAAGGAGCTGCAAGGGGTGGACTGGCAGCTACCGCAGCCGGGCTCGCTCACCGCGCAGAAGCCGTGCTTGAGCCAGCTCTGGCCGATCTGCTCGAAGCGCCCGTCCTTGAGTCGGTACATCTCCTGACTGATCACGGGGTGGTTCGTGTTGTTCGACTGCCAAATGACGGTCTGGTCGCCGATGTTGCAGGACTGCGTCGCGAGGCTGTAGGCGCGGATGCCGTCTGCGGTGCCCCAGTAGTGGATGTCGTTGGAGTCTCCGCCGTCGACGCCAACTTGATGAACGACGATGTCGGGCCCAGCTTGAGCGTTGGTCTGACCCGTGAGGAGTAGACAGGCGAAGGCCGCTGTCGTTGCGAGTTGCTTGATGTTCATGGGAGGGGGTTCTTCTGGGGATTTTGTTAAGGAGCGGTGTTCAATTTCCAGAGCAACTGCTCTAGTCCTCGAGGTTGTGTGCAGTCCCCTCAGGCGAGATGGATGAATCGCTGAGCGGGAACGCCTCTACGATATTTTCATCCGAGGTAAGGGCGTGAAATGGTCATGTAAAACGCCATGTAGGAGGAGGATTAGGCCTCCCAGGTGATCTCGTATCCGTTCGTCAGGTTGAACCCGGCACCGCAGGGCGAGGAGTTCGGATCGCGGAACCAGTTCTGGTAGCGCCGCAAGTCTCCGGCAGAGCAGCCGCCCTTGACCGAAACGTTCACGGTTGTCTGGGCGTCGCCGTTCGAGTCCGGGAACCGGACCTGCAGACGAATGACGCCGCCGCCAGCACAGCGGAGACCATCACCGAAGGTGATCCCGTTGCCGCTGTTGACAGCGTTGTTCCCTTGGAAGAACAGGCAGGGTTGGTTCGGGAGGAGGTCTGTCGACTTCAGGACGAGGGTGTCGCTTGAGATGCTCGCCATGCCTTCACCGTCGAGGGTCCCGCCGTTTCCTGAGCCGTTGACACACCCGCCTCCATTGGAGGAGGTGTTGCCGCAAGGGCATCCTGCATCCCCCGCGCAGAACGCGGTGCCGGGATTGCAGGTCTCGCAGGCGGGGTCGCAGGTGTATTGCTCGATCGTGAAGTTGCCAGGACCCGCTGTCGAGGAGGCCGGGAAGGTCCCGAGCTGGATCATGTAGGTGCTGCCGTTCGTTACGCTCCAGTCGATCTGGGATGTATACGGGTAGGACGCGCAGGCCGGGCACTGGACGTCGTCGTTGCAGGCGAGGCTCGTGCCGAAGGTCGGGCAGGCGCTCCCGGGATAGACGGCGACCTTGGAGTCGATCGCGTTTCCAGTGCAGGTAGAGAGCCTCGCTGTACCGGAGAAGTCGGAGGTCCAAGCGAACCACACGTCGAAGTCGATGGGCGTGCCGCCGTTGAAGGTGCAGAGGAGCTCTGATTGGCCCTCGATACCTGACGTCGCTGTGGAGAGGTCGAAGGGGAAGCTCCCTGTCCCGCTGATGGCGGTGGGGCTGCTGCAGTCGTCATTGCTGAGCGGCTGGAAGACGCTCATGTCGAAGCTGCCGGTCCCGCCGGCGGCGCCGGGGAAGGTCCCGATCTGGAGCATGTAGGTCGAGCCCGCAGTGCCCGCGAAGGTCACCTGCGACTGGAGCGCGCAGTAGTCGTCGTTGCACGCGAGGACGGTGCCCACCGTCGGGCACGCGGCGCCCGGGTAGACCGCGATCTTCGTGTCGGTGGAGGTGATGTTGCAGGTCTCGAACTGGAAGGTGTCATTCGAGGGGCAGGTCCAGGTGAACCAGACGTCGTTGTCGACAGCAGACGAGCCGAAGGCGTAGCAGCTGTACTCAGCCTGCCCCTCAGTCCCGGTCGTGGCGGTCTGGTTGTTGAAGGGGAACGTGCCCACACCGGAGATCACGTCCGGGTTGCTGCAGTCGTCGTTCGTCGTGGCGACCACCGCGTAGATGTTGATGCTCCCAATCCCTCCGAGAGCGCCCGGGTAGGTCCCGATCTGGAGGGTGTAGGTCACGCCTGCTGTGGCCGCAAAAGAGAGCTGACTCTGGAGTCCGCAGCTGTCGTCATTGCAGGCGATGGCTGAGCCAGGGGTGGGGCAGCCGTTGCCCGGGTAGGCGCCGATCTTCGTGTCCGTGGACGTGAGGGTGCAGGTCTCGACCATGAACGTGTCCGTCGTCGCTGCTGTCCACGCGAACCACACGTCGTTGTCGACCACAGAGCTCCCGAAGGCGTAGCAGAGCGTCTCGGCTTGTCCCTCTGTCCCAGTGGTCGCAGCCGCCTGGTTGAAGGTGAACTGCCCCTCGCCGTTGATCGCGTCAGGTGTGCTGCAGTCATCGCTGCCGCCGACCACGACGTTCTGGGTGTTCGAGCCAGTGTTGCGTTGACCGGGGATGTTCAAGGCGGCCGCTCGCTGCAGCTGCTGCTTGGACGCGGGCTTCTGGCCTTGGGCCATCACTGTGGTCGTGCCGCAAATAAGGGTGACGGCGAGGAATGCGAAACGCATGGGGGCCTCCGGATGTCCGGGTGTGTGGATACTCGATGTGTGAGGGAGCCCTGAATCAGCGCTCCTCTCCCTGAAGGCTAACTCGAAACACGGCTTCTGTAAGGAGAGCCTTTCGCCGTCGCCACTCTAGGCACCGTGCAGCCCGTTCTTTGTGCCCGGACGCTGAGGTGAAGCCAGGTGATCTCGAGCCTGCTCTCGCCGGGAGGGGGAATTCGTGGGGCTATCGAAGAACGGCACACGTCCTATACAAACGACGCAAAAGAGAGCGGCGCCGTCCTGTTGGACGACGCCGCTCTTTGATTCAGCGCGCCGCGACCGCTCGGGTCAGGACGCGTAGAGGTGAGGGACTACGGGAGCCAGGTGATCTCGTAGCCGTTCGTGAGGTTGAAGAGCGCTCCGCAAGGGGAGAGGCTCGGGTCGCGATACCAGTTCTGGTAGCGCTTCACGTCGCCGGCTGAGCAGCCGCCCTTCACTGAGACGCTCAAGCTCGTCTGGGCGTCACCGTTCGAGTCAGGGAAGCGCACCTGCAGACGGATGACCCCGCCACCGGCGCAGCGCAGGCCGTCACCGAAGTGGATCCCGTCGCCGCCATTGATCGCGTTGTTCCCTTGGAAGAACAGGCACGGCTGGTTTGAGAGGAGGCTCGTCGATTGCAGCACGAGGGTGTCCGCCGAGATGCTCGCGTCACCGATGGCACCCAGGGTCCCGCCGTTGCCGCTGCCGTTGGCGCAGCCGCCACCGTTCATCCCTGTGTTACCGCAGGGACACATCGTGCTGCCGGTGTCGTCACCGATGCAGTACGCGGTGCCAGGCTCGCAGGGGTTGCAGGCGACGTCGATGGTGAAGTTGCCGTCACCCGAACCAGCGGACGAGAACGACCCGAACTGGAGCAGGTAGGTGGTGCCGTTCGTCGCCGAGAACATGATCTCGGACTGCAGGCCGCAGGTGTCATCGTTACATGCGAGGCTCGTGCCCGGGACCGGAGGGCAAGCGCCGCCCGGGTGGGCAGAGATCTTCGTGTCCCAGCTCATGCCACAGGCGGAGACCGTCGCGACGCCGGTGCCTTGGGAGGTCCACTCGAACCAGACGTCGTTGTGGACGTTGCTGGTCCCGAAGGCATAGCAGATCGCCTCGTTCTGCGCGTCGACTCCAGTCGTCGCGCTGCAGGTGGCGAACGATGCGCCGCTGGTGTCGACGTAGAAGGCGCCGCTGCCCGAGATAACCTGGGCGTTCGTGCACTCGTCATGCGGGTGCCCCGGAGGCGCTGTGAAGGGATCCACAGTGAACGAACCGATACCGCCAGTGGCGTTCGGGAAGGTCCCGATCTGGATCATGTACTGACTGCCGGTCGTGGCAGAGAAGTACACCTCAGACGCGAGGCCATTGGATGAGCAGGTGGCGCATCCGCTGTTCATGTCGTCGTTGCAGTCGATCGCGCTGCCCGCTGTGGGGCAAGAGTTGCCCGCATAGACAGCGATCCTGGTGTCAACAGACTGACCGGTACAGGTCGTCACGCGGCCAGCGCCCGTGAAGTCGGAGGTCCACTCGAACCAGATGTCGTGCTGAACGGCAGAGGTGCCGAAGTCATAGCAGACGGCCTCGTTCTGGCCTTCCGTCCCGGTGCTGGCGAGGCTGTTGTCAAAGTTGAACGTGCCTGTGCCAGAGATGACGTCAGGCGTCGCGCAGTTGTCGTTCGGCGGGAGGATGATCGGGTAGATGTTCATGCTGCCCGTTCCGAACCCTGTCGCGGAGAAGGATCCCAGCTGGATCGTGTAGGTAGAGCCTGCGGTCGCTGAGAACCAGACCGCCGACTGCAGCCCGCAGTTGTCGTCGTTGCAGCCGATGGAGCTACCAGCCGTCGGACAACCGGTCCCTGGGTGGACGGAGATCTTCGAATCGAGCGAGGTGAGGCCGCAAGTCTCGACGGAGTAGGTGTCCGTCGTCGGCGCGGTCCACTCGAACCAGACGTCGTTGTGGACGTTGCTGGTGCCGACCTGATAACAGATCGCTTCGTTTTGTCCTTCGGCGCCGGTCGTCGCGGTCGTGGTGTCGAAGGGGAAGAGTCCGGTTCCATTGATAACGGTCGGGTTGGAGCAGTCGTCGTTGGCCGCCGGTACGAAGACGGAGATGTCGAAGCTGCCCGTGCCGCCGGTCGCGCCGGGGAAGGTGCCGATCTGAAGCATGTAGGTCGAGCCGGCGGTCCCGCTGAAGCTCATCTGCGACTGGAGCCCGCACATGTCGTCGTTGCAGGCGATGCTCGTGCCGATCGTCGGGCAGGCGCTCCCAGGGTAGGCAGCGATCTTCGTGTCGGTCGATGTGATGCCGCAGGTCTGGACGCGGAAGGTGTCGTTCGAGGGAGCTGTCCAATCGAACCACACGTCGTTGTCGACAGTGGATGATCCGAAGGCGTAGCAGCTGTACTCGTTCTGTCCTTCTGCGCCGGTCGTCGCGGTCGACTGGTCGAAGGCGAAGACCCCTGTGCCGCTGATGGCGTCGGGGTTGGAGCAATCATCGTTGGCTGCTGGCACGAAAGCGGTGATGGCGAAGCTGCCTGTGCCGCCGGTCGCGCCGGGGAAGGTCCCGATCTGCAGCATGTAGGTCGAGCCAGCCGTCCCGGGGAACATGATCTGTGACTGCAGGCCGCAGGTGTCGTCATTGCAGGCGAGGATCGTGCCGGCCGTGGGGCAAGCGCTCCCGGGCCAGGCGGCGATCTTCGTGTCGGTGGATGTGATGCCGCAGGTCTCGACCTTGAAGGTGTCGTTCGAGGGCGCGGTCCAAGCGAACCACACGTCGTTGTCTACGGCTGAAGAGCCGAAGTCATAGCAGATGTACTCGTTCTGTCCTTCGGCGCCAGTCGTCGCAGCGCTGTTGTCGAAGGCGAAGGAGCCTGTTCCGCTGATGGCCGCTGCGTTGTTGCAGTCATCGTTGGTCGCCGGCACGAAGGCGGAGATGTCAAAGGTGCCAGAGCCTCCGGTCGCGCCGGGGAAGGTCCCGATCTGCAGCATGTAAGTCGACCCAGCTGTTCCAAGGAACTGTATCGACGACTGGAAACCGCAGGTGTCGTCGTTGCAGGCGATGCTCGTACCGATCGCAGGACATGCGCCGCCGGGATAGGCCGCGATCTTCGTGTCCGTGGAGGTGAGGTTACAGGTTTGGATCGTGAAGACATCGTTCGAAGGAGCTGTCCAATCGAACCACACGTCGTTGTCGACAACGGAAGAGCCGAAGTCATAGCAGATGTATTCGTTCTGACCTTCAGCGCCGGTCGTGGCCGTTGTCTGGTCGAAGACGAAGGCGCCGACTCCAGAGATCGCGTCAGGCGTGTTGCAGTCGTCGCTACCACCGACCACCAGGTTCTGGCTCGTCGTGTTGGCGTTGCGGGCTCCCGGAAGGTTCGAGGGGAGCATGCCTTGCTTCGTGGGCTTGCCTTGGGAGGGTTTGACTTGGAGGGTCTTGATCTGGGGGGCGGGCTTTGTCAGCGGCGCAGGCTTTTGAGTCTGGGCGTTAGCGCTGGTAGCGCCGAGCAAGAGTGCCGCGGCAAGGAACGAGAATCGCATGGGGAGCTCCGTGTGTTTCGAGGTGTGTGGTTGTCTCGATTTTGAAGGGATGTTGACCACGCCGAGGCTTGGGCAACCTGTGCAGAACCGAGCGTACCTGAGAAATACGGGGAGTGGGCTCATGCGGTCCAAAGACTGCCTAAATCTGCCCTTATTCGGGCGATAACACCCACGCGGGGAACATCCACCTCCCCGCGGGTCTCTGAGGTGCCGCCGGACTCTAGCGAACGACGGGCGCTCCTCAGTAGCTCAGCATGTGCGCTTCTGGGTTCACCGGGGTCACGGCGTCCGTGTCGCGCTCTCCTGAGCGGATGCGAACGACCTGGCTGACATCCGTGATGAAGATCTTCCCGTCGCCGACCTCGCCTGTGCGGGCTGACTCTACGATCGCCTCCACGGCGCGGCTCTCGAAGTGGTCTGAGACCCCGATCTCGATGCGCACCTTCTCTACGAGGCCCATCATCACCTTCGTGCCGCGGTAGGTCTCGACCTCCTCGGTCTCACCTCCGTGGCCCCGGGCGGGGGACACCGTCAAGCCGCGGACGTCGGCCTCGAAGAGGGCGGCCAAGACGTCATTGACCTTCTCGGGGCGGACGATCGCTGTGATGAGCTTCATGCTGAGGTTCCTGCCGGGTCACCGGCTTGGGTGGTCGCGCTCTCTTTGGGAGGGCGCTTCGTCCGCGTGAGGAGGACCGCCCCCTCACCTGATGAGATGGCCTGCTCTCCGTGGAGCGGGACGTCGAGTCCGCGGCCCTCCTCCTCCAGCTCGACGCGGAGGGGGATGACGAGGCTGACGAGCTTGAAGAGCGCGAAGGAGGCGAGCGCGCTGAAGGCGAGGGCTGCGAGGACCGCTGTTCCTTGGATAGCGACCTGGGCAGCGTTCCCCTCAAAGAGACCTGCTGTGCCTCCCCAAGCCTCCCGTGCGAAGACTCCGACCAGCATCGCGCCGGTGAGCCCGCCCACTCCGTGGGCAGCAGCGACGTCCAGAGAGTCATCGAGGCGCGAGCGTGAGCGGTACTGGATGGCCAGATAGCTCGGGAAGGTGGCGATCATCCCGATGGCGATCGCGTCCATGGGGCCGACGAAGGCGGCCGCTGGGGTGATGGCGACGAGGCCGACCACCGTCCCAGTCGCTGCTCCGACCGCCGTCATCTTGCTGATGCGAATGTGGTCCAAGAGGAGCCAGGTGACCATCGCCGCGCAGGGGGCGAGGAAGGTGTTCGCGAAGGCGAGGCTCGCGGACTCGTCCGCTGCGAGCGCGCTCCCGGCGTTGAAGCCGAACCAACCGAACCAGAGCAGGCCCGTGCCCAAGAGGATGTAAGGGACGTTGTGTGGGAGGAGCGCTTGGCGTCCATAGTCCTTACGAGAGCCGATGAGCAGCGCGCCTACGACCGCCGCTGCGCCAGCGTTGACGTGCACGACCGTCCCGCCCGCGTAGTCCAGCGCGCCCATGGCCTCGAGCCATCCACCCGGACCCCAGACCCAGTGGCAGACCGGGGCGTAGACGAAGAGGGTCCAGAGCGCGATGAAGAAGAGGTATGCGGAGAAGCGCATGCGCTCGACGAGCGCACCAGAGATGATCGCTGCGGTGATGATCGCGAAGGTCCCCTGGAATATGCAGAACAAGAGATGCGGGATCGTCTGTCCGTCTCGCGGTTCGAAGCCGACGCCTTTGAGGAAGAGGTGGTCGAGGCCTCCGATCCAAGCGCTGCCTTCAGAGAACGCGAGGCTGTAGCCGGCGAAGGCCCAAACGCAGCCGACGACTCCGAGCGAGCAGAAGCTCATCATCATCGTGTTGAGCGCGTTCTTCGAGCGGACCATGCCACCGTAGAAGAAGGCGAGCGCTGGCGTCATCAGCAGGACCAGCGCCGCGGAGACGAGGATCCAGGCTGTGTCTGCGGTCGAGAGGTCAGCGGGGGCAGAAAAGAGGGCGACGAAGGAGGACGTCGTGTGGGGCATGTGGGCTTCTCTTGCTCGGGTTTCCACAAAACTAGAGACGTGCGCGCGTGATTCAAGGAAGAACCTGGGCAGACTCCCGGTATCCTCCGTGAGCTTGAGCTTGCAATGAATCCGACGTCGAACTCCCGACTGCGGCCTCTCCTCCTCGGAGGGCTCTGTCTCTCCCTCTCCTGCCAGGCCCTCAGCCCGAGAGTAGAGGGGCCGCCCAATGTGCTCCTCATCATGGTCGACGACCTGGGCTGGATGGACCTCGGCTTCCAAGGGAACGAGCAGATCGACACCCCGAACCTAGACCGCTTGGCGCGAGAGGGGCTGCGCTTCACGGACGCCTACTCCGCCGCCCCGGTGTGCTCGCCGGCGCGGGCCTCGATCTTGACCGGCCTGGCCCCGGCCCGCTTGGGGATCACCAACCACGTGCCGGAGAGCCCTGGCTTCGCTCCCATCGGCGCACCGTTCTATGCGGCGGAGACCCTGAACTACCTCCCGACCGAGCACGTGACGATCGCAGAGCGCATGAGCGAGGCGGGCTACTCGACCTCCTTCGTCGGAAAGTGGCACCTCTGCGGGGACTGGTCTCGCCGTGACGGCGGCGCCGGTGATCCGGCGTATCACCCGGACCAGCAAGGCTTCGACCAGAACATCGCCGGCTGCGCGCGCGGCGGGCCCACGACCTACTGGGACCCGTACAACATCCACGCCCTCGAATCGGAGACGCAGGGAGACTACCTCCCATACCGGCTCTCCTCCGAGGTGATTGACGTCTTGCGCGACCGCGGTAAGGACCCGTTCTTCCTCTGCTGGTGGCCATACACCCCGCACTACCCGCTGGAGGCTCCGCCAGAGCTCGTCGAGAAGTATGAGGCCAAGGGCGTGGGTCCAGGGATCAAGAACACGACCTACGCGGCGATGGTGGAGGCGATGGACTTCTCGATCGGCTGCGTGCTCGCCGAGCTGGATCGTCTCGAGCTCACAGAGGAGACGCTGGTCGTCTTCCTCTCAGACAACGGCGGCTGGGACGGGGTCTGCGACAACCGGCCGCTCAAGGCGGGCAAGGGCTACCTCTACGAGGGAGGGATCCGCGTGCCGATGGTCGTCCGCTGGCCGGGACACACAGAGGCTGGGGTCAGCTCGACGCCGGTGGTCGCTACGGACCTCTTCCCGACGGTGCTTGAGGTCGCAGGGTTGGCGCCAACGCCTGGTGTGCCCTCCGATGGTGAGAGCCTCGTGCCGCTCCTTGAGGGGCGGGGTGAGCTTGAGCGCGACGCGATCTTCTTCCACTACCCGAACTACGCCTTCCACGGCGGCAACCGTCTCGGGAGCGCGGTGCGCTCTGGGCCGTGGAAGCTCATCGAGAACTTCGCGGACGGCTCGCTGGAGCTCTATGACCTCGAGGCGGACCTGGGCGAGACGAAGGACGTCTCCAAGGCGAACCCAGAGACGGCGAACGCCTTACGCGAGATGTTGCACACCTGGCGCGCGGATGTCGGCGCGAAGATGCCGACGCGGCTCCCCGGTGCTCAGTCGTCGCGGCCTGCGTCGGCCGCCTCGAGCTCAGGGTAGGTCTTCGGGTACTCGACGGTGTAGGGCTCATAGCCCTCGGGGCGCTTGAGCGGCCAAGGCAGGACGCCCGCGCGCTCCGCCCATGCGTTATAGGTGGCCGTCATCGCTTGGACGCGCTCGGGCTCCTCGCTCGCGAGGTCTTGGGTCTCGCTGCGATCGCTTGAGAGGTCATAGAGTTGCCAGGCCTTGTTGTGCCTCGCGACGAGCTTCCAGTCGCCGTCACGGACTGCCCGGTTGCCCTCGTGTTCGAAGAAGATCGGGCCCTCTCTGTCGAGCTCTCCGTCACGGAGCAGCGGGAGGAGGGAGACGCCTTCGAGCGCTCCGATCTCCTCGCCGATGAGGCGAGATGGGTAGCGCGCGCCGGCGAGCTCGTAGAGCGTCGGTGCGACGTCGATGAGGTGGCAGGGCTCGTGCCGGATCACGCCCTTCTCTTGGATGCCCGCTGGCCAGTGGGCGATGAAGGGGGAGGCGATCCCGCCCTCGTGAACCCAGTGCTTGTACAAGCGGAAGGGGGTGTTGGAGGCGTTGGCCCAGCCCTTGCCGTACGTGAGGAAGTAGCCCTCGCGCCCGCCGACCATCTCGTCGGGGCTGCCGCCCATGACCCCGCCCTCGGCGCAGCCGCCGTTGTCGGCGAAGAAGAGGATCAGGGTGTCATCGAAGACGTCGAGCTCCTTGAGCGTCTCGACCAGGCGCCCGACGTTTTGGTCCAGCCTGTCGACCATGGCGGCGTAGATCGCCATGCGGTGGGCGAGTACCTCTCTGCGCTCGGGGTCTGTCTCCTCCCAAGGCTTGACGTCGAGAGGAGAGAGTTCGCACTCCTTCTCGATGACCCCGAGCTCTTTCATGCGCTCGGCGAGATATCGCATAAATGCTGGCTGCAGTCCGACACCATATACTTGGGCAACGTCAGCAAACTGGACGAAAGTTTGGTGGGGTACGGGTATAATTTCCTGCTGTGTCACAACCTCATAAAAACGAGCACGTGCTATCATCAAACTGAATTTCACGGTGGGCTCAACAGTTGGCGGCGCATACTCCTCCAAGGCCACCTGCGCCGGTCCCGCATGTGTGTCCAATATGTCTGAAAGGGGAGGCTGTGAGGTCGTGGAACCGCTAGCGAATGCTTCGTCTGGTAGGTGTGTTTCCAATAATGGAACCGAAGTATCGATCTCTTCTGTCGGCATGTTCTGGGAAGGATACCGATACCACTGAGAAATCGCGCCCCCGTCTACACTATACCCGCAACGCCGGAGCAAAATCAAGATCGAGACACCTCCAACGACCATAGTCAGCATGAAAAATTGAAGGATAACAATACTGTATCCCAAGTCGGCCGAATACCCTCCGACCGAAGGAG
>PVBE011120991.1_pt1 | contig 13700 bp, 9 predicted proteins | sample 1631181 | NCBI WGS metagenome assembly PVBE01 (sample SAMN08397723, study PRJNA350692) | Marine metagenome, whole genome shotgun sequencing project. | isolation source: water | place: Pacific Ocean | collected 2012-04 | reverse complement strand
CGCCGAAGAACTGAGCCTCGTCCACCCCCACCACCGCGGCATCGGGGTCGAGAAAGCGCAGGATCTCGCTGGCCCTCTCGACGGCGACGCACGGCATCGACAGGTCGCTGTGGCTCACCACCGCGTCCGCGGCGTAGCGGTCATCCGTCCGTGGCTTGAAGACCTGCACCTGTTTGCGCGCGTAGACCTCGCGTCGCAGGCGGCTGATCAGTTCTTCGGTCTTGCCGGAGAACATGCTCCCGCAGATGACCTCGACCCAGCCGGTGCCCTCGGGGGTGCGCTGCATGGCCGCGGAGGATAGGTGATCCGGGGTGCGGCTACCAGTGCGGTTGTTCCGGCTTCAGCTCCTCACCGAGCCAACGCCGCAGCAGGGCCTGCATCCGCTCGAATTCGGCGGTGCGCGTCTCCGAGAGATCCTTCTGCTCGGTCGGGTCTTTGGAGAGGTCGAAGAGCAGGTACTCGTTGAAGCGCGCCCCGTAGTGGAGCTTCCACGGCCAATCCAGCACGGCCCACCGATTCTGGGGGTGCGTCTTGTCCTGGAGCATCTCGGTGAAGATGGGACCGCGCGGCGGCGGGTTGTCGTCCGCGTAGGGCAGCAGCGACACCCCGCGGGCATCCAGCGGGACCGGTTGCCCGGCCAGGTGCATCACCGTCGGCAGCACGTCGAGCATCGCGACGGGTGTCTCGACCGCCTTCGACGGCAGCCCCGGTCCGACCAGGGCCAGCGGCACGTGCACCTGGTCGTTGAAGAGGTGCTGGCCATGGTAGGTGTAGCCGTGCTCCCCGAAGCCCTCGCCGTGGTCGGAGTTGAGCATCACGTAGGTCTGCTCGAGGTGACCCTGCTGCTCGAGCCAGGCGAGCAGACGCCCCACCTGCTGGTCGCTGAACAGGACCTCCTCGTCGTACAGGTCTTCGTCCTCGCGCCCGAAGTCGGCTCCGGCGTGGTCCTGGTAGAAGTGGTGCGGGTCGAAGTAGTGCAGCCACAGGAAGTACGGCCGCGCGTCGTCGCCCGCGTCGTACTTCTTCAACCAGTCGATCGCCCGGTCGGTGACTCGATGCCCGCTCACCACGTGCGGCAGCCGCCTGCCCCACTTCTTGACCACCGTGAGGTCCCAGTTCTCGAAGCCCTGGCTCATGCCGTAGTTGCGCATGAAGAAGCGGTGCGACACGACGCCGGCGGTCCGGTACCCCGCGTCACCGAGCCGCTCGGCGAGCGTGACGTTGCTCTCGTGCATGCGCGGCCAGATTTCGGGCGTGCGCTGCACTTCGGAGTAGTAGCGCCCGGTGAACATCGACGGCATCGACACCTTCGTCTGCGCCCCCTGCGCGATGGCCCAGTGGAAGCGCAGCCCGCGCTCGGCGAGCTGGTCGATGTGGGGGCTGGTCGCGCGCTCGTAGCCCATGTAGCCGAGGCGGTCAGCGCGCAGCGTGTCGATGGTGATGAGCACGATATTCGGGGAGGGCACGAGCCGGGTCATCACGTCGGGTTCGGCCGGCGCCTCGGCATCTGCAGCCGGGTCCGGCGGCACGATCTCGAGCTCGGGCAGCACCAAGGCATCCCCGCCGAAGCAGTCCTCGTCGATGCCATTGCCGGGCTGCTCCCGCGCGCCCGGGTGGATGCGCGCGTCTCGGTCGTCGCAATCGCCTCCACCGAGCAGACCTGCATATCCGTCGCGGTCGGCGTCGAAGAGCGGCTGCGAAGCGGAGACGAGGCCCTCGAAGGCGAGCGTGTTGTGGAGCAGCGCCCGCTTCACCTCGGCGCGCGCGTCCATGTTGACGACGAGGTCGATGGCGCCCATCGCGCTGAACAGACCGACCACGAGCACGGCTCTGCGCGCGCTCTTCCTCGCGAGCGCCGCTGCGGAACCCCAGCGGTGCAGACCGAGCGCCAGGAGCACCGTCAGCACCGGGTAGCCGACGAAGAAGGTGACCGTCCAGCCGCCCAGCTGCTGGGCGATGCCCTCGTTGCGGGTGACGGTGGTGATGAGCAGCGAGAGACAGAATGCGACGATCGCGCCGCCGATGAACTGGCTGCTGCGCGGGCCGAAGCGGGCGTCGAGGCCCGTCAGCTGCGCGCGCAGCATCGCCCACGCGTAGAAGGCCACCAGCGCCGCCACCGGGGTGAGCAGCGCGAGGGCAAGCCCACCCACCGCCCGGTTGTGGGTGTGTCCGACCACCACGCGCGCGGCGACGAACATGACGGCTGCGAAGGCGCCGACTGCGAGGATGCCGGCCGTGGCGTCGGCCGCGAGCGCCGCGGAGCGCACACCGTTCGAGGTGGCGCGGCGCGCCCGTGACCAGATCGCGGCCAAGGCCGCCGAGGTGGTGGCGATCGCGACGCCGGCCATCATGAACGGCGAGAGCACATAGAGCGCCGAGAGCAGGCGTCCCGTCAGGTCGAGGTCGTCGGATCCCGCAATGCCCACGTGCACGGCTTCCACGGTGCCGAGCAGCACCGCGGCCATGAACAGGCCGCCGAAGAGGGCAGGGGGCAGTGGGGAGCGCACGCGCCGAGTATAGACGCCACCGCGGAAAGCACCGAGAACGCGTCGTGGCAGGTATAATCCGCCGCTCCGTGTCGTCTCGTCTCGCCCACCGCCTGCTCGACCTGGCCGTTCTGGTCGGCCTGCTCTATGTCGGCGCCTTCCTGTGGGTCGCGTTCTCGCGACTGGGCCATCCCTTCGAGATCGAGTGGATGGAGGGTGGCATGGTCACCCACGCCGCGCGGCTGCTGGAAGGCGAGGCGATCTACGCGGCGCCGAGCGCCGACTTCGTTCCGTTCTTCTACACACCCGGCTATCCGCGGCTCCTCGCATGGCTCGCCCCCATCACGGGCGGGCTGAGCTTCGGTCTGGCGCGTTCGGTCTCACTGCTGGCGACCCTCGGCACCATGGGGCTGCTATTCCGGATCGGACAGCGCGAAGCCGGCTGGCGCTACGGGCTTCTCGCGGTGGGGATCTACGCCGCGCTCTTCCGCACCAACGGCGCGTTCTACGACCTCGCCCGGCCCGACTCGGCGTTCATCTTCCTCGTCACTGCAGGCGTGTACCTCGCCTACTACCGAGAAGCGTGGTGGGGCGCGGCCCTCGCCGGTGGGGTCTTCGCGCTCGCGTACTTCACCAAGCAGACGAGCAGCGTCTTCGTACCGGCGGTGGCGCTCTATCTACTGTGGCGCGACTGGCGGCACGCCATCCTCTTCGTCGCCTGCGCCTTCGCGCCCGCTGCGCTCGGCGTCTGGTGGGTCGACCGCCTGACCGACGGCTGGTTCTGGACCTACGTCTTCGAGGGCCACCAGGGGCACCTCTTCTACTGGAAGAACATCCTCGTCGAGTACTGGCGCGACGTGCTCTTCCTGGCGCCGCTCCTGCTCCTGCTGCCGCTCCTCTTCTTCAGCTACCGCGTGCCCGTCGCCGTGCTCAGCGTGCTGCTCGCGGCCCACTGGACCTACGCGTACATCTTCCGTGCGCGCACGCTCGACTACGTCCCGCACATGTATTATCGCGAGCTCTGGTACGAGGATCCGCGCTGGCAGATCCTGGTCCCACCCGCGGTGGTCGCGCTGCTGCTGCTGCTCTACCGGGTGCTCAGCCGCGTGCAGGTGCGCACGCCGGCCTTCTGGCTGCTGATGTTCGTGGCGGGGGTCGGGTCGAGCGGGCTCAACCACAGCACACAGTGGGCCTACAGCAATTGCTTCATGCCGCTGTCGCTCTTCGCGGCCGCCCTCGTCGCCCTGGCCGTGCGCGACCTGATCGATCCCGAGGAAGGACATGTGCGCTGGGCGGCGCTGGTGCCGGTGGCCGTGTTGGTGCAGCTCGTCGCCTGGGCCTGGTCACCCACGGCGCAGATGCCGACCGACGCCGACCGCGCCGCGTACGCCGACTTGACGAAGCGCCTGGACGCGGTGGACGGCAAGGTCTTCATGCCCGCCCACCCGCTCTTCGGATACCTGCGCGACGGACAGGTGCACGTCCACCAAATGGGCCTGCAGGACGTGGCCTATCGCGGCGGCGTCGGCGACATCCGGCGGCGCCTGGCGGCGGGCGAGTGGGGGGCCGTGGTGGTGGACGACCGCACGAAGGTGCAAGGGGTCGGATCCGGCTACTACGAGGGGCACCGCATCCGCTACGACGACCCGGACGCGCTGAAGACCCGCACCGGCTTCATCGTGCGCCCCGCGGCCATCTGGTACGTCCAGGACAAGGCCCCGCGCGCGCTCGGCCCGGGCGTGAGCGCCAACTTCGAGGACGGCGCGTGGGTGGGCTGGACCGCACACGGCAACGCGTTCGGGGCGAAGCCGAGCCGGCGCCACGTACGCAACAGGCAAGGGCGTTCGGTGGCGGCGAGTTCGAAGAAGGGGCGCGGCCGCCTGGTCTCCGCCCCGGTCCGGGTGGAGAAGCGCTGGCTCACTCTTCTGTTCGGCGGGAGCGCGCGCACCAAGGCCTCGCTGCGCGTCCTCGCGAATGGCGAGGAGGTGGCGAGGCAGGGCGGCGTGAGAGACGTGAAACGACGTCTGCGCCGGGTGGCGCTCGACCTTCAGGCCGTCGTCGGAGAAGAGGTGGTGCTGGAGGTGGTCGACGACGACCCGAAACACACGGTCGTCGTCGACGATCTCAGGTGGGCCCGGTAGCGGAGGCTACTCTTCTTCCTCGACGGCGCCGACGCCGGCGATCTCGATGCCGCCCATGCCGATCAGCAGGCAGACGCTGACCGCGTTGCAGTCGCCGGGGACGCCCGGGTCACAGGCGGAGGCCATCTCGGCGTCGTCGACCTTCGAGTCGAAGCCGCCGATGAACTGCTCGAGGATGGGCAGCGCGTTCTCGGGCGGGTCGTCGGGCCCGCCGAGGATGGCGCCGGCCTGGTCGCACAGCGACGGGGCGTCTTCCTCGCCGCAGGCGATCTGCAGCCCGCGGATGAGGTCGAGGATGGCGTCGCGCGTCAGGTAGCCGCCGAGCACGCCGTTCTCGAGGGACCAGCCGGGCCCGTCCACGGCGAGCTTGCCCGTGATCTCGGCCGAAATGATGGCGAGCACGACCGGCAGGCCCTCGATGATGGGCAGCGACACCTGGAAGGTGCCCGGGCCGGCGTGCAGGCACGCGTTGGAGATGTCGGAGTTCGGGAAGCTGACCAGCGGCGCGCCGTCGACGAAGGACTCGGGGTCGATCTCGAAGCCGCCGGCGTCGGTCTGCGCGCCGTTGAGCAGGTTCAGCGTGGCAGTGCCCGCGGAGTTCGCGGTAGCGCCGCCTTCCCAGCCCGCGAGCTGGCCGAACAGGATGAGCGAAATCTCGCCCTCGTCGTCTGGGTTCACGAACTCGTTGAGGCCGGTGCCGCCCGCGAGCGAGACCAGGCCGGCGAGACCGGAGCCGTTGTTGTTGCCGACCAGGTCGCAGCCCGCCGCGGTGGCGGCCATGCGGTTGGCCGGGATGTCGAGGTAGTTCACGCGGCCGGCTGGGCCCCACTCGTTCTGCTCGGCCAGGGGACCGGTGTCGCCCTCGCACAAGAGCGGCTCGCCTTCACCTTCGCCCTCACCCTCGCCTTCACCCTCGCCTTCGCCCTCGCCTTCACCCTCGCCCTCACCCTCGCCTTCGCCTTCACCCTCGGCGCCCATGTCGGGGTCAGGGTCGGACCCTGCACCGCCGCCGTCATCACAACCGACGGCGAGAGTCAGCGCCATCGAGGCGCACAACATGACCAGCAGGTCCCGAATGCTCTTCATCACAATTCCCCGTGACTTGGTTTTGTGCCTGGCACGCCCGCCTGATGGCGGGGACGTTGCCTTGTAGCAGAAGGCCCCAGGGCCGTGCAAAGCCTCGCTGAATATGATTCAGCTGCCTTCGGGCTGCCCGTCGCGGACTTTCTCGAGGTGTCGGAACACTGTCCGCGGATCGACCCCGAGGTCGCGGGCCGTCTTGGTCCGGTTCCCCTCATTGAGGGCGAGGACCTGGTCGATGTAGCGGCGCTGGAAGTGCTCCTTGGCTTCGGCGAGTGGCAGCACGCGCCCGACGAGGTCGTCGGCGCCCAGGTCGAGGCAGTCGGCGGTGAGCAGCGGGCCGTCTGAGAGGACGATGCCTTTCTTCAGGCGGTTCTCCAGCTCGCGGATGTTCCCGGGCCAGGCGTGTTTGCGCAGCGCGATGATGGCTTCGTTGGTGAAGCCGCGGATCGGGCGCTCGTACTCCGCGGCGAAACGCTCGAGCAGGTAGCGGCCGATGAGCACCACGTCGTCGTCGCGGTCACGCAGCGCCGGCAAGCCCACGCTGACCACGTTGATCCGGTAGTAGAGGTCCTCGCGGAAGCGCCCGTTGCGGATCGCCTCCAAGAGGTCGACGTTGGTGGCCACCACGAGGCGGATGTCGACCTTGGTCGGGCGCGTGTCGCCCACGCGCGTGACGACCCGCTCCTGAATGGCGCGCAGCAGCTTCACTTGCAGCTGCGGTGGCATCTCGCCGATCTCGTCGAGGAACAGGGTGCCGCCGTTGGCGAACTCGAAGGAGCCGAGCTTGTTCTCGAACGCGCCCGTGAAGGCGCCCCGGCGGTGGCCGAAGAGCTCGCTCTCCATCAGGTTCTCGGGGATCGCGCCGCAGTTGACCGCGACGAAGGGGCCGTCGGCCCGCTTTGAGCGGCGGTGCAACTCGCGAGCGACGAGCTCCTTGCCCGTACCGGTCTCGCCGAGGACGAGCACGCTGATGTCGGTGCCGGCGACCTTCTCGATCTTGGAGAAGACGTCTTGCATCGCGTCGCAGGTGCCGATGATCGAGCCGAAGCGGCGCGTCTCGACCTCCGTGCGAAGGCGTTGGTTGTCCTGGCGCAGCGCGTCGCGCTGAATGGCGTTGTCGAGGAGCAGCGCGGCCTGTGACGAGAAGACCACCAGCTCGCTGAGCGAGGACTCGTCAAAGAGGTTCACCACGTTGTCGTTGCCGACGTAGATGAGCCCGAGCAGCGCCCCACCGATCACGAGCGGCACGCACATCACGCTGCACAGCTTGAGCTGCATCACGGAGACGGAGCTGCTGAAGACCGTGTCGTTGAGCGCGTCGCTGACGATGACCGGCTCGCGGCCCTCGACGACGCGCCCGATGATCGTGTCGCTGACCTGGTCGACGCTCGCGGCGATGGTCTCGCGGTTCAGGTTGCGCGCGGTGACGACCTCGAGTTCGGTGTCCTGCACGCGCAGGAGGAAGCCCTTGTCGGCGCCGGTGAGCGCGACGACCTCGTCCATCAGCACCTCGAAGAGGGCGCTGACGTCGCGCTGCTCGGCGAGGTGGCGGCTGAAGCTGGCGAGGCGCTCGTAGGCGCCCATCACGCTGCCTCGGGCCACGTCGCGCTGGGCCTCGACGGTCGACTGGTCGTCCCAGAGGTTGAAGCGCATGCGCACCTCGCCCAGGTAGATCTCGTCGCCGTGCTCGAGCACGTGCTTCTTGGATTTACGGTCGTTGACGCGCATCGGCTGGCCGCGCTGCACGACCAGCATGAAGCGGCCCCCCTCCAGGCGGATATGCGCGTGCGTCGGCGCGATCGTGGCGTGGCCGAGGACGAGGTCGTTCTCGGGGTCACGGCCGATTGAGGTGAGCTTGCGCAGGATGAGATGCGAGCGGGGCTCGCCCTCGATCATGAGGCTCGGCATCCGCTCAGAACTCCCACACGAGACCATTGGCGGTCGGCTTCACGTAGGTGCGTTGCATGTCGAGCTCCTCCTGGAACGTCGTCAGGGCATGGATGACGCCGACCGCCATCAACGCCAGGGCCGCGCCGCCTGCGATGAGTTGAGCGTTCTGCATCGACTCGGCCCGCGACACGTCTTCGCGCGCGAAGCGCCCGCTGTCCAGTCTGAGATCCTCCACGGCGGCAAAGAAGCCGACGGAGAGCGACACAGCGAGCACCTCGCCGCCCAGGAAGAGCGCGCCCGCGACGGGCTGGTCATTCTGGAACTGGCCGACGCCGAACGGCACCACCGCGACCCAGCGCGAGTTGCGGCGCTTCTCGACCACGACCTGGCTCGCGCCGGCCATGCGCAGCCGCTCCTCCGCTTCGCGCTGGCGACGCAGGATCTCCTGCCGCTCGCGCTCGAGCTCCTCAGCGAGCCCGTCGCGAACGTTCTTGTAGAGCAGGATCGTGTCGGGCGGCACGAGCGCCGGGTTGAGCTCGTAGCTCGGATCCAGGCGGATGAGCTTCTCGAAGAAGTGCCTGGCGCGTTGCTCGTGGGTCGGATCTTCCTTCGAGCGGAGAAACGAATGCGAGAGGCCGAGCAGTTGGTAGGCCTCCATCAGCTGGCCCCGGTCAGCCAGCAGCACGACGGGCTCGACGAGCGGGGTCAGCCTCGAGATCACCCCGGGGTAGTCGCCATAGACGTAGGAGTGCTTGCCTACGGCGAACTCGACCTTCACGTCGGCCGGGGGCGCGGCGAGAAGGACGAAGGTGATGAGCGACGGCGTGACGGCGATCAGAAGTTGACCTTCTTCTCGGTTCTCCTGCCCGCGAAGAGGCGGATGGCGAGCGTCTCGGTCTTACCTCCGAGATCACCGACGATCAAGGAGAGGCGCTCATCCACAGACGCCATCTGGACGCGGATGTTCTGGTTGGTTCGACCCAGCAACGTCCCGTCCTGTCTCCGCACGGCCGCATCTTGGTTGGAGGCGATTCGGAAAGTCGCCGGCAGCGCGTGGCAGATGAACAACCACGGCGGCAGGCGTTTGCCCAGATCCTTCGGCCCGACCGTGACCTGGTGGAAGGCCTCTTGGCATCCGGTGTTGCGGACGCGAATCGTATGGCGTCCGAGGGCGAGCGTGACGCCACCGCGGGCCTCGATTTGCGGGATCCCGCCCGCCTTCACGCCGTCGACCCAGACCGTCGCGGCCTTGAAGACGCCGCCCTTGACGGGCAGTCGTGCGGGCGGGCCGGTTGCGATCGCCGCGTCAGGCTCGGGAAGCGACTTGTGCCGAATGACTGGACGCCGATGAACGACGGCTACGCGTCGGGCGTCGGGCGTTGCGGCGTCGACGAGCGCGGCCACCGCTGCGTCTGGGACCGCCTTCACGCCCGCGTCGGACGACAACGCGAGCGGCGCCACGGCGACGGGCCTCGTGGAGGGCGGAGTCGGCGGTACCGTGAACGTGTCTGGCTGGACCGGGACCATCTGCATCCCGAACGCGCCGAGTCCGACGACGAGCAGCACCGCGGCCGCAGCTTTCAGGAAGATGCCGCGACGGCGGCCGCGCTCGATTCGGCCGAGCAGCGCGCGCGCCTCATGGTGCTCGTCGTCCAGCGCGAGCACGCGGTCGAGGAAGTCGAGGGCGCGCGCGGTGGCCTTCGCCCGGTACGCCTTCTGCGCGGCCTCGAGGTAGCGCGGCACCAGCCGGCGGGCGAGCTCGTCCTGGTAGACCTCGGGGTCGCTCGTGTAGTCGGCCAGCGCCTGGCGCACGTCGTGGATGCCACCGTCGGCGAGCAGCCCACGCAGCTCGGTGGCGATCTCCGCACACGACTGCGGGCGCTCCGAGGCGTCCTTGGCGAGACAGCGCTCGATGAGCCGCGCGAGCGGGCGTCCCGCGCCAGGGCGGCGTTGCAGGACCGGGTCGAAGCGGCACTCGAGGATCCGCCGGAAGAGCGCGGCCGGGTTCGGCCCGGAGAAGGGGAGCGATCCACAGACGAGCCAGTAGAGGACGGTGCCGATGCTGAAGATGTCGGCGAGGATGGTGAGCTCTTCGCCTTCGACGACCTCGGGCGCCATGTGCGCCGGCGAGCCGAGCATCATCCCGGTCTTCGTCAGGGTCTCCATGTCGATCATCTGCGCGATGCCGAAGTCCATCAGCACCGGGGATCCGTCGGACCGCAGCATGATGTTCTCGGGCTTCACGTCGCGGTGGACGATCCCAGCGTCGTGGGCGTGACCGAGGGCGTCGAGCACCGGCACCATCAGCAGCGCCGCGACCTCGCCATGTCGGATCGGGTGCGCCTCGACGAAGGCCTTGAGGGTCGGCCCGTCGATGAACTCGGTGACGATGTACGCCTGCTTGCTCTCGGGCGTCGCGTAGTCGTAGACCTCGACGATGTGCGGATGGGCCAGACGCGCCACGGCACGCGCCTCACGCGTGAAGCGCTCGCGCGAGTCTGCGCGGTCGGCGAGGTGAGGGTGCAGTACCTTCAGCGCGACCGTCCGCTGGAGCGCGGGATCGGTCGCTCGGTACACCACCGCCATCCCGCCGCGACCGACCTCGTCCTCGAGGTGGTAGCGACCGAGACGGTCCTGCAACATCGTGACCTATTGTACGTTCGCGCGCGGGCGGCCCGGAAGGTGAAGCATTCTGCACCGGTGTTCGCGTGAGCCTGCGCGTGCGCCTCCGAGGCCCCGTCCCAAGCGGGTTTGCGCGCGATGGCGGCGTCGAGCGTTACCACCGATTCCTGACCGAAGAGTGGGCGGAACGACTGTCCGAGGACGGCGTGGTCTTCGCCCTCAAGGCACGGCTCGGCGGTGAGGTGGTGCGGACCGGTGACGGAGTGAGCGCCGCATGGGTCCGCGCGTGCGGCCGCAGCCGGGTTCGATGGGCTCGCCACATAAGCGCGGAGCGCAGCGCGATTCGAGCCGCGCGCAAGGTGGTCGCGATCTCTCCGATGGTGGCCGACGAGATCGCGGAACACTACGGGCGCACGGAGGGTGTGGAGGTGCTGCTCAACCCGGTCTTCGCCGCACCCGCCGCCCCGGAGCCGCGCGCTTCTGGCGGGGTGGTCTTCGTCGGCCACGGCTTCCACCGGAAGGGGCTCGACCTCTGGCTCGCGGCCGTCTCGCGGCTCGGGCTGCGCGGTCATGTCGTCGGCCGCGGCCGGCCGCGCCCCACGCCGGGCGTCGAGTTCCACGGGGCCGTCGAGGCAGGCCCGTGGATCGCGGGGGCCGCGCTGGTGGTGCACCCCGCCCGCTACGAGCCGTACGGAAACGTGGTCGCCGAGTCCGTCGCGGCCGGCACCCCCGTCGTCGCGAGCGACGGCACCGGCGCTTCGTGTCTGCTCGACCCGGCCCACATCTGGGCCCACGTCTCCGGCGTCGACGGCCTGGTGGAGACGATGCGCGGTGTCCTCGACGACCCACGCCCCCCGCGGCGTCTGCCGCCTGGTCGCGACGCCCACCTCAGCGCGCTGTCGACCATCCTCGCCACCGACGGAGCGCCGGGTGACGGCTGACGAACCGCCCAAGCGTGCGCTGGTCGTGAACACCGCGTTCCTGGGCGACGTGGTCTTCACCCTGCCGCTGCTCGAGAACCTCGGACGCGCCGGTTACGAGGTGGACCTCCTGGCGCGTCCGCCGTTCGGAGCCCTCGCGGTGGGTGTGCCGGGGCTGCGCGAAGTCGTCGACTACGACAAGCGTGGACGCGATCGCGGGCCACGAGCGCTGTGGCGGCTGGGCAGGGCGCTGCGCAGCCGAGGCTACGAGCTGGTGCTCGCCGCCCATCCGTCGCTGCGAACGCGGCTGCTGGTTCGAGTGGTGGGCGCCCCCAGCGTCGGATGGGGGCCCGGCTACACGCGCTCGGTGCGGCGCGGGCCGCGGTTCGTCGAAGACGCGCTCGAGCTCGCCCAAGTGGCTGGAATCGACACGCCGGTCACCCGACCTTCGGTGCGCACGGCCGCGGCGATCCCGGAGATCCCTGCTGGAGCGGTGGCGCTGGTTCCCGGGGCGCGCTGGGCCACGAAGCGATGGCCGGTCGACGCCTGGCGGCAGCTCGCCGACGTCGTGCGCGCGCAGGGCCGTGCCGTCGTGCTGCTCGGCTCCGAATCGGAGCGCTGCGACCTCGGCCCGGTCGTCGACGGCTTCGGCTGGTCGCTCCCGGCGACCGCCGAAGCCCTGCGCCGATGTGACGCCGCCGTCGGGGGCGACAGCGGCCTCCTGCACTTGGGCCGTGCCGTGGACACGCCGGTGGTGATGCTCTTCGGCCCCACCAGCGCCGACCCCCACCCGGAGGACCCCGGACGGCTCGACCTCTCGGTCGCCGACCTGCCGTGCCGACCGTGCTCGGCACACGGTCCGCCGCGGTGCCCGCTGGGTCACCACAGATGCATGCGCGAACTGCCTGTGGACCGGGTCGCGCGAGGTTTACAATGCTTGATGCTCACGCGACAATGAGCCGCCTGGAGAGCCAATGTCCGAGAACGGTAAGACAATTCTGGTCATCGAGGACGAGCAGCACGTGCGGCAGCTCGTCAGTCGACTTCTGGAGAAGAACGGCTACAGCGTCGATACCGCGTCCGACGGCCTCGATGGCCTGCGCAAGCTCGAAGAGCTCGAGCCCGATCTCATCATCGCCGACGTGATGATGCCGAACCTCGACGGCCTGATGTTCACGAAGGCCCTCAAGAACCGGCGCGAGACGCGGTCGATCCCGATCATCTTCCTGACCGCCAAGAGCGATCCCTTGTCGATGATCGAGGGCATCAACGTCGGCGCGAAGTTCTACATCACCAAGCCGTTCCAGATTGAGGACGTGCTCTCGAAGGTGAACAAGGTCCTCAGCGACTCTGGCGGCATCCGCCTCGGCTGACCGGGTTGCGAGCACGCAACCCGGGCCGAAGCGCTCGAAACCTAAATGACCTCATCACTCCCGCCGAGGGCATCTAGTTCGGTCGGAGGAAGACGAGCTCGACGCGGCGGTTCTGCGCCCGGCCGTCGCGCTTCGAGTTGTCGGCGATGGGCTCGTGGTCGCCCTTGCCGAGGCTCGTGATGCGGCCGCCGTCGATGCCGTGGCTGCCGAGGAAGGAGGCGACCGCGCGGGCACGGTCTTCGGATAGCTGCAGGTTGCGCGAGGCGCGGCCCCGGTTGTCGGTGTGGCCTTCGACCACCAGCCGGAACTCGTTGTACTCCTTGGCGAGCACCGAGCCCTGGGCCACGGCCGGCGCCTTGTCGTCGCTGATCGCCGACTTCCCCGACGGAAACAGGCCGCGCAGCGTGATCACGAGACCGCGCGTCTCAAGCCGCGCCTCCACCCCGGGGATGGCCGCGCTCTTCTCGAGCAGCGCCTTGAGCCGATTGTCGATCGCGCGACGCTTCTGCGCGACGTCGAAGAGGGGACGCGCAGCGGTGATCGCGGCCGTGGCGTCGACGATCGCCATCGTGGCGCTGCCCTCGGCCTCCTTGTAGTTCCCGCCCACGAACGCATCGAGCGACATCTTCAAGCTCGCCTGCGCCTTGTTGAACGGCCCGGGCGCGTGGGTCGCGGCCTCGAGGCCCTCGGCCTCCTTGAGCCGTAGCGCCGCCTCGTCGACCTTGGCCTTGGCCTTGGCCGTGCGCCGGTCCGCCATCGCCGCCTTCTCCGTGGCGGCGAGGCGCGCCTGCATCGCGATGATGCGCTCCTGCCGGGCGATCGCGTCCTTCGCCGCCGAGATGCGTGCGTTCGCGCGGGTCACCTGCTCGTTGGCGAGGCGCAGCCGATTGGTGGCGGCCTTCAACGAGTTCTCGTGGTCGATGTGCTGACTCTTCGCGACCGCGGCACGCCACGTGATGTTGGCGAGGCGGGTGAAGTGCAACGCGTCTTCGGGTTCGTTGTCCTGGTGGGCCGCGAGCGCCCGCTTGTACATCTTCTCAGCTTCGAGGAAGAGCTTGGGGAACCGCTGGTGGATGGTCTCGGCGTGCTCGCCGGCCCGCGCGGTCTCGAGCTGGACCATCTCGGTCGGCTTCGGACCCGGGCCGCAGGCGACGACCGTCATCGACACGGCGACGAGGAGGGTTG
>PVBE010822117.1_pt1 | contig 13700 bp, 15 predicted proteins | sample 1631181 | NCBI WGS metagenome assembly PVBE01 (sample SAMN08397723, study PRJNA350692) | Marine metagenome, whole genome shotgun sequencing project. | isolation source: water | place: Pacific Ocean | collected 2012-04 | reverse complement strand
GCTGTTGAGACAACTGACCCTCAGCAATGGCTTGTTTTTCCCTGGGAAAAAATTCATTTTGCAGAATTAGATGAGCAGGCCTACAGACTTTCTTCTCGAAAGCAATGAACTCTAAAACTCTCTATTTAGCTTCTCCCTATGGCTTTTCGACGCAGTGGCGTAAAAGGTTGTTATCTGAGTTTGTTGATTTGCTTGAGGATTTGGGGGCGGAGGTTTGGGAGCCTTTTGCTCGCAATAGCCAGGTAGATTTTTCTCAGTCTGGTTCTGCTTATAAAGTTGCAGTTGCAGATCTAAAAGATGTTAAAGAGGCTGATGCCATTTTTGCCATTGTAAATAGCACCCCACCTGATGAGGGTGTGATGGTGGAGTTAGGGGTTGCAATTGCTTTAGGAAAACCAACTTTCCTTTCCCGTGACGACTTTCGTCGATGTACGGACTCTATGGATTATCCTCTCAACTTAATGTTGTTTTCTGGGCTGCCTGCTTTTGATTGGCAGGATTATTTTTACACTTCTATCGAAGAGATCAGCAACCCTGAAAAGGCATTGATGCGCTGGTTGCAATTATCTGAACAATAGACTGGTAACTCTTGGATTACGCTGCTATTTGATTGGCAAAAATAAATATCTCTTCAAAAGGGCAAGTCCTGATAGCTAACTTCTTTACATGGTTAATTCCGTGATCGAACCATCTGTGCATGCGATTGCTTGGCATCGCCTGGGCGAGTACCTCCATGAGACTCAGCTTTTGGGCTCTATTCAGGGCACTCTTTACTGGGATCAGAATACGTCTATGCCTAGTGAATCGTCCTCTTGGAGAGCTGATCAATTAAGCCTTGTGGCTAGGCATCTTCATGCAAGGCAGAGTAGTGAGCATTTTGAAGAATTAATTACAGAAGCAAAGTTTGAGTTTCAGAAGACTTGCCATGCGGGGAATTTAAATCAACAAGAGATTGAAGAACGAGCTAGAAACATTGAGCTGTTGGAGCAGGACCTTAATCGTCAAAAGCGATTAGACCCTGATTTGGTGAGCCTCATTGCAAATGCAAAGGCTAAAGGTTATAACCGTTGGCAAGCAGCCAAAGTGAACTCCCAGTTCTCTTGTTTTGCTCCAGCATTACGTCAACTTATTTCGCTTAGACAGGAACAGGCTAGACAGCTTGCTGAGCCTCGTAGTTGTTGGGAAACATTGGCGCAACCATTTGAACCTGATTTGTCCATCGTTCGTTTGAAGGAATTATTTGATCCTCTTAGACGTGCCTTGCCTGCATTTCTTGGGAATGTTCGCGCATGGGAAAGGCCAATTATGCCTAAATGGGATCTTGATAAAAGATCCCAGAAGATCCTTTGTGATCAGTTGCTTAAGGAATGGGGCAGAGATTCTAAAATTACCTGTGTAGCGACATCACCACATCCCTTTTCAATAACTCTTGGGCCAAAAGATTTTCGATTGACGACGCGTTTGGTTCCTGGACAACCACTTTCGTGTTTTTTAGCCACTGCTCATGAGTGGGGGCATTCTTTATATGAACAGGGATTACCTACCCAAAGTCATCAGTGGTTTGCATGGCCTCTTGGACAGGCAACCTCTATGGCATTGCATGAAAGTCAGTCTCTTTTTTGGGAGAATAGAATTGCTCGAAGTCGTGCGTTTGCTGAGAAATTTTGGCCGCATTTTGTTAAAGAGGGGGCTCCTTTTAAGTGTGGGCTTGATCTTTGGCAGGCCATGAACCCACTCATCCCTGGTCCTAATCGAGTGGAAGCTGATGAGCTTAGTTATGGACTGCATATCCTTATTCGCACCGAGTTGGAAATCGCCCTATTAGAAGGTGGTTTAGAGGTGGAAGCCTTGCCTGATGAATGGAATAGTAGATATAAGGCATTGCTTGGGATTATCCCTAAGAATGATGCTGAGGGCTGTCTACAGGATGTGCATTGGAGTGAGGGGCAGTTCGGGTATTTTCCTTCTTACTTGTTGGGACATTTGATTAGTGCGCAGTTGGCAGAATCAATGACACATTCACTTCATGAGTTAGGAATTCAAGGAGAGGCCCCTATAGATGTTTGTATTCGTAAGGGCAATGAGTCAACTTTGCTTGATTGGTTGAGGAAGGAAGTCCATGTTCATGGAAGGAAAATGAATGCTGAAACTTTGGTTGAGAAGGTCACTGGCTCCTCTCTTTCAAGTTCCGCTTTCCTCAATTATCTGCAGAAAAAGCTAGAGAATCTGAATGGAGCCTCCTAATATGCTCAGTTGGGATTATTGCTAAGTATGGACAACATCGAACAGGCTCCAAGCCGCAGCATGCCGAACTTGTTGCATGTGTTGCCTGCATTTGCAGATGAAACCGATTTGCGACTTAACACTATTGTTGAGCTCAATTCAAATACTATTAACAAGTACGAGTTAATTACCGAAACAGGCCACCTCAAGCTAGATCGAGTGGGATATTCCTCCCTGGCTTATCCATTTGCTTATGGATGTATTCCTAGGACCTGGGATGAAGATGGTGATCCTTTGGATATAGAAATTGTTGGAGTAACTGAGCCCCTCATTCCAGGATCGATTGTTGAGGCGAGAATAATTGGAATAATGACTTTTGATGATGGAGGCGAGGTTGATGACAAAGTAATTGCTGTCCTTGCTGATGATAAAAGGATGGACCACATAATTAGTTTTGAGCAACTAGGAGAGCATTGGTTAACTGAAACTAAATATTATTGGGAACATTATAAGGATCTTAAAAAACCCGGCACTTGTAAAGTTAATGGTTTTTTTGGGGTTAATAAAGCCGTTGAAATAATCAAGGAATGTGAGGCTCGTTACATTTCAGATATTTCACCAAAACTGATTGATTAATATCTATCCTCTTTGATTTACGCTCTTCTTGTTTAAGCTTCAGGTCTCATAGTTTCAAAGATTTCTTGAAGGATCTCTCCAGCACCTTGCTCTTTCAGGGTGTTGGCAAGGTCTATGCCAATAGATTCCGGTTTATTCAGAGAGCCTCGCTTTTCATCTCGAATTAATCTTTTGCCATCCAAGCTTGCAACCATTCCTGTGAGAATTAATTCTTGAGATTCTATTGTGCTGTTTACTCCAATAGGTACTTGGCACCCTCCTTCTAATTCTCTCAAAAAGGATCTCTCAGCAAGGCACCTCAGAGAAGTTGGTTGGTGTTCAAGGGCCTTAATTATTTCAAGTACCTCTGGGTTTCCTTCAACACATTCGATTCCAAGTGCCCCTTGTCCAACAGCATGAAGCGAGATTTCACTGGGGATGATTTGGTGAATACGGTTCTTAAAACCAAGCCTGCCAAGTCCTGCTGCTGCAAGAATAAGGCAGTCATATTCTCCTGAATCCAGCTTTTCTAGACGCGTAATTACATTACCCCTTACGTCTTTAAAAATCAGGTTCGGATATTTGTGACGCAATTGCGCAAGCCTCCTAAGTGAACTGGTCCCTACGACTGATCCAGCTGGGAGTGTTTCAAGCTGATACCCAACATTTTTTTTGTTGACTGCTAATGCATCTGCTGGATCTTCCCTCTCCGTGATGCATCCAAGCATCAGGCCTTCGGGCAGATTGGTAGGGAGATCTTTTAGTGAATGAACAGCTATTTCGGCTCGGCCAATCAGCATTTGAGCCTCGAGCTCTTTTGTGAAAAGGCCTTTGTCTCCAATTTTTGCTAGTGCTACATCAAGAATCTTGTCTCCTTGGGTTGCCATCGCTTCAACGGAGATTGTCAGGCCAGGGAGTTTCTTTTCTAGCTCTTGTTTGACCCAGTTTGTCTGGACCATGGCCAGCTGGCTTCGGCGAGAGGCGATGCGCAGATGGTCGAGGGTCATTGATGAAAGTCGTTCGCAGCTATTCACATTAAACAAGCGACCTTCCGAAATTCATCAAGCCTGACAATCCGTTATTAGAGCGATGCTCGCTAGACCCTTTCAACCCAAGTATTCAATTGACTAATAGCTCATATCATTGGCTTCTTATGTTTATCTAATCCCAATATTAAGATATATCCTTAGCCTCGAGTATCTATCACCAGACTTGTAACCCTTACTCTGATTTTCTTTTTGTTTATAGTGTTTTCAGAGGCTGTTAATAACTTATTTTATATATTCTTTTAGGACGCCATTGCGATTTGGATGACGTAACTTTCTTAGTGCTTTGGCTTCAATCTGACGAATTCTCTCACGGGTCACATCAAAGATTTGTCCGATTTCTTCTAGGGTCTTCATTCGCCCATCATCAAGTCCATAGCGAAGTCGAAGGACATCTCTTTCCCTAGGACTGAGTGTGGCAAGTACACCTTCTAAATCTTCTCGAAGAAGATTTTTGGCAACATCTTGCTCGGGGTTTTCAATGTCTGCCTCAATGAAATCACCTAGACGTGAGTCTTCTTCTTTCCCAATAGGAGTTTCTAGAGAGATTGGTAACTGCGCACTCTTGGCTATAAAACGAAGCTTTTCAATTGTCATCTCCATGCTTTCTGCAATCTCTTCTTCAGTTGGCTTTCTACCGAACTCTTGACTAAGCACTTTAGTCGTTTTTTTTATGCGGGAGATAGTTTCATATAGATGAACAGGTAATCGAATAGTTCGACTTTGATCGGCAATTGCTCTGGTAATTGCTTGACGAATCCACCAAGTCGCATATGTGGAAAATTTGTAACCTTTTTCATGATCAAATTTTTCAGCGGCTCGAATAAGACCCAGGCTTCCTTCTTGAATTAGATCTTGGAAAGAAAGGCCTCTATTCATATATTTCTTTGCAATAGAAACAACTAATCGTAGGTTTGACTGAACCATTTTTTCTTTTGCCCTTCGCCCAAGCATGAGCCTGCGTCTGAATCTTATTAGGGGCATCTCTACAAGAGCTGCCCATTCTTTGGTAGAGGGGTAATGGTCGTTTTCGCTTTCGAATTGAGCGGCTAGTTCCTCCAGCTGAAGAAGATCAGCAATTTTTCGAGCAAGCTCAATTTCTTCGTCAGGCCTGAGTAGTCGAATCCTTCCTATCTCTTGCAGATAAACCCTGATTGAATCTTCTGTATAAACTCCTTTTGGACCAAGCTTGATGCTTGCTAGGGCTCTCGCTCTTGCCTCTTGTTCACTTATGGACAAACTGGAAGTTGCAATTGGATTTTTCGATGTTTTGACTTCTTCTTGAGATGCTTGAGCTAGTAACTGATCAGCCGCTGCATCTAATGATTTGCTTTGAGAAACAACTGATTTGGTGTTTGTTTTGGAGGTTTTTTTGACAGATGAAGAAGCAGTTTTTTTGGTTCGATTTGTCTTGGCTTTTGAAGGCTTTCTTTTTTCTTCGTCAACTGGAAGTGATACGGCCTTACCAGTTGAAGTGGATTTTGTAGCTGTTGATTTGGCAGCGGCTGGGCTCATTTCAGGACACGCGAACTAACAAGGGGGCGGCTAATCGAAATGCATGATTTTGCAAAAAACGAAGCCGAGAGAACAAAACAACTGAAAACAGAACACAAAATTCTTTTTAAATCGTGATAATGCAGTTAATCAAAATACTCGAGGAGCTTGATGAACGTATTTATCCGATTAGATAGGAGTTGTGAGTGTTTTAGATGGGAAACTAAAAAGATACAAATGTGGATAGAGGCAGAGCTGACAGGGGCTTTCTCAGACCGGCATGCCTTGTTATGGGGCGACCCAAAGTGGTACATGCTTCTTGTCTTCCCACTGGACGGAACTGTCCTCTGTCCCGACAACAGCCTTTGGGCTGTCCAACAATTTAATTTTAGAAAAAACTTGTGACGTCTGCAAGTATTCATTCAGAGCTTCATCCTGCAGAAGTAGATGTTTGGCTGCATGTGGGGCAGGAAGGGCGCCACTTTACTTATCTAGATACCCATCGATTGGGTGTTGATCTTGGTGACTTGGTTCGAGTGCGGTTAAGAGGTAAGCCCATGCATGGGCTAGTCGTAGCAAGGCGAATCTTGCCTTTGGCATCTAATAGAAATCAATCCAAATCCAAATCTTTAATGAGGCCCTTGGCAGATGTAGAGGCCCTTGTTCAGATGGCCGCGGTTGATTCGCAATGGCGTGAATGGTTAGAAATAATGGCTGTTAATTGTCATATCAGTTCGTTTCGAATGCTTAAAGCTGCCTTGCCACCAGGTTGGCTGGGGCAAAGAAATTTGAAAAATTTAGAGAATAAGAGCCTTTGGTGGGTTTTTCTTGAAAAGGGAGGTTCCAAAATGGGGCCGCTTACTCCTCGACAAGCGGAGTTGGAACGGAATCTTCGAATCTCTGGAGGTGGAGCATGGCAGAAGAGTCTTCACGCTGCAGGCTTCTCTGTCGGAATTATTAAAAGTCTCATAGCGACAGGGTTGGCAAGTCGAGAGAAACGCCAGTTGTTTGATGAGACTGAAGAGAGTTCTAGCCGTTTGGATTCTTGTTTTGCTGAATTAGAGATGTCCCAGACATTGACAGAGGAACAATCAGCAGCAATAAAGACTTTTGATTCTCAGCCACCAGGGCAGGCTTTGTTGCTATGGGGAATTACTGGTTCTGGAAAGACAGAAGTTTATCTGCAAATTGCAGCCAAGGAATTGGCAGCAGGTAGACATTGCTTGATTCTGGCCCCTGAGATTGGTTTGATCCCTCAACTTGTTGATCGATTCTTTAGACGTTTTGGTGAACAGGTATCGGAATATCACAGTGGTTGCTCTGAAAAGGAACGTGTCAGGACGTGGCGGAAAGCCCTCACCTCTTGCAAGCCCCTTGTCGTTATAGGGACTCGTTCAGCTGTTTTCCTTCCGCTTACACCCTTGGGGTTGATTGTTCTCGATGAAGAACATGACAGTTCTTATAAACAAGAGTCACCTATGCCTTGTTATCACGCTCGAGACATGGCTTTATCTCGAGCTGTTAATACTGGAGCAAGGGTGGTTTTAGGTAGTGCAACCCCCTCTCTCTCTACTTGGAAAAACCTTGTGCCTAACGGGCCAATTGCCTTGTCCCGCCTGAATAGCCGTATTTCTGATAAGCCTCTGCCTTCAGTTCATGTTGTTGATATGCGTCAAGAATTAGCTGCCGGCCATCGTCGGATTATTAGTCGACCTTTGATGGAACATCTATCAGCTTTACCCGCGGCCGGTGAGCAGGCAGTTGTCTTGGTTCCAAGGCGCGGATATAGCAGCTTTTTGAGTTGTAGAAGTTGTGGGGATGTCGTGCAATGCCCTCATTGCGACGTAGCACTAACTGTTCATAGAGGAGGGCAAGATCATCAGTGGTTGCGGTGTCATTGGTGCGACCACCGCTCACCAATCGAATCTATTTGTAACCAATGTGGCTCAAGTGCTTTTAAGCCTTTTGGAGCAGGAACTCAAAGGGTAATGGATCATTTAATGCAGGAATTAGAGGGTGTGAAGGTATTGCGTTTTGATAGGGATACAACTCGAGGACGTGATGGACATCGCCATTTGCTAGAAAAATTTGCGTCTGGGGAGGCAGATGTATTAATAGGAACTCAAATGCTTGCCAAAGGAATAGATCTGCCGCGAGTAACTATTGCAGCGGTCTTAGCAGCAGATGGCTTATTACATCGCCCTGATTTATTAGCAAGTGAACAGAGCCTTCAGCTTTTTATGCAACTTGCTGGGCGAGCTGGCCGAGGAGAACGTCCTGGGAAAGTTTTGATACAAACTTACTGCCCAGATCATCCTGTGATTTTGCACTTGGTTGATGGTCGATATGAGGAGTTCTTAAAAAAGGAGTTAGAGCTAAGAAGGGAGTCAGGTTTGGTTCCATTTAGTAGAGCCTGCTTACTCCGATTTTCAGGAGAATCAGCTGCTCTTACTGCTACAGCCGCTTCTGCTTTGGCTGAACAGATAAGACCTCTTTGTGACTCCAAGGGGTGGTGTTTAGTGGGGCCGGCTCCTGCGTTAGTTGCCAAGGTGGCTGGCAAAAGTCGTTGGCAGCTTTTGTTGCATGGTCCAGAGGCAGCTCCTCTTCCTCTTCCTCAAGGAAATGAATTATGGTCTGGACTTCCTCGCGGAGTAAGTCTCGCTGTGGATCCAGACCCATTGCAACTTTGACACAAGAGAAAAACTTTTCTCTAGGGTGGGAGTTCAGGAAAGCCAAAACCCATTTTTAATCGAATCCTTTGTAAAACCAGGTTCAGCCCAAGCAGGGTAATTATTAAGAGGACTCCTATTCCCAGTTGGTTCCATCGCCATGTACGAATTGTAAGTGTGTTTATTTCTCCCTGCTTGACCTGCCAATTGAGATGATTGTTTTCCAAGGTGGGGCCAATAGGGCTGCCGGCAAAGCTTTTGTTGTCGACATGTTTGATGAGCATTAAAAGCTTTAAGCCTGGAATTGCGGGTAAATCTTTTAAGTTCACAACTAACTGCAGTTCCTGTTGAACTCCTATTAGCCAATTCTTTTCTTTTAAGGAAAGTATTGGAGGAGACATTTCAAATCCTGCCGATTTGGCAGCGGTAGTGAATGTTTGTTGAAGGATTAAATGTGCTTCTTTAGATCGCAATATGGGAGTTTTGATTTTTTGCTCTCCTTCAGAGTTAGAGGAGACTTCTATGTTTGTATTTAGATGTTTTAGAGAGTCTTCGAACTCTATTTGCCAAGGTAGAAGTTGTTTGGTGATACTTTCAATCTCCCAGTTTAGCTTTATTCGATCGGGTCCAGTTATTGCTATTTCAGTGGTGATTTTGACGCATCCACTTAAAAGAATGGTCAGAACTGTGAGGACTATCAATGCCAAAGTTGAGAACCCGAGTCCAAGATCACGTGTGGGGCCTGTAGGAGGTAGAGGTAATGATTTTGTATCTTTTGATTTCTTGGCAGCTTTATAGAAATTGCTTCCGGTTTGAGGTGTTAAATCTAAATTGGGAAGTTGAATAGACCAGTTAGCGGGTCTCGCCAAGCTTGGGGACTCCAACACAGATAACAATTGTTTGGATGTTTGACGGAGATCATTGTCCTTACAGCGGGTTAGCTCACGACAAATTGATATGGCTTTTTGATCATCTCCTTTCCCCATCCAGGCGGTAACAATTAGCAGTCTAATTTTTGGACCTTCTTGACTGTTTATTGGATATTCTTCGGCTAATGGTTCTAGGACCGTCAAGCATTTGTTGTAATCACCTCTGGCTAAGGCAGCCTCAGCAAATGCTAGGGCTGAGTCCATATCTCAGCTTTTCCCTACAACCATTGTGCCGATACCTGAGTTGGTAAAGACTTCTAGAAGAAGGGCATGTGGTACTCGCCCATCAATAATATGAGCGGCGGCTACACCTTGTGCCAAAGCTCTTATACAACATTTAGTTTTAGGCGTCATTCCACCATTAACTATTCCTTTGTCGATTAATTGACGTGCTTCTGACAGGCGTAAGATTTTTATCAGTGTGGAAGGGTCTTCCTTATCCTTAAGAATCCCTGGGGTGTCAGTTAAAAGAATGAGCTTCTCTGCTTCTAGAGAGGCTGCTAGTTCACCCGCAACAGTATCGGCGTTGATGTTGTGAGAGAGGCCATTTGCTGTCGCGGCGACGCTAGATATTACTGGCACATAGCCTTTAGAAAGGAGTGGTTCCAATACGTCTGGGTTCACGCTTGCAACTTCTCCTACAAGCCCATGGCTGCCATTGCCCCATGGGCGAGCTTTTATTAAGCCTCCATCTATTCCGCTTAGTCCAACCGCTTGCGCTCCCAGTGTGTTTATTCCGTTAACAATTTGCTTGTTAATCCTTCCAACAAGAACCATTTGAACAACATCCATTGTTTCGGCATTTGTGACTCTTAATCCGTTGCGGAATTCAGGAGTAATACCAAGTTTTTGAAGCCACTGATTAATTTCTGGTCCGCCACCATGCACTACAACTGGCTGAACCCCCACACTTGCCAATAGGGCTATATCTCTAAAAACAGCCTCTTGCAAAGTTTGATGAGCCATTGCCGCGCCACCATATTTGATGACAACTCTGCGGCCAGCAAATCTTTGAATATAAGGAAGAGCTTCGCTGAGAACTGAGACCCTCAATGATTCATTCGCTGAGTTGTTTGTTTGGTCTTCATTTAAGGAAGGATGACTCACTTTTATTTCACTTTCAGCTGATTCCATCTTGCCCTGTTTGCTCAACTTCGTTTTGTTTAGGAATAATCATTAGATCCAGTTCTCCTTCCTGTGGGGTAAGCAGTTCTGCTTGCATGCCTTTCTCAAAGAATCTTCCGAGACGCTCTTGTTGCTCTTGCCAGCGAGCTAGAGGCACACCTGCAATCTTAAATCTTAAACGAATTCCATATCCTTGAATTGTTTCTAACTCTTCAACCTCAAGTAGTTGCGGTGGATCGTTTTGATTCCAGAGTTTCAGAGCTATTAGAGAAGATTCCAGATGGGCATTTTGCCCATAACGCCATCTAGTTACATCCTTTACGACTTTTGCTAGATCAGGTAATTCCTTCCCGTTGGCTTTGGATAGTTCAGATTGGGTTCCTATTCGCTTAGTGGGTCGTAATTCTGTCGTTTTTAGAGCTAGGCCCCCTAGAAATATAGGGAATCCGTAAAAGAGGGTTGGCACACTCAGGTTCGCGGCCCCTGTTAAGTAGGCAAATAGTCCTATTACTGTTAGAACAGCGCCTGAAACAGTAATTAAGTTGGCTGGAGAAATTAGTTCCTTCATGAGTCTCATTCTTACGCTCTATGTTCCAGGATGGTCCTTAAGGAGACAGTGCAATGTCAATTGCTAAAAATGAATCCAATGATCTATCTGAGTTGATAGCCCGGTTGGATAAAGATAGGGCTTGGTTATTGGAACAGATCGATCGTGGAAGATGGCCAGAACTTCGCTTGGATTTGGCAGCTTTGGAGAGAGAGTTAGGTCAACTTTTAATCAAGGCTACTGATCAAATTGAAGAGAAGAGTTGATTGCGAAACCAATTCAGAAGGGGATGTCATCAGTATCCGGCACTAGAGGTGCGCTATTCCAACTGGCTGATTCGTCGATTGATTCCATTGGCTTGGAGGTCGGTGGATTGCTATTTGTTGATATAGAAGCAGGTTCTTTTGTCCCGATTGGGCTTGTAAGTTCGTTAGTGCTGTTGCTCTCTAGGGGTACTGCAGATAGAGGATGCCATTTGGAAATAGTTAACTCAGCGCGCTTTTCCTTGCTCCCATCTTGGCGAGGCACTGTATTCATCCTTAACCGTCCTTCTATAACAAGTCTTTGTCCAATTTGAACACGGCTTTGAAGTTCTTGTGCCATGTTCCCCCAGCCCACAACTTTGAGCTCACTATGTGAGTCTTCAGCTCGAAGCCCCTCGAATAGAACCTCCATTTCTGCAATAGGGGTTTTGTTGTCTTGGGTATAACGAATCGTTGGAGCCTGCTTGACTTGTACTTCGAGTACGCAGTGGTTCATCTCATAATCTTGTAGTGAGGGTCATCTTGATGCAATCTCGAAAGAATGGCCAGAGGCACGTTTGGTTACTGTCAGGAATTGGTGAGGGGCCAGCTCTTGCGAACCTTTTGATTGAACAAGGTTGGAAAGTAAGTGTAAGTGTTGTCTCAGTTCAGGCCTCTTGGCCTTATTTTGAGATGTCGTTATCATCTCTTCTGGTTGGTCCACTTCAGGGTTCTGAAGGGATTAAAGCAGTTTTTGAGGATGCTGAGCATCTTCATGAGGGGTTTGATTGGGTAATAGATGCAACCCATCCTTTTGCTGTGGAAATAAGTTCCTCTTTGCAGAAGGCCTGCAAAGAGGTGCATCAGCCGTTAGTTCGTTTTGAACGCCCTGTAAATAAAGCTTCTAGAACATCCTTAATCGAAGATTCAAAAGAACTTGCTAATCATTCCTTGCAAGGTAGAAATATCTTGATGGCCCTTGGGGCAAGATTTCTTCGCGAGACTGTAGATGCAGCACATAAATCTGGGGCAAAGGTATTTGCTCGAGTCTTGCCAACTCCAGAAAGTCTTAAACAGTCTTTAAGTTGTTTACTTCTTGAGTCTCATTTGGCAGTAATCCGTCCTCTAAAGGGGAGACATGTAGGGGACTTTGAACGAGCACTTTGTAGACGCTGGTCGATTACTGATGTGGTTTGTAGACAATCCGGTGGATTGACTGAGAATCTATGGCAAGAGATTTGTAAGGATGAGAGTATTAAATTATGGCTTGTCTCTCGTCCTAAACTTGCGGGAGGAGTAGAGGTCTTTAATTCGCTTGATACCCTTTTAGAACGTATCTCATTATCTCAATAGCTTTTATAAGCTCATGACAATTTCCTAAATTAATGACTAATCAAAAATCCGTTGAAGAGGCTTTTATTGTTCTTACAACAGAAATTGATGGGGCGATTGCTGAGAGTTTGGCAAAAGAACTTTTGAGTAGAAAACTTGCTGCATGCGTTCACCTTCGCGAAGTCAGGAGTTACTTCACATGGAAAGGGAAACTGGAGCAAACTAATGAAGTTCAGTTATTAATCAAGACAAATAAGTCTAGGTTAGAGAATCTTCTTGATGTTATTAATCAGTTACACAGTTATCAAACTCCTGAGTTGTTGTATTGGAGTGCCTCGGCAAGTGATGCATATAAAGAATGGATTCAAGACTCTCTTTTGCATGCTTGATCTTTAGACAAATTGTTTTCTCAAAACGTCTTTGAGAGAAACTCGTGATCTAGAACCAAGTTGAGTGACAATTTGACCAGCACAGATAGACCCCATCTTTCCGCATCTTATTAGGTCTTCACCAGTCGTGTAGCCATGAAGGAAGCCACTTGCATAGAGGTCTCCTGCTCCAGTCGTATCAATTAATTCTCCAAACTTGTAAGTGTTAATTTCCCAACGACTGTCCCCTGAAAGAATTATTGACCCTTGTTCTCCACAAGTAAGCGCAGCTATTTCACAGCGACCTTTTACTTTGTTTAAGGCTGTTTCGAAGTCTGGAGATTCATACAGAGAGATTATTTCAGTTTCATTGGCAAAAAGAATATCAATATGATTATTTACTAGTTCAAGGAAGCTTTCTCGGTGCCGGTTTACGCAAAATGAGTCAGATAGAGATAGGGCAACTTTCCCTCCAGAACTTTTACATTTTTCTGCTGCTGTAATGAATGCGCTTTTAGCTGCGGGATGGTCCCATAAATAACCTTCAAGATAAAGTACTTTAGATCTTTCAACCATTGAAAGATCTAAATCTTTCGGTTCAAGTAAAACCGATGCGCCAAGAAAGGTACACATAGTGCGTTGCGCATCAGGTGTAACAAAAATCTGACATCTTGCTGTAGATGGTCCGGATAGGGCAGCTTTCGTCTCGAAAAGAGCTCCAGCAGAGCGGATATCGTGAGTGAATATTTTCCCAAGTTGATCATCTCTTATGCGGCCGATAAATCCTGACTTAGTACCTAATTGTGCAAGGCCAGCAAGTGTATTCGCCGCAGAACCACCTGATGTCTCCAGAGCTGGCCCAATAGACTCGTAAAGGTTCTTAGCTTGCTCTTCATTTAATAGCCTCATACTTCCCTTTGTTAGGGCGTGAGTCTTTAGAAAAGAATCTTCAGTTTGAACTAGAATGTCAACTATGGCATTCCCAATACCTACCACATCGAAATCTTTGGTGTTAGGAATTGAATTGATTGACATACTTTTGTAATTAAATCGATTGATTGAAACTTGTAATCAATGACAAGAGTGAGAACTTTTAATGATTTAAAAGAG